>Ga0164242_10009250_pt1 | contig 10644 bp, 9 predicted proteins | sample OricomgcompostMG_FD_108783 | JGI IMG/M metagenome (GOLD analysis project Ga0164242, IMG submission 108783) | Miracle-Growth compost microbial communities from Emeryville, California, USA - Original compost - Miracle growth compost (MG) ... | reverse complement strand
GCTGTCGCAGCGCGATCGCCTCGGCCTCACGGACGAGCTGGTCGTGCTGGGTGCGGAGCAGCTCGATCTGGTCGTCGGCTGCGCCGGGGCCGAGCGAGCCGTTGGCGACGTAGCGCCGCATGTCGCTCACGGACATGCCGGTCGCTGCCAGACACGCCACCCAGGTCAGCTGGTCGAGGTCCTCCTCGGTGTAAACGCGGTGCTTGCTGCTCGCGCCGCGACCGACCGGCTCGATCACGCCGATCGACTCGTAGTAGCGCAGCGTGCTGGCGGGAAGGCCGGTCAGCGCCGCCGCGTCGCGGATGGAGTACGTATGCGTCCGCGTCGATGTGCTCACCTCGTCAACCGTAGGAACTTAAAGCGCTCGAAGACAAGCGTTGCCTCGGTCACGTCCTGCTGCGGGGCACGATCAGGATCAGGCGTAGTAGCGCAGCAGGATGTAGACGACGCTCAGCGTGACCGTCACGGCGGTGGTGATCAGGCCGTACTTGGTGAACTCCCAGAACGAGATCGGGTGGCCGTTGCGCTTGGCGATGCCGAGCATCACGACGTTCGCGCTGGCGCCCACGGCGGTGGCGTTGCCGCCCAGATCGGCACCGAGGGCGAGAGCCCACCACAACGGATGAGCGTCAGGGCCGCCGGAGGCGACGAGGTTCTGGGTGACCGGCGCCAGCGTGGCGACGAACGGGATGTTGTCCACGATGCCGGAGAGCACCGCGGATCCGACCAGCAGACCGGCGGAGCCGGCCGCCCAGTGATCGCCGATCAGGTCGGCCGCGGCATTGCCCAGGTGCTCGATCACACCGAGGTTCACGAGCGCCCCGACCATGATGAACAGCCCCGCGAAGAAGAGGAGCGTCTCCCATTCGACGTCCCCGAAGATCTGTCGTGGCTCGAGGCGGCTGAGCAGGACCAGCAGGCCGGCGCCGAGCAGTGCGACGAGGGCGGGGTCGAGGGTGGTGAGCCTGCTGGTGAGGAAGCCGGCCAGGACCAGCGCGATCACCCCCAGGGACATGGCCAGCAGCCGCGGATCGCGGATGGTCTCGCGCTCGCGCAGCGACATCACCTGGGCGGCGCGTTCGGCGTCGTAGCGCAGCTGGCGGCCGAACATGAGCCACGCCAGCCCGACCTGCACGGCCAGGAGCAGGGCGATGATGGGCCCGAGCTGCAGCAGGAAGTCGCTGAAGCCCAGGCCGGCGCGGCTGCCGATGATCAGGTTCGGTGGGTCTCCGATCAGGGTGGCGGTGCCGCCGATGTTGCTGGCCAGGACCTCGCTGATGAGGTACGGCGCGGGCGGCACGGCGAGACGCTGGCAGACCAGCAGCGTGACGGGTGCGATCAGCAGGATCGTGGTGACGTTGTCCAGGAGCGCCGAGACCACCCCGGTGATCAGCAAGAACAGGGCCAGGATGAGGAAGGGTCGTCCTCGGGCGGCCTTCGCCGCCCAGACCGCGAGGAACTCGAACATCCCGCTGTGGCGCGCGATGCCGACCACGATCATCATCCCGAGCAGCAGGAAGATGACGTTCCAGTCGATCCCGGTCTCGGGCGAGAAGAACACGCCGTCGCCATCGGTGGCGCCGATCAGCACCATCAGCGCCGCGCCGGTCAACGTGACCGTGACGCGCGAGATCTTCTCGGTGGCGATCAGGACGTAGGCGACCAGGAAGACGGCGACCGCGGCCACGATCTGCCAGGTCACGCCTCCTCCCCCGCCGCCGGCGTCGCTCCGTTCTGGGGGCGCAGGGCGAGCAGGGCATCCAGCACCGACGCCAGCGACACGAACCGCCGCACGTCACCGTCCTCGCGCAGGCGCACGATCTGCGCCTTCGCCGCGACCATCTGGCAGGCCGTCTCCAGAACCGACGCATCGGCGTCGACCTCCGCCATCCCCCGCACGCCGAGGTCGCCCGCATCGATGGCGTCGCCGACGGTACGGGCGTCCGCCGCGGCGAACAGGTCGGCCAGGCTGGCGTCATCGAGCAGCCCCGCCAAGGTCAGGTCGTCGAGGACGTACCCGGGCAGGACCAGGCGGGTGATCTCCACCGGCGAGGCGATCGCCTCGACCCGGCCGTCCTCCCCGGTGATCACCACCGCGAGCAGATCGTGGTCGGCGATCAGCTTGAAGGTCTCGGAGATGCTGCTGGACCTCGGCAGCAACGGGAGCTCGACGGCTAGGTCGGAAGCGTGCACGGTGTGGCCTCTCGCGAATCGCGGTTGGGAGGAAACGGTCCAGCGGTCGCTGAACCCATCGCCGACCAGACTTCCCGGCACACCTGAAGTGCACGCTACCGGCTCTCCGCTTCGCCAACCTCACCTGAGATGCTGCATACTCGGTATAGTGCATACTCGGTATGCATGACCGCAGCAACCTCAGGAGTCGCCGTGCCAACCGGTGATCGGGCCTGGTCCCGCCTCACGCTTCCTGCCGTCGGGCTGGCGCTCGGGGTGGCGACCTCGTACGCCCAGCAATGGCTGGCCCCGCCGTGGGCATCGCTCGCGAACGCCGCGAGCCCGTGGCTGACGCTCGCTTGGCTGGTGGGCATGCTCCAGCGGAACCCCGCCACCGCGGCCGTCGCGGGCGCGCTGACCTGCGCGGCCGAGGTCGCCGGCTACTACGGCGCATCGGCGGCCCGTGGCTTCGGTGTCTCGGACTCCTACGTGGCCTTCTGGCTCGCGTGTGCACTCACCGCGGGGCCCCTGTTCGGTGCGTGCGGTCGGTGGGCGCGGGAGCGCGGCGTGGCCGGCTCCGTCGGCGCCGCAGCGATCCCGGCGACGTTCCTCGGCGAGGCACTCGGCTCGTACGTCATCCGGCTGGGATACGCCGGTGACGCAATGGTCTTCGCCGGCATCGGCGTGCTGACCGCGGCATTCGCGGTCCTTCGCGCGGCGACGCCGCTCCGGACGGCAACGGCCATCGTGGTGGGTGCTGCCGGCGGGACGCTCGTGTACGGCTTCGCGCTGACCGTCCTGGGCTGATCCGAGGCCCGCTGCTCGGGCCGGCTCAAGCGGGATGACCCGCCTCGATGTCGGTGACGTCCTGGAAGCTGAGCACCTCGCCGGTCTCCTCCACGTCCACATCGACCGGGGCGAGCAGATGGCCGATGTGGTCGCCGAGATCCAAGCGCTCCAGCACCCGGCCGACCAGGTGGCGCGGACAGTCCTCGAGGATCGGCACGCCCAGCGGGCCGGGTCGCCAGGCCACGCCCGCGAGCTTGTCGACCTCGTCACCCGTCTCGCCGCCGAAGTGCTCGGCCAGCGGGTGATCGCGGCCGTCGAGGAGGTGTACGGCGAGCACCTCGGCGCTCCGTGCGACCCGGGTGGTGCGGTTGGCCTTGGACAGGCAGATGAGCAGCCGGGGCGGGTCGATGCTGGTCTGGGTGGAGAAGCCCACCAAGCAGCCGTCGCGCTCCCCACCGCCGGCAGCGGTGACGACGAAGATCGGGTAGTCGAGGCCGGCTACGAAGTCGTTGAAGCCCGTACTCATGTCTCGAGCGTGCCATCCGCCGCAACCCCGGGGCGCCACAACCTTGGGCGTCGCAGTCTCAGGCCGGTGCGGCCTCGGGAAGGGCCGGCTCGTCGGACACCAGGCGACGGGCGAGGGCACGCAGCGCCTGGCGCAGCTCGTCGTCGTCCTCCATCTGCCAGTCCACGAGCTGCTCGGCCAGCCAGGCATGGAGCGCCTCCGACAGGACGGCCAGCTCGGCGCGACCGCTGTCGGTGATGGCGTACGAGGCCGCGTCGCCGGTGAGGTAGCCGGCAGCGACGGCGTTCGTGAACGCCGGCCCCAGGACGGCCGCCGGGACCCGGTAGCGCCGCGCGATCGCCATCAGCGTGGGCGCCTCGCCGACGCGTTGCCGGATCGCAACCTGACCCACGCACCAGGCGGCCGCGGCATCCAGGGCAGTGCCCGACTCTTCGCGCACCCCGCGCAGCCGCCCGGGGCCGGCACCCCGCAGGATTCGCACGATGGCGCGCTGCAGCGCCAGCTCGCTGTCAGCGCGCTCCGGCATCGCGAAGCCCTCGCCGACGTCGCTCGCGCCGGCACGTGCCGTGCCCCGCAGGGGCACCTCGCGGAGGAGAAGCGCGACCAGGAAGGCGAGGATCGCCACCGGCACGGCGTACAGGAAGACGTCCTGAAGGGTCTCGGCATAGGCGTTGATGATCGGCTCGCGTTGTTGAGCCGGCAGCGCGTGGATGCTCGCAGGCGTGCCGACGGCCGCCGGATCGCTGACGCGTGCCTGGACGAGCGCCTCCATCAGCCGGCCGCCGAGGCGGTTGGCGTAGACGGTGCCGAAGATGGCGGCGCCGAACGAGCTGCCGAGCGTCCGGAAGAAGGTCACCCCCGACGTGGCGACGCCGAGGTCACGGAAGTCGGCCGTGTTCTGCACGATGAGGGTGAGGATCTGCATGCACAGCCCGATGCCAGCGCCGAGGACGAGCAGGTAGAGCGAGAAGAGCCAGGCGCTCGTGTCAGCGTCGATATGGGAGAGCAAGAAGAGACCCAGCGCCATGATCAGGGACCCGGCGACGGGGAAGATCTTGTAGCGCCCGGTACGTCCGACCGCCGTGCCGGCCGCGATCGAGGTCACCAGCAGACCGACCACCATGGGCAGCGTCCGTACGCCCGAGCCGGTGGCGGAGACGCCACGCACGTATTGCAGGTACGTGGGCAGGAACGTCATCGCGCCCAGCATCGCGAAGCCGACGATGAACGAGAGCACGACGCTGATGCTGAAGACCTGGCTGCGGAAGAGCCGCAGCGGGAGGATCGGGTCGGCGGCGCGGGTCTCGATCCAGACGAAAAGCGCAAGGGCCACGATCGCCCCGGCGAACATCCCGAGGATCGTCGCCGAGCCCCAGGCGTACTCCGTGCCGCCCCAGCTGACAGCGAGCGTCAACAGCGAGGCGCCGATGCCGACGAAGACGATCCCCGCGTAGTCGATCGCGGGGCGGGCCACCGTGGCGATCTTCGGCAGCGTGACGCTGGCGATCGCGATGACAAGCACCCCGATCGGCAGGTTGATGTAGAAGGCCCACCGCCACGACAGGTGGTCGGTGAACAGACCGCCGAGCAGAGGCCCCGCGACCGTGGTGACGCCGAAGACCGCGCCGAGCGCGCCCTGGTACTTTCCGCGCTCCCGAAGCGGGATCACGTCGGCGATGAGCGCCGTCGCTGTCACGGCCAGGCCGCCGGCACCGAGGCCCTGGACGGCGCGCCAGGCGATCAGCCACAGCATGCTGTGGGCCAGGCCGCACGCCGCCGAGGCGATCACGAAGACGAGCGCGGAGACCTGCAGGACGAGCTTGCGTCCGAACAGGTCGCCGAACTTGCCAGCGAGCACGGTCGCCACGGTGTCGGCCAGCAGGTAGGACGACACCACCCACGACAGGTGCCCGGCCCCGCCGACGTCGGCAACGATCGTCGGTAGCGCCGTCGAGACGATGGTCTGGTCGAGTGCCGAGAGCAGCATCGCGAGAAGCACCGTGGCGAAGATCAGGTTGATCTGGCGCCGGCTCAACCGGGCGCTGACCGGTGACTCCTCGACGACGACGTCTGCTGTGGTCATGCCCACCCCCGTGGCCCACGATGGCTCCTGCCCGACCCGCTCAGGATGGCACAGCCGCCGAGCGGACGCGCGACACCGTTGCTTTACCGGCACTGATGCACGCAACATGTCATCCTGTGAGACACACCACAGAACCGCTCGCGCGTCACCCGAGCGCGGTGGGAGCCTCGCAACACCCGTCCCAGGTCTCGCCGAAGGATGCGACATGCCCCTGCTGAAGAAGCGCACCGCCCGCAGCTCGGTCTACGACTACGTCGTGGTGGGCGCCGGTTCGGGGGGCGCGGCCGTCGCGGCCCGTCTCGCCGAGAATCCACGCGTCACCGTGCTGCTCGTCGAGGCCGGCGGCAGCGACTTCCGGCTGGAGACCCGCGCGCCGGCCGCCTTCGGCGAGCAGTTCCACAAGAAGGGTGACTGGGACTACTTCACCGAGCCGGAGCCGGCCGCGGCCGGTCGCCGCATCCATCTCCCCCGCGCCAAGGTCGTCGGTGGCTGCAGCGCGATGAACGCCATGCTCTGGGTGCGCGGCAGTGACCGCGACTTCGACGGCTGGGGCATCGAGGGCTGGGGCTGGAAGGACGTCGAGCCGGTCTATCGGCGGATGGAGAGCCACTTCCTCGGCGACGACCTGCACGGTCTCGACGGACCGATGCGGATCAACCGGCTCACCACGCCGGACGAGACCGCGGTCGCCTTCGTCGAAGCGGCGGTCGCGGCGGGAATCAAGCGCAACGACGACATCTCCGGTCCCGACCTCGACGGGGTGGCGCTCGCTCCGACCACCACGGTGAACGGGCGCCGCTGGAGCACCGCCCGGGGCTACCTCGACACGGCGGTCACGCGTCCCAACTTCACCCTGATGACCAAGACGCTGGTCGAGCGGGTCCTCGTCGAGAACGGGCGAGTCGTCGGCGTGGTCGTCCGTGAGGGCGGCACCAGGCGCACCCTCGCCGTGCGGCACGAGGTCGTCATCAGCGGCGGGGCGTACAACACCCCACAGCTGCTCCAGCTCTCCGGCATCGGCGACGCCGAGCACCTGAAGAGCCTCGGCATCGAGGTCGTGGCCGACAACCCCGAGGTCGGCGCGCACCTGAAGGAGCACCCGTTCAGCTTCACGAACTTCGAGCTCAACGAGCCCTGGAAGGGGCTCTTCGGCGTCGAGAAGAACCCGATGCACATCGTCAACTGGCTGCTGAAGGGCACCGGCCCGCTGGCCAGCAACGTCGCAGAGGCGATCGCCCACGTCCGCACGCGCGACGACCTCGAGGTGCCCGACATGCAGCTGGTGTTCGCGCCCGCCTTCTTCTGGGAGAACGGCGAGGCCAAGCACGACAAGGCCGCGTTGAGCATCATGCAGTCCTACTGGGAGCCGAAGAGCACCGGGCACGTCCGGATCCGGAGCACCGACCCCACGGAGCACCCCGAGATCCTGATGAACATGCTCTCGGACCCGCAGGACGTCGAGGCCCTGATGCGCGGCATCGAGCTCACCCGCAGGATCGTCGCCAGCGCCCCGTACGACACGATGGTCAGCCGGGAGATCAATCCCGGCCCGGACGTGCAGACCCCCGAGCAGCTCGAGCGGTTCATCCGCGAGACGACGCTGCACACCTATCACCCGGCCTGCACCGCCGGCATGGGCCGCGTCCTCGACGAGAAGCTCCGCGTCAAGGGCGTCCGGGGGCTGCGCGTCGCCGACGCCAGCGCCCTGCCGGAGATCACCCACGGCAACACCAACGCCCCCTCGATCCTGATGGGCGAGCGTTGCGCGGACTTCATCCGGCAGGGCGACTAGCTTCCGGACTACCGGCCTTGGACGTCCAGGGTGGACGGCGAGGGTGCCACACCGGCGGTCGTGGTCACGGTGAACGTGACCTGCTTGGCGCCGGCCGGCAGCACCGTCGGCAGCGTCAGGTGCGTCGTCGCCTGCTCGGTCAGCTTGAACGGCACCGAGCCCAGCGAGACACCGGTGTCCGTCTTGCCGGTGACGGTGCCGCTGCAGCCACCCGCTCCGACACCGCAGGCCAGGTCGACGCCGACCTTGCCGTCCGGTCCGACGTTGGCGGTGGTGCTGGTGACCGTCAGGGCTGACGGGAAGCTCACCCCGGTCGGCGTGTTGTCACCGTGCGGGTCGAGGCAGGCGTCGAACTCGTACGCCGGGTTGCTCACCGTGCGTCCCCGCTTGTCCGTGATCGTCTGGTAGCCGATCAGAGAGGACGGCGATCCGACCGTGAAACAGCCGTTGCTGTGCACGTTGAGCTCGAACTTGCCGTAGCCCGTCGACGGCATCGGGGTGTTGGGGTCGGTCCAGCTCATCAGGCAGTTCCAGTTGGTGCCGGGACCCGACTGCGCGACGCCGGGGCCCTTGTCGCAGGCCACCTTCGCGTGCAGCGAGGAGGGCGTGATTCCGCTGTGGCCCTCGAGGGCGGCCTCCTGGCTGTAGACGTTGCTGAAGGACGCGGCCACCGTGCGGTCCAGGCGCGGCACCGTGATGGCACTGCCCGGGCTGGTGGCGATGGCGACGCCGCCGAGGCCGACGGCCGCGATGAGGGCGATGACGAAGGTCCAGATGATGCGTCGCATGTCAGCCTCCTGTGATGTCGCGACGACGGAGAAGGGTCCAGGCCAGGCCGAGCGTGAGGGCGGTCCAGGCGACGCTGGCGATCACCCCGGTAACGAAGGGTCCGGCGAAGGAGGGCGCGGCGAGGAAGCCGTGCCACGCCTCGTACGCGGTGGTCGGCAGGTACGGGCGCAGCGCCTCCGCGCTGCCCATCGATCCCACCAGCTGCAGGATGAAGCCGATCACCACGGGTGCGGCGATGCCGACCGCGGCGTTGCGCGACCAGACCGAGAGCAGCACCGCGAGGCCGGTGAAGGCCAGCGTCGGCGGGATGGTGCTCAACCAGCTCGCGCCGACCAGCCGCCACGCGTGGGCCGCCGGGATCAGCTGGCCGGACAGCCCGATCACGTCGCTGTGGCCGGCGACCAGCACGCTCGTCACGATCGTCGAGGCGGCGAGGATCAGCAGCGTCAGGACCGCGAACGCCATCGAGGCGACCGTCTTGGCGCTGAAGAACGCCGAGCGCGACACGGAGCGGGTCAGGATCGTCTTCCAGGTGCCGTGGTGGTCCTCGCTGGCGAAGATGTCGCCGGCGACGATGGCGGTCAGCAGCGGCAGCACCCACTGCCCGGCGTACCCGAGGACGAGCAGGGCCAGCGCGAAGCCGTTGGTGGTGGCATAGCGGCCGAAGAGCGAATCCTTCGGCGGGTTGCCCTGGGCGTGAATGGCAAAGGCCACCGGGATCGGCAGGAGCAGGGCGCCGAGCAGGACGGCGCGGGTGCGCCACTGGGCGCGCAGCTTGCGCAGCTCGAAGCCGAGAGCAGCGCCGAAGCCGGCACGCGCCCGGGCCCGGGCCGGGGTCGTCGCGTTCGTCGGCGGCGTGATGGTCGCGGTGCTCATCGGTGCACCGCCTCGGTGTGGGTGAGCATGAAGAACAGCGCCTCCAGCGGGGTCTGGGTCGGAGTGAACTGCCGCAGCGCGATGCCGGCGGCGACCACGTCGGCGACGTACGCGGCGACCACGTCGCTCGGTCCGGCGACGTGCAGGATGCCGTCGGCATCGGTCTCGGTCTTCACCGGGTGACGCGCGGCGATCGCTAGCGCTGCGGCGTTGTCGCCGGTGTCGACGAGGTGGCCTGGGTCGGGCGCCATGGCACGCAGGTCGGCGATGCTGCCGTGGAAGGCGACAGCGCCCTGGTTCATGATCGTGACGTTGTCGCAGATCTCCTCCACCTCCTCCATGTTGTGCGAGGAGAGCAGCACCGTGAGCCCGGAGTCGGCGAGCCGCTTCACCAGCAGCCGCATGTCACGGATGCCGGCCGGGTCGAGGCCGTTGGCCGGCTCGTCGAGGACCAGCAGGCGCGGCTTGCGCAGCAGCGAGGCGGCCACACCGAGACGTTGCCGCATGCCGTACGAGTAGCCATCGACCCTCCGATCAGCACGATCGGTCAGGTCCACGGTCTCCAGGACCTGCTCGATCAGGCCGGATCGGCCGTCCCTCCCGACGTGGGCGCCGTCGAGGCGAGCGAGCGCGACCAGGTTCTGCCGGCCGGTGAGATACGGGTAGAACCGCGGTGCCTCGATGAAGCCGGCCACGCCCTCGAGGACGTCGGTGCCGTCGGCGTCCCAGCTGCGGCCGAAGACGCGCAGGGTGCCCTCGTCGGGACGGATCAGCCCGAAGAGCATGCGGAGGAAGGTGGTCTTGCCGGCCCCGTTGGGTCCGAGTACGCCGTAGACCTCGCCTGGGGCGACCCGGACCGAGATGCCGTCCACCGCACGCACGGCCCCGAAGGACTTCACGATGCCGGTGGCATCGACTGCGAGTGCATCATTCATGCAACGGACGGTAGGAAGCCGAAGATGAAGTGACGATGAAGTCGCTTCGCGATCAAAGGGGGTAGCGCACGATGCGGGTGTTGGTGGCCGAGGACGATCCGCGCCTGGGTGCGCTCCTGGAGGACGCGCTCGCCGAGGCCGGCTGGAGCGTGGACCTCGTCGTCGACGGCCGGGCCGCGTACGCCTCCGCGCTCGACGGTGACTACGACGTGCTCCTGCTCGACTGGATGCTGCCCGGCTCCGACGGCGTGAGCGTCTGCCGCCGGCTGCGCGAGCTCGGGCTCACCACGCCGACGCTGATGTTGACCGCGCGCAACGCCGTGCGCGACCGGATCGAGGGCCTCGACGCGGGCGCGGACGACTACCTCGCCAAGCCGTTCGACCTCGACGAGCTCCTCGCCCGGCTGCGCGCTCTGCACCGGCGCGCTGGCTACGAGGCGCCGGACACGACGTACGAGGTCGGCGATCTGCGGCTCGACACCGCGGCGCGGCGCGTGAGCCGGCGGGGCGAGGAGATCGTCCTGGGTGCGCGCGAGTTCGACATCCTTGCGCTGCTGATGGCCAACGCCGGGCGGGCGGTCTCCCGCTTCGAGATCCTCGACGAGGTGTGGGACGGCGACACCGACCTGCGCAGCAACGTCATCGACGTCCACCTCGCGTCGATCCGGGCGAAGATCGACAG
>Ga0164242_10009249_pt1 | contig 10644 bp, 9 predicted proteins | sample OricomgcompostMG_FD_108783 | JGI IMG/M metagenome (GOLD analysis project Ga0164242, IMG submission 108783) | Miracle-Growth compost microbial communities from Emeryville, California, USA - Original compost - Miracle growth compost (MG) ... | reverse complement strand
TCTCCCGCGGGTACCTGCGGTTCCCCAGACTGTGGAACGGCCTGTTCGTGATCTTGCTGTTCCTGCCCAACGCACTCATCACCCAGTTCCAGCTGCTCCTGCGCCTCGGCCTGTATGACTCGCGGCTGGGTTACATGTTGATCATGGCGGCCTCGATCGGCGTCGGCCCAATTCTGATATCTGGCTACGTGAAGTCCATTCCCACGGAGCTGGACGAAGCCGCAGCAACCGACGGTGCCAGCTACTGGCGTTATCTGTTCGGGTTCGTTGTGCCGCTGTCCAAGCCGGCGTTGGCGACGGTGTTCATCCTGCATGCGATCGGCGTCTGGAACGACATCATCCTCGCAACGATCCTGCTGCCTGATCAATCGAAGTCCCCGGTGTCGCTGGGGCTGTACGCGTTCCAAGGCACCTACAGCAATCAGTGGGGGCTGCTCGCAGCGGCAACCATGATCGTCGCGGCGCCGCTGATCGTCGCTTATGTCTTCCTGCAGCGGTACTTGGTCGGTGGCGTGGTCGGCAGTGTCAAGGGCTAAGTCGCACGGCAGGAGTCCGCACAGACCCGGGGCCCGGAGCTATGAACCGAAAAGGACACTATGACCTCGACTGTGAGCGCCACAACAGTGCCGTATGCCTTAACCCGGCTCGGCACCCTGATGACCGCCGAGCCCGGCAACCCCGATGAGGCAGAGGGCGTACTCAATCCAGCGGTAGCCCGTGATCGCAACGGCGGCGTCTATCTGTTTCCTCGTTTGGTCGGCGCCCACAACGCGTCGAAGATCGGCCGCGCGCAAGTGCTGGAGGCGGAGGGGACACCGGTGGCGGTGCGGCGGGAGGGGATCGCGCTGGAGCCCGACCGAGGTTGGGAGCATGGCGCGCGGCATGGCGGTATCGAGGATCCGCGGATCACCTGGATCGAGTCGCTGAAGCGATATGTGATGACCTATGTCGCCTTCGGCCCCACCGGTCCGCGGACGGCGGTCGCCGTCGCGGAGGACCTCGATCACTGGCAGCGACTCGGTCCGCTGCTCTTTGACTACGACGATGATCTTGACACCGATCTGAATCTCTTTCCCAACAAGGATGTGGTGTTCTTCCCCGAGGTCGTCACCGCGCCCGACGGGGTGCCCAGCTATGCGGTCCTCCACCGGCCGATGTGGGACCTTGGCTTCACCAGCCCTAACGAGCCGGCGCCGGTCCCACGGGGGCTAGTGGAGCACCGGCCGAGCATCTGGATCTCCTATGTCCCAGCCGCTGATGTCGCCGGTGATCTGCGCCGGTTGGTGCGGCTCGGATCGCACCGCTTCCTGGCGGGCCCCGAGCAGCCGTGGGAGGACCTCAAGATCGGAGCCGGTCCGGCACCGGTCAAAACCCCTGAGGGTTGGCTCCTCATCTATCACGGCGTCACCGGCCGGATCGTCGGCAGCGCCTTCGACCTCCAGCCCGAGGTCCGGTACGCGGCCGGGGCGATGATCCTGGATCCGCGCGATCCGGGCCGAGTGCTTGCCCGGACCGCCGAGCCGCTGTTGGAACCGGGGGTCCAAGAGGCGGCCGGAGTGGTTCCGAATGTCGTGTTTCCCACCGCGATCGAACGGTTCTCCGGGGTCGACTACGTGTTCTACGGCATGGCCGACAGCAGTATCGGAGTCGCCCGACTGGACCGCACCGACAGGGCCATCCCACCATCCACAGAACAGGAGGCATCGCGATGACCGAGATGACCGACGCGCTGTCCCAGCTGACATTCCTCGACCAACAAACCGAGTCCGTGGACTGGGCACCAGGCCCCTTCGTCCAGGACCAATCGCTCACCTTCGCACCCACATCGTCGTGGCCCGACCCGTCCGAGACCGGCTGGACCGCCCGGTCGATCTTCAACCCCTCGGTGATCGCCGTCAACGATGAACTGCACGTCTTCTACCGGGCAGCACCACGCAAAGAATCGCTGCACTCCCGCATCGGTCATGCCAGCTACCAGCCCAACAACGGCTGGGCCGACGACCCGGCAAACCCCGTCGTGTGGCCGACGCTGCCCAACGAGCAGCTCGGCGTCGAAGATCCCAAGATCTACCGCGGCGACGACGGATTCGTCTTGTTCTACAACGCCATCTTCGAACCCACCGTCGCAGACCGGACTGTCCACGCCCACGACGGTGTTCTGTTCGAAGGGGTCGGCTGCGACATCAATGTGGCAACCTCACCGGACCTGCAGACCTGGACCAAGCTCGGGCCGGTCACCGACCGTTCCTACACCCGGCTGTGGGCCAAGGGCGCGGTTATCCCGCGCGCAGCAGACGGGGCCGCCGTCCGGATCGGCGGTGAGTACCTGATGTACGTGTCCGAAGGCTGCGGCGGCCGGCTCACGGTCGGTCGATCCGACGATCTCCTGCACTGGCGATTCGAACCTCAGAATTACCTGGACATGTCGCCCTTCGGCGGCCAACTCCACGAAGTGGCCACCGCCACCGTGGTCGAGGACCGGATCGTGCTCGACTTCTTTTACAGCAAGGACGGAATCCCATCCGCGGCCAGGGCCGAGTACGCGATCGAGGCACCGTTCACCCAGCGCCGGATGGCTCTCGGCGGCACCCTCGCCTGGGGCGGCCTCAGCCAGTGGGACGGCCGCTGGATCTTCGCCCAGGGCTGGGACGCCCCACCAGACAAACCGGAACTGCAGTTCTATACCGCCAATAGCCACAACCAGTAGCCACGCCCCCAGCCTCGGACTCGGGACACCACGACATTCAACGAACCAGCATTCAACGAGGAGTGTGGATCCAATGCAGAGAAGAACCATGGTGGGCGTGCTCGGCCTGACCGTCGCGGCGGGCCTGACCGTTCGCCCCAAGAGGGCGGCTGCAGCGCCCCAGCCGCCATCGACACCGTCGACGATTCAAGGATTCCCGTCATCACCAACACCGGCCGCTAGCCAACTGTTCGACTGGCGTCAGCGAGCCATCGACTACGACTCCTTCGTCTACGACTGGTCCGCACCGGGCCAGTTCCCGACGATCTCGCTGGACACGACGCACTACAACATGTCCACCAACACCTACAAGTTGCCCAGCTACTACGGCGACACCCGCATCGCCACCGACGGGAACCAGGAAGCGATCAACCAGCTTGCCTCCGTCGTCGGCGCCAGCCTCGTTGGGGTGAACAAAGCGAGCCAGTCCGGCTACAACTACGTCGACATGTCGCGCACCTTCTACCACCCCGACCTCGGCGTGGCGCTCAACAATCCGACCGACTCCGGGGGCTCGGGTGGCGGCGGTTCCTGGTGGTACACGACCACGGCGAACCTGCTCTACTTCATGCTCGGCAGCCAATACCCCGACGCCACCGACATGACCAGCATGCTGCGCAGCATCGCTGACAAGTACTACGACGCCATCGTCGCGATCGGTGGCAGCAGTGCTGACTTCACTTCTCAAGGCTTCGACTTCGCGACCATGGCCGCCAACTCGGGATCGCGGAACGAGGGCGGAGATGGCGCCGCCGGGTCGGCCGCGATCATGCTCTGGGCCTTCGCCAAATTCGGCGACCAGAAATATCTCACCGCGGCCGAGTGGAGCATGAACTACCTGGAGCGCACCAACGGCCACCTGCTGTATGAGTTCCTGCCCAACATCGCCCCCTACATCGCTGCTCGGCTCAATGCTGAAGCCGGGACCTCCTACGACATCACGCGGCTGTTCAACAACCTGATCAGCGGGTCGGCTACACGTCCCGACTGGGGCACCATGCAGGCCACCTGGAACGGATACGACGTCTACGGGCTGGAGGGCTCCCGCACCGACGGCGGCGGCTACGCATTCGCCATGAATTCCTTCGCGACAGCGATGTTCGCTTCGACAGCCAAGTACGACCCCCGATATGCCAACACCGTCGGCCGCTGGCTGCTGAACGTGGCCAACGCCGGCCGCTTCCTTTACCCCGACCAGATCCCCGCCGACCACCAGTACTACGGATCCCAGTACGCCAGCTCCCCAGAGCGCGTGATCGCCTACGAAGGTCTCCGCGCTTCAGAGGCCGGACAGAGTCCCCGAGCCACAGGTGACCCCACCCACTATGGATCGGACTGGGGACTCGATCCCCAAACCACCGACCTGGGCCTGTACGGGTCCAGCTGGGCAGGCTTCCTCGGCGCCGCCATATCCGCCACCAACGTCAACGCCGTACCGAGAATCGACCTCAATGCGCTCGACTTCTTCGGCGAGAACGCCAATCCGACATACCTCTACTACAACCCCACCTCAAGCCCCGCCGAGATCCAGGTCACCGTGCCCGGCGCGCGGAGCCTGTACGACGCCGTCTCCGACACGATCCTCGCCCCGTCGGTAACCGGGACGACGACGATCATGGTTCCGCCCGGCTCATCCCGGGTCATCGTCCAAGCCGCGGCCAACGGCACGCTCACCCGGTCAGGCGGGAAGACCTACATCGCCGGGACCGTCGTCGGCTACCAAACCGGAACACCGGATCTCGCCTACGGCAAAACCGCGACCGCCAGCTCGACCGTCAACGGCAACGTCCCGGCCAACCTGACCGACGGCACCACCGCCCGTCGCTGGGAATCGGAGACCGCCGATCCGCAATGGGTCATGATCGACCTCGGCCAGCCCACCACGATCGACCGCACAGTGATCAAGTGGGAGACCGCGTCGGCGAAAGCGTTCCAAGTGCAAACCTCCACTGACGGCAGCACCTGGAACACCGTCTACACCACCACCAGCGGACCGGGCGGAACCCAAACGATCACGTTCACCCCAACCATCGCCCGCTACCTCAAAGTCGTCATGACCCAACGCAACACCCAATGGGCCTATTCCATCTACGACATCGAGATCTACCAGGACAACCTTGCGGCCTCCGCCCCGGTGACTGTCAGCTCCACCGCCAACGGGAACCTGGGGGGCTACCTCACCGACGGGACCACGGCAACGCGGTGGGAATCGCAAACAGCCGACCCACAATGGGCAACCATCGACCTTGGCCAAGCCACCACCGTCGGCCGGCTGGTGATCAAGTGGGAGACCGCGTCGGCGAAAGCTTTCCAAGTGCAAACCTCCACTGACGGCACCACCTGGAACACCGTCTACAACACCACCAGCGGGCCCGGCGGAACCCAGACCATCGCATTCACATCCACGACCGCCCGCTACGTCAAGGTGCTGATGACCCAACGCAACACTCAGTGGGCCTACTCCATCTACGACATCGAGATCTACGCGCAGTGACCACTGTCATCGCTTAATCAGCATGCACGGAAAGGACATCGTGACCCAGTCACCACTCAAGCAGGCCGTGTTCATCGGGGATAGCATCACCGACTCAGGCCGCCGCAACGATCCCAGCGGCCATCTCGGCGCAGGATATGTTCGCCGGATCGACGGCATCGCCCACGAGACTGGGTCACCGTTGAGAATCATCAACCGTGGAGTCGGCGGCGACCGAGTCATCGATCTCCAGCAACGCTGGCAGAGCGACTGTCTCGACGAGCGGCCAGATATCCTCACCGTCCTGATCGGCGCCAACGACACCTGGCGACGTTACGACAGCAACATGCCGACCAGCGCCGACCAGTTCCACGACATCTACTCCGAGATCCTCAGCCAGGCTCGCACGAGCCTTGAACTGGACGAGCTGGTGATCATGGAGCCGTTCTTGGTGCCGATCACCGACCAGCAGCAGAAGTGGCGAGACGAAGATCTCATCGACAAGATCGCCGCCGTCCGGTCACTCGCCGTCGAACACGATGCCACCCTCATTCCTCTCGATGAACTCTTCACCCAGCAGGCGCAGGAGAAGGGACCGGCCAGTGTCATCGACGATGGAGTCCACCCCAGCGCCGGTGGTCACCAACTCATCGCCGACACCTGGTGGCACACGGTCGGGGTCCGCTACGGATCGATCATGGAGACGACCGGGGAGCCGAGCGCATGACCGACAATCGCCGTCCCAACATCGTCATGATCCTCACCGACGACCACGCGGCTAACGCGATCACCGCCTACGGCTCAGTGGTCAACCAGACACCACGGATCGACGAGATCGGGCAAACCGGAGTCCGCTTCGACAACTGTTTTGTGACCAATTCGATCTGCTCACCCAGCAGAGCGTCGATCCTCACCGGAACCTACAACCACGTCAACGGAGTCACGACACTCTCCACCCCATTCGACTCCAGCCAGCCAACCTTCATCTCCCAGCTCAGGGACGCGGGCTACCGCACCGCCATCATCGGCAAATGGCACCTCGGCACGGGTGAGGGACACAACCCACAGAACTTCGACCATTGGGATGTCGTGCTGGAACAGGGCGAATACTGGAATCCGCGCTTCCTCTCCGAGGATGGCCTGCGCACGGTTGAAGGCTACGCAACCGATGTGATCACCGATCTGGCCACCGCCTGGGCGGACAACCTGGAGGGCGATGAGCCCTGGTGCGTGCTGATCTACCACAAGGCACCCCACCGCCCGTGCGAACCCCACCCTCGACATGCCAATCTGTACACCGACCCCATCCCGGTTCCCGACACCTTCGACGACGACTACTCAACCCGTTCCATCTCGGTGCGCCGGACACGCATGCGCATCGCCGAGTTCATGTCCAACGTCGACATCAAAATCCAGCCACCGGATGGTCTGGACTACGACGAACTCGCGCTGTGGAAGTACCAGCGCTACATGGAGGACTACCTGCGCTGCGTCGCAGCAATCGACGAGAACGTCGGCCGGGTGATCGACTGGCTGCATGCCCGAGGCGACTTCGACGACACGATGCTCATGTACGCCTCCGACCAAGGCTTCTTCCTCGGTGAGCATGGCTGGTTCGACAAACGCCTCATGTTCGAAGAATCGTTGCGGATGCCGCTACTCATCTCCTACCCTCGGCACGTCCCGGCCGGCCGTGACCTGGACGGCATCGTCACCAACGTCGACTTCGCGCAAACGATCCTCGAAGCGGCTGGCGTGGAGCCACATCCCCGGATGCAGGGCCGCAGCTTCTGGGGCGATCTCACCGGAGCCGGGCAACTACCACCTGCTGCCGGCATGTATTACCGGTACTGGGAACACAACGACGGCTCCCACGGCGCACCGGCCCACTACGGCTACCGAACCGATCGGTACAAGATCATCTACTACTACAACGACGGGATGGGCATCCCCGGCACGAACCTGCCGGCATACCCGGGGGAATGGGAACTCTACGACCTCCACTCGGACCCGAACGAGCTCCGCAACCTAGCCTTCGACCCGAGCTACGCGGACATCCGGACAGAACTGGAGCAGGCAATGCTCGCCGAGCAACGCCGGCTCGGCGACAAGCCCCATCCCTCGCAATTCCAGCGTCCCGGACACCGCTACACCCCCGAATCCGCACCGACGGGAGCCCTGAGCAACGTGTGAGAACAAGCTGCACCCGACCAAGCCATCGTCAGGCGTTGAGAACCTGGACGCGAGCCGCCAGGGCCTGTCGACGGCTACACCTTGGACGACATAACGCAACGACACATCGGAACCCACATGGACTCCACATCAACCGGCAGCGACACAGCAGCTGGGCCGCCTGCGCAGGGGAATCCCAACTTTGTTGTGATCTTGACCGACGACCAGGGTTATGGCGATCTTTCCGCACTGGGCAACGCCTTCGTTGATACACCAAACCTGGACGCCCTCGCCCGGACCGGCACCCGGCTGACCAACTGGTACGCCAACGCACCAGTCTGCAGCCCGACCCGCGCCGCACTGTTGACGGGACGATATCCGCATCGAACCGGAGTCACCCAGATCCTCCCCGGACATCGGAAAGCGACCGGGCTCACACCCGGCCTGCCGACGATCGCCAGCTGCCTTCAACGGCTCGGATATCGCAGCTACCTGGCCGGAAAATGGCACCTTGGCGCAGCTCCCGAGTGCCGGCCGGACCGATTCGGCTTCGACCACTGGTTCGGACACCTCGCCGGTGCCATCGACTACTACTCCCACATCCAGTACTGGGGCATGAACAATCCAGGCCCCGGCAGGAACCCCAGCCACGATCTGTGGGCCGACGGCATGGAAGAGTGGCACAACGGCAGGTATCTCACCGACCTGATCACCGACAAGGCTGAAGACTTCATCCGCGAAGCCGTCGGCGAACAAGCGCCGTTCTTCCTTGAAATCGCCTACAACGCTCCGCATTACCCTCTACACGCACCACGGGCCGATGTCGAACGATTCCGCAATCTACATCCAGACCGGCGCGCCTACGCCGCAACCCTGTTCGCGATGGACCGCGGCGTGGGCCGCATCGTCTCGGTGCTCGATGAACTCCACCTGACCGACAACACCTGTCTGATCTTCTCCTCCGACAACGGACCCTCCGTCGAAAGCAGGAACTGGCTAGACGGACGCCAAGACCCGTTCTACGGCAGCTCGTCCGGAGGCTTCCGCGGCGGAAAGGGCAGCCTCTTCGAAGGCGGCATCCGCGTCCCTGGCATCATCCGATGGCCCGGCCATGTGGCTGCGGGTGCCGAAAGCTCGACACCCGCCGCCACCATGGACGTGCTGCCCACCGTGCTCGCAGCGGTCGGAGAGAAATCTCCCAGCGGCATCGACGGGACGGATCTCCTAGAAGTGCTCGGTCACGGGCAAGATCACGAACGAGTCTTGCTCTGGCAGTACTACGACCAAACGGCTGTCCGTCGCGGCCGGTACAAACTCGTGCGCAACGTTGCTGAGCCTGAGGGCGGGCCTGTCGTCGCGAGCGCCCTGTATGACCTCGAAACCGACCCTGCTGAGCGCCTCGACCTCGCATCACGGCTGCCAACGATCGTGCAAGAGTTGGAGCGGGAACTTGTAATGCTCACTGAACCGCCTGGGCGGGGTGCATCTTCTTAGGACGCATGACGCCTCCACGTCGTCAAACCATAGGTTCCAGAGTGGCCGAAAGGCGCTCCGCCATCAGCCGATAACCTTCCTGGCCGGGATGGATCCCGTCCTCCAGCAGATGCGCTTCACGGTGGCCGAGAACCTTCAGGCCCTTGACAGAGATGATCTTGGTATCCCCACTGGCCCGGAGGTCTTCCGCCACCCGTTCTACGACGTTGCGGATGTCCATCAGGGTCATCCCAGTAGCGTTGGGCGTCAACTCGCGGTCCGGGCAGACAATCGGGGAAATCACGGCGATCCAGGCGTGAGGATGGGATTCGCGGAGGCGACGAATCACTTCGGCAACCTGCCCAGGCCAGGTGCGCGCTCCGAAGCTCAATTGGCCATAGACGTTGATACCAAGACATACAGAGATAATGTCCGCATCCAGATCAGCGATTGTGCGGACAACGACAGGGTCGAGATGACACTGCCCTCCGAAACCTAGACAGGTCAAATCCAGATCCAACTGCTGCGACACCAACGCTGGCCAGGTTCCGCTCGGACCATCCGCCTGAGCACATTGAGTAATCGAACTCCCATAGGCAGTCCACCGCGGGCGTGAACTATCCACGGGTTGCAGTGACCGTCCCCCACGAAGGGAAAACCCGCGCAACCGCACCTGTCCGTGGTGAGGCAGCCACAATTCAATCGTGCTGAACCGCCCAGGCAGCTGAAAGACGACCTCCGACCGACCCAACATGATCGGTCGTCGAGCGACCCGCACGCCGTCGACAAGCAGGTCAACCGTGGCGCCCCCGAATGGGCTGTCGCTCAACTCAATTTCACCAATGAGTGCAACAGCGTCGGTACGCAGTCGTAGCCGGACACCGCATGGACTGCGTGCACTCTCGTAAAGCTCCGAAGCGTACGCGAAAGCCGCGGTCTCGGGATGTAGTCGCCACGGCTGCCACCATGCTCCAGACTTCCGCCACGTAACGGCGCCCTCCCACAAGTCCGGCACATCCGAGGGATCGAGCCGAAGCCGGGTAGACCCCACATTGCGACAGTCAAGACCCCCGTCCGACACGGCATGCAGTCTAGCCTCGGCGGATCGACTGTACGCGGCGGGTTGAGGCGCGGAGTGGGCGAGCGGGACTGCGGCTCCGACGTCGTCCACAGCCCGCACTGACACGCGATCACGGCGTCGGTGTGCCAGATCCCCATGGGGCCTCGGGTCAACGCCACAGGCCGCGCAGACCGCGACGGCGGGCGGCTCTACGCACGGGACGCTGAGCACTGTTCGGCGGTTACCGAGACGTTGCGCCGAACAGCGGTTCTTCGCGGTACCTGCCGAGTTGCCCAAAGCGGCGTCCGGACGGGGACTGCCCACTCGATGTTTGGGCCGACGTCGGCAAGCATGAGCGCCGCGCGGCCGGGTGAGATATCCGACGATGCTGCATCCGGCCGTCCCGTCGCGGCTGACCAAGGCGCTGACACCGGGGTCCGGAGAACGGTGGCAAACCCTGGCAGGCGCTGTCCGCGCAGAGCGCAGGTTTCAAGGCGGCGATCTGAACCCGTGGGCGCTCAGGATGACTGCAGCGCGAGTGCTGGACGAGTGCGGGACTGTCGGTGGTGCCTGATCGAATAGGCGACGAGGGGACATACCGTCTCTGTCCCTTGATGAGGAGGTGGTGGGCCAATGTGTCGGACCGGAGGCCGGCGATGCCCAGGCTGCACCAGCCCGGAGTCGCGGGCCAGGCACAACGAGCGTCGCCGTCGAAACCGC
>Ga0164242_10009248_pt1 | contig 10645 bp, 10 predicted proteins | sample OricomgcompostMG_FD_108783 | JGI IMG/M metagenome (GOLD analysis project Ga0164242, IMG submission 108783) | Miracle-Growth compost microbial communities from Emeryville, California, USA - Original compost - Miracle growth compost (MG) ... | reverse complement strand
CCTGCTTCCTTTACACCAGGGCCCAGTTTAATATCCGTACCACGACCGGCCATGTTAGTGGCAATAGTAACTGTGCCCGCTTTACCCGCCTCGGCCACAATATCGGCCTCCTTCTGGTGCAGCTTGGCATTCAATACGTTATGTTTAATACCGCGCAGTTTAAGCATACGGCTCAGTAATTCCGAAATTTCAACCGAGGTAGTACCTACCAGCACCGGGCGGCCTGCTTCGGTAAGCTTCACAATTTCATCGGCAACCGCATTGTATTTTTCGCGCATGGTACGGTACACCAAATCCTGGCGGTCATCGCGGCTTATAGGCGTATTAGTTGGTATTTCAACCACATCCAATTTATATATCTCCCAGAATTCGCCGGCTTCGGTAACGGCAGTACCAGTCATACCGCAAAGCTTGTGGTACATACGGAAATAGTTTTGCAGCGTAATGGTAGCAAATGTTTGGGTGGCATCTTCCACCTTTACATTTTCCTTAGCCTCAATAGCCTGGTGCAAGCCATCCGAATAGCGGCGGCCATCCAGCACCCGGCCGGTTTGCTCGTCCACAATTTTTACTTTGCCTTCGTCCAGGATGTATTCAGTATCCTTTTCAAACAGGGTGTAAGCTTTTAATAATTGGTTGATAGAGTGGATACGCTCCGATTTGATAGCGAAATCGCGCATAAGCTCATCTTTCTTAGCTATTTTTTCTTCCGCGCTCAGGTTCGATTTTTCAATTTCGGCAATCTCGCTACCTACATCAGGCATCACAAAAAAGTGCGGATCCTCGCCTGAAGCGGTTATCAGCTCAACACCTTTTTCAGTAAGTTCAACCTGGTTATTTTTTTCGTCGATCACAAAAAACAGTTCAGTATCCACCTTAGGCATCTCCTTACTCTGATCCTGCATGTAATGATTTTCGGCTTTCAGCAATACCTGCCGATTACCGCCCTCGCTTAAATATTTAATAAGCGCCTTATTTTTGGGCAGTCCACGATGCGCGCGCAACAGGGCCAATCCACCTGTTTCATGATCGGTATGGCCTTCGCTTATTTGTTTTTTGGCTTCGTTAAGTACGGTATTGATATAGTTTTTCTGGGCATTTACCAAGCGCTCAATGCGTGGTTTCAGCTCGTAAAACTCATGCTCATCGCCACGGGGTATAGGGCCCGATATAATTAAAGGTGTACGGGCATCGTCAATTAAAACGGAGTCAACCTCATCCACCATGGCATAATGCAGTTTGCGTTGCACCAGTTCGTCGGTACTGCGTGTCATATTGTCACGCAGGTAGTCAAAACCAAACTCATTGTTAGTACCAAAAGTAATATCGGCCAGGTAAGCATTACGGCGCTGAATAGAACCCGGCTGGTGCTTGTCAATACAATCAACCGAAAGGCCATGAAACTCATAAAGCGGTCCCATCCATTCCGAGTCGCGTCGGGCCAGGTAATCGTTCACGGTTACAATGTGTACACCTTGCCCCGCCAACGCGTTCAGGTAAGCGGGCAGCGTGGCAACCAGTGTTTTCCCTTCACCGGTAGCCATTTCGGCAATTTTACCCTGGTGCAGTACAATACCACCTATCAGCTGCACATCATAGTGTACCATATCCCAGGTAACCTCGTTCCCGGCAGCCAGCCAGGTGTTATGGTGAACGGCTTTGTCGCCTTTTATTATTACGTTATTTTTTTTAGAAGCCAGTCCGCGGTCAAACTCGGTAGCGGTAACCTCAAGGGTGGCATTTTCTTTAAAGCGGCGGGCGGTTTCCTTTACCACGGCAAAACCCTGCGGTAAAATATCCATCAGTATTACTTCCAGTTCCTTATTACGGTCCTTTTCCAGCTTGTCCACTTCGGTATAGAGGGTAACTTTTTCGTTCACATCCATATCCAACTCGGTTTCCAGCCTGTCTTTAATAGCCTGTAATTCAGTATCTATAGCGGCCAGCCCGTTTTTAATGGTTTCTTTAAAACCAAGGGTCATGGCGCGCAGCTCGTCATTGCTGATGGTTTGCAATTTAGCATACTCGCTGAGTACCTTATCTACAATAGGCTGAATGCCTTTTACGTCCCGTTCCGATTTGCTTCCAAAAAGCTTGCTTATAAATTGCAACATGATTTTTTTCTCTTCTCTTGATATAATTTCTATTACACTTTCAACAATTGCGCCATTAGCAACCGGAAAGCCATAATGGCAGACGAAGTTACGGTTTTAAGAGGAAAGTTCGAAAGAGCGGGAGACTGAAAGTTCGAAAGTTGATTTCAATATGATTAATTCCCGATGGAAACAATTGCCTCGGCAGGAGTTAATACTGATAAAGTGCTTTGCTTATAGTCTTTTATATTACGGGTAACTATAAAATCAATCTGGGGTATGCTAAGTGCACAGTAATATTGAATAGCATCCTCATAATCTTTAAAATCTGTTTTTAATGATTGACGGATGATGCGATCCGTTACATCTGTTATCTCCGCCATGCTTGCTAACTCCGTCAACAGTTTTATAGTAGCATTACTTGATAATGATTGCCGTAAGATGTAGTAAATGTTATTATATGAAACGGCTGAAATATAGATCGTTACATTATTATTAATCGCTGAATTGAAAAGCCTGGCAGCATCTGCTGAAAAAGGTTGACGATTAGCTAAAAAATCAATCACAACATTGGTATCCATAAAAATGTGTTTCATTGATTACTTATATTTTTTCATCAATGCTTTACCCATCTCTTTTTTATAATCAAAATCATCTGGCAGTGTGATTACACCCATTAACCGGGCTACTTTGGGCGATAACTTTTCTACCGGTTTTTCGGTTGTAGTTATCGATTTTAAATAATTCTCTACAATACCCGATAAACTCCTCCCGTTTTTTCGAGCATATTCTTTGGCAGAATCGATAACGCCATCCTCTATAGTCAATGTGAGTTTTGTTGTCATTGCACGTGTATTTTAAATACAAATATACGTATAATAATTCATGAAAATAGTTGATGGTTCATGGCTTATGGAATAAAATCAATATTTCCTGCTATGAACTATGAACCATCAACTATGAACTGATTTACTTATCATCCAGATCATTCCCATCCGGATCATCGCCTTCAAAGTCGTCTTCACCGAAGTCGTCAAAAAAGCGATCCTCGTCAAACATCAGTTCCTCCATCTTTTCCTGCTCGGGGGTGCTGGTATCAAACCGGATGGCCCAATTATCGGGGATGTCGTAACTTTTATCAAACCCCCTTATCCATTCCACAAATGCCACCCGAAATTCCTCCACCTTATCGCGCATTAGCTGCACATAGTCCTCCTCGTTAATTTTCACCATAGAGGCGAACGACACGGCATTGAACATATCCTGTACCGCCAGTTTGATCAGCACCGCGTTCTGCATGCGCAAGGAATATAGGCCTCCGCCTTCGGCACCCGCTATTTTAGCTTGTATAAGCGCAGCGTTACTGCACATTTGCACCGCCAGCGATTCCTTCATATCATCCTCTTTCAGCGCGTCGGATATCACATCAACCAGGTCAAACAGTTCCTGCGATTTTTGATAAACGGGTAAATGCTCGTATTTATGTAGCCTTGGGGTCATGGCTGCAAATTAGGAAAAAGTCGGGAAGTCCGGAAGTCCGCATAAGTCCGAAAGTTTATTTCGCATGGCATTCGTCTTACTGACTTTCGGACTTCCCGACTAAAGTTTATCTTTGCCGCATGAATATCCTGATCCTCGGTTCGGGCGGAAGGGAAAGCGCCTTCGCCTGGAAATTAGCCCAAAGTGCAAAATGCGACAAGCTTTTTATAGCGCCCGGCAATGCCGGTACGCCGCAATATGGCACCAACGTAAATATTAAGGTTACCGATTTTGAAGGGATCAAACAGTTTGTACTGGCCAATGCCGTTAACCTGGTGCTGGTTGGCCCCGAAGAACCGCTGGTAAAAGGTGTTCATGATTTCTTTTTGGCCGACGAACAGTTGAGAAACATCCCGGTAATTGGCCCACAGGCCGAAGGGGCGCAACTGGAAGGCAGCAAGGATTTTTCCAAACAGTTTATGGAACGCAACAATATCCCTACCGCAGCCTCGCGCACATTTACCCGCGAAACTTTGCAGGAAGGCATGGCATACCTGGCCACAGCCGGCTTACCCGTAGTATTAAAAGCCGACGGTTTAGCTGCCGGCAAAGGTGTTTTAATTTGCACCAGCCTGCAGGAAGCTCAGTTGGAATTAGCGGAAATGCTGACCGAAGCCAAGTTTGGCGAAGCCAGCAGCAAGGTAGTGATCGAGCAGTTTTTGCAGGGTATTGAGCTTTCGGTTTTTGTACTGACCGACGGCCACAACTATAAGATACTGCCCGAAGCCAAGGACTATAAACGCATTGGCGAAGGCGATACCGGCCTGAATACGGGCGGTATGGGCTCAGTTTCGCCGGTACCGTTTGCCGACGCGGCCTTTATGCAAAAAGTGGAAGAGCGCGTAGTGATACCAACTGTTAACGGATTAAAAAAGGAAGGTATCCCTTATAAAGGCTTTATTTTTATTGGCCTGATGAATACCAACGGCGAACCTTGGGTAATTGAATACAACTGCCGCATGGGCGACCCTGAAACTGAAAGCGTAATGCCCCGCATTGAAAGCGATTTTGCCGATCTGTTACAAGGCGTAGCCGAAGGCAACCTGCACGAAAAGGAACTGATCATCAGTCCTAAAACAGCCGCTACCGTTGTTTGTGTAGCTGGCGGTTACCCCGGCGAATATATGAAGGGACAAGTTATTACCGGTTTGGATAATATGCGTGGTTCGCAGGTTTTCCAGGCGGGTACGGCCCTGCAAGGCAATGATGTAATAGCTACCGGGGGCCGTGTACTGGCCGTTACCAGCCTGCAGGACAATATGTTTAACGCCCTGCAGCAAGCCACCGCCGATGCCGCCCGTATTTATTACGATGGCATGAATTTCAGAAAAGATATTGGTTTTGATCTGCTTTAATTTCGGAAGTCGGATTTGGGATCATTCTTTGTCATTCTTCACTCCGTTTATAATGACAAATTTTATATTGTGCACCGGCCGCCCATCCCTAAACCCGATTGCAACGGAAACCCCGGACGAAGGAGGAGTTGCAGTGTAAAGCGGGGCTATCGTAACCGATGAAATACTGGCATTCATTTTCAATCTGCACGTTCCCAGCATGGCGGGAGACACAAAGTATTTGTGTCTCTACATAAAAATGCAAACCTTATTAAATCCTGGCCACCCCTCAATCCTTAAATCCCGGTTCAGACAATCTCCCCAAAAATTCCTACTTTTGCAGGCTTAATATATACCCGATATATCATCATGAGTATTGCCCTATCCGAACAGGAAATTATACGTCGCGAATCGTTACAGGCTTTGCGTGCCTTAGGCATCAACCCCTACCCCGCCGAAGAATTTAAGGTAACGGCTTTTGCTAAAGACATTAAGGACAATTTTGACACCCGGCCCGATGCCTATAAACAGGTAACTATTGCCGGGCGTATCATGAGCCGCCGTATTATGGGCAGCGCCTCGTTTTTCGAGATGCAGGACAGCACCGGCCGTATACAGGTATATATTAAGCGCGATGATATTTGCCCCGGCGAGGATAAAACCCTGTACAATACCGTTTTTAAAAAGTTATTGGATATTGGCGATTATGTAGGCGTGCGCGGTTTCGCGTTCACTACCCAAACCGGCGAGCTTTCTGTACATACCGAAGAATTGACTATCCTTTCCAAATCGTTGAAACCGCTTCCGGTGGTAAAGCGCGATGATGATGGTCACGTATATGACGGTTTTACCGATCCTGAGCTGCGCTACCGCCAGCGTTATGTGGATCTGACCGTTAATCCAGAGTTTAAAAATATATTCATAGCCCGCTCCAAAGTGATCAGCGCTATGCGTGGTTATTTTAACACCCAGGGCTGGATGGAGGTAGAAACGCCGATCCTGCAAGCCGTACATGGCGGTGCTGCGGCAAGGCCATTTATTACGCACCATAACACGTTGGATATGCAGCTATACCTGCGCATTGCCAACGAATTGTATTTAAAAAGATTAATAGTTGCCGGTTTTGACGGTGTTTATGAGTTTGGTAAAATGTTCCGTAACGAGGGCATGGACCGCACCCATAACCCCGAATTTACCGCGATGGAAATATACGTGGCCTATAAGGATTATATCTGGATGATGGCCATGGTGGAGGAATGCCTGGAAAAAGTAGCCCTGGCCGTACATGGCGTAGCTACCGTACAGGTAGGCGCCAACGAAATTAATTTTGCCGGTCCGTACGAGAAATTGTCTATGTATGATTCTATTTTGAAATATACCGGGATAGATGTATCGGCAATGGACGAAGCCGCTTTGCGCCAAACCTGCCGCGACTTAGCTATTGAAGTGGATGCCAGTATGGGCAAAGGTAAACTGATAGACGAGATTTTCAGCGCCAAGGTAGAGGCGCACCTGATACAGCCTACCTACATAACCGACTACCCTATTGAAATGACCCCCCTGGCCAAAAAGCACCGCAGCAAGGATGGACTGGTGGAGCGTTTCGAACTGTTTGTGAACGGCAAGGAAATAGCCAACGCCTATTCGGAACTGAACGACCCGATAGATCAGCGTGAGCGTTTTGAGGATCAGTTGTTGCTGGCCGGTCGTGGCGATGAGGAGGCTATGGCAATGGATGACGATTTCCTGCGCGCGCTGGAATACGGTATGCCGCCAACATCGGGCCTGGGGATTGGGATAGACCGTTTGGTAATGTTAATGACCAACCAGAGCACCATTCAGGAAGTGCTATTCTTTCCGCAAATGCGTCCCGAAAAGAAAGCCAAGGTAGCCACTGCCGACGATTTTATTAACGTAGGCGTACCTGCCGAATGGGTGCCTGTACTTAACAAAATGGGTTTTAATACCGTGGAAGAGCTCAAAGCCGCCAACCCTAATAAAGTGTTTAACGACCTGGGCGGTATGCGCAAAAAACTGAAGCTGGAGATCACCATGCCTGTTAAGGATGTGGTGATGGCATGGTTTGCTTAGTTAGAGAGATTAGTTAATCAGTGATTGGAGATTAGTTTAAATTTACAAGAACTAATCTCTCTAATCTCTATCCCCCCATCCATTAACAAATCGTAAACTTAACATTAACTTAACATTAAGCCTTTACATTTGTTAACACTCAACTACTACGCTTATGCCAAACATGTTCAGATCGGTATTGCCTAATTCAAATAGCCTTTTTTTCGATCATTTTAATCAGGCAAGCGAGAATACTTGTGTGATGGCTAATTTGCTGGTAGAGGCCATTACCATAGGCGATGAGCAAAAATCGCAGTTCACCCAAATTAACCGCCTCCGGGCCAAAAGCCAGGAGATCACCCGCCAGGTTGTTAATGATTCGGGGCAAACATTCATCTCTCCTTTCGAGCGCAGCGATATGTTTGAACTGGTTAAGGCGTTGGACGCGGTGGCGAGCCTGATCAATATTTCATCCCGCCGCATTAATCTTTATCAGCCCGCAACCATTACCCCTCCCATCAGGGAACTGGCTGATCTGATTGTAAAAACCTGTTACGAACTGGCAGTTTGCGTTAAAGCCCTTGATACTATAACCAATAAGCAGCCCATTTCCGATTCCATCAATAATATTAAAACGCTGGAGCATCATGCGGATAAGGTATATAACACTGCCGTAGCCGCCCTGCTGACCAGCGAAACCGACGCCATTGAACTGATCAAATACAACGAAATCCTGCTGGCCCTTGAAACCACTACCGATAAATGCGAACTGGCTACCAATGTAATTGAAAGCATTGTGGTGAAGAATAGTTAGGTTAGCGATTAGTTATTGCCGATTAGAGATTAGTTGCTATGCTTGCATTAACTTAAAACCATCCTTACCTGCCGCTGTTAACTCTAAAAAGATAAACTATGGCTACGTTCGCTGACCTGATCAAATCCGACAAACCTGTACTGATCGATTTTTCGGCAGAGTGGTGCGGTCCCTGTAAAATGATGGCGCCGATATTAAAACAGTTGAAAGACATGGTGGGCGATGATCTGAAGATCATTAAAATTGACGTAGACAAAAACCCGGCGGCGGCCAGCGCCTACAATGTACAGGGCGTACCTACCCTGATCTTATTTAAAGACGGTCAAACCAAATGGCGCCAAAGCGGTGTAGTGCAGGCCGCGCAGTTGAAACAGGTGGTGGAGCAGTATAGTTGAATCCTCTATAAATACTATCGCCAGTTGCGAGCGTAGCGTGGCAATGCTCAGCAAGTAAATTCGCAATTTGCTAACCGGGGATTGCCATCCCGTACGTACGGGACTCCTCGCAATGACGAGTTTTTTATCTTTATCCTAAATCAATACACCTGCGCCAGCGGCCCATCCTTAACCACCAAAACCGACCAGCCGGGTTTGGAGCCCGATTTCATTTGAGCTACGAATTTATCCCTTAACCAGATGCCGACCTCTATCAGGCCATTGCTTGTTTCGGTCCATTCGCACCTTACTTCCTTTTCGGCTTTTATAGGAACAATCCGGGCTTCTTTATTCAGATATTCCGCAGGGTTTAAATAAGGCAGACTTTGTTCGTACCAGTTGGCATTTGTTGGAGCCTCGGCTTGGTTATAAAGCCATACATCGCCCACCACATCGCCATAAGCTAACAGGTAGGCATATGCTACGCGGCCATCGTCTTCTATCAGTACCGAATAGTTTTTATCAAACTCGCAGGTTATTTGGAGGGAAAAGATGGTCATGTCAGATTAAGGTTATAATCCTTCTGAGTTTAGGATTTTCTTGATGTCATCTTTGCCAATAGAGGCTTCTTCAGATTTATCAAAAATCGTAATCAAATAAATATCCGTTGAAACTGCGGTTTCCTCAACGATATAAGTTATTACTCTGAAACCACCACTTTTCCCTTTACCTTTCGATTCGTCTGCAAGCCTGACTTTGTATATGTTCGAGCCATAACTATCGCCTAACTTAGGGTTGCTAATCAGTGCTTGTTCTAATTGTTTTAAACTACTTTGAAGCGTATGATATTTCTTTATCAGGCGCTTCGCTTTTTTCAGAAAGAATGCTGTTAAACGGACTCTATTCTCCATCTAACAAATCGGACATCGTATATGAATCGGATTTGCCATCCCGAATTGATTTTACTTCTTTTAATCCGGTTCTTATTTCATCTAAAAGTTGAGACTTCTTAGATATTTTATTAGAACTTATAGAAATGATTTCACCACCCAGTTCTTTTACAATGGCAGATAACTTATCTTTTGCTTTCCCCGGAACTTTTATTGTTATTGTGGTCATATATCAAAGATAATTATTCCTGAATTCTTTTACAAGCCATTCTCTATCCTATATCCCTGCTGCAATTGCAATAAGCACGATACGCACAAACACCCCTCAAATAATTCGCTCACATACTGCACTTCATTTAAAGTAAGCTGTACGGTGCCACACTGACATTTGGCAGATGAATTTGCCTTACATTCAAAAGGTGTTTGACAACGATCGCAGTATATGGTTTCGTGTTTGGGCATTGTTTAGTCCGAAAGTCGTGAAGATTTTGACCAAAAATAGGCAATAAAAAAGTCCGAAAGCTTAATTTATTGTCAAACTTCCGGACTGTTATTTATTGTCTTACCGACTTTTCGGACTTTCGGTCTTACCGTCTTAGGCGCTGCACGTTACGCAACCTTCTTCCATAGAGCAGGTTGGGCCGGCTGGTATTTCATCGGCAATCTGGTCAACCAGTTCAGGGATAACAGGGTCCATGTTTTTGCCACCCTGGTTTTCCACTGTAAATTTAACCGCTTGCGATGCCGCTTGTGTACGCAGGTAATACATACCTGTTTTCAAACCTTTCTTCCAGGCGTAGAAGTGCATAGAAGTCAGTTTTGAAGCATTTGGCGAATTGATGAACAAGTTGAGCGACTGCGATTGGCAGATATAAGCGCCACGGTCGGCAGCCATGTCTATAATATTACGCATCTTAATTTCCCATACGGTTTTGTACAGGTCTTTCATATCCTGCGGAATCTCTGCTATATCCTGTATAGAACCGTTCGCGCTGATGATCTTATCTTTCATCGTATTATCCCAAAGACCACGGTTCACCAGATCGCGCAGCAGGAATTTGTTGACGATGATAAACTCACCGCTCAATACCCTGCGGGTATAAATGTTAGAGGTATATGGCTCAAAACACTCGTTATTACCCAATATCTGCGAGGTTGACGCGGTTGGCATTGGTGCTACCAGTAAGGAGTTGCGCACGCCATGATTCATTACATCCAAACGCAGGTTTTCCCAATCCCAACGGCCGCTTTCGGGTTTCACGCCCCACAGGTCAAACTGGAACTTACCCTTTGATAAAGGCGAACCTTTAAAGGTTTCGTAAGCCCCTTCCTTAACCGCCAGGTCTTTTGACGCCGTCATGGCGGCAAAGTAAATGGTTTCAAATATCTCTTTGTTTAGCTGACGGGCCGCATCGCTTTCAAATGGTAAGCGCAGCAAAATGAACGCGTCGGCCAAACCCTGTACCCCTAAACCTATAGGGCGGTGGCGCAGGTTGGAGTAACGGGCTTCTTCAACCGGGTAGTAGTTATT
>Ga0164242_10009247_pt1 | contig 10646 bp, 8 predicted proteins | sample OricomgcompostMG_FD_108783 | JGI IMG/M metagenome (GOLD analysis project Ga0164242, IMG submission 108783) | Miracle-Growth compost microbial communities from Emeryville, California, USA - Original compost - Miracle growth compost (MG) ... | reverse complement strand
CAAGAAGAGGGAACCTATCACTACGACGGGGGTTTTGTGAATGACCAGTCAAATATTCCGTTCGATACATCCACCAAGTAAGATTTTCTTCAGTTAATATGGCCAGCAGAAATTAGGCATGCCTTCTAGAGAACGCCATGCCGAAAATGCTAAGGTAGCCAGTCCATAATAGTATTAATACCTTTGTCCCAAAGGCCACGCTTACCTAGCGCCCGCTCTCCTTGAAACCCATAATTCCCAGCATGCCGACGAGGCATTCAGTTACGGCCTCCAACTTCTCGCAGCCTCTTAAGCCTCTCCAACTCTCAGACTTGGTCATAGGGACCCGGCTCTTCTTGTCAACTATTGACCTTAACTCCGCTACTTCCACTACAAGTTCCCGCTAGGCACCTCCAGCTTCTGGGCGGCAATTCGGAAAATCCTCCCACCACCATCCCTCCCTCATCTTTGACTTAGACGAGTTTGTCCAATAAAGTCTGCGGACAGAGATTGCCGTCGACCAAGACCTCTACGAGAGACGTTTCTTGTGCGTACGGCAGATTCCCGCGATGGCATCGCGAGCCCATTCTACCTCGAATGTATTTTAGTGCTCCCCTGTGCTCCGTCTCCGTCGAATGACATGAGATTGTTGGACCCACAAATCTGCAAAAAGCCCTTTAGCCCCTTACCCGGAACCGAGCTATAAACAAGGCTATGCCCAATGCAGAAGTTGCAAGGGTTTGCAATGCTTACTTAGTACGCTGCGCCGCAGACGGTCGGACACCCTGCAGAATACCTCAGGTACCTACGTAGGTACTAGACAAATGAATATATCAGCGAATGCCCAGTCACCACACATCACTCCATCAAGGACTGCAACTTCCAACCAGGGCCACTGCATACCCTCTGAACTTTGAGAAGGTGGAGATTGAAGTATGCCAAAGAAAAACGCCGCCAACGACGCTCCCGATACGGCCACTACCGAGCCAGGAGGGTCTGCGCTCGAGTCCAGCCTACCTAAACGACCGAAGATCCAGTTCGTCTACCTGGACAGTGCGGATGGCTCAAACTCTGCGGTCTCTAGGAAGATAGCGAGGTCCTATGCAGCAAGGGAATCTCACGCTCGAGTAAGGCGAGAGAGGTTGCTCAAATACCAGAAATCCAAGGGTTCGGGGCCTGAAGCCTCGCATGCTACTGCTAAGCCCAGTTCTCGCGACAGAGAAGAGCAAACCACTGCTGCTGTAGCTCTACAGAGGGGCAGGGGGGGGTTTATGAAGCCTGCAAGTCCGATCACCCTTCTCTCCGCTGCCCCAACAGATCCATTTGCATCGACAACAAGACCCGTTGCCTTACTGGAACACTACATGCTTGATCACTGTAAGTCAGCTGCTACATAGGCCACACAAGGTCACAAGATTTCCTCTCGTATTCATAGCAGGGGCAGATATAAACGTTGTCGTTGGTATCGGTTGCTTCTCCACACCCTCGTTTCCGAACCCTGACGCGTACCTGCGGGGGACGAAGACGGAATGGATCCCCCTCGCACTTACAGACCCTGGCATGCTAGACGGCATTCTTATTTCCGCTTGCCGTAGCCTACATGCGCTGCACGGCAATGGTCCGTATTTAAAATATGCCCTTCAGTATAGGGCCTCGTGTCTCGCATCCCTCAATAAGGCTATTTCCAAAGATGGTGACAACCCACGGGATTCAAGCATAGCTTCGGCCATCATCTTAGCTGCAGACGAGGTACGTACATCTCCCACGTCTTGCGTCAATGTAAAGACCTTTTCGTCTTCGCAAGACTAATTATCTCGCGGTGCAGGTCGTCATGGGCGATCTTCTAACAGGGAAGCAACACATCGAAGCGGCACAGCAAATGGTCGCGCTGAAGGGAAGTCTCGCTGCACCTGTTACGAGTGGGTTCCTGAGAGGGGTAGTCGAGACCTTCTCTCTCTATGAGCGTACCGAGTAAGCCCCTTGATACCCCCGCCCCCAAACTTAGTCCCATACAGGAGTTAACGCAAGCGGTTAGGGCCGAGGCGACGGTTATTTACAGCAACTACAGCTATATTCGAGGCGAGGACCACGATGTGGCTGAAGTAGACCAGCCAGGATTCTCGGATTACGCGAGCTGTGCTTAATCCCTATAAGCACTTTCGAGCGATCCTCGCTGTGGCTTGTAGTGGTTTGTTCCTGGAGCTTTCAGCAAATCTCCCAGCCACATGCCAGTTTTGTTTCCGCCCTATGAGATAGGATGAAAGGATGTCGCTATGAATGCAGATGGCCGGCAATTGGTCGATAGGGCGTGTAGCGATCTACTCTGGCAATAACTGATTATTTGTGATTTGAACTGCATGTTGTCGTCAAATGCTGACGTGTGATTATGGAGCAAACTTCGTTTTGAAGCGAAGAAGCGAATGCGAAGCCACCCGCTATTGGCTTCTTCGATCTAATGAGGAACGATGGACGTGTACTCCTACGAGCCAGGCCAGCCCGAAAGGGGGCCACGGCTGGTTCTCATATTTGACAGGCCCATGCAACTTCCTATTCGGTAAAAGTGGAACCGGGTCCCAGACCAAATAGTAGGGATGTTTTCTCGCGCCTAGGAGGCACCAGCATGATCGTTATCTCATGGGTACAAGTGCCTACGCCGTGGCTGTGCGGTGTAGTGGCCAACGTCGCGTCTCGTCCTACTGCTATTTAGTTTGATGACTACCCACTGCTGTAATGGTCGCGACCCTCCGCTCTTCCATCTTAACGCCTATTAGCTACCATACTAGCCGTCACTATTTACGGCAAGCCGCTTTGGTCAAGTCGAAAACCTCGGTCCTTCTGACCAACCAGCTCACCTTGCCATGTCAAGTCAAGATCCAGGTATACCGCCATACACAGTGGTATTTGGTCCAAAGGGGAACTGCTCCCTGGAGATATGCCCTATCGAATACAGCGTCTACGGCTATCGCCCCTCACTCGGGGCCAACATCGCCTTCCTCGGCTTGTTTGCCGTAGCTGGAATAGTCCATGGCTATCTTGGATTTAGGTGGAAGACATGGTTCTTCGCAGCCGGTATGGAGCTTGGCTGCCTGAGCGCTATTATAGGCTATGCCGGGAGGGCCATGATGTTTTATAACCCGTTCAACTTCAACGCCTTTATGTTGCAGATTAGTACGTGGCGAGATCTTAATATTCAGTCTCGTTCATGGCCCGGGACGTAGTAGCTGATATGCTCCATAGTCTGCGTGAGTTCCGCCCCCGTTTATTACTCTGCGGCCATCTACTTCACCCTAGCGGCGGCGTAAGTTCACCTCTTTCTCCCATTTAATTCTCTCCTCTATCCATCCAGTTTTGACAGAATCCACTAGTGTTCAATCCTTGTCGCCAAGGGCCTCACGACTAAGTCCGCGGCTGATTTACCTAATTTTCCTGCCATGTGATCTAGTCTCCCTAGCTTTTCAGGCGGTTGGGGGAGCATTGTCAACACTTTCCTCAGGCACGAGCCAAAGCGGCGTGAATCTCGCCCTAGTTGGACTCTCATTCCAAGTCTTCACCATGACCATCTTTGTCTGCTTCTTCATCGACTACCTCATCCGCTACTTCCGATCCACCGAAGCGGAGCTTCTTTCACCCCGGCAGAAAACCTTCTTCGCGTTTTTGGTGCTGGCCGTTTTGCTCATCCTGACGCGGTGCGCGTTCCGGCTTGCGGAACTACATCAGGGATATAGGGGACGCATACTGAAGGACGAAGGATTGTTTATTGGATTTGAAGGAGTGTAAGCAGCATCTCTTCCATGTTCGCTTTTCACTTTCGGTACAAGTGTGCTAACTTAGTCCTGCGAAGAATGATTATAGTGGCTGTGTATTGCCTAATGATTGGGCATCCGGGACTCGCGTTCAAGCAAGGGGTGAAGCGGCCTAATGAGGCGCCAATCCATTTGTACCCCGTGTACAAGGGTCTGTCGTAGGTCAGAGCAATTGGAAGGGGTTATCAATTTGGCAAGGTTTGCAATCACATACAAGCGCAATGCTCCACGGCAATCATGTTAAGGGCCGGGCAGAAGATGGGTTTGTTATTGTGTCGAGGGGTAAACTCTCAAGGCGTAGCTGATGAGTTGTGCTCCGATAACAGGGGAACATGATCGCCTAGCGCCTTGGTCCTGGAGATGGAGGCCGAGGGACAACTTTCGTGGCTCAAGGTCTTAGCTTTCCAGTCTCCATACATCGGTACTGCTCCCAAATCCTCCCACCCCATTTAGCCCACGAACAACGGCTGCATCGTTGTTTATTCCCAACGGTGAGACAGATGGATTGGGCCTTGTGACATGATGAAAGGCCTGTGAGCACGCTACTGCCTGAGGCCGAGATTGAAAGTTGGGATCCAATTAGTTATCAGCACTTAACTGCGAGAGACCATTCGTACCAGTGTAGATTAGTATCAGGAATAGCAGCCCCAGCAGCGATGGGACAAAAACGCATATCCCAAGTTCGCAATACACGCTCCCTCCCTGCTGATCCGACAAATGTCAACAACCCAAGTCAGGAAAATAGTCCGGGATGGCAACCTCACCGGGACAATGGAATATATAAACGGTAATTGCGCTTCTTTTTGTCCACAAAGTTTACGAGAACTCCGATATAATTTCAATTCCCGTTGCCATAATTAGACAGATATCTTCAGTTCCAAGATAACTCTGTGGAACGTGAGCTTCGAATGGATCACTTATCCACGAGAGGTTGTTCAGTGCACCTTCGTGTAGGACGTTTAACAAGGCCCTGAATGACAAAACGTCGGAGACGGGCTCGGTCAGAAAGTTCCTTAGAATTGCAGAATTTATCACATAGACCGAAGGTTGTGACGATGTACCCCTTCAGAGGTTCCCCTTGGACCCAATGGGCAAGAGTCTTGCTAGGTTGTCATATAGGGGTTCCTCTAGGAAGCCTTGGCTGCATGCAATTCCCCCCTTAGGTACTTACAGTATACGGACTAGACGCGCGAGATACGACCGAGTTTCGCCTTTGGACAGTAACCCTAAGTTATTGTCGAGGGCTCTATTCATTAAACGGCTGGCAATTGGGAAGACGATAGTTCACTGGGAAAGAGTTACATATGTGGAATAATCTTCACATTGTCTATGAATTATAACAAAGGAGCGTGGTATAGCGAAAATGCCCGCAATAAACTCCTTCTATCTAACCTTAAGTGCCTTGACCCAAAACCGTCCGATGCAGAAGTGAAATGCCAAACGCCCCGCCATGCTAAGCCGCCGTCCGGAAGCAATTGTAGCGTGGTTACCCAAGAAAAATAATTTAGAAACCACTCTGAGGGTTGGGGTTGAGGATGCGATCGCCACCCTGGATGTTGGCCTGGCTGGTGGAGACGCCGGTGGTAGCAGCAAGCTCCTTGTACTTGGCCAGGGTGTTGGGCGAGTTGAAGTTCTGGTTGATGACACCGGCCATGCCGTTCTGGCAGTGGCTGCCCGTGGTCTGGCTGCAGTAGTACCAGATAGGGGCACTGTCCTGCACGACGATCTGGAAGACTTCAGGGTTCTGGCCGTCGTCGGTGGGGAAGAAGCCCGAGAAGAAGGAGTCGGCGTTCTCTGGCTGGCAGGGCTGGCCGAACGAGGACTGGACGACCGAGTCTATGGCGAGTTAGTGGCGAGTTCATATCCTGGGTGTGACTAGGGGCTGTGCTTACGGTTCTTGGGCAGATAGTGCCATTCAACTACGTCACCAACCTCGGCGACGACATTCTCGGGGTCGAAATGAAGACCAGCACGGCCAACAACTACCGAGTGGGTGGTGCCTGTGAGGGTGACAGTCCTCGAGACTTTCTCGGGGGTGGTGCTAGTGGGGGCCGCGGAGACCATGGCAAGAGCCGAGGCAAGGACGACGATGGTATTGGTGAACATGTTGTAATTGGTTGGGGGTTAATCTAAAAAGATGGAGTTGGTTGAAGACTGAAGAGAAGTCTGGATGTTATGGTTGAGAGAGATGAGAAGTTGAAGCTGAAGGCTGATGATGAGTTGTGATTGTAGAAGGTGATGCTGTGAATGAGGATTATCTCGATGGGCGAGTCCATCCCAAGTCTTATATAGACATCCAACTCCATCGACCAACCCAACGAGCCTCACTTCATCCGGGCCTGGAATGTTCACAGCCTTCCGGAGCAGTCGAGTTCCCGGCGAAAAGAGGCGCCAACAGTCAGCGCTAATGGTCCCTGTACCGCCCTCAGAAGGTCTACTACAGGCCCAGCGCGGCAGCGCGCAAGGCGTGGCGGCTGACTGTTTGTTGTTTTTTGCTTGCGCCGGATGGCGGGGACCCGAGCATTCGGTCGGCTGTGTTGGCCTGTGCGAGACGTGGCGAATCACGGCTGCAGCAGGATCCGGGGGACAGATTTAGAAGCGGAGGGGGGCTGTGTAAGGCGGTGGTGGCCAAAAGTCTATTTTAAACGCACAGCCAACCCTAACCCTTGGGTTCCGCCGATGAACCAACACACATCTTAAGTCCTAGTTGGGATGAAGGTGAGGTGAGATGGCGGTATCTCTTGTAACTGTTGGAGGATGGCGCTGATCTGATGTAATAAACCTTATTTTCAATAATTACCACCGGGAAGACGACAACGTGGTGAGCTGGATAGCCGCTGAACTCTTGTGAGCATGTCCATATAACTACGTGGATTTTCGTAAGTGGACGAGTGACGATAGTTGCCATTTAGAATCGATGATGAAAAGCAAGGGTTAGCTATTTTACGCACAGGCTATTCACCGGATACCTCGGATTTACTTTCATACCAACAACACCTTCTGCTCCTCGATCGTGGGCCAAATGCCACAGTGAAATGGGAGCAGCCCTGGCCCTCTCCTATAATTGGCTTGTTTAGGCTGTGATATTTTAGGGTCAATTTACACGAATCCTGCGAGAGGAATCACCAAAAACGCCCCTAGGATCACCAATTGCTATCCTCCTACCTCCGAACCTAGGCGGGACCCCCCGGCGAGAGGGGGGCTTGGCAACAGTCCGCGACGCGCCAATAACAGGCGACTTCTCCATGGCAAAATATCCTCTCTCCAGCCCTCGCCTGGTTGTTTGAATGCTAGCGCACCACCGGAAGTAACATGCTATCGGTAGTACCATCGGTATTTGCCATCCACAGCCGGGTAGTTGGTGTTAGCGCTGACGAAACCAAGCCTGCCCAAGGTTGGGTTATCGTTGTCAATACTCTCACATCAAAGGCGGCTGACTGTGTGCTGATCACATCATCGACTCTTAACCTGCACTACCGCCGCTGGGTACGGCTGTTAACGGCATGAAAGTAGTTAGGACCCCGAAACGATTAAGCTTATTCGCCGCGTTGACTGCTGTGCCAATACGGCGTCTTGTCTGAATAAAAACTGTGGGCACAACGTTCTGGCCGGTGGTCGATTCATTTATCCGCACCTGGAAGGCCGTGCAGCAAGCTCTGATCTCTACTCCCTCAGGCATATTGCAATATACAAGACCGCGAAAATACCCGGCTGGGCACTCTCCTGCAGTTATCGGGGCCTGCGGGGACCGTCAAATAAGCTTTCCGCATCGAGTAACTACACCGTATTCTCGTCAGTCCAATGGTCGCCGGGAAAAGACATCGGAACATTGTTCTGGTTTGCACAGCTTTGGACATTCTTCCGCACCGTCCGATGGTATCATCGCCATATTGCTCCAAACTCTGGTTCGAATTTGAACGTCTTGGCAAGTCGTAGGCGAGCACTTCTTGGCGCTCTTGATTCCGAGGGGTGCCTGTCCAGTGAAATTGGCAAAGTCGGTACTTAACAAGGAGGGTAACCATGAATGCCGTCAGGGTGATAACTCGACTACTGGGGAGGACTTTCCTATTCTCTTCTCATACAAAGCCATCCAATCTGAAGCAAGTTGTTCACCTAGCTTGTTCATCATGGCACCTTTCAACAAGAACGAGGGAATCCTCGGTCGGTTCTGCCGCCTGCTCGCCTTGGGTCTCCTAGTTGCCAGCCCTGTCTCTACGGCGCCAACAGCGGACGCCGAGTATGACTACGTTATCATTGGTAGCGGCCCCGGAGGAGGAGTGCTCGGCACCAACTTAGCGAGGGCCGGCCATTCGGTCTTCCTAATCGAAGCGGGTGACACTAGTCCCGGGAGGGGCTTTGGCGCGTACACCCCGACGGTAACATGGGACTTCTTCGTCAACCACTACCCCAAAGGCGATGAGCGGAACAATCTGTACAGCCATTTGACCTGGAAGACCCCTGAGGGCCGTTACTGGGTAGGTAACAGCGGTGCACCGGCTGGTTCAGAATTACTGGGTGTCTACTACCCCCGAGGTGCTACACTTGGCGGTTCCTCCATGATCAACGCCATGTGTGTCTGGCTCCCTAGCGACAGTGATTGGAATTACCATTATGAGGTAACTGGGGATGAAACTTGGAAGTACGTATTCTGCGGCCGTGTTATGTACACCCACACTGGAACATTCAGGACAAGCTAACACACCTTGAAGAGCCGAGAACATGCACAAGATCTTCCAGAAGATTGAGAAGAACAATTACATGCCCGCGGGTACAGCAAACCACGGCTTCGACGGCTACTTCCAAACGAACATGGGCTCCAAAGCCCAGGCCTCGCGAGGCGGGACGCTGCAAGGCAACAAGGTTATGCAAGCCTACGCGGAAGACCTCAAGATGCCCCTCAGCATGAGCGACCTGCTTGTCAACGACCCAAATGCCATTGGGCCCACACGGGACCAGACCGAGAGTATCTACGGGCTGGTGCAGCATACCTTCCCGAACGGCAACCGGTACAGCTCTCGAGATTATATCCAAGCTGGCATCAAGGACGGAATCAACCTTACTGTCTCGATCACCTCTCTTGCAACGAAGGTGCTCTTTGACACCAGCTCCAAGTGTGGCGACACCCCACGGGCCACTGGAGTTGAGTACTTAGAGGGCGCGTCCCTCTATGCCGCCGACAACCGCAAGGCGCCCGACGCCAAGGGCACGAAGAAGACCGTCATTGCCAAGCGAGAGGTGATCGTGTCCGGCGGAGCCTTCAACTCTCCCCAGATCCTGATGCTCAGTGGCATCGGTGCCGCCGACCACCTTGCCGAGTTCAACATCACCCTCATTAAGGACCTCCCAGGAGTCGGCCAGCACCTAATGGACAACCAGGAAATGCCCATCGTAGGCTCCGGGTCTGCCGGCGCTGGAGATGCGGGCGTGGCTATGGTCAAGTCGAAGCACCCGGCTCACGGTGAGCGTGACGTTTTCTTGATGGGCGGTCAGGGTTTCCTGTTCCGCGGTTTCTGGCCAGACAACCAGACGGCCAAGCTTCCCGCCGAGCCACCAACACCGTACGGCGTAAGCATTGTCAAGGGCTCATCAGTTAACAACAAGGGTTGGGTGAAGCTCCGTTCCGCCGACCCACAAGACACTCCTGAGATCAACATCAACCACTACGCCGAAGGATCTGACGATGACATGAACGCTATGAAAGATATGGTAGCGTGGATTCGGCGCGTGTACACCCGAGTAGGCATCACACCAAAGGAGCCCCCTTGCAGCGGCACCATTGCCGAGGACGGGAGCTGCGGCAAGGACGACGAGGACTGGATTCACAAGCAGACTTTCGGTCATCACCCCACCAGTAGCAACAAGATTGGTGCCGACAACGACACAATGGCCGTGCTGGACTCCAAGTTCCGCGTGCGTGGCGTCGCGGGGCTACGTGTTGTGGATGCGAGTGCTTTCGCAAGAATCCCGGGTGTGTTCCCCGTTGTGTCGACGTTCATGATCAGCCAAAAGGCGTCGGATGAGATGATCGCCGAGATTGAGGCTGGTGAGGCTATCAAGGAGTGGCAGCAGTGCTGAGAAAAAGAAGATATGATACGATTACGACCGTTTGTTTCTCTGTACATACATATCTATAAGCAGATCTTACCGGGTATATTTGCGATCTGTCTTGCTCTCACGGAACATATGATGTAGTTGGATGATCTCAATAACCCACCACAAAATTCGTCCGAGATGTCTACTCGGTTGAAACCTGCCTGCTGACACACTAGGCAACCGTCCACTTACACACGTTGCTATCAGAACTAGCACCGGTTGCAACACAGGAGACGTGTTTTCGGTTCAAGTGCAAGTATAGACAAGTCGCATTATATCAGGTGGGTTCGGTCGACCACTGACAACCCGAGTTAACACTGCCTGGCCTCCCATCAATCGCCTGTTCCGAGCTCCATAAACGCCATCAAAACAGCGGCATACCTAACTTCGTGTGAACAAAAAGGTATGGAATGATTACTGGGGAATCCAAGATAACTTACCCTGCCGTTACACCCAGAACTTCAAAAGGTTTCACAACCATGACACAGGACAGGACTAAGAGAAAGACGAATATGAAACCCGTAATGACTACCAATTTTATCGTAGGGTCATCAAGAGCTCTCAATATCCAAAGGGGATCTAACCACAAACCCCTCTACTTTTAACTATTTTTATAAGCGGTCTCTTCCGCGCGACCTACCCTTCTTCAGATGACGGCGCGAGGCCGGCCGTCACCCCCCCCCCAAAACCCCCCAACAACAAAAAAAAAAAAAAAAAAATAAAAATTTTATATTTTATTATTTATAATATATAAATTCATAAAAAAAAAAT
>Ga0164242_10009246_pt1 | contig 10646 bp, 12 predicted proteins | sample OricomgcompostMG_FD_108783 | JGI IMG/M metagenome (GOLD analysis project Ga0164242, IMG submission 108783) | Miracle-Growth compost microbial communities from Emeryville, California, USA - Original compost - Miracle growth compost (MG) ... | reverse complement strand
TGAAGGGCATGACCTCCGAGGCCAAGGCCCTCTGGGAGGAGATCAAGCTCCTCGTTCCCGAGAGCGCCTTCGACCACGCTTCCTGGTTCAGCCAGCCGAAGCCCCATAAGCGCCGCCCCGACCACACCTGGGACCACATCGTGAAGGGCGCCGATGTGCAGGACATGTGGGTCCAGGACGCTGACGGCGAAAGCCACCGCAAGGTCGGCGGCCGTATCGAGAACTACAACCTCCGCGCCAAGTCGGTTGACCCGTCTAAGCTGGGGATCGATACGGTGAAGCAGTACAGCGGGTACCTGGATGACGAGGCCACTGACAAGCACCTGTTCTACTGTAAGTCGCGATGCTCTCGGACCTGTCCCGGGTAATTGGGACTATCTGTGAGCTCATACTAATTCACCTTTGCAGGGTTCTTCGAGTCCCGGAACGACCCCAAGAACGACCCGGTTGTCCTTTGGTTGAATGGTGGCCCAGGATGCTCCTCCATGACTGGTCTCTTCCTCGAGCTTGGCTCCTCGTCCATCGACAAGAACCTCAAGCCGGTCTTCAACGAGAACAGCTGGAACAATAACGCCAGCGTCATCTTCCTCGACCAACCCGTCAACGTCGGCTACTCGTATTCCGGCTCATCCGTCTCCAACACCGTCGCTGCTGGCAAGGATGTCTACGCCCTGTTGACCCTCTTCTTCCATCAATTCCCCGAATACGCGACCCAGGACTTCCACATCGCCGGCGAGTCCTATGCGGGACATTACATCCCCGTTTTCGCCTCGGAGATCCTCTCGCACAAGAATAGCAACATCAACCTGAAGTCGGTTCTCATCGGCAACGGTCTGACCGACGGCTACACTCAGTACGAGCACTACCGCCCTATGGCTTGCGGAGATGGCGGCTGGCCCGCGGTCCTCGACGAGAACGAATGCAACAGCATGGACAGCTCGCTTCCCCGTTGCCAGTCGCTGATCAGCAACTGCTACGACAGCGGCAGTGTCTGGAGCTGTGTCCCGGCGGCCATCTACTGCAACAATGCCATGATCGGCCCCTACCAGCGTACCGGTCAGAACGTGTACGACATCCGCGGAAAGTGCGAGGACAGCAGCAACCTCTGCTACACCGCTCTCGGCTACATCAGCGACTACCTGAACAAGCCCGAGGTGCTGGAGGCGCTCGGTGCCGAGGTTAGCAGCTACGAGAGCTGCAACTTCGACATCAACCGCAACTTCCTCTTCCAGGGCGACTGGATGCAGCCCTTCCACCGCCTCGTCCCCAAGCTCCTCGAGAAGATCCCCGTCCTGATCTATGCTGGCGATGCCGATTACATCTGCAACTGGCTCGGCAACCAGGCCTGGACTGAGGCCCTCGAGTGGCCCGGCCAAAAGGCCTTCAACCGCGCCGACGTCGACGATCTCCGACTCCCCGGCTCCAGCGCCAAGGATAAGGAGTACGGCAAGGTCAAGGCCAGCGGGAACTTCACCTTCATGCGCATTTACGGCGCCGGCCACATGGTGCCCATGGACCAGCCTGAGAACTCGCTCGACTTCCTCAACAGGTGGATGGGAGGCGAGTGGTTTTCTCAGTAGGTAGTTTAGGTGTTGTGATAGTTTCGGCATGACGTAAATTGTATTTTTCCCTAGTCAAGAGGGTCATATCGGGGTTGTTCAGCTTCTCTGCCATCGTTGACCGAGGGATCTTCATGATTCAGGTACATGTTTGGGATTTACGCAGTAGGCACAAGTACCGCATGTTAAGGTACACTGTTTGATAGAGTAATTTGGATCGTTTCAGTACGCCTTCCCTTGTCCCGGTGACCTACATCTTCTCTGATGTGGTATCTATCGAGCTTCATCTTAGCGACTGCCTCATAGGCCGTACCGACTGACTGAACTTGGCGAGTCCCGTAGAACTAGGGATATTTGGTTCCCAAACCAAGTTCTTGATCTCAGAACTCGAAGCATCGGAGAATACGATGCTTCATCGTATTGTGTCGGTACCACATACCATCTAGCCTGGTGACACGGAAGCCTCGCATTCGCTCTCGCCTGGTGGGAAGCAAAAGTCACAGTGCGTCACGAGAAGGTTAGGCACAAACCAAAGTATTTGGAATCGATTGTCATTTGTTTTTTGATCCTCCCCATTTTTACTCCCTCGTACATACACACGAACGTACGTTTTTCCCCACCCCATCGTTAAGCCTCATTAGCGTGGGTCATACACCATCCTCTCCGGAGATACCAAAGGTCATGACCACGGCCGACGCCATGCCCTATACCCCGTCCCGGCTGCTTGTGTGAACGTTAAGCGAGAGAGATATAGGCCAATAAACAAACAAAAAAAAAGGGAGAGGACAGGTAAAGATTAGAAGACTTGGCCAATGCACGAAGCCATCCCCCGATCCGGTGAATAAAACCACTCGGATCAACGCCATTTAACGCCTCTGGCCGCTCAAACCGATCATTGCCTGGGTTTTCTCGTTCCGAAGACGAGCCCGGGAATGAACTTGGTCGCGGCCATATGTGTAACTCTGCTCTCAGAGACGAGCCCGTACTCGGAACTCGGTAAGATGAGGAAGACACAGGAAATAAAATGACACAGGCCAAACAAATGATATAAAAAAATAGACAGAAAATGAGGAAGAATATGACGAGAACATAATTAAATCCTTCCGGTCTCGTGGTACAAGGTGTCAGGCCCACATCAGCAGCACAAACACCGAAGTCCAAGATCCCCAGATGCAATAACACTCTCTCGGGGACCTGGTCTTCGACATAAAATAATAACCCCATGGGGATCCCGGGAACTCGCATCACCCCCCCGGCATGTGATGTTGACGTGCGCCCCCGGCCTTAAGGTGCCGGGCGCGACTCTCTGTCGTAAGGTGGGACTCGGTTCGTTGTCGTCCCACCTCATCGGGTTCCTCATCGGCACGGCCCCCACTGAAATCCGCTCCTGTCCTAACCCCGTCCGGTTTCTCAAGAGTGGGGTTGGCGGAAGGCGGGAATTTCGGCCCATTCTGGAGCCGGCAGTTACTGAGAAGTACCGCTCTGTTCATGTGTCTTTTCTACCCTAGACTTGTAGTGGCTCTCTCATCCTGCAGTATCGGTCGCGGGCATCGGTGGGCTGGGGCTCTTGTGTCTCCGGAAGAAGGGCAGCGCGCCAATCCTAAACCTGCTCGGCTTTTTCCTCAGCGCCTTGCAGGACCCCGACAATCCCGCTGCCGAAACAGTGGCAGAAGCAGCAGCAGCGGCCGCGGCCGCGGCGGCCTCAGCCTCGGCATCAGTCACGGCAGCACTGTGGTCGCTGCTGGTCATGGAGCTGTTGCTCTCCATCTTCAGGTCAGCCTGGCTCCTCGCTGGTTCGGTAGGCGCCGTGGTGGTGGATTCTGGAGCGGTGAAGGTCATCACGGGGACGCCGTAGGGTCTATCCATCGAGTCCCTGCTGATGATGCTCGTGCCCCTCGTGCTGGGCGAGAGAGGCATCTTTCCCGTCGTTGCGCTCGTGGGACCCGAGGCCCACTCCCCAGAACAGGGGACGGAGCTACCCTCAGTTGTCTCGCTACAGCGCTGCTGTTCCGACCGTTCGTGCTTGTCGCCGTGGATACCAAAGCGGTCGCTCCCGGCGAAATCGGCCACGGTGTCGAAATCGGAGGTCGATCCATTCGCCTCCTTGTACCCGGCGTTGAATTGCGGCACCTGGCAAGGTTTATCGACGGGGCTCGCTTGGCGGGTCAGAAAATCCTTTTCCGTCGATGCGCGGTTCCGCAGTACCGTCGGGGCGGGCGAGAGTACCTCCCGTACCTCCCTCTGCTCGGAGCTGACGATCATGGTTGTCGTCTTGGGCGAGACATTTTCATCCCACTCGGGTAGCCTGTTGATTTGATGTTCCTTTTGCTCCCCTGCCACTATACCCTCGAATGTCGTCTGGTTGATCGCCAGCTCGTCGAGGCAATATTGCATACCGGGCATAATGTCTGCGACGCCCTGGAATAACGGCATGACGAAGAACTTCATGAATCCCAGTTGTGCTTTCCCCAGCGCAATCATATCCTTCTTCGGCGGCGCCATGAGCGAAGTGGGGATGCTCAGCTCCGTCTCCATCGATGCTTGCCTCGAGAATTCGTCGGAGAGAATGTACATCCACTGAACAGCTGTTTCGTGATTTCGTGCCTGCGCGTGGGTGTGAGAGAGGGGTCTAACCAAAGGGTGCTTCTTCACGTAATCAAAAACATACCACATTGCTGATATCCGCGCACTTCATCAAGAGCGCGCATGCGAGGGCCTTCTGTTCGTCCACCATACAAGCATCCCAACCTTCGGTGCTGTTGTTTTCGCGCAGCTTGCTTTGTAGACACTCCAGTTTCTTCATGTAGTCGAAATGTAAACCCATGTCCGTCGCCAATATGGAGCTGATCATGAGGTTGCGCATTCTGGCGAACTCGAACGCTGCCGGCCAATGCCTGCGCAGGATTTGCGAATATGCAGCGCAATGGAAGGATTCCAAGACGGAGCGGTCGTTGTAGAGTTGCGCAAGGGGTGCGTTCAGCTTGGTTAGGAAGCCGTTGTTGACGCCTGGATGGCCGACATCGTGACCGATGGCGGTGACGAGCAGGGTCAGCGCCTCGAATGGCCCAAGTAGGTCGGTGATAGGAGACTTCTTCGGGGTCGTGTGGGATTCGCTAGCTGGAGGAAACGGCGGTAGCGTGCCGATGCTGACAAGAAAATGGAACGTAGCCTGTAGGACGTCGACCACGTGGCGGAAGTTATGATACGGAACAAAAGCATTGTAGGCAGCTCTGCAAGCAATCAGGAAGCTGTGGAGGTGGTCTGGACAGGGATACCCGTTAGCCGCCTTTGGGAACATACGATACAAAGAAATAATGCGAGACACTTACCTGTTGCTATCCGCCATTGTTCCAACTCGGGCATGGACAAGGCGTGTTTAAACATGACGGACGCAGCTACGATTAGCTCGTCATCGGAAAAGTCGTGGGCGCAGAAGTGCCAATTGCCAACGGAGGAAGCGATGACGGCCTGCCTGTCGGCGGGGATCGATATCTTTACTCCGACTGGGTCGTCGAGGCCTGATTGAATGCGACAAATCCGGCTCATGAGGCTGGAAACCATGGCCTCACGAAGGTAGGCAAACGGCTTCTCGTCGCTAATCCCAACCCACGATCGTTTCCTCCCCCGTCGCACCTCAAGTAAGGCCTTCTGATCCTGGGCGGCGTCGCGATGGGCTCGGTAGGCGTGGACCTCGAGGTTGGTAATGCACTTAACATTCATGGGGCTCGCCATGACGTCGGTCGCACCCAGATCAAGACACCTCTTAAGCATTCTCCGGTTCTCTGTTCGTTGGGGTTTGGGAGAATCCGGGTGGAGTTTGCGGTTGGCGATCTCATCCCGCGTGTCGCCATTCCCGTCCTGGTTGTAGGGGCCATTTGACGGTGGGAAGACGACGATGGGGACCGGGACGACCAGTTTGGACAAGTTCCGAAGGTAAGACTCGGAGACTATCCTCTGAAGCAGGGCCAGGCCATATAGATCCTCCTCGTGGTTTCGGCCCTCGTCGTCTTCCAACAAAGGCAGCGACTGCGGAGATGGCGTTCGAGATCGCAGCCTCTCAGGTGCGCGGTCTCCGAACGGGGTATCTATGAGAATGAGGGTCGGCTTCAGGTCGATCACCGAGGTATCCTGAAGGTCGAGCCATTGCGATAAGCAAGCACCGCCGGTGCTAATTAGGTGGACTGGTACAAAACGGTCAATTATGCGCTGCGCGGGAACGGGGCTTTCGGAATACGCTAACGAACCTTCGCCAAAAACATCGAGAAGCAACTTGACATTCTCGGCGATATGGCCCGACTCGCCCTCGACGCTCGCAGCCGAGTCGCCTTTCGAGGTGTTCAGGTACCTATCCTCTCGTACGTTGCGATCAACGTATAGGACGCTGCAAGGGGCATGCTCCATCGTGGCTTCTAAAGGCGACCAGTCTTGCGACTAGGTACGCCTTTGCCACAATGGGGGAAGGTCACGAAGCAGAGAGTATCCCTGATAAGGGTGTGCCCCGACTGATGTCCGTCAATTCTTACTCGGACCAAGTCCGATGGCGAAGCAGGGGCGCCGGCTTCAGTCACGCCAGGAAAAAAAAGAAGTAGGATTATTCGTGAGGGAGGTTTGGAGGGGGGTGGGTGGATGGAGATTCGGCGAGGCGAGGCGAGCTAGTGCGCGACGCACGGCGAAGGGTCGAGTTGCGATAAAAGTCGTCGAGGGTTCGGGTGTCGAGACGGGGTAGGGTTAAGGTGAATATTCGAGACGGTATGAGGGAGAGAGATTGCGCAACAGGGATCCTCGATATCTCATCGCATTTACCAGGCGAATGTGGCGTGGGCGAGGTCTCGAGGGGGCGCGAGAAGCTGGTGGTAGGAGTTTGAGAGTAGGCGGCGAGGAAGGCGACAATCGCGCGATACCTCGGAACAAGAATATTCAGCCACGAACTGGATCGGAGGGGTGTCCAAGTCTGTCGCCGCTGGAATGTTAGAAAAAGCGTGTGTGCCGCGAGATCGGGAATGTGAGGCGTGTGGGAGGGCGGCGGAATGGTTTCTGGGGGAAGTTTCGAATCAATCCGTGCGGTATTGCTGGGTTATCAACAGGGCTCCACGACTGTAGCACGAAGAGGATGGAAGGCAGCACGTCGGCATTGGGCGGAGGTGGGGGGTCGAAGGGGAGAGGGGGGGGTGGGTGTGTGTGGGAAGGAGAGAGTGGTCAATCAATTGGGCGCTGGATGGGCCATGGAATTCTCTTGTAACTCTGGTATCAGACGGGGAAGGGAGAGAAAAAGTGGAGGGTGGTTGTGGGTGTGGTTGTGGGTGGTGGTGGTGGACGGGGTCACACGCGGTGGGTTAGGATGGCAGGTATGAGGGTACCCGGTTGAGGTAGCAGTGGAAGGAGGTAGGATGGCGTACCGTCCTGAACCATGCCTGCCTTCCTGGTCGGTAGCGTGGCAGCAGGATGAACAGTGGAGCGTCCGAAGGGAGGGGGGTTTAACAGGAGGAAGGAGAAGAAGAAAAGAAGGGGGGGGAGGGAAGCACGACCAGCAGCCAGCGAACCAGTGAGCAGTGAGCAGTGGCCCCCCGAGAGTGGAGAGGGTGGCCCTGGCAGCAAAAAAGAGGCGTCGCGCGAACACGGGATTCTAGTGGACCGTTCAGTCTAACCCCGGGCTTCTGGCCGTCTTCGAGAACAACAATCGAAGGCCGGTGCAGGCTTCGAAACGCTAGAAGGGAAGCAAATAAAACACAGCGCCATTCGCCCCTCTCCCCCGCCGCAGCCCGTCGCCCGCCCAGGCTGCTGCTGCTGTCCTGTTCCCCACAGAAAAAAAGCGAACGAAGCGAAAAGAAGGTTACGGCCGTCCTGCTGGCCAACCGCGTGCTACCTGCGGATGGATACCATTACCTTTGCTTGCCGTCCCGTTCGACATACCCAGGTAGGTAGGTACTCATCACAATCTCACCTCTCCCCATCGTGTTTTAATTGTTTGTTCCATTGTCGCATTGTTATCGATCGAATTGTCCCTGGGTTTCTTTTCTTTTTTCCCCCCTCCTTTTCTTTTCCCTCGCTTTTCTTTTTCCTCCCCCATTTGTTTCCCTTTTTTTTTTCTCTCTCTTTTTTTAATCTTCTACAACTAGCCCCCAAATTGCGTGCTTCCGCGCACAGAACTTTCCTTGCATGCGGAGAATAGGGGGGGAAGCCCACCCCTGAGGGTTTCTATTCCGGCAAATTGAACAAACTTTGAAGTGGGAAAAGTACCTTACGGAGTACTGAACGGAATAGTCGCCCTTAATCCTCGTGCATTACCAGGTACCTTAGCCTACGACCCTGGATGGCGGCGCGTGGCAGTAATCTGTACAAACGACTATGGGGTGATACAGAAATAAGGGCCTCGCAATTAGTGTACTCGCCGAGTCGCCAGTTCCATGCTGTAAATTGGGAAAGTTGCGATGTATCTACCGTAGTATTGCATGGGGACATGGCTCGATGAAATGGTCCGAGTCATCCAGAGGTCAGATCTGTGGCAAATAAAAAAAATCCGAGGAGCCGATCGCACAAACAGTCTGCATCATCATCGCACATGATGGGGCGGCCCCGATCATCTCATCGCCTACCCCGGAGGCAACACTGGGGGCCAGACCCTGGCTTGCCTGGCAGTCTGGCTCTGATACCCTCCACTCCCCCATGCACCCATGCACACATGCGGACAGCGGAATGCCAAACCATGCTCAGTCCACGCAAGTCCAAGTTTGTTCACCTTCCTTATCCAGTCCAAGTTCGATCTCCGTTGGTAGCCAACAAGAAACGCGCAAGCTTCGAAATCGCAAATCGAATCGGCAGCCTAACCTTCTGTGGCAAGCCGGGTCGCAACGAACAACCGTGAACATCCCTCGCAAACTCTCTCTCTCTCTCTCTCTCGCCACAACGATGGGACGCTGGGAAATGGGACTGGGGATGGTGATCCAGCGCATTCACAACTGCCGTTTCACAACCGACCGGCCAATGAGCTGCGCCTGTATAGAGTGGCTGCCCGCCCTCAGCGAGACCAAGTGCATACAGTACCTTGGCCGGGTACCCTTCTGCCTTCGTGCCTCACTCTTTGGTGCACTCAATCTGTACCATCAAGCAATCAAAACCGTCGCCCTCTCTCGCCCCCCTCCATCTCCCCCCCGCTGCATTGGTACCTAACCATCCGCCTGTCTTTCCAAGCATTTGATTTGTGAACATGACGGAAGGCCTCGCCTGTCCGTCTTCTGGTTCGCAACCAACTCGCGGTTAGCCACGAATCTTAATCTAAATGCCGTTTATAATGCGCATTTTATTCTTCTCGGCTCTAGTAACCCCTGCCGTTTCTCCCTCTTTCCCATCCCGCGATAGGGCAACACCCAACAAACAGCCTTCTAGTTTAGCCGCCGCCGCTCCACGTTGCTACATACCCTGATCGAATTCTCCCCATTCGATATCGCCATCGCCAGTACCGATTGCGGTCGGCGCGCGGTACAGATTAATTACAGTACATGTAGAATCAGCTGTTGGCCCTTCTCCTCCGGTCCATTCCGAATGCAGCGGACCGGGCTTGAAGTTGGGGGGTGTGCCAGCCTTGACAGCTGCAATGGGTTTGAGAAAACATCTGTGGGCTGTTTGATATGAGGGCCTGAGGGGAGGAGAGCCATGCGCACCCAATCTATGGTACCTATGGATTACCTTGTTGCCTAGGTACGGTTTGAACTGTGGCGCATGTGACTTGACGAGAGCACGCGACATGACGACCAACGGCCAACGCCATCCAGAGCCTCAAACTAGGTAAGACACCACGAGGCTGCTACGCCAACAAAACTCCGACCGCCCGTCGGTCAATCCTCTAGCATGGTAGCGGGATTCGGGGGCCCCAGGGGAGGAGATGAACAGATCGCCGGGCAAGAGACAAGCGTCGAAACCCGCGAATACCAATCCCAAGCAATGGGCCACGTGCTCTCCGAGATCAGCCCAGCCCGAAGCGCCTCTCCACGCAAAAAATACGCACCAACTCAAGGCTGATTTCCTTCCTCGGTATAGCCCCGCCGAGGGTGAGCAACCATCACAGCTGAAGGACATCGACAGGGGACCATATCGACAGGGGACCCTGCACCAGCTCAACGCTTTGGTCTGTCAGCATCCGCGTCACTCTACTTTTACTTTTTATTATTAGTAAGTTAGGAGTGTAATAAGCCTTCGCCTGACGTACCCTTCCGATGCCTCCGTCGGCGTTTCAGCCCTGCCGATCAATGTCCCCCAGGAAGGACCCCCAACCTACCCGGCTCTAAGCTTTCCCGGCTTGTCCGGCGTGCGTGCCCCCTCGACTCCCATAATCAAAGGAAATCACCGCCAGGAGACGTTTCCATTCTGGATGCCCAGCCTGTCCGTGGCGGTAAGCGCTCTCGGGAGATTCTTTCTCTAACCGAGAGAGACCCTACATGAACGGCCCCTGCATCGTCTTACACCCTTCCTGCAGTCCCCGGGCATACCGTATGCCCAACCCCGGATCCGCTATCTCTTCTCCCGTTCTTCTCGAAGCTGGATTAGCCATGGAGATAGGCACCTTGGCGGCGAGATACTAGCAGCTCCAGGTTGAGAGAGTAGGATGGGGTGGGGAGAGAGGATCCTACGTCGTCAACCCCACGTGCCTTTGCGTGCCAAGGACCCGGCCAAGCCACTGTCAATCCCATCTCCCGGGTTCCGTCGAGACTAGTTTTCAGGCGAGGCTCGAGTGATAGCTGACACGCTGTTTTGGCAAGATGTGAGTTGACTATCGTCCTATCTCTGACTTTTGTCCTCTTTTCCCCCCACAGCCTGGTCCTGGTTCTCCCACACCTCGAAACGCAAGCCCGGAGTTTTTCTGCAAGGATAGGGAAGCACGTGGACGAGCTGCTGGATCTCATCCGGCCGACGGATCCGCAATTGCGTTTCTGTCAGCTTACATATCGCCTCGCCCTAATCCAGTAAGCATTAGTTCAAAAGGGGGGGGGGGGGGCTCGTTCTTTTACTCAAGGGGTTTAATGAATCCCTCTCTTATGCGTACAACTCATGGAAAGGGCGCGGGGGTTCACGGTCAAGTGTTTTTTAATCCTT
>Ga0164242_10009245_pt1 | contig 10646 bp, 6 predicted proteins | sample OricomgcompostMG_FD_108783 | JGI IMG/M metagenome (GOLD analysis project Ga0164242, IMG submission 108783) | Miracle-Growth compost microbial communities from Emeryville, California, USA - Original compost - Miracle growth compost (MG) ... | reverse complement strand
GCTCGCGAGAATTGGGCACCCTCGGGCGGGCGCTGTCCGGTCGAGGCTTGAAAGCTGTTCGCGAGGCTTGGGCCAGCACTTCGAGACATCGCCAACGCATCGTCGCAGCGAGAACTCCGCGTCAGGCAGTCGTCGCCTTGCGTGCGCTCGCTCTGGCCGCGCTCTCGCCCCGAAGCGCTCTGCTCGAAGGCGGTGGAGGGTCGTCCGCTGGGCCTGCTGATCAAAGTCGTTGAAGACCTCTTCGGTCCGCGGCAACAGTTGATTGAGCATTCCGCCTCCTTCGGGCGCGGGTATCCGACCGGTGCTGGCGACCGCGCAGATCAATGTTTGGGATCCAAATGAAAGAGAAGGACATTCGCAAGAAGCTCGGCATCTCGCCGGGGTCGACCCTCACGGCGCTGGTTGCCCTCGCGGAGACTGTTTCTCCCAAGGCGCCGTGGGATGCCTTCGCGCCTCTCTGGCTCTCGCTCCCGTGGCTGAAGCCAGGCGCGCCCGCCGACGAGATGTGGTTCGCCACGCCAAAGAATGTTCGCCCCTTCGCGGCGACAGGAGGCGAGTGGGACCACTTTGGCTTCCTCATGGATGGCGACCTGCCCACGGACGAGAGGCCCATCGTTTACGTCGACCCGACGGACGACGACGACCGGACCCAGATCGTCGCGCCGAGCCTTCGCGACCTCCTCGGTCTGATCGCCATTTCGTTCGGTGACGTGGTTTCACGGAGCGCCACCGATGCCGAATGGTTCGGGTTTCGGACCGAGTGGTACGGGAAGAAGCCCGCGGTTCTCAAGGAGATGGAGCGCCTTTCCAACCTGCTCTGCTCGCTTCCGGGCGTGGTTCGGCCTGCCAGTCCGTCCAAGGTGGCGAATGCCTATCCGGATCAGACGTTCCGTATCCCCAGCGAATACGACTCCGAAGGCAAGGAGGAGGAGTTCGAGGAACCCCGGCCGGCCGACCTCGCGAACAACGTGACGGATGCCCAGAACGCTTGCCGTTTCGCTGGAGAGGCGTTGGCGCAAGGTCGCCTTGACGAGGCAGAGCACCACGCCCGGTGCGGGATGAACCACCCCGCGTTCAAGCCGCGCTGTTTGCTCGTCCTCGCGACCATCTACAAACGCACTGGCCGGAAGCAGGCAGCGAAGAGCGCGGCCAGGGCGCTGTTCCATGCCTGGTTGGATCCCGCCCCGGTCTCCCTGCCGGCGGTGCACCCGCGAATGATCATCGACCGCGACGACCTGATCTCGCTCCTCGAACAGGTCGAAGGGGCCAAGGCCGGCCCTCTGATCGCGCGCGTTCGAGAGGCTCCGGAGTTCGAGGATCCGGGTGGCGACTACCTGTAGGCCAAGGGTCTTCGGCCGCGCGACGGAAAATCCAATCGTCTCGCGCCGCGCAGCCAACCCGGAAGCGCTTCACGGCGCGGCGCATCCTGGGCGCGGGCGACCTCTGGGTCACCGAACCTGGTGGTCGACGGTCCGGGCGAAGGTCAGCGCTGTTCCCGCAGCACGATCCGTCTTGAGTGCCGGCACAGGAGCACCACCACCGCGACGACTTCCCAAGGAGCCTTCAAAATCGAAGCGGCGACCCTCCCAGAGAGAAGGCCGCCGCTCTCGCTGCTTCGAGGTCGGACTACTGCGCGGTGCTGATCGTGCCTACCGCCACGTCGATGGCCTGCAGCGATCCGGAGGCGGGCAGCGCGTGCGCCTTAAGAACCGTCAGCGGCACCGCCGTGCCGGCGGGCGTCTGGGCGGTGGCATTCACGGTCAGCGCCACGGACAGCAGCGCGCCGTCGTACGCGTGCGCCGGAGTTCCCTTCTGGTACACGCCGAGGCTGAGCGTGCTGCCCTTCACGCCGGACTTGAACAGCTGGCGCGCGGCGCCGAGCTCGTAGCCACCGTTGGCCACATACTCGGTGCCGTCCAGGGTGGACCAGGACGCGGTGGCCGGATCCAGCGCCAGCGTCAGGTCCGCCCCGCGGCCGGAGTCACCCGTCGGGCCCATCAGATCCAGCACCAGCGTGTTGCCGGAAGACAGCCCGGCGTTGCGAACCAGGCGCCAGCCGGTCCCCGCCGGGTCCACGTAGCGCACCGAGCCGGCGACCGGCACGGTGATGACCGCGGAGTCCGACTTCGTCGCATCCGCCACGCTGGTGGCCGTCACGGTGTAGGTGCCCGGCGCGTTCGGCGCGGTGTAGACGCCTGCGCTGGTGACCGTCCCGTTGGCCGAGCCGCCCTCGACGGTCCAGGTCACCGCGCCCAGGGAGGTGTTCGTGACCTCGGCCGAGAGGTTGACCACCGCTCCCTGCTCCACGGTGGCCGTCTTCGGGGTGACGCTCACGGCAACGACGATGGGATCCACGGTGAGGGTGGCCGAGTCCGACTTCGTGGGGTCCGCCACGCTGGTCGCGGTCACGGTGAACGTGCCCGCCCGGCGCGGCGCCCGGTACACGCCCGCGCTGCTCACGGTGCCGTTGTCGTCACCGCCCTCCACGGACCACTGTACGGCGGTGAGGTTGGTGCCGGTGACCTCCGCGGAGAGGGGGAAGGCGGCGTCCTGCACCACCGTGCCCGTCTTCGGGGAGACCGTCACCGTCACCACCTCGGCGACCACTGCCTCGACGGTGATGGTGGCGGAGGCGGACTTCGTCGCATCGGCCACGCTGGTGGCCGTCACGGTGAACGTGCCCGTCTTCTTCGGCGCGCGGTACACGCCCGTGCTGCTGACGTAGCCGTTCTCGTCGCCACCCTGCACGGTCCACAGCACCGCGAGGTTGTTGGTGCCCGTGACTTCAGCGGTCAGCGCGACGGTGCCATCCCAGGTCGTGGTGCCTGAAGAGGGGCTCACCGTGACCTGCACGTCGTCGACGACCAGGGGCTCCACGGTGATGGTGGCGGAGGCCTTCTTCGTCGGGTCCGCCACGCTCTGGGCGGTGACGGTGAAAGTGCCGGAGCGCTGCGGCGCCGTGTACCGGCCCGTGCTGGTGACGGTGCCGTTCTCATCGCCCCCCTCCACGGACCACTGCACGGCGGTGAGGGAGGAGCCGGAGACCTCTGCCGAGAGGTCCGTGGTGGTTCCCTGGCCGATGGTCACCGTCTTTGGCGTCACCTTCACCGTGACCGTCGGGGTCTGGACCGCCTCCACCTGAACCGTGGCCGAGTCCTTCTTCGAGGTGTCCACCGCGTTGGTGGCGACCACGGTGTACGTGCCGGCCTCCGCCGGCGCGGTGTAGACGCCCGAGCTGGTGATCGTGCCGTGGGAGTCGCCTCCCTCCACCGACCAGAGCAGGCGTGGGTTCTTCGAGTCCTCCACCGAGGCGGTGAGGGTCGTCGTCTCGCCGGCCTTCACCGTGACCGTCTTCGGAGTCACCTTCACCGGCCCCGAGTCGGGGGTGCTGCAGGCGGCCAGCGCCCCGAACAGGAGCGGAACAATGCGCTTCATCCAGGTTTTCATTGGGGATTACCGTCCGAACTGGCTGACGAAGAGGGTGATGTCGTTGTCGTCCACGGTGCCGGCGGCATCGAGGTTCGTCTCCTCGGAGCCGCTGCTGCCGTAGTCCTGCGCGAGCAGGCCCATGTCCTCTCCATCCACTGCGCCATCGCCACTGATGTCGCCCGTGAAGATCTGGAGGCTCGTCACCGCATTCGCCGTCGGCAGCACCACGCTCGCCGCGGACACGTGGCACAGGCCACGGACCGCCGGCGCGACGTAGACACCCGTCGGACCAACGGTGCCGCAGATGTTGCCTTCCGCCACCGACCAGGTCACCGCCGTGTTCTCCGCGTTCGCCACGTTCGCCTGCAGCGCGACCGATTCGCCGACCGGCACCACTTGCGGCGCCTCTTCGAACGTCACCGTGATGGGCTGGAGCGTGAACGGGGTGGTCGCCGTGGAGGAGTTTCCGTAGGCGTCGTACGCCACCGCCTTGAGGACGTGCTCACCCAGCGCCAGCGGAATCGGGAACAGCGGCAGGGTGTACGGCTCGATGGACGTCTTCCCCTGCAGCGCGTCGTCCACGTAGAACTCCACGTACGCAACGCCCGTGTCGTCGGTGGCCTCCGCCCGTAGGGTGTACGTCTCGAACATCCCCTCCAGGCTGGCGGTGATGCTCGGCGGGCCCAGGTCCGCGACGGTGGGGTTCTTCACCTCGAAGTCCGCCAGGCGCACCGTCACGTTGCCCGCCTTGTCCGTGGCCCTCGCCTTGAACTGGTGCGGGCCGTTGGAGAGGCCCGTCGTGTTGAACGGCGCCGCGTAGATGCCCTGGACGTCCGTGAACGAGGTCACCGGGGCGTCGTCCACCAGGAACTCCAGGGTGGACGTCCAGACGTTGTCGGTCACCGAGGCCTTCAGCTGCACCGTCCCGTAGCTGCCCTCGACGGACGCCAAGAGGGTGGGGCTCTGGAGGTCCGGCTGGGTCGAGGTGACCAGGTTGACGTCGTCCAGGAGGAACTGGACGTCCCCGTCCGGGATCCACAGGGCCTCCGTCTGGTCCACGTCGAAGAACAGCTGCACCGTCTGACCCTTGTAGGCGGTCAAGTCGAAGCGGTGCTGGACGTACTCCGCGTTGGTGTCATCGGCGTTGGAGAGGGTCTGCAGCGTCGCCAGCTCGGTGCCGGCGGAGTCCCGCACCTTCGCGCTGAAGGTGTGGTGGGAGGCGCCGTCCATGAAGCCGCGGTCGTAGATGCACAGCCAGAAGCTGAAGATGGCCGAGGTCGCGGTCGCCGGGATGGCCACCGACTGGCGCACGGAGTGCCGCACCGGCCCCATGGTCCAGAAGATGTACAAGCGGTTGCCCGTGTGCGCGAACGCCGCGCTGCTGAGGATCCCCGTCGAGCCCGAGACCGTCGTCGCGCTCGTCCAGCTGGTGGAGGTCTCGAAGCTGGGGTTGAGCACGCGCTGGGTGGAGGTGGGGTCCACGTAGAACGCCACCGCGGGAGAGTCCCCCGTGTTGCCGCTTGAGTCCGTGGCCCGGGCGATGAGCGTGTGCGCGCCGGCCGTCAGGCTGGCGAGGTTGACGACCCGGGTGAACGACCTGACCGAGTTGCCCAGGGACACGCCGTCCACGAGGAACTCCACCGAGTTGACGAAGCCGTTGTCGGACACCTCGGCGAGGTAGCCGATGCGGGTGCCGGAGAAGGCCACGCTGGCCGTCACGCGGGGTGTCTCGGTGTCCGCGCCCTGGGTGACGCGCAGCGAGAAGTCATCCAGCTGGAAGTTGGTGGCGATGGAGGCGTTCTCGCTCCCCTCCAGGAAGATGCGCACCGTCTGGCCCGCGTAGGCCGTCAGGTCCACGCTCTGCTGCACCCAGCCCAGCGTCGCGTCCAGGTTGGACCACGTCGCCACTGTCCCCAGCACCGTGCCCGAGGTGTCGCGGATCTGAAGGGTCAGCGTGTCGCGGACGGCGGTGGTCGTGGTCTCGGCGGTGGTGAGGTTGAGGAAGAAGGTCAGCGAGGCCTGGGTGATGCCAGCGGGGATGGAGACGTCCTGCCACAGCCGGTCCACGTGCGTCGTGCCCCACCCGTTGAGCCACACGAAGCCCTGCCCGGAGTGCGTGCCGGAGGAGACCGGGAAGTTGATGTTCTCCGGCGGGTCGGCCGTCCAGCCCTGACCGTCCAACTCGAAGCCGGGATCGGAGAGGAGCTGCTCGAAGCTGTTGGCGACGCTGAAGCTCGTCGGCGCGGATCGCGTGGAGTTGCCTGCTGTGTCGTAGACCTCCGCCACCAGCTCGTGCGCGCCGTTGGACAGCGAGGTGGTGTCCAGCGGGAGCTGGTACGGCTGCGAGGCCACCTCCCCCACCAAGGCGCCGTCGACGGAGAACGCCACGCGGGCCACACCCACGTTGTCGTCGGCTTGCGCCTGAAGCAGGAGGGTGGGCGCGCTCCCGGAGACGCTCGCCACCACGGTGGGGGCGGTGCGGTCGTCGTACGTCTGGGCGGTGTAGCCCACGTTGATGGCCGCGAAGGCATTCTGCACCGCGCGGTACTCGTTGGACTGGGCGCCGAAGAGGTCCGCCGCGGCCTGCAGGCTGCCGGTGCGGGCCGACAGGTAGTTGGACGACGGGAACAGGTAGACCGTGAGCGCGCGGTACCAGATGGCCGCCGCCTTGTCGTTGCCAATGCCCCTCATCCCCTCCGGCAGATAGGCGCTGGAGTAGTCGGGGCTGACCACCAGCGGCAGCGCGCCTTGGGAGAGGAAGAAGAAGGCGTGGTTCATCGGTCCGCTGCTGTAGTGCACGTCGAGGTTGGCGAGGCCGGGGAACCAGGCGTCCGCGCTCGCGCCGTCCAGGGATGGGCGGAACATGGCGCGCAGCGGGAACTCGCTGAGCTGCTCGCCGATGAGCCAGTTGCCGCCGGTGTCACCAATGCTGCTGCCGCGGCCGTTGGCCACCCAGAACTCCGTCAGGGTCCCGAAGATGTCCGAGTTGGCCTCGTTGAGGCCGCCAGACTCGCCGTCATAGATCAGGCCGGCGGTGTGGGAGGCGACGCCGTGGGTCATCTCGTGACCGGTCACGTCGAGCACGCCCATGGATTTGAAGCCGCCCGCGGCCGGGAACGAACCGTCGCCGTAGCTCATGCAGAAGCAGCCGTCGCTCCAGAAGGCGTTGTCGTAGGCGTTGCTGGCGTGCACCCGGTTGTAGGTGGGCGAACCGAGGCCGTCCACGCCGTTGCGGCCGAAGATCTTCTTGTAGAAGTCCCAGGTCGCCAGGACGCCGTAGTGCGCGTTCACGGCGGCCGTCTGGCCGTTGTCGCTCAGCGTGTTGTTGGCGCCGACGAGGTAGTTCTGTCCGTCGCCCCAGACGTTGTCGGCGTCGGTGTAGAGGGTCAGCGTGGGGACGACGCCGTTCTGCACGTTGGCGTGGTTGACGTCGTAGGTCCGGATGCCCTCGCCGCCGGCGCGCGTCACATCGCGCAGCTCGAAGAGGCCCTCGGTGTTCTGGAAGACGTCCAGCGGGACGTCACCGCTGTACTGCGAGTGGCCCAGCCCCTTGGCCGCCGCCGTCTGGAGCGAACTCCACCGCTTCAGCACCTCGCCTGAGTGGGCGTCGATGATGAAGTCGGTGTGCTTGACGCCGTCCTTCGGGTTCTCCAGCTCGGTGTGGACGTGGTAGGCGAGCTTGTAGCCTCTGACCTCCGTGTCGAAGTCCGCCGCGTTCTGCTTCTCGAGCGGCTTGCCGGGATAGCGGTTCACGAGCCGCGTCTGGGGAAAGACGATGAGCTCGCTCTTCGGCGGAGCGCTGAACTCGCCCTTGGGCGCCAGTGCCTGGGTGGCCTGGGTCAGCGCGGACTTCGCATCCAGCGTGGGGGTCACGTCCAGGCGGATGCCCTTGCGCAGGCCGTCTGTGGTGATGCGGACGTCGCCGGCGGACGGCCCGAGGTGGGTGATGGCCATGGCGCCCCAGACCGGCACGCCCTGGTAGGTCTGCGCGAAGCGTGCGTGCGTCTGGCCGAAGCGATCCGTGCTGGCGCTGGACAGGCTGAAGTCCGCGCGCGAGCCCAGTCCGAGCTCGAGGCTCTGCGCCTGGAGGCTCGCCAGGGATTCCGCCACGCGGGCCGGCTGCCGGTCCTTCAGTTGCGCCTGGAGGGCGGGTGCGACCGGGGCGAGCTTCTGAGCTGCGAAGGAGGGGCTCGCCGAGAGAAGACCAGCGAGGAGCAGAGGCCACTGGGGCCACGGCTTGGACATGGAGTTGACTCCGTGGTGCTGCGTTCAGGGGGGGGACCGGCGTCGGGCACGATTGCGGACGTGCTTCCGCCGGAAGGTCACGCTCAGGGCGCAGGGGCCAATGATTGCGGGCGTTTGTCCTCGGCACATCCGCCCCGAGCGTAACTTTCCCTGATTATACACGACTAAAAACCCAATGATAGGGGGCGACGACCTCCCCAGGCGCATCTGCACCGGTTGGCGAAGGATTTGTCGTCGTAGGCCCGCCCGGGCTCATCGCGGCGGCGCGCTCGCACCGCGGATCTCGCTAAGGGTTCGGACGCAGCAACGGGATCGGCAGCCCGTCCGGGACGTCGTCCGCGGAGGGGTAGCGGTGGTTGATCTGGGTGTTCGCGTCGCGGAACCAGTTGACCAGCAGTTCGTGGTGCTCCCTGGAGACGCCGGCATCCTCCAGCGCCGCGGCGAAGCAGGCCACTGCCCGGAGGTCCATCTCGTCGTGAGGACCGTTGCCCGAGTGCAGCCGCACGGCGTGCGACTCGTCGCCGAGAGACGCGGAGTACGTCGAGGGACCGCCGAATACCTCCGCCCAGTACGCCGCCAGCCGCTCGGTGTGGTCTTCGCGGTAGCCGTGCGAGAACGCGTGGCTGACCACGGGGTCGGCGAGCACGCGCTCGTGCCAGTGGTGGGCGAGGGCCAGCACGGTCCTGGATCCGCCGATGGCGTCGTAGATCGTGGTCATCTGCCAAAGTCTCGCTGATCGCGCCCCCGAATCCAGGGGCGGTGGGAAATGCCTGAAAGATCCACGGCATGGAGATCGAATGCCTCCGGGGGTGATGCTTCTGGCCGCAATCCTGGCGGGACTCGGGGTCGGAGCGCTGCGGTCCCTTCTCTTTCTGCGCCGCCGGATCCCGAGGCACGCGAGCGAACGGCTGAGGGCCGCGGAGGAAACCGGCCGCCGCGGGGCCGAGGAGCTGGGTCGCACCGCTCGAGCCGTCGACGAACTGCGCGGCCAGAGGATGAGTGCGCGCGAGGCGCTTGCCCGCGAAGAGGAGCGCAGCGCCGCGCTCGAGTCGGTCGGCACGGAGCTGGAGTCCGCGAACCGCCTACGAGAGCGCGCGCAAGCGCCTGAGCGAAGGCCGCGGCAACGTCATCCGCCAGGCCGAGCTGCTCCGGGAGCTGGGAGTGAAGCCCAACAAGTCCCTCCCGTCAGAGCTGGTCGAGGCCGCCAACGCCGAACCGCTGGCCCTGCCCGAGGAGCGCAAGGCGGGCTAGGTCGGCCGTCCCGGTTCGGGTGTGGCACCGAATCACTCAGGGGCAGCGCCTCGTGCACACCTCGCCCCCCCGCGGGAAACGATGGTCGGCACAGAGGCAGGCACGTCATACGGGCCCGCTGATCACCCGCCCAGCTCGGCGATCCGGCGAAGCAGGAATCGCCGTTCGGGCTCCTGGTGCGCGAGCTCGAGCGCGCGGCGATAGGACTCGAGCGCCTCTTGTTCTCTCCCGAGGCGCCGGCACAGCTCTCCCCGCGCCGAATGCGCAGGCAGGTAGTCGTCCAGCGCTCTGCCCGCGAGGAGCGCCTCGACGAGTGTGAGCCCCGCCTCGGCCCCGTCCCTGCTCGCGACGGCGATCGCGCGTGCGAGCCGGGCGACGGGGGACGGATCCAATTCGATCAAGACGTCGTAGAGCGCGACGATCTGCGCCCAGTCGGTCGAAGCCGGGCCGAGGCTCTCTGCATGGACGGCCGCGATGGCCGCCTGGAGCGCGTAGGGCCCGGCGTGTCCGGACTTCAGCGCGCGCTCGACCCGCGCGGTGCCCTCCGCGATTCGTTCCCGATTCCAGAGCGTCCGGTCCTGGTCCTCGATCAGCACGACGTCTCCCGAGGCGGACGTCCGCGCGGCGCGGCGCGCGTCCTGGAGCAGGAGCAATGCGAGGAGCCCGTCTGTTTCTGGGTGGGGGAGGAGTCCGGCGAGCAGGTGCGCGAGCCGGATTGCCTCATCACACAGGTCGGCGCGAATGCGTTCGTCGCCGCTGGAGGCGGAGTACCCCTCGTTGAACATCAGGTAGATCACCCGAAGGACCTGCGAGAGGCGCTCGGGCAGCGCTTCGCGGTCGGGGACCTCGTAGGGGAGCTGCTCGTCGCGGATCCGCTGCTTGGCCCGGACGATCCGCTGGGCGATCGTCGGCGCGCGCGTCAGGTACGCCCGGGCTATCTCTTCGGTCGTGAGACCGCACACCTCGCGGAGCGTGAGCGCGGTCTGCGCATCCGGTGGCAGCTCCGGACGACAGCAGGTGAAGAGCAGCCGGAGCTGATCATCGGCGACGTCCTCGAGATCCGGCGGCGGCGTGGGTGGCCAGGTCGCCGCGTGGACGTGGCCGAGCCCTTCCACCGCGGCGTCGAACCGCCGTCTGCGCCGCATCGCATCGAGCCCGCGGAAGCGTCCGGCCGAGACGAGCCACGCCCGCGGGTTGTCCGGAACGCCCTCTCGCGGCCACTGCTCGATGGCCGCGGCGAACGCTTCGTGAAGCGCCTCCTCCGCGGCCTCGAACCCTCCGAGAAGACGGATGAGCGTGGCGAGCACGCGGCGAGACTCCGCGCGGTAGATGGCCTCTACCTGCGCGCGCGCCCGGTCTTCGTGCTCGCCCGTCATCGGACCCTAGGGGTGGCAGGCGTCTGAGATCGGCCGGATCTCGATGCCCCAGCCGAGGTCTTCGCCCATGTTCGCCGCCGGGTGCAGCGACGCGATCCGGATGGCATCGTTGAGGTCGCGCGCCTCGATGACGAGGAAGCTCCCGGCGACGTCACGGGTCTCGACGAAGGGTCCGTCCACGACGGTCGGCTTGCCACCGCGGGCGCGGACGGTCGTCACGTCCCACTCAAGGCTCTCGACCGAGCGGACGGCGCCGGTCCGGCGGAGCTCTTCATCGTGGACCTTGCAGCGCTCCACGAGGGCTGCGAACTCGTCCTTCGAGAGCTTCGACATCTTCTCCTGGTT
>Ga0164242_10009244_pt1 | contig 10647 bp, 10 predicted proteins | sample OricomgcompostMG_FD_108783 | JGI IMG/M metagenome (GOLD analysis project Ga0164242, IMG submission 108783) | Miracle-Growth compost microbial communities from Emeryville, California, USA - Original compost - Miracle growth compost (MG) ... | reverse complement strand
GCCTCGTTCAACTGGTTGACGCGTTTCAGGGATCCAAGTCGCTGCAACAGGGTGCCGCCGCCCTCCAGAGCGTTGAGCGGTCCGGCCTGGCCGGTGTCGCCGCGCAACGCGAGGAAGAACTGGGCGGCGGATGCCTTTGCGGTGGCCGTGGCCCTGTTCGCACGCTCGCGGGCCGTGGTGGCGAGCTCCTGAGCCTGCTCGTGGCGCCGCGCGGTCGCGCGCTGCGCCGTCTGCGCGTCAGCGAGGGCGGACTGCGCCGTTGCCAGACGCGACGTGGCCGCCGCAAGCGCGGCGAGCTGTTGCTGGACCGCCAGCTGGGTCTCGGCAGACCCGGCGTCCACGGTCGCCGCGGCATTCGACGGCGGGGGAGATGTGGACGCCGTCGGGCGACTTGTGGCAGTCGGCGTCGAGGTGGCAGTCGGTGTCGACGTGTCGGTGGGTGTCGGTGTTGGTGTGCCGGTCGGTGTTGGCGTGCCGGTCGGGGCGGGGGTGCCCGTCGGGGTTGGCGTACCGGTCGGAGCCGGGGTGTCGGTCGCGGTCGGCGTGCCGGTGTCTGTCGGGGTTGGCGTGCTGCTCGGAGTCGATGTGCTCCCGTCGCCGGAAACAGGCGCATCGGTATCCGCTGCTGCCCGCCCGGTCGTCGCGGCGGCCGCGTGCGCCGCCGGTGCCGGTACGACAGACACCGCGCAGACGGCGACCAGTGCGAGAGCCCCCACGATCACGGACCGGCGCAGCCGAGCGCCGTTCGACCGCGTGCCCGTCGTGTGATCGTCCAGTGTCATCGCCCCCGTCCGCCTGTGGACCGGCCGGTCTCGGTCGAGACCGGTGCTTCGAGTCTCGCACCGCGTCCGTCGTGTCACAAGACCAACGACCTCGCGGATTCGGCGCGCGTCGACGGCGACGTTCGGCACGATGGCTGGCGCACGTCCGTGTGCCTGCAATAATCGAGATATGGAACCGGTTCTCTGGACAATTCTCATCGTGATCGTCGTTGTCGGCGCGATCAGCGGGGCCTCCGCCGCGATCCAGATGGCCAAGTCGCCGTACCGGGACAAGTAGCAGCGCTGACGGTCGCGGACGGTAGCGGCGCGCGGCGCGCTATCAGCTGGCGAAGCGGGTGAAACGCGCGAAGCGATAGCGCAGGCCGGACGAGCTCGTCGCCCACGCCTCGTCTGGATCGACATCAACCCGTTGCCAGACGCGCCGATCGATCTCCGGTGCACTGGTGTCGCCGGGGATCCGCTCGTCGATCTCTGTGACCTCGAGGATGTCGGCTCGATCGATCGTCGCGGCATAGAGCTCGCCGCCACCGATCACCCAGACCACGTCGGATTGCCGTCCGCGAGCCGCTGCGTCGATCGCTGCGTCGACCGATGCGAACACTTCGGCTCCCTCGCCGTGCCATTCGGGATCGCGCGTCACGACAAGGTTGCGCCGGTTCGGGAGCGGACGGAATCGAACGGGAAGAGACTCCCACGTGCGACGCCCCATCACGACCGTCGCACCCGAGGTGACCTCACGGAAGTGTCGCGCGTCCTCGGGCAGCCGCCATGGCATCCCACCCGCGTTGCCGATGACCCGATCGACAGCCTGCGCCCAGATGAGTCCGAGCGTCACACCGCCACCGCCGCGCGGATGGCGGGGTGGTGTGTGTAACCGACGAGTTCGAAGTCGTCGAACGCGTAGTCGGAGATGGAGTCCGGCGTCCGCGTGAAGCGCAGCGTAGGCGACCGGTAGGGCGCGCGCGTGAGCTGCTGTTCGACCTGTTGAACGTGATTGTCGTAGATGTGGCAGTCGCCGCCGGTCCAGATGAACTCGCCCGGCTTCAAGCCCACCTGCTGCGCGACCATCATGGTCAGCAGTGCATAGCTGGCGATGTTGAACGGGACACCGAGGAACAGGTCTGCGCTGCGCTGGTAGAGCTGGCACGACAGCCTGCCGTCCGCGACGTAGAACTGGAACAGGGCATGACACGGCGCGAGCGCCATGTTCGGGACGTCCGCGACGTTCCATGCTGAGACGAGCATGCGTCGTGAGTCGGGGTCGGTCCGCAGGGTGTCGATGACCTGTGCGATCTGATCGATGTGCTCGCCGGAGGGGGTCGGCCAGGAACGCCATTGCACGCCGTAGACGGGCCCGAGGTCGCCGTGCGAGTCGGCCCATTCATCCCAGATCGTGACGCCGTTCTCCTGCAGCCAGCGCACATTGCTGTCGCCACGCAAGAACCACAGCAACTCGTATGCGATCGAACGGAAGTGCACGCGCTTCGTGGTGATCAGGGGGAACCCGGCGGCGAGATCGAAGCGCAGCTGTCGACCGAAGACGCTGCGCGTTCCGGTTCCCGTGCGGTCGCTCTTGACAGCCCCCGACGCCAGCACATCGCGGAGAAGGTCTTCATACGGAGTCGGAATCACGCTGTCCATTGCGACGATCGTACGACCTGGCCGCGGCCGGCGCACGCATGCCGATGGCGCGTCGTAGGCTCGTGACATGCCCCAGACCCTTGCCGATGTGTTGGACGTGATCGAACGCCTCTGGCCGCAGGCCGGCGCAGAGGGATGGGATGCGCCCGGTGTGGTGGTCGGAGATCCGGCTGCGCAGGTGACACGCGTGCGGCTGGTGGTGGATGCCGTCGCTGCGACGATCGATGAGGCTCTCGAGACGAAGACCGATCTTGTGCTCTCCCATCATCCGCTGCTGCTGCGCGGTGTGTCGTCGGTCGCGGAGGACCGGTACAAGGGGTTGCTCGTCGCCCGGCTCATCCGGGCCGGCTGCGCGTTGGTGACGGCACACACGAATGCAGACGTCGTTCCGGATGGCGTCTCGGACGTGATCGCGCAGCGGATCGGGCTGTCCGGGATTCGCCCGATCGTCGCCGGCGCGACCGACCGATCCGGCGTCGGCCGCGTCGGCACGCTGCCCGAGCCGACGGGGTTGGGTGCCCTCGCGCGTCGGATTGCGGACATCCTGCCGCCCACGGCGTCGGGCATCCGCGTCTCCGGTGAATTCGCGCAGCCGGTCACGACCGTCTCGCTGTGCGGCGGAGCGGGCGACGCGTACCTGCGCGAGCCGGCGGTGTTGGCATCCGATGTTTACATCACCTCCGACCTCCGCCACCACCCGGCATCGGAGGCGCGGGAACAGGCGCTGCTGGGCGGCGGTCCCGCCCTGATCGACGTGTCGCACTGGGCGAGCGAATGGCTGTGGTTGGACGTCGCGGCTCGGCAGCTGCGCGCGGCGTTGCCGGGCGTCGAGGTCACGATCAGCGAGTTGCGCACCGACCCGTGGGATTTCGCCATCATGCAGTGACCCTTGCTGCACTACGGTGGAGACCACGCCCGTTGTGAAAGCGAGACTCATGCCCGTGAAGGCCAGCCCGGAAGCCCAGAAGCAGTTGCTGCGCGTGCAAGCGCTTGACACTCGCGTGCAGCAGCTCGAACACGCCAGCGTGAAGCTGCCGCAGCGCGCAGAGCTGACGAAGCTGACCCCCGAGATCGACGCATCCCGGGCGCGGCACCTGGAAGCCACCGGCCGGCTGGAAGACGCGCGAGCCGAGCTGAAGCGCGCCGAGTCCGATGTCGCGGTCGTCGAGGCCCGCATCACTCGTGACGCGGAACGCGTGCAGAACACCGCCTCCGTCAAAGACGTCGCTGCGCTGGAGGCGGAGCTCGCCGCGCTGGCCAAGCGTCGCGGGGACCTGGAGGACATCGAGCTGGCTGTGATGGAACGCATCGAGTCCATCGAGGCCGAGCTGAAGACGCTCGACGCCGAGCGCGACGCGCTGGCCGCCCGATCAAGTGACCTGGAAGCGGCCATGCAGACCGAACTCTCCACGATCGATCGTGATCGCGCGGCCGCCGTCGCGGATCGAGCAGCCATCGCATCCGCGGTCGACGACGATCTGCTGGCCTTGTACGAGAAGCAGCGCGCGCGCTACGGCATCGGCGCGGCAGCCCTCATCCACGGCGTGTCGATGGGCAGCAACGTGAAGCTCACGCCGGTCGACCTGGATGCGGTGCGCCGAGCGGCGGCCGATGATGTAGTGCTGTGCCCGGACAGTGGCGCGATCCTGATCCGAGACGAGAACTCGGGCCTCTGACCGATCACGGTACGCTAGGAGCCGGAATGGGTCGGCAAGACGGTCGCGTCATCCTCTCGGTGTCATCGGCACCGAGAAGATGCCGAGGAACGTCCGGGCTCCGCAGAGCAGGGCGGTGGGTAACACCCACCCGGGGCAACCCGCGAGAAAGTGCAACAGAAAGCAGACCGCCGTCGCGCACGCGGCGGTAAGGGTGAAACGGTGGTGTAAGAGACCACCAGCGGCCGGGGTGACTCGGCCGGCTGGGTAAACCTCGCCAGGAGCAAGGCCAGACAGGAAACCATGAGGCTGCTCGTCTCGTTTCCGGGTAGGCCGCTAGAGGGCCGTGGCAACACGTCCCCGAGATAGATGGCCGTCCAGGGCCCGCCGCAGGGCGTGCCTGAACAGAACCCGGCGTATCAGCCGGCCCATTCCGTCACCGTCGTTATCCCTTGACGACGGTGCGCTTGTGGTGCCCCTTCGCTGCCAGTGCTGCCGCACCCAGGATGCCGGCATTGTTGCGGTGCTGGGCCGGGATGATCTTGGTGTCGATGTCGATCAGGTCGCCGAAGTCCGCCCAGTGCTTCGACACGCCGCCGCCGACCACGAACAGGTCGGGGGAGAACAGGAACTCGACCGTCCTGTAATACTTCGTCAGCCGCTTCGACCACTTCTGCCAGGAGAGGTCGTCGCGTTCCTTGGCCGAATACGCTGCCTTCTTCTCCGCATCGTGCCCGTCCACCTCGAGGTGGCCGAGCTCCGCGTTCGGCACCAGCACACCGTCATAGATCAATGCGGAACCGATGCCGGTGCCCAGCGTCGTCAGTATCACCAGGCCGTCGACATCCTTCGCCGCACCGAACTCGGTCTCCGCATAGCCGGCGGCGTCGGCATCGTTGACGAACAGGATGTCGCGACCGAGCGCATCCTCGAACTGCCGCTCGGCATCCAGTCCGATCCACTTCTTGGAGACGTTCGCCGCTGACATCGTGCGGCCGTTCTTGATGATCGCCGGAAAGCACACGCCGACCGGGACGTTCTCCGCGTCGCCGGCGAGCTCGCCCAGCACTTCGCGCGTCGTTTCCAGGATGTCGTCGGGCTTGCCGCCCTCCGGTGTGGCCAGCTTGATCCGGTCACTGACGAGGTCGCCCGTCGACAGGTCGACGATGCCTCCCTTGATTCCCGTTCCGCCGATGTCGATTCCGATTGCCGTCGTGGACCCCATGCAGGCAATCTATCGGTTTCGCACTGGACGTGCCCGGCTCAGAGCAGCGTGAGTACCTCGGCGCCGCGCTCGGTGACGACGAGAGTGTGCTCGAACTGCGCCGTGATGCTCTTGTCTTTCGTCGTGACGGTCCAGTCGTCGGACCAGATCTCCCACGCGTTGGTGCCGAGCGTCAGCATCGGTTCGATGGTGAAGACCATGCCGACCTGTATCTCGGTATCGTACGCGGGCGCCGAGTCATAGTGCGGGATGATCAGCCCGGAGTGGAATGCTTCGCCGACGCCGTGTCCCGTGAAGTCTCGGACCACGCCGTACCCGAACCGGCGCGCGTACGACTCGATCGCGCGGCCGATCACATTCACCCGACGGCCGGGCGCGACGGCCTTGATCCCGCGGTTCATCGCTTCGCGCGTGCGCTCTACCAGCAGAGCGACCTCTTCGGATGCCTGACCGACGATGAAGGTCTGGTTGCTGTCACCGTGCACGCCGTTCTTGAACGCGGTGATATCGATGTTCACGATGTCGCCGTCCTCGAGCACGGTGTCGTCCGGGATGCCGTGGCAGATCACTTCGTTCACCGATGAGCAGATCGACTTCGGGAAGCCGCGGTACCCCAGCGTCGACGGGTACGCCCCGTGCTCCACCATGAAGTCGTGACCGATGGCATCCAACTCATCGGTGGTGAGGCCGGGACGAACAGCGGCGCCGACGAGTTCGATCGCTTGTGCAGCGATCCGTCCGGATTCCCGGATCAGCTCGATCTTCTCGGCCGGATAGACGTCCGAGCCCTCGAACGGCGATGGTCCCGGCTTTCCAACGTACTCCGGCCGCGGGATCGCGGCGGGAACCGAACGCATCGGCGAGACCCGGCCGGGGATCAGGTGACCTGCGGAATCCTTGGGCATAGGATCAAGCTTATGGCCGAGCCGATCGACAACGACATCGAGCACAAGTACTGGTACAACACGAAGACCGGGGGCGTCGAGCAGGGTTTTCAGTCGCCTGCTCCGAATCGTGTCGGGCCGTTCGACACCCGCGATGAAGCCGAGCACGCACTCGACAAGTTGCGCGAGAACAGCGCGAAATGGGCGGAAGAGGACGCCGAAGAGGACCGCTGAGCCTGCGGCGGCACGGCGACGTCGCGCTGTGCTCGTGCGTTGTGTGACCCCCAGACGGGGATCAAATGCCGAAGGCCCTGAACGCGATCCTTCGTCTCGTCGACAGCATCGATAGGCTCGGAACCGCCCGCCGGTGACGGACGACAGCGATTCATTGGTCGGTTGACGGCAGCCGGTGGTGCCAGGACACCAGCCGGGGGGAGACATGCGCAGCGCGGACCGACACCGTGGTTGGATGTCGCGCGGTCTCGAGGATGCTTTGCAACTGGCCGAGGGTGCGGGAATGGCCGCGTGGCAGTTCGTGATGATCGGCGCCGCGCTGATGTCCCGCACCTCGATCCCCGTCGTCGTGCTGGTCGCCGTGCACCTCGCGGTCCTCGTCGTCGGAGTCGTCATCGTTCGTCATCGCTGGTGGGCATGGCCCGTGCTCCTTGCCATCTACGTCGCATCCGTCGTCGACTACGTTGCGGTGCTCGACTCCCGAAGCGTCCTGGCCTTCGTGACCTTGTGGACGACCATTCTCACGACCGCGATCCCGCTCCTGATCCTGCGCTCGTGGCGCGCCTGGGGCTGCGCTTGTGTGGCCGTCACGACGGCGGTCGGCGCGATCGTGTTCCGCCATCCGGACTGGGAAGGACGGATGCTGCTGACGACGGTGATGACGGCGTTCGCCCTGGCGATCTGCATGGCGGTCTTGATGCGCTCGTTACGCGCGTTCGCCGATCGTATCGACGCTCAAGAGGCGCTTCTGTCCCGTGAGCGGGAACGACGGCGCGCCACGAGCATCGCCGCCTCCGCCTCGGCGGAGCACGCCAGGCTGATGCATGACACGCTGATCAACACGCTGGCGGCGATCGCGACCGGGGGCCGCATGCTCGAGAAGACCGGACTGGTACGCGACCGGTGTGCTCGCGATGTCGACGTCATTGAAGGTGTCATGCGGGGCGAGCGAACTGCAGAGGTAAGCGGACGGGCTCCGGGCTCTCTCGTCGCCGGCGACATCATGGTGGAGTGGACGGGTCTGGCGTGGTGCGACCTCGAACTGCCCGGCAGCATGATCTCGGCGACGGTGCGCCGCGCGCTCGGCGGAGTCGTCGACGAAGCGATCCGGAACGCCGCAGCACATTCGGGAGCTGATCGCGTCGTCGTCGACGTGAGCCGCGAGGACGCCGCATTGAAGGTCTCCGTCAGCGACCGCGGCCGCGGGTTCGACGGGCGACTGAAACCCGGCCGAGGACTCGCCGAATCAATCCTGGCGCGCTCACGTGCCGCGGGAATCGAGGTCGTCATCGACACGGCACCTGGGAACGGGACGACGATCACCCTGTGGGCCCCGCTCGGTGAACGGGACCCCGATGCGTCGCGGATTCCTGGCGCGTCAACCGGCGCCCGGCCTGTCGTCGAGGTCGTCCGCCGAACGGCGTGCTGGACCTGGGCCGTCGTCATGGTCGGGTTCGGAACCGCCAGCACGCTCATCTCCCGCCCGGAGCAGCCGATCGGGGCGTGGGTGATGCTTTCGATCGTCGCGGTTCTGTCTTTCGCCGCCTGGGTCACCTGCCGACACGGCGCGCCGCCCACTCCGACCCTCGTTGCTCTTCTGCTGGCCGGCATCCCGACATCCTTCGTGGCAGGCGTCTGCGCCATCGGATTCGGCCGAGGCAATCCCGCGACCTGGGCCGTGGTCGTTCCCACCGCACTTCTTGTGATCCTTGTGGTGACGTCGCGAACGCCCGTGCCGTTCTTCGTAGGCACCGTCCTCCTGGTTCTCTCCGGCGGCATCAGCGCCGCCGCAGACGGGCCGACGGCCCTGATGCCGGCAGCGGTTGTAGCTGCCGGAACAGCCGTTCAACTCGTGGTGACGGCGGCGTGGTTCACCTTCTATCGGATGGTCGACAGCTTCGGAGCACGATATCGTCGGGTCGAGGACGCCCTCGCACAGGGCCGCTCCGAAGAGGCAGCACAGGCGACCGTGGCCGCGGCCCGCGACCGGTGGATCGCCGCAGGCGTGCAGAGTGCGCTGAACATCGTGCGACGCATCGCGACCGGGAAGCCGACGCGCGCGATCCTGAGATCCGATCCGAATGCGCTGGGGCCGAACAGCACCTCCGACAGGTCCTGCTCCTCAAAGCCGATGTCATCCATCTCGGCCCGTGGCTCGGTCAGGCCCTTTCCCAGGCAAGGACTAAGTCGATTTCGCTGAACCTCCACGGGTGCGCACAGGACGCACCGAGCGAGGAGATCGCGGCAGCGTTCGGACGCATGATCCTGTGCGCGATCGACACGCTGCCGCGCGAGGCCACCCTCGCGGTCGGCGTGTTCCCCGGCAGAGAAGCCACGCAACTGCTTCTGGTCGGGCCGGGTGGGTCGCTCGGGGCCGTGTCGATGTCGGTCGACGCGCACACGATGCGGGAGTTCCGGTACCAGCGGCTCGCAGACCAGGACCTGATCGAGTACTCGCCGCTGGCTCATTCCGCGCCGCTGGCGGGATGACCGTTAGTAGCTGTTCTCGGGGCCCGGGTAGATGCCAGCGTCCACGTCTGCACGGTAACGGTTCGCCGCATCGGTCAGCACGCCTTTGAGGTCCGCATACGGCTTGACGAATTTCGGGATGCGCCCGGTGGTGAAACCTGCCCAGTCCGTCCAGACCAGGAGCTGCCCGTCCACGTGCGGCCCCGCTCCGACGCCGATGGTCGGAATCGCGAGCTCCTCCGTCACCCGGGCGGCGGCATCCGCCGGAACCATCTCCAGCACGATCGCGAACGCGCCTGCTTCTTCCGCTGCGTGTGCGTCGGCGAGGAGGTCCTCGAGCGCCGAGCCGCGACCCTGGATGATGTGCCCGCCGAGTTGATGCTCGCTCTGCGGGGTGTAGCCGATGTGCGCCATCACGGGGATCCCGGCGTCAACGATGCGCCGGATCTGCTTGGCGCTGCGTACGCCGCCCTCGAGCTTCACCGCGTGCGCGCCGGTCTCCTTCATGAATCGCACAGCGGTGTGCAGCGCGTCCTGAACGTCGGTCTCATACGAGCCGAACGGCATGTCTGCGATCACGAACGCGCGCTTCACCGCGTGGGCGACGGCGCGGGCCAGAGGGATGAGATCATCGACGGTCACAGGCAGGGTGGTGTCGTAGCCGAACACGTTGTTCCCGGCCGAGTCCCCGACCAGCAGGAAGTCGATGCCCGCCGCGTCGAAGATCTGAGCGCTCAGCATGTCATAGCTGGTCAGCCCGGTGATCTTGATGCCGTTCTGCTTCGCGTTCTGGAAGTGCCGGGTGCGCACGCGCTTCAAGTCGCTCGATCCGCCGCCGTATGGACGCTCTTCTGCTGACGGTTGTTCTGATTCGCCGTGCTGCTCAGCCATGCGCACAGTCTAGTGACGGCGGCGTCTGCGGAACGCTGTACCGGCGCCGTCACCCGGTAACCTGAGACACACGACGAAAGGTGGCAGATGGACAAGCAGCGTGACTTCGTTCTGCGCACGATCGAGGAGCGCGGAGTCAAGTTCGTCCGGCTCTGGTTCACCGATGTCGTCGGCACCCTGAAGTCGGTGGCGATCGCGCCGGCCGAGGTGGAGGGCGCGTTCACAGAGGGGCTCGGATTCGACGGTTCCGCGATCGAAGGCCTGACGCGGACATTCGAGTCAGACCTGCTCGCCTTCCCCGATCCGACGACCTTCCAGATCCTGCCGTGGCGCGGTGAGATCGATCCGACGGCGCGCATGTTCTGCGACATCACCACACCGGACGGTGAACCGGCGGTCGCTGACCCGCGCAACGTGCTCAAGCGGACCCTGGAGAAGGCGGCCGAGCGCGGCTTCACGTTCTACACCCATCCGGAGATCGAGTTCTATCTGCTGAAGTCGTCCCGGTTCGGCGCGGAGGGACCGGAGCCGGTCGACTCGGCCGGCTACTTCGACAACGTGCCTGGTGGCACGGCGCACGACTTCCGCCGTCGATCGGTGCGGATGCTCGAGGACCTCGGTATCTCGGTCGAGTTCAGCCATCACGAGGCGGGGCCAGGGCAGAACGAGATCGATCTGCGGTACGCGGACGCTCTCACCACCGCGGACAACATCATGACCTTCCGCACCGTGGTGAAGGAAGTCGCGATCGAGCAGGGCGTCTACGCCACGTTCATGCCGAAGCCGCTCTCCGGGCAGCCCGGCAGCGGTATGCATACCCACCTGTCGCTGTTCGAAGGCGATTCGAACGCGTTCTTCGAGGCGGG
>Ga0164242_10009243_pt1 | contig 10648 bp, 7 predicted proteins | sample OricomgcompostMG_FD_108783 | JGI IMG/M metagenome (GOLD analysis project Ga0164242, IMG submission 108783) | Miracle-Growth compost microbial communities from Emeryville, California, USA - Original compost - Miracle growth compost (MG) ... | reverse complement strand
GGAGCGGTCGTGGGACTGCCCGCTGCACGGTTCTCGCTTCGACGCCTCGGGCAAGGTGCTCGAGGGGCCGGCAACCAAGCGACTCAAGCAGGCGGACCGAGCGCAGGACGATCACGAGCCGACGCGCGCGTCACGCTCTCGGCGATGAGGATGCCGACGCCCATCACCACCAGGCCGGCGAGGCAGTCGAGGATCCAGTGGTTGGCGGTGGCGATCACGACCCAGGTCATTCCTGCGACGTAGAGGCTCCACAGCACCCGGGCAGTGCGACCAACGTACCGCCACAGGGCCCACACCGCCCACAGGCTCCAGCCCACGTGCATCGACGGCATGGCCGCGAACTCGTTGGTCAGGCTGCCCATTCCCGAGGGCGCGGAGGCGTGCGCCGACCACCAGCCGTAGTGCGCCGTGTGCGCGAGGGTGTCGAGGTAGCCACCGGGGGTGAGCCGCGGCGGGGCCGTCGGGTAGAGGAGATAGCCGACCAGCGCGATCGCGGTGGCGACCACGAGCGCATTGCGCGCTCTGGCATAGCCTCCGCGGTGACGCCGGAACAGGTAGACCAGCACGGCGATCGTCACGGTGTAATAGAGCAGCGCATACCAGTACGACGCCGCGACGGCCAGCCAGCTCGTCGAGCCGAGAGCATGGTTGATCGACCGCTCCACATCGATGTGGAGGTTCTTCTCGAGGCGGAGCAGCTCCCGAGCATGGCCGACCGCCACGGATCGGTCGTCGTCGGCGAAGTGGCGGCTGACGCTGTACACGATCCACAGCCCGGCCACGATCGCGATCTCACGAAGCCCCCGGTGCACCCGGCTGCGCACCGGTCGCCCTTCCGTCCGGTCCGGCGAGTCCTCCGTGCGCGGCTCGGCACTCAGGTCGTAGCCCATCAGTGGTGCGCTCCGCCGGCCCCGACCAGGGGGCGCTCTTCAGATGCACCGAGGTGGCCGCTCGCGCGAAGATGCTGCAGGAAAGCTCCGAAGATGCGCGCCTCCTCATCGGGCAGTTCCCCGACGAAGGCGCGGATCGCGGCCCGCTTGGGCTCGAGGTGCCGATCGATCAACGCGAGCCCCTGGTCGGTGATGGAGACCAACTTGACCCGCCTGTCCTCGGGGCTCTCCCGCCTCTCGACATTGCCCGTCCGGACCAGGCAGTCGATGCTGCGGCACGCAGTGGCCTCCGAGAGCCTCAGCTCCGCGGCCACGCCGTGGACCGGCAGCGGCCGGTGCGCGTTCTTCAGCACCAGAAGGGTGCGGACCTGGGTCATGGACAGATCCAGCTCCGCGGGCTTGGCGAGTTCGTCCGTCTCGGTGAGGTCGAGCAGATGCTGCAGGAGCGCCTGCAGCCCCTCGAGCAGCTGATCACGGTCATCCACGAGATCATTACTACTCGAAATGATTGCAGCGACGCAATCGTTTTCTTGCCGGCTCCGACCTCGCTCACTACAACGGTCACGACAACGGGCTGGCTCCTACCGTTCGAGGTGCCGGATCGGGCCGGACAAGAGATGCCGTCCACGCCGCTGCAGCCTCGTGAGGAGCATGGAGATGGCCCGACCTCGTCGTCACCACGATGCCATCATCATCGGCGCACGATGCGCGGGCGCCACCCTCGCGATCCTGCTGGCGGACGCCGGCTGGGACGTGCTGCTCGTCGACCACAGGCCGGCGCCGGCGGCCGTCATGTCCTCCCACATCGTGTTCCCCAACACGGTGGCGCGGCTGGCCGAGATCGGGGTCCTCGAGCGGATGACAGCGAACCACCGCATCGGCCGCAACCGCTACTTCATCGACACTCTTGGGCACTCCTTCGCCGAAGGCTTCACACCTGTAGACGGCTTCGACTACGGGATCGCGCCACGGCGCGAGCTTCTCGACAAGACACTGTTGGACATCGCACTGGAGAAGCCGCGGGTCAGCGCGCTCCTCGGCCCGCGCGTGGTGGATCTGGTCTTCTCGAGCACGGACGAAGACCGTGTCACCGGCGTTCGCCTCGACTCCGGCGAGACACATCATGCTTCCTGGGTCTTCGGAGCAGACGGCCGCGGCTCGACCGTCGCCGGCCGGCTCGGCCTGCCGAAGACGCGGGAGATGGCGGGCAACTGGTCGGCGCTGTACACCTATTGGCGGGGCCTGCGACCGGCATCGGACGGCTGCGCCCGACTCATCGCCCGCGAGGACGTCGTCTTCTCCCAGGCATGGTGCGAGGACGACCTGTCACTGCTCTTCGTCGGCGTACCGCCCGGCGAAGAGCGCGGCGGCCAAGGGCGGCGCCTGGACACCTTCCTGGCCGCGGTTGAACGAACTCCCGGCGCCCCGAGGAGACAAGAGCTCGAGCAGGCCGAGATGGTGGGGCCCGTGCGCGCCGTACCCGAATCCGCGCTGCGCGGCTTCTTCCGTACGCCGGCCGGGCCCGGTTGGGCGCTGATCGGCGACGCCTGCCATTTCAAGCATCCGGCCACCGGACAGGGCATTTCCGATGCGCTCTCGCAGGCCTCGTTCGTCGCGACCGCCCTGTGCGCCGGCGACGGCGACCTGGCCGGCTACGAGTCGTGGCGCGACGAACAGGCGGCCGAGCACTACGACTTCGCCTACCAGATGGGACGCTTTCCACGACCGGGAATCCTCGACGACGTCTACGCCGGCCTCGCCGCGGACGCAGACGCGCGCCAGGGCTTCATCGACATCTTCAGCCGCCAGAAACTGCCGTACACCGACGTCTTCACAGCCGAGCGCATCACCGCATGGCAATCGCCTCGACCGACAGCCGACCATGCTCCGCGGGCACTGGCGGGAGCGTCGAACCGATGAAGCTCTACGAACATCTCAGCGCGACCGATGCGGGAGTCCTGGCACTCGAGAAGCCTCCGCTGGGCCGGCACGTCATCCAGATCGTCTATCTCTTCGAGGGTCCGGCACCATCTCTCGACGAGGTGCGCGCTGCCTTGGACTCCGGGCTTGCGCAGTTCGAGCGCTTTCGCCAGTGCATCGCCGAGCCGCCGTTGAAGCTGGGCCGTCCCGCTTGGGTACCCGACCATGATTTCAAGCTCGGACGCCACGTCTTCCACACCTCGGTGGCGAGTCCCGGCACCGATGCCGAGCTCCGGGCACTGTCCGACGAGCTGAACGAGCAGCCTCTCGATCTCGGCCGGCCACCGTGGCAGGTCTGGCTGGTGGACGGCTTCGCCGACGACAGATTCGCCATCATCCAGCGCATACACCACAGTCTCGCCGACGGCGTCTCGACGCAGGCCTTCGCGAGCGCACTCTTCGGCGGCACCGAGACACGCACCACGGCCCCGAGCCAGGGCGGGAACGAGCAGCCACCGACCCCGGCGGGGCTGCTCCTGTCGTCGCTGGCCGACGACCTGCGCACCTGGCGGGCCGGCGCACGATCCGCGGCGCGCCTCCTGCGGACGCCGGTAGCCACGGCGACGGCGCTGACGTCGAGCGTAGGGCCGGTCATGCGAGCATTCGGCGTCGTCGAGACCGCACCAGCGACGCCCTTCAACCAGGCGATCGGCACCCGGCGCCGTACCTTGTGGCTCAGGGTGCCGATCGCGGACCTGCGCGCGACCAGCAGCACCTTCGAGACCACGATGAACAATGTGGTCCTGGCCGCCGTGGCCGGCGGACTGAACCGGTACTTCACGCGATGCGGAATAGCGGCCGCTCCGGTTCTTCGCACGCTCGTCCCGGTCTCGGTACGCCGGAGCAGCGATCGTTCGGCGCTGGGCAATCAGCTTTCCGCCATCTATCCCCGCCTGCCGATCGGCGACATGAGCCCGGCCGCCCGGATCGCCGAGATCACCGGGGAGACGTCCCGCCTGATGCGGACCGAGCGCCCTGCGGTCCTGCGCGCAATGGAGCTCACCGCCTTCATGCCCCGACCTCTTGCCGCAGCGGTCCATCGCAGACTCCATGCCGGTCATCGGCTGCACAATCTCGCCGTCTCGAACATCCCCGGCTCCAGGCATGCGCTGAACTTCGGTGGCCGGCCGTTGCTCGAGATCCTGCCGTCGAGCCTGACCATGCCTCGGCACGGGCTCAACATCGCGATGGTCTCCTACCTCGGAACGATGTTCATCGGCGTCTGCGTCGACCCCGACCTCGTCCCCGACGCAGACCTCCTGACGGCCGATCTCGCGGCCTCATTCGGCCAACTCACGGAGTACGCCGCGCCGGAGGTCACGGGCTCGGAGGCGACTGCCTCGTGATCTTTCGTGAGCGGGCAAAGGGAAGGCGCTACCGTAGCGACGTGGACCGGAGAGCGCGGCAGCCTCCGTACCGGGTGTGGCTTGTCGCCGTGAGCATCGTGGCCCTGGCTGCAGTCGCTGCTCTCGTCGTCGTCCTGGTGAACCGTGGCGATGACCCTCGCGCAGTCGCGTCAAGCTCGACGGCGCTTCCGGATGCGACCTTCGACGAGTCGACGGTGCCCTTCACCTTCACCTACCCCGGACGATTCGCACCCGGCAATGTGACGAGCGGAATCCTCTGGGTGGTCGGCATCAGCCCGCTCGACATCCTGGACGTACGACGGGTGGACGACCGGGAGTACTCCGCCGAGGGTCTGGCCCAGGTGTACGGCGCGACGCTCCGGAAGCAGGCGGGCGTGCGTGTGCAGAGCCAGCATGACCGCACAGTGGGCACCGCGAGTGCCGTCGTCTTCGAGATCACGAGCAAGGCTGACTCGGTCACACGCCACTCCCGTTTGGTCTACTTCAGCCATGCAGGCTCCACCTGGCAGCTCGAGTGCCAGTCGCAGCAGCAGAACCGCTCGGTGATCGATGCTGCCTGCGACCAGATGCTCAACACGTTGACGCTGCGGTGACGGTTCCGAACCCATCGCCGAACCACAACGGTTTCCGCAACGGACCGGAGAGCACGATGGCGTGGATCGCTGAAACGGGTCTCGGGACTCCTTGGAGGAGGATCCATGGTTCGTGTCCGCTCTCTCACTCGCACCTTCGCCGCATTGGCGGTCGCCGGGATCACCATTCCGGCAATGGCCCCAGCCACGGCGGCCGATCCCTCGGCGGACGACACCATCCACGGCTGTTATGCAACCAGTGACTCCCCCGCGGCTCTGTTGACGATTGCACTGGTCATCGGCGGCCCGCTTCCGAACACCTATCACAAGGGCGACGTCAGAATCGTCGGCAGCGGCGAGGCGTGCCGCTCCTATGAGAAGCCCATCAGCTGGAATGTCTACGGCCAGGGCAGTGTCGGCCCTCAAGGCCCCGCTGGACCCCAGGGGGAGAAGGGCGACACCGGCGCCGCAGGACCCGTCGGACCCGCCGGGCCCGCAGGACCGGCGGGACCTCAAGGCGAGAAGGGCGACACCGGCGCCGCAGGACCCGTCGGACCCGCCGGCGCCATCGGCCCGCAGGGACCCCAGGGCGAGAAGGGCGACACCGGCGCCACCGGGGCAACCGGCGCCCAAGGACCCCAAGGCGAGAAGGGTGACACCGGCGCCACCGGGGCGACCGGTGCGCAGGGACCCCAAGGCGAGAAGGGCGACACCGGCGCCGTGGGTGCGATGGGCGCCATCGGACCCGTCGGACCCGCCGGCGCCATCGGCCCGCAGGGACCCCAAGGCGAACAAGGCGAGAAGGGCGACACCGGAGCGGCGGGTGCGGTCGGCGCAACGGGCGCAACCGGATCGCAGGGTCCGGCCGGACCACAAGGTCCAACAGGCCCCCAGGGCCCCGCTGGACCCCAAGGCCCCGCTGGGCCGGCGGGTCCGGGCGAGGACCAGTTCGTCCTGATGCAGAATTCGGACCCGATCTACGGCGACGACATAGCCTTCGACAAGGGAACCGACGCCGCCACCTTCACGTTCACCACTCCGCGTGCCTCGCGCCTGTTGATCCAGACCTTCATGGGTCAGTTCTCGGCCCTCTGCACCAAGAGCGATGACACCGTGCAGTTGCGAGTCATCCTCGACGGAGCGGTCCTGCCGGGGCACACCTACGTCACCTCGGGTGTCGACCCCAGAGTGAACAACCAGTCGGTCTTCCTTCCCGTCGAGACGCCCGGCGTCATCGCCGCCGGCACTCACACCGCCGAACTCGGGATCGACTGCTCCCAGTCGAAGGGCGCTCTCCTCGGCGATCACGACGACCCCAAGTGGGTCGTCACCTCCACTCCCTGAACCCAGACCACAACGGTTTCCACAACGGTTGCCGCCATACCGTCTGGAACGGGCGCACCAGACCGCCGGTGTGGGGGAAGCGGATCGACCGCTGGAGGTTGGCGTGCAGACTGATTCGGTCGAGATGACCTCGATGCGCAGGATTCTCGCGACTCTTGCGCTTACGGCGGGCGTCGTGGTGACTCTGTGGCTGACCTCCTCGCCCGCTTCGGCGACGGCGCTGGATCCGGGGACGCGTTCGCCCGATGCGGCTCGGATCGCGACGGGTGCTGGCTTCTCCTGTGCGATCGACGACGGCGCGGTCCAGTGCTGGGGCTCAGGCGCCTACGGCGAGCTCGGCAACGGCGCGACGACCGATGTGATGACGCCGCCCGGTGTGGATCATGCGGTGGATCTGGGCGGTACGGCGATCCAGGTGGTGGCCGGTGACCACCACGCCTGTGCGCTTCTGAGCGATGGCAGTGTGCGTTGTTGGGGGCGCAACAACGACGGTCAGCTTGGCTATGCCAATACGAACCCGTTCCAGGATTCTCCGAACAACCCCTCTCCGACGCCGGCCGACGCGGGCGCCGTGTCGGTGGGGCGGACCGCGATCGCGATCAGCGCGGGCGGCAACAACACGTGCGCCTTGCTGAACAACGGAGGAGTCCGCTGCTGGGGCTACGGAGCCGATGGCGAGAACGGCTCGGGCCACACCGCGAACATCGGCGACGACGAGACTCCGGGGTCGGTGCCGTCGCTGGACCTGACCAACCAAGCGATCGCGATCACCACCGGCAACCACCACAGCTGCGCCCTGTTCGACGACGGCACCGTGCGCTGTTGGGGCAAGGGCGCTACGGGCCAGTTGGGGTATGGAAACACGTCCAACAACGGCGACAACGAGTCGCCGAGCCATGCGGGAACGGTCGACTTGGGTGGCTCCGCGGTGGCGATCAGCGCCGGTGGCGACCACACCTGTGCGCTGATGGACTCGGGCATGGTGCGTTGTTGGGGGTCTGGCCTGTTCGGCGAGCTCGGCATCGAGGCCGGCGTCGGTCTTGCCACCCAGAGTGTCGGCGACGACGAAAAGCCAAACACCGTGCCGGTCGTCTCGCTGGGGACAAACCGTACGGCGGTCGCCATCTCCGCCGGAGCCGACCACACGTGCGCCGTACTCGACAACGGCACGGTGCGCTGCTGGGGTGCCGGGAACGACGGCCGCCTCGGCTATGGCGGCACCGACGACATCGGTGACAACGAGCTCCCGTCGTCAGTTGGCCCGGTCGATCTCGGTGGGCCGGCGATCGCCGTCAGCGCCGGCGTCACGCAGACCTGCGCACGCCTCGGCGACGGAACGTTGCGCTGCTGGGGTTCAGGCGCACACGGTCAGCTCGGCTACGGCGACACCAACGGTATCGGCTGGAGCCCCGACGACCTCCCCTCGATGGCAGGACCGATCGAAACCGGCGCGCGTCCGGAGGTCCGTCAGGTCGCCACGGGCTCGGCCCACACATGCGCGCTGGCCTCCGACGGCACCGTGCGGTGCTGGGGCCATGGCGCCAAAGGCCAGCTCGGATACGGAAACACCGACGACATCGGCGACGACGAGCTGCCGTCGACCGCAGGCACAGTGGACGTGGGCGGACCGGTCAAGCAGATCACCGCCGGGGGCGACCACACGTGTGCGCTGCGTGCCGACGGCAAGGTCTACTGCTGGGGTGACGGCACGGCCGGGGATCTGGGTTACGGCAACACCAACGACATCGGCGACGACAAGGGCGAGACACCGGCGTCGGTGGGAGCCGTGCCACTGGGCTCATCCGCACTCGCGATCACCGCGGGCGATGAGCACACCTGTGCGCTCTCCACCGTTGGCGCGGTGCGCTGCTGGGGGTATGGCGCCGACGGCCGCCTGGGTTACGCCAACACCCGCAACGTCGCAGACACCAAGGCCACCGTGCCTTCAGCCATGCCGGCGGTGCCGGTGGGCGGAGAGGTAAGGACGTTGAGCGCCGGACCGATGGACACCTGCGCGATCCTGGCGAACGGCGACAGCCGCTGCTGGGGCGACAACGGCTACAACCAGCTGGGCTACGGCAACACCAACCGCCTCGGCGACAACGAGACCCCTGACAAGGCGGACCCGATCTCGCTGGGCGACAACCGACGTGCCCTCGGCTTTGCCCAGGGCCAGCTCTACACCTGTGCCACGATGGACAACGGCGCGGTGCGGTGCTGGGGTGGCAACCCGAGCGGCGTCCTGGGCTACGGCAACACCAAGCCCTACACAGCCAGGCCGACATCGGCGGGTCCCGTGTCGTTCAGCGGGAATCCGGGCCGTTACAGTCGGCTCCTCCACGCCGGTCACACCCACACGTGTGTGGTGATGGACAACGGGCAGATGGTGTGCTGGGGATACAACGTCGATGGCCGCCTCGGCATCAGCAACCCCGGCATCAGCGACACCGCCACCGTCGGCGACGACGAATACGCACTGTTTGCGGGGCCGGTCAACGTGGGCGCGGGCCGTCAAGTCGTCTCGATCAGCCTGGGCGACGAGCACACCTGCGCAGTGCTCGACGACGGCACCCTGCGGTGCTGGGGGGCCGGGAGTCTCGGCCGCCTCGGCACGGGGAACACACGCAATGTCGGCGACGGCAAGCCGGGCGACGCGAAGACCTCGGACGCCTCCGACATCGTGCATCTGTTCGACATACCGCCTGTCGCGGTACATGACTCGCTGACAGTCAACGAAGACGCTGCCGCTACTCCACTCGACGTGCTCGCCAACGACACCGATGCCGATGGCGGACCCAAGTTCGTGGCCGAAGTCTCGCAGCCAGCTCATGGCACGGTGGTGATCGCCGGTAATGAGAGTGACAGCGGGGTGTTCTACCAACCCGATGCAGACTATTGCGGCAGTGACTCGTTCGGCTACGCCCTCAACGGTGGTTCGCACACGACGGTGGCAGTCACGATCACCTGCGTCGACGACCCGCCCACCGCGGTCGACGACGCCACCACTGTCACCGAGGACGCCGACGCGCAGTCGATCGATGTGCTTGCCAACGACACCGACTCCGACGGCGGGCCCAAGGCCGTCGACTCCGTGACGCAGCCCGACCACGGCACCGCCACCATCACCGACAACGGCACCGGGGTCACCTACAAGCCCGCGCCCAACTTCTGCGGGACCGACAGCTTCACCTACACCCTCGACGGCGGCTCCACCGCCACCGTCACCATCACCGTCACCTGCATCGACGACCCCCCGACCGCGGTCGACGACACGACGTCTGTTGAACAGGACTCCGCCGCGCAGTCGATCGATGTGCTCACCAACGACACCGACATCGACGGCGGGCCCAAGACCGTCGACTCCATCACCCAGCCCGGCCACGGCACCGCCACCATCACCGACAACGGAACGAGCGTGTCCTACAAGCCCGCCGCCAAGTTCTGCGGGGACGACTCGTTCAGCTACACGCTCAACGGCGGATCCGAGGCCACGGTCAGGGTCACCGTGACCTGCGCGGAGGACGCTCCTCCGGTCGCGGTCGATGACACGGTCACCGTGGCGCAGGACGCCGCCGAGACGCCGGTCGACGTCCTGGCCAATGACACCGACACCGACGGCGGACCCAAGCAGATCGACACCGTGACCCAACCCGACCACGGCACCGCCACCATCACCGACAACGGGACAAGCGTGTCCTACAAGCCTGACACCGGCTACTGCAACGACGGACAGGGCGACTCCCCCGACACCTTCACCTATAGCCTCAACGGCGGCTCCACCGCCACCGTCACGGTGACCGTCGCCTGCGCTGAGGTCGTACCGCCGCCGGACACGACGGCACCGGACACGACGCTGACCTCGGCACCGCAGATCCTCGGCCTGCCGCTCACCCTGATGCGTCGACTGACCTTCACCTTCGCATCATCGGAGCCCGGGTCCACCTTCGAGTGCCGACTGGACGCTGGCGCCTTCGTACCGTGCACGTCGCCCTACACCACAACGGCCGCACTCGGCTTCCACAGCTTTGCGGTTCGTGCCCGTGACGCCGCCGGCAACGTCGACCCCACCCCAGCAACCGCCGGCCTCCTGTCGCTGGGCCTGTTCTGAAGAGGTAGCCGTGGGTGAGGCGCCCGTGCGGAGGCGCGGTCACCGGTCGTGTGTCCAGGTGCGTCACCAGTGACGCGCTTGGGCACACGACGACTGCTCAGGTGAGGTCGATGGTCTGGCCCTGGAAGGTCAGGAAGCGCAGACCGTGGGGGCTCTCCCAGAAGAAGACGCCTGGGAAGAGTTGTCGATAGGTCCAGCCGGTGAGGGTTTTGGCCCGGTGGTGGTGTCGGCATAGCGAACCGAGATTGTCCGAGTTCGTCTGCCCGGGTGGCCCGCCTTCACCGGGGTCGTCCCAGGGTTCGATGTGGTCGGCATCCAGGCGGCGGGCGGGGCGGTTGCAGTGGGGTGCGACACAGGTCTGGTCGCGCAGGTGGAGTTGTTCGCGCT
>Ga0164242_10009242_pt1 | contig 10648 bp, 12 predicted proteins | sample OricomgcompostMG_FD_108783 | JGI IMG/M metagenome (GOLD analysis project Ga0164242, IMG submission 108783) | Miracle-Growth compost microbial communities from Emeryville, California, USA - Original compost - Miracle growth compost (MG) ... | reverse complement strand
GAATTGAACATGGCGACGCGCGGGCGGCTATCGACGAGCACGTTGTCGAAAGTCTCGTGTTTCTCGGTGTCGATGAAATGCGCCATGTTCGTCGTTTCCGACGTATTGACGAGCACCTTGCCGTCCGGGCTCATGCCCATCCCTTCCGGCTCGACGCCGACGGGAATTTCCGTAATGACCTTCGAGGTATTGATATCGACGACGGTCACGAGGTTATCGTCCTCGTTGGCGATGTAGAGACGCCGCCCGTCGGGATGGAGGGTCAGCAGCTCGGGATCCGGTCCCGACGGAAGCGACTTGACGTATTCCAGCGTCTTTGCGTCGTAAATCTTCACGTCGTTGTCGTCGCTGGTGCAAATGATCAGCCATTTGCCGTCCTTGGACATGACGATGCCGCGCGGCCGCTGGCCGACCTTCGCGGTTTTGATGACCTGCATCTTGTCGGTGTCGATAACGCTGACGGTGTTGTCCTTCTCGTTCGTGACGTAGGCGGTATAGGCGTCGGCCGTACTCGCGGTCGAGGCGAAGGCGGCGGCCGAGAGAAGCGCAGTAAAAATCGCTGAGGGTCGCGACATCCCTAGTCTCCGATTGAAAAGGCTGTGGCTGGAAGATTGGTGGGGCTGGTTGAACGTTAGCATCGAATTATTGTGTGTAGGCTTTGCACTTCGTTTCCGGTTTGTCGAAGCCAAGCGTGTCGAGCACGCTGGACTGGTGCAAGAAGCCGGGCTGCGGAGAAACGCTGACCGGAAGCTTCGGGGTGCCGATGACAAGCGGCTCGCGAAGCTGACCATCCCAGGTTCTGAAGCTCGTTGCGACGCCCTTGAATGCTGCAACTTCGAACTTCGGCGACTGGATGAACGCGCGAAGCGTTTCGAAATCAGCTGAGTGCTTGCGGGTTGCCGCTTCGCCAACGACGCGCGTCGCAACCCAGGCGTCGTAATCGATCGAGCGCATCATGCGGCTGTTCAGGCGCCGGAAGCGGTGCTGAAACTGTGTGCCGCCCCAGAATTCCAATGCCGGGTGCCAGCTCGACGCCGTAAGGCCCGCAGAGCCCGCAACGGGTCGCGGCATCCACGTTCTGAACGGGAAATAATCGGCAAAAAGGTGTTTTGCGTCGGCCACGATGAGGACGTCGTAATCCTTCGCGTTATGCAAAAAGTCCGGAATTTGCTGTTGCACCTGCTCGTAGCCGCCGTCGGCCCGGCGGCTGCCGGTTTCTTGCTTGAATTCTTTTTCTTCGACGATTTTGCCGCCGAATTTCTTTGCGGCGTGCCGATAGGCGTCGGCAAGAAGCTTGTCTTCCGGTTCTGGGCCATAAACGAGAAGCCAATTGGGCCATTTCTTCCAGACCAGATATTGCGCAAGGGCGTCGGCCAGCATCGCGCGCGACGGCGCAACGTGCAGGACGTTGGCGCGGCAATCTTCCTGCCGAAGTCTGTCGTCAGGAGCGCCGGCGTTGAAGATCAGAGCGTGCTTGCCCTTCAGGGCATCGGCAAACTTCAATAGAGCATCCGGCTCCATATCGGCGATGATGAAGCCGTCGCCGGCGCCTACCTTTTGCGTCGCTGTCTTGATCAGGTCGTCAACGTCGCCGTTGACGACGTCAAGCTTGAACGACTGATTGAGAAAGCGGCCCGTAGTGTTGTCGTCGGCGATGCCAAGCTTTGCGCCCGCTATTCCGTCGTCGGGCGCGGGCAGATCCAGCAACGATAGCGGCAAATCGGTATTCGGCCGGTTCTGTTTCACGTACAGAATGGAGATCGTTTCTTTCTTTTTCTGCGCGTCCGTCGTGCTCGATTGGGTGGCGGGAGCAGCTGCAGATGGTGTCGTTGGAATCTTTTGCGGCGCAATATCTTCGGCGTAAGCAGGCAACGTCAGCAATGCGCTTGCAGCAGCAAGACTGGAGCATGCTGCTTTCCAGGAGCGCAACTTGGCGGAAGAGCGGGCTGTCGAGCTTACCAAGGGATCCAACTCCACGTTTTTCATTAAGAATGCGGACATCGCAGCGCCGGCCGCTCATCGCTTCCAATGTTACTGTGTTGCTGTAAAAGGGGGCGTATCCGGAGCTTGTCAAGGCGGAGCATTCTGGCTCGCGCGTTTGTGACCGGCATTTACGTCAAAGTCCGGGAGAACCTCTTGCAATGTCATGGGGGTGACGGGCACCTACAGGAATGGCGCTTCGGCCGAGCGCAACCCTTTCTCGTTCCTCAGCTCAACTTGAATGGACCGAACGCCCTATGATTTCGCGCTTCATATATGGTTTTCTTTTTCTCCTTGTCGCCGCCTCTCCCGCGGCCGCAGTTACGAAAGCTGCGGTTTTCCCTTTTGATTTCCACGATCCGCAACAGGACGGCCAGCTCATTCCGGAGAACGATCCCGAAGATCTGAGGAGAACGCAGCTCGTCACCGACGAACTCAAGACGCTGATGTCCAAGGACAGCAACTACGAGGTCGTCGATCTCTCGTCGAAGGCCAAAGAGGTCGAGGCGGCATCGCCATTCAATAAGTGCGACGGCTGCGAAGTCCCCATCGCCAAGGAAGCGGGTGCGGACATTGCCGTCACGGGCTACATCGACAAACTATCGAACGCTTCGATCATGCTGCAGATCATCGCCCGCGATACCAAGACGGGGAAACCGACGAAAACGATGTCGGCGACGATCAACGGCAACACGGATGATCTTTGGCTGCACGGTGTGCGTTATCTTTGGAAGAACCGCTTCAACGCCGAGGCAGAGCAGAAATGACCGATCTGACGCGACGTCAAGCACTCGCAGCGGGGATTGCACTGACCGCCTCGGCGTCTCTGCCGGGGTTCGCCCGTGCCGCAACCCCCGTGCGGCTGACCTCCGTGAAATTCGGATCGGTAAGCTGGCTGATCGACACAATCCGCGCCGAAGGAATTGACAAGAAGCACGGGCTTAATCTGCAGGTTATCGAAGTCGCCAACAATCCGGCGGCGCCGATCGCGCTGCTGAGCGGCAGTGCCGACGTTATCGTCAGCGATTGGACCTGGGCGTTGCGTCAGCGGGCCAGAGGCTACGACCTCAAGTTCGCTCCCTATTCGTCGGCGCTCGGCAGCGTCATGGTGCCGAAGGGCAGTCCGATTAAATCGATCGCGGACCTCAAGGGCAAAAAGATCGGCGTCGCCGGTACCGGCATCGACAAGAGCTGGATCTTGCTTCGCGCCTATTCGCGTGAGCAGGTCGGCAAGGATATCGCCGATTTTGCCGAACCGGTTTTTGGGGCCGCGCCGCTCGTCACCGCGGAATTCGACGGCGGACGGCTTGATGCCGTGCTGAACTTCTGGACCTATGCGGCACGCCTGCAGGCTGGCGGCGCGCGTCAATTGCTGTCGATGTCCGATGTCGTCAAAGGTCTGGGTGTCAGCCGGACGCCGGCGCTCGTCGGGTTTATCTGGTCGAAAAAGGAAGTGGCGGACAACGCCATTCCCGTCGACGTTCTACTGAAAACCGTTGCAGATGCGAATTCGGTGCTCGCCAAGTCGGACGCGGCATGGGAAAGGCTACGTCCGCTGATCAAGCCTGCTTCCGATGCCGAACTGATCGCCATCAGAGATTATTACCGTTCCGGCATACCGGGCGCATGGGGATCGGCGGATACGGCGGCGGCGAAGAAGCTGACGAATCTGCTCATTGAACTTGGAGACGCGGAACTCGTAGGCGATGGCACCCGTTTCGACCAGAATCTCTTCCGCACCTAGGCCGATACGCGCCTTCGGCTCGAATTCGACGATTGAGCGGTTCGCCTGGATGGCGGGATCGCTCATCGTGTTCGGGCTTTTCTGGCAAGTCCTCGCGGACATTCTTCAGAACCGGTATTTGCCGACGCCCGTTGCGGTCTTCGAGGTCATGCTCCGCGAAGCCAGGAACGGCGACCTGTGGAAGCATACGTCGGCAACCCTGTGGCGCGTCGCGGTGGCGTTCGTCATTTCGATGTTCATCGGAACGGCGATCGGCCTGGCCCTCGGCAAATACAAAACGGCCGACAAGTTTTTCGACGCGTGGCTGATCCTCTTTCTCAATTTGCCGGCTCTTGTCACCATCACGCTTTGCTACATCTGGTTCGGCTTGAACGATACCGCTGCGATTGCAGCCGTGGCGCTCAACAAAATTCCGAACGTCGCGGTCAACATGCGCGAGGGTACTCGCAGCCTCTCGAAAGATCTTTCCGAGATGGCGGTCATGTACCGCTTCGGCCGGTGGAAGACGTTGCGGCACGTCACGGTGCCGCAGCTTGCTCCGTTCCTGGCGGCGGCGGCACGATCGGGGCTATCGCTCGTCTGGAAGATCGTTCTCGTCGTCGAAGCTTTCGGCCGTTCAAATGGGGTCGGCTATCGCCTTGCCATCGCATTTCAGGAATTTGACGTCGTCACGATCCTGGCCTATGCGCTGACCTTCATTTTTATCGTGCAACTTATTGAGTTCGTGGTGCTGCAGCCGCTGCAGGCTCGGGTGAACGCATGGCGCCGCTGAATGGGGCGAAAGCCGACGGAACGATCCGCGTTTCGGTGAAGCGCAAGATGTTTCCCGCGGTCGGCGATCGCGAACCGCAACTCGTCCTCAGGGACGTGGAATTTGAAGTCGCTCCACGTTCGTTTCTCGTGGTCACCGGACCGTCGGGTTGCGGAAAGTCGACGCTGCTCAACATCATCGCCGGACTCGACACAGACTACGAAGGCGCGATCGATCTGGGGCCGGCCAAAGATCAAATGACATTCATTTTTCAGACGCCGCGACTTCTGCCCTGGCGCACGCTTTATGAAAACATCGCGCTGGTGCTGCCGAAAGGCGATCCTCGACACGCGGAGATTCCCGCGATGTTAGAGCGCGTCGGCTTAGGCCAGGCCGTGAACGCTTATCCGGAGATGCTCTCTCTCGGTATGCAGCGCCGTGCGGCGTTGGCCCGGGGGTTCATTCTCGAGCCCGAGATTCTTCTCATGGATGAGCCTTTTGTCTCGCTCGACGATCCGACGGCGGCCAGCCTCAGAGAACTGTTGATGGAGCTGTGGCACGGGCATCCAACAACCGTTATTTTCGTGACACATGATAGATCCGAGGCAATACAACTCGGGACGCGCATCTTGCGCCTGGCGCCTGGAAAGGCGAGTGTCGTGCAGGATGCGGTCGTGAACCTGACGGATACGCAGCGTCGCGACCGGACCGCGGTCCTTGCCGAGCAGAACCGCATCTTTTCTAGCTGATCCTGCTGACCTGCGGATCGTAATCTCGGACGATGGGATGATTGAAGGATTGAGACGGGTACGTCCCGCCTTTCTCGCAAGCGTGACGAGCGCCGACGAGGCGAGCCTTGCGCTGGCCGGTGGCGCCGACGTTATCGATTGCAAGGATCCGTCGGCCGGGGCGCTGGGCGCTCTGTCCGGCGACGTCGTCCGCGAAATCGTCGCTCGCGTCGCTGGGCGGCTGCCGGTCAGCGCCACGGTGGGCGACCTGCCGCCCGATCCGGAAGCGCTTGTTGCGGCGGCTCGCGCGATGGCGTCGACCAGCGTCGATATCGTCAAGATCGGGTTCTTCGGCGCACGCGATCCACGGCCTGCGATCGCCGCTCTCGGGCGTGAGAAGGACCCATCCACTCAGCTCATTGCCGTTCTGATGGCGGATCAAAATCCGGATTTTAGCCTCGCTTCCGAACTTGCCGCGCACGGGTTCATCGGCGTCATGCTCGACACAGCCGACAAGTCCAACGGGCGTTTGACGTCCGTCACGCCTGCTGGTGCGCTGGCAAAATTCGTTGAAGATGCACATGCGCGCGGTTTGATGTGCGGTCTTGCCGGTTCGCTACGAATGGAGGACATCGCAGGGCTTGCGAGCCTCGGCTCCGATGTGCTCGGATTCCGCGGGGCGCTTTGCTCGGCGGGACGTCAAAGCAAACTCGATCCAACTCGTCTCGCGGCCGTGCGGCTGGAAATCAGCCGGGCGCGAGAAGCCGACACGGCGCAGGAGAGATCCGTCGCATGAAAGACAAGAAGAGGGCGGCCAAAACTTCGGGCGCTGTCAAATCTCTGAAAGCCAAACGCGCGGCTCTCAAATCGCGTCAGATCGGCGACGGCATTTTCGTTCGCGACTTCGTCGTTGATTGCAATGTCGGCGTTTATGCCGAAGAGCAGGGCGTGACGCAGAAGGTCAGCTTCACCGTCGAGGCGCGACTGGCGCGCGACGTGTTCAGCGTCGATGACGAGATGGCGGAGGTGCCGTCCTACGCCGACATCATCGATATCATCGTCGCGTTGGCGCGCGCGGGGCACATCAACCTCGTCGAGACGTTTGCCGAGCGGATCGCAGAGCAGGTGCTTGCGGACAAACGCGTCGTCGCGGTTCGCATCGTGCTCGAAAAGCTCGAACGCGGCCCACGACGCGGCGTCGATATTATCCGCCCCGCTACGAAAGTGGCGGCGCGCGAGTTCGGTCGTGGCTGAGAGCCTAACTGGAAACGTTCGGCCGCTTGTCGTCAAGGTCGGAGGCAGCCTTGCAGAAACCGGCCGCTTGCCGTCCGCGATCACGTTGATCGAGAACGCGCGTGTTCCCGTTATCATTGTTCCTGGCGGCGGTCCCTTCGCGGACGGCATCCGCGCCTTGCAGCCGACGTTGAAGTTTGACGATGCGACGGCACACAGGCTGGCGATGCTGGCCATGCATCAAATGGCGGAAATGATGGTCGCGCAGAGCGGCCGCCTGCAGATCGCGCAGACGTCAGACGAGATTTCCTCAATTCTTAAGGATGGGCAGGTTCCGCTCTGGGCGCCACTGCGCATGATCGCGGGCGACGCCAGTATCCCTGCTGGCTGGTCGGCAACCTCCGATGCACTCGCGGCACGTCTTGCCGAGAGGCTCGGAGGATGCCTGGCAGTTTTGAAATCTGTCGACGTCGACAAAAACGCGGACCTCGGCGCGCTGGCGCGTTTGGGTATCGTTGACCCTGTCATGCCGTCGATTGTTGCGCGCGCGGGGCTTTCATGGTCCATTTTTGGACCTTCCGACGACGCGTTACTTCGAGCCGTGCTGGCGGGTGAAGGAGATTTTTGATGCCGCGGATCGTCGAAACGATCGTCACAACAATGGACGCCGCCGGGGAAGCTTACATCGCGCCGCTAGGTCTGATCGAGGACGGGCCGCACTGGATCATCGCGCCGTTCAAGCCGTCGAAGACGCTGGAGAACCTTCTGGTGCATCCTTTCGCGGCGGCTAGTCATACCGATGACGTGCGCGTGTTCGCGGGCGGCGTGACGGGGCGAAAACTGTGGCCTCTAGAAGCGACGTCGAAAATCAAGGGTATGCGTCTCGCCGATTGCGTTTCGCATTGGGAGCTAAAAGTCGAGCGCTTCATCGAGGATGATGTTCGGCCGCGCTTTGCGTGCGCGATCGTGCATCAGGAAGTGCATAAGGTCTGGGAGGGGTTCAATCGCGCGCAGGCGGCAGTCCTCGAATTGGCGGTGCTGACGACGCGGCTCAAGATGCTGCCGCCGGAGAAAGTGGAAAGCGAATTGAAATATCTCGAGATCGCAATTTCCAAAACGGCCGGTCCGCGCGAGGAAGAAGCGTGGCAATGGCTGATGGAAAAGATCAACGAGTGGCGTCAGGCGCGTTTCGATACATCCGGTACATCATGACCGCGAAGAGCGAGGAAAAGTCGACCTTCATCTCGGCACTCGCGCGTGCGATCGAGAGCGGTGCATTCGTCAAGCTGACGCTCGGCAAGTTTCGCGGGCAGGGGGAGGCGCGCAAGGCCGTCGCGACGCTCGTCGATTTGAAGAATGGTCCGCACCTCAAGATCGTCACTAGTTTGGCGCGCAAAGACGAGACGAAGACCTTCGCCATCAATGACGGCATCAATCATATCAAAACAACGATCGGCGACAGCTATCTCAGCGCGACGCTGTTCTCGACAGAGCGCGATATGACGCTGACCTACAGCAAGAAACGCGAGCCACGTCTCTCGATGGGAAAGCCGACGCTCAAGGCGGCGCAGCCCGCCGCGCACGATCGTTCCAAATCCTACCTCGTTGCCCCGGACAGGCCTTACCTCAAGGCCTTGCAGGTGTCGGATGCAGAGGGCCGTATTAAGCCATCGATGCAGGGCAAGTACCGGCAAATCTGCCGCTTCATCGAAATCGTCGATGGGCTGCTGGAAGAGGTGGGTGCAGGAAGCGGCGACACCCCTCTTTCGATCATCGATATCGGATCGGGCAAAGGCTATCTGACGTTCGCGCTCTACGATCATCTGACGATGGCGCTCGGCCGGACGTGCCAGATGACCGGCATCGAGGTGCGCGGTGACCTTGTCGGCCTTTGTAATGATCTTGCGCGTAAACTTGATTTTTCGGGCTTGGGCTTCGAAGCTGCTGAAGCGCAGCATACGTCTCAGAAGCGCGCGGATGTCGTCATTGCGCTTCATGCCTGCGATACCGCAACGGACGATGCGCTGGCTCTCGGAATTGGAGCCGGAGCGGAGATGATTCTCGCGGCGCCATGCTGTCAGCATGAGATCGCGCCGCAGATTAACGACACGGGCGAAGGATTTTCCGGACTGATAAAATATCCGCTGTTGAAGCAGCGTCAGGCCGATCTCGTTACCGACGCGGCGCGCGCACTGCTTCTTGAAGCCTCAGGCTATAAGGTTAAAGTCATCGAGTTCGTCTCGACCGAACATACGTCAAAAAATATCCTGATCGCCGCAACAAAATCGGCAAACGCCAACCGCGAACGCGCGCGTGAGCAATACCGGGCGTTGAAACGCGCAACGGGATTCGCCACGCATCACCTGGCGTCGCAACTTAAGGATGTTGAATAATCGAGCGTGTCACCGCCGACGCTTTGGTATTTCCTGTTTGGTATGCTTGAAAAGGAACCATCCTGAGCCCACGTCCGTTGGTCGGGTACCAACACCACCAGCATCTCCAAAAGAAAAAGGTAGAGTTCAATGATCGAAGTTTCTCGCTTTGCGCGTCGCGCATTCGCAACGGCTGTAGTGGCATTCGCGATGGCAACGCCAGTTCTCGCCGGTCACCAGGAGATGCGGGATGATCCGGGTGTTGTCGCCGATGCGCTGCATCGCATGGGCTTCATCGAATGGCGCCGCATCCGGTGGGATCACGGCTACTGGAAAGTCTATGACGCGCGGCGCGCGAACGGACACCTCTACGACATGAAGCTCGAAGCAGGGACCTTCGACTTCGTGAATCTCGAACGCGAGCACGATTAGTCGGCGCTGCAGTCCTATGAATATATTCGGCCGCGGTTGCTGCAACCGCGGCCGAAATATTTTCGGGCTATGCTTTCTCCTGCAGCAGAGCGACAGCAACGGCAGGTGCACAGCGTGTCGCCCATAGCCGATGTTCCGCCGGTGCATCGATCAGCGTTCCGAAATCGACGGCGGGAAGCTCCATACGCGTCGCAATGGCGCTGGCGGCCGGCGCACCAATGCCGGCGGTGACCACGGAAGCGATCGTGAGGCCAGGCCGTGAGGCGACCTGCAAAACGCCATCGTGGATCGAGCGCAGTTGACGCTCGGCGATATAAGCGGCTGATGCCTGCCATGTTGCGAGATGGCGCATTTCCGGATCGCGTCCGAAACCGCGTGCGAGGCGCGCGAGACTTTCGGCGACGGATTTACCCTTGCCGTCGGTGGTCGCGTGATGATCGACGTCATTGGGCAGTGTACCGAGGATGCGGCGGACGTCCGCCATCGTCGCGAATGCATCGCGCGCCAAGCCCTGCCATTCGCCTGCGAGCGGCGCACGTGTGGCGACGGAGGGAACCGGCGTGCGCGTCAGGCCTGTATAAACCAATTCGCCCGTTTGGAGACGTTCGGCATCGGTGAGACCCTGGGGCCGATCGCAGGCGAGGATGTCGGTCGTCGTCGATCCCATGTCGATCAGCAATGAGCGGGGCTGGCGCACCGCGATGGCCCGTGCCGTTGCGAGGAAATTCGCCGAGGCGACGGAGAGCGGATCACCACGCGCCGTCGCCATGTCGGTGAAACCCTTGAGACCGGCGAAAATGCGGATCTCGCCTTCGATGCGTTCTCGCAAGCGCTGCAGGAGTGTGATGACGCCCGCTTCGCGGCTGTCGAAAATCTCCGTGAGTTCTGCGGTCATCGTGATGGCGTGGATCGCGGCATTGCCGACGATCGGGGTCGCTTCGGCGAGGGCGGAATCCAGTTGATCGATACCTTGCCATAGCGGGCATGCGATCTGGCGCACGGCGGTGAGCTTGCCGTTCTCGACACGCGCGACCTTCAGGTGTGCGCCACCAACGTCATATCCGGCGACAATCGTCATCCGCGTCTTCACCTCGCCATCCGTCCCCGTGATACACTCAACAGGCGAGGAGGCAAGCTGTGGACATCATTCCCGTCATCGACGTCGTGCGCGGTAAGGTGGTGCGCGCCATTCGGGGCCAGCGCGCGGCTTATCAGCCGATCGAAACGCCATTGGCCGCGACGTCGGAGCCAGTGGACGTGGCGCTTGGGTTGCGGACGCTCTTTCCGTTTCGCAAGGTTTACATCGCCGATCTTGACGGTATTGAGGGTCGCGGCCGCAATACGCATCTCGTGCCGGCGTTGAGCCAAGCCTTGCCAAACGCTGAAATCTGGATCGATGCCGGAACCG
>Ga0164242_10009241_pt1 | contig 10648 bp, 9 predicted proteins | sample OricomgcompostMG_FD_108783 | JGI IMG/M metagenome (GOLD analysis project Ga0164242, IMG submission 108783) | Miracle-Growth compost microbial communities from Emeryville, California, USA - Original compost - Miracle growth compost (MG) ... | reverse complement strand
TGTCGACCTGGGCGGTCAACGTCAGTTTCTGTCCTGGGGCCTTTTGCTGCAGCGTCTTGAAGAGCGTGGCGTACTGGCTCTTCGCGGCGCCGGACAGCAGCGTTCCGGCGGCCTGCTGAGTCGGCTCGGGGTTGCTGTAGTCGTAGCTGAGCACCTTGGTCAGCGCCTGGGACACCTGGGTCTGGACCTGGGAGGTCAGGCCCGCGTCGGTCAGGGCGAGGTTCTCCGCAGAGGGAGTTGTGCGCAGGTGGTGGCTGTGCCAGGCGCCGGCGGCACCGATGACGACCAGGATGAGGGCCAGTGCGGCGATGACGATGCGTCTCATGAGAGGTTCACCGCCACTTGCTGAAGACTCTCGACGAGCCAGCGGCCATGGACGAGCACGAGGTTCGCGCTGAACCGGTTGCGCTTGACGGTGGCCGGGTTATCGGGATGCAGGTCGTCCTTGACGGTGACCTGCACGGAGGCGACCACGGTGGCTGTGTCTTTGTCGAGCGAGAGCACGGCCGCGTCGGTGACCTTCCCGGTGGAGATCTTCTTCTGGTCAGCGAGCAGCTTCTGCTCGTCGGAGCTGACCTGGGCGACCTGGTCGTGCAGGGTTCCGGTGGTGACGGCTCGCCACTGCGCCAGGCCGGTGTCGACGTGGCGGTAGTCGAGGCTGTTGAGGGTCGTGATGTGCGCCGTCGCGGCGGTCAGCACCGCGTCTCGGGTGCGCGCCAGTGCGAGGTCGTCGTCGTGCGCAGCGCGCCACCAGGAGAACAGGCCGGTGGCCGCAATCAGTATGGCCAGCGCGAGCAAGAGCACCGGCCAGGCCCGTCGTACGCCTGACGGTCGAGCGGGCCCAGCCTCGCCCGCTGTCTCGCCCGGCGTCCCTGTCGTCTCGATCGGCTCCGTCGTCTCGACGGGGTCGGCCGCTGAGTCGTCGGTCTGCTCGTCCATTCCGGAGGCTGTCACTGGTCACCGCCCATCAGGCCGGCTAGGGTGCTCGGCACGTCGATGCGGGCGGCGGCGCTGCTCGCGCCGAGGCTGGCCGGCCCCATCACGTCGGTGCCCGACGACGGCGAGGCGGTGCAGCCCGCGCCGAGGTTGAGGGAGGCCTTGCCCGTGGTGTTGGTGCCCGATCGCATGGTGGTGCCGCTGTAACCCTGGGTGCAGGGCAGTGGGTCGAAGAAGGTAGGAATCAGTCCGAGATTGATGCCCTTGGAGCCGTTGACTGCCCAGCCGATGCTGATCGCCTCGGGGGCTCGCACGAGGGTGTCCTTGAGTCCGTCGGCGTTGGTGCCGAAGATCTCGGAGGTGGTGATCAGGTTGCCCATCAGGGTGCCGAGCGGCTTGCCGACCTGGTCGATGAGATCGCCGACCTGTTGCGCGGCGGCGGGTGAGTCGTCGATCAGCTTGCGCAGGTCGCCGTTCGAGCTCTTCAGGGTCTTGGCGAACAGGTCAAGGTCCTTGCTGTAGGCCGTGATGTCGGCTGAGGACTCCTCCTGGGTCTTCAAGACCGTGGAGGAGTCGTTGATCAGGGCCTGGGAGGCCAGCCAGTTGTCGTCGGCCTGCTTCTCGAACTGACTGGAGGTCGTCACCAGCCGCTTCAGGCTGCCCGATGCGCCCTGGGAGAGGTTGTAGCTCTCGTCGATGACCGTCTTAAGGTCGCCGGCCGGCACCGAGCCGGTGAAGTCGGTGGTGTCCTGGAGCAGCCCGGACAGGTCGGGCGGCAGGGTCGCGGAGACAGCTTCGATCCGGTCGCCGTCACTCAGGTGCTGCTTGCCGGGTGCGGGCCCCTCGAATTCGAGGTACTGCTCGCCGATCGCCGACCGGTCCGCGACACTCACCGTCGGGTTCGCCGGCATCGCCGGCGCTCCGGAGTCAACCTTCACCGTCACCACCACTCCCTGGGGGGTCGGCTCGAGGTGCTTGATCCGGCCCACGGGCACCCCGCGATAGGTGACCTCGCCGTTCTGGAACAGGCCGCCCGCGTCCGGGAGTACGACGGTGACCTGGTAGCCGGAGCTGACCAGCGAGATACCGGCGTAGCGGCCGCCGAGGAACGCCGCGGCGAGCAGGCCGACGACGACGAACGCGATCAGTTTCACGCGTACGGAGGTGGTGAGCATCAGTTCACTCTCCTTCCGGGGTCGCTGAGAAGGAGGTCGACCCCGACGACCGCGATGTCGTCGCCTTCGGGGAGGGAGGGAGGCTGGACGACTCTAGGGAGGGAGTGGCCGCCGTCGGGGTCGAGTCGGAGGTGACAGAACGGGTGTTCTGCGATGACGCGCCACCTGAAGACTTCGTTGAGGTGGCGGTCGAGGTGGGCAGGGTGCTCGGGTCGGAGTCCGCCGAGGCCGAGGATGTGGCAGTGGACGTCGGCGAGGGGCTGCTGGACGCCGTCGATCCCTTCATGATCAGCGCGGAGAGGCCCGAGGGGGCCGCGACGCGGCCTGAGGTCTGGCCGGTGATCTGGGGCCAGGCGCACCCGATGCCGGAGCAGCCGCTGGGGATGGTGCGGAAGTTGGTGGTGAGGTAGGCGTTGAAGTAGTCGCCCTTGATCGCGTCCAGGACCGAGTCCGGGAAGGGATAGGTCAGCAGGATCTGCAGCGCGTCGGGCAGGTCCTTCCCGGACTTCGCGAGCTGGGTGAGGATCGGGTCGAGGGTCTTGAAGTCGGCGACCATGTTCTTCTGCGACTTGTTCAGGGTGGAGACGGTGACGTCCGAGAGCTTGTTCAGTGCCTGCAGCATCTTCACCAGCTGCGGCTCCTGCTGGGCGAGCACCTTCATGCCGGGGCTGAGCCCGTCGAGCGCGTTCGCGATCTTGTCGTCGTCGCCCTTGAGCGCCGTCGAGAGATGGTCGAGTCCGTCCAGCGCGCCGGTGATGTCGGACCTGCGCGCGTTCAGCGTGGAGACGAACCGGTTGATCTGGGTCAGGAAGTCGCGGATCTGACCGGTGCGGCCGGCGCTGATCTTCTGCAGCTCCTCGGAGATCTCCTTGAACTGGCCGATGTCGCCGCCGTTGAGCACCAGCGACAGCGCGCCGAGGACCTGCTCGACGTCGACCGCCTCGGAGGTGGAGGACAGCGCCAGGTGGGCGCCGTCCTGCAGGGGCTCACCACTCGACGCTGACGACACGCTCACCGCCGACGCAGCATTCGCGTCGCCACTCGTACCCGAGCCGTCGCCGGTGTCGCCGGTATCGCCCGGCGGGATGAGGGCGACGTACTTCTCCCCCAGCAGCGAGGTCTGCTCGAGCCGGGCGGTGGTGCCGGTGACCAGGTCGGCGTCACGGTTGACCTTCAGCGTGACCAGCGCGCTGTGGCCGTCGGGCTCGAGCTGGATCTTGGTGACCCGGCCGACGGCGACGTTGTCGACCTTCACGCTGGACTCGGGCACGAGGTCGAGTACGTCGGAGAAGTCGGCGGTCAGGGTCAGCGGATGGGAGCCGAGCTTGGCGCCACCGGGCAGGTCGGCGTTGTAGACCCAGCCGCCCAGGGAGCAGCCGGAAAGTCCCACCGCGAGCGCCACCGCGGCGGTGCCGCCGAGGAGCAGGCGTCGAATCGGCGTACGCCCGGCCATCACTTGCCACTCCCCTGCTGTGCCTGCTTGGCCCACAGGGTGAGCTCGTTGAGGTCGCCGCGGCCCTCGATGGTGTTGGACTTGACGTCGTAGGCGTTCATGAAGTCCTGCAGCGCCAGCGGCAGCGTCTTGACCGCTTTCGAGATCGACTTGTTCTCCTTCTTCAGCACCGCGGTCGGGCCGTCCAGCTTCTTCACGCTCGCGGTCAACTGGGCCCGGTTGTCCTTGATGAAGTCGTCGAGGTCGGCAAGCGCGTCGCCGAGGTTGGCCACTGCGGCGGCCATGTCGTCGCGGTCGTCGGCGAGATAGGACGTCACGGTCGCGAACTGCCGGTTGATCCCTGCGACGCTGGTGTCGTGGTCCGACAGGGTCTTGCTGATCGCCTCGAGGTTGCCGATGGTCGCGAACAGGTCATCACCGGAGTCGGCGAGCGTGCCGGTCGCCTTGCCGAACTGGCCGATCATGGTGTTGATGTCGGTGCCGTTGCCCTTCAGGTTTGCGGCAGCGACCTTCAGCAGCCGGGACAAGGCGCCGTTCTTGTTCGCCCCGTCCGGGCCGAGGTCCTTCGCGACCGAGTCCAGGCTGTTATAGAGCTGGTCGATCTCGACCGGAGTGGCGGTGTGGGTAATCGTGGCCCCGTCGCGGAGCTTGGTGCCCCCGGTGTAGGGCGTGGTCAGCTGCACATACCGGTCGCTGACCAGCGTCGGCGCCACGATCACGGCGCCGGTGTCGGCCGCGACCGCTTGCCCGTGATCCAGGCGCATGGTGACGCGGACCTGCGAGCCGTCGGGCTTGACCGCGGTGACGGTGCCGACCTTGACGCCGAGCACCTGCACATCCGAGCCCTTGTAGAGGCCGACGGTGGTGTTGAACAGCGCACTGAACTGAGTGCCGTTGCCGCGCAGCATCCGCATGCCCGTGAAGCCGGCAACGACCAGCAGTACCACGACGATCACGATCACTGTCGCCCCACGCCTTGCCATGCGCACCGTGGAGCTGGGCTTGGGCCGCTTCACTCGCGGACTCCCCTTGGTCTTCACTTGGCACCTCCGGGGTGGCAGTTGCGGACCACGTTGTTCTTCAGCACGGGCGTGTCCTGATCAGTGAAGAGACCGCAGATGTAGGCGTCGACCCAGCGGCCGTTGCCCATCGCGGAGGTCAACATGTCGTAGTAGGGCCCCAGCTTCTTCGCCGCGGCGTCGAGGTTCGCCTGGTTGTTCTGCAGGATCGCCGTGACCTTGTCCAGCTTCTGCAGCGCCGGGGTCAGCTGGGCCTGGTCATCCTTGATCAGGCCCTCGACCTGGGTGCCGAGCGCGGCGGTGCCGGCGAGCAGCTCCTTGACGGCGTCGCGGCGCGAGGCCAGCTCGGTCATTAGGCTGTTGCCGTCGTCGACGATCTTGGCCAGCTGGTCGTCGCGGTTGGCGATCGTCTTGGAGACCGAGGTGGTCTTGGTGAACAGCTGGGACAGCTGGGTGTCACGGGTGGAGATCGTCTTGGACAGCGCGGTCAGGCCGCTGACCATGGAGCGCACCGCGGGCGGGGTGTCCTTGAACGCGCTCGCGAGGGTGTCGAGGCTCTTCTCCAGCTGCGGGGTGTTGATCTGGTCCAGGTCGGTGGACAGGTCGGAGAAGGCGGCGTTGACGTCGTACGGCGTGGTGGTGTGATCGACCGGGATCGCCCCGGTGAGTGGCGTGGTGCCAGCGGGGGTCAGCGCCAGGTACTTCTGGCCGAGCAGCGTCTTCACGTCCACCGCGGCGTCCGTCTGGTCGCCGAGCTTCACGCCTTTGACTCGGAAGTCGACCTCGACCTTCGCGCCGTCGAGCTTGATGCCGGTGACCTTGCCGACCTTGACGCCGGCGACGCGGACCTCGTTGCCCTTCTTCAGGCCGCCTGCCTCGGCGAAGTACGCCTTCTGCAGCTTGCCGCTGCCGATGATCGGCAGCGAGTCGGCGCGGAAGGTGACATAGAACGCCAGGCTGAGAAGCACGAGCCCGACCACGGCGATGACGACCTTGTTGCGCTCGGCGAAGGCGAGCGGATAGCGCTTGGCCCTGGCAGCCGTAGCAGCCCTGGCAGTCCGGGTCGCCATCACTTGCACCTGCTTGCGACGGGGGTGGCACCAAGGTCGCCCATGTAGCCCTCGGGCAGCGGGATCTTGCCCTGGATCGAGCACTCGTAGACGTTCAGCCAGCCGCCGTAGCTGGCAGTCCGGCCGATGGTGTCGAGCTTGGTCGGCAGTGTCTTGAGGAACGTGTTCAGCGTGTCCCCGTTGTCGGCGAGGTTCTGCGAGACCTTGCCCAGCGACGTGATGTCCTTCTTCAGCGCCGGACGGCCCTGTTTCAGCAGGTCGGCGACGCTGCTGGTCAGCTTGCCCAGCCCCGCCACGGTCGAGCCGATCGTGGTCCGGTCGGCGGCCAGCCCGGAGACCAGCTGCTGCAGCGTGGTCAGAGTGGTGTCCAGCTGGGTCGAGTGCTGGTCGACGACCCCGAGCACCTGGTTGAGGTTGGTGATCAGCTCGCCGATCACCTGGTCGCGGTCGGCCAGGGTCGAGGTCAGGCTCGCCGTACTGGAGACGAGGTCGTCCACCGTGGGGCCCTCGCCTTGGAAGACGGAGATGATCTCGCCGCTCAGGGTGTTCACGTCCTTCGGATCGAGGAACTGGAACAACGGCTGGAAGCCGTTGAACAGCAGGGTCAGGTCGAGTGCCGGCTTGGTCGCAGTGACCGGGAAGGTGTAGCCCGCCGGCAGCGCCGGCTCCTGGGAGGCCGCTGGCACCACATCGACATAGCGCTGCCCGACCAGGTTGCGGAACTTCAAGTCGACCGTCGTGCCCTGCTCCATCGGGGCGGAGTCGGCGACGCTGAAGGAGACCAGCGCCTGGGAGTTGTCTCGCAGACTGATCCCAGTCACGGTGCCGACCTTCACCCCGGCCATCCGGACGTCGTCGCCCTTGTTGAGGCTGGTCGCATCCGAGAAGACCGCATGATAGGTCCGCCGCGGGCCGGAGGTGCCGTTGCGGATCACGCTCGCCAGCACCAGGGTGGCCAGGACCGTGACGAGGGTGAAGACGATGCTCTTGGTCAGCGTGACCTTGAGAGGAGCACTCACTTGAGGGTCACCTCCGCTCCGCGCAGGAGGGGCCCGACGAGCAGACTCCCCCAGTCCGGGTACGCCGAGGGGCTGAGACCGACCGTGGGCGCGAGCAGTTCGGCGATCATCTGGTTCTCGGCCGGCGAATTGGCCTGCCCCAAGCCATTGCTCGCTGTATCGAGCACCTGCTGCTCGAGAGCGTCCGAGGGCGGCGCCGGGATGGTCGGAATGGCGGTCGCGGACTTCTTCGAGCGGCCCGAGCCGCTCGAGCCGGCGGTGCCGGGGCCAGCGTCCCCCACACGGACGCTGGACCCGGCACCCGTCTGTGCGGCACGCGTCGCGCTCGCCGCCCCAGCACCGGTCGCGGCAGCGTTCGCCGCGATCCGCGGCGCCGGGCTCGTACCGGTCTGGCCGGTCTCGTAGGGACAGCGCGGGCCACCGGTGGCGTGGGTCGGGGTGTCCTTGCCGGCGACGTACTTGCCGCGCGAGGGCTCGACGTTGAGGACCACGTGCAGGCCCGGCTCGTCGGTGCCCTTGCCGAGGGTCTTGTCCATCGCCGGGACGAAGTCGGCCGCCGCCTTCAGCAGGCACGGGAACTCACCGGCATAAGGCGCCACCGCATCCAACGCCTTGCGGCTCTGCTTGGACAGGATGGTGATGGTCTGGGAGTTCTTGTCCATGAAGCCCGTCGTGGTGTTGCCGGCCGAGGTGACAGTCGCGAAGACGTCCTTCAGCTGGGTCTGCTGGTTCGCGATGGTCGCCGAGGTGGTGGTCAGGCTGTCGAGCGCATCGAGGAGATCCGGGACTGCCGAGGCGTAGGTGTTCGCGACTTTCCCGAGCGCGGCGAAGTCGCTGGCCATCTGCGGCACCTCGGGGTTGAGCTTCTTGAAGTAGGCATCCCACGAGGTGAGGTCGTCACCGATCGCAGTGCCTTCGCCGCGCAGGAAGTCGGCGAGCTCCCCGATCGTCGCCGCCAGCTTCTGCGGCTCGAGCGCCTGAAGCGTGGGCAACAGCTTGTCGAAGACGTCTTGCAGCTGGACCGCCTCGTCGGTCGACTCCTGCGCGATGACGGCCCCGGAGCGGAGTCCGCCAGCAGTAGCTCCGGTCGGGGCGACCAGGTCGACGTACCGCTCCCCGAAGAGGGTCTTGGGCAGCAGCAGCGCCGTCGTCGTGGCCGGCAGCTGCTTGACGATCGAGGGGTCGAGGTCGAGCTTGAGCCGCGCCCCGGACTCAGTGGGGGTGATGGAGGCGACGGTGCCGACTGGGACGCCGTGGTACTTCACGTCCGAGCCCTTCTGCAGCGCGTTCCCCATCGATGAGGTGGTCAGCGTGATCGGGGTGCTGTGGGTGAACGCCTTGTTGTAGACCAGCACCACCGCGGCCAGGAACGCCACGACCACCAGCAGATAGCCGACGCCTAGACCCGCGTCGACAGCACGACGAGCCGAGAGGCGATAAGGGCTCCGCGCACTCATCTGGCTGTCCTTGTCATCGGGATCATCTGGGTCGTGGGGGTCATCGACTCGGTGATGGTGAGGATGCCGACCGGCACCGCATTGGTCAGGAATGTGAGAACGGCCGGCGAGGCTCCCACAGATCGCAGCCCGGCGTCGAGCACGCGGCGCATGGAGAGATGGCGCGTGGAGAGAACGGAGAGGGAGGGCGACATGACGCTCATCCGGCGATCCTCACCGTCGTGGTGGAGCCCCACATCGCCAGCGAGAGCAGCAGGTCGAGTACGGCGACGGTGACGATCGTGCGTCGTACCGAGTGGCCCACCGCGATGCCCACGCCCGCGGGACCGCCGCTGGCGCGGTAGCCGGTGCGGCAGTGGATCAGGATGGTGAGCACGGCGAAGATCAGCACCTTGATGAAGGACAGGCCGATGTCGACCGGTGGCAGGAACAGGTGGAAGTAGTGGTCGTAGGTGCCGGCCGACTGTCCGCGCAGATAGACCGTGACGAACCGTGAGCCCGCATAGGACGTCAGCAGACCGATGACGTAGAGCGGGATGATCGCGATGAAGCCGGCGATCACCCGGGTAGTGACGAGATAGGGCACGGCAGGTACGCCGATGACGCGCAGCGCGTCGATCTCCTCGCTGATCCGCATCGAGCCGAGCTGGGCGGTGAACCCCGCGCCGACCGTGGCCGAGAGTGCGAGCGCGGCGACCAGGGGCGCGATCTCGCGGGTGTTGAAGTAGGCGGAGATGAAGCCGTTGAGGGTGGCGGTGCCGATCTGGTCCAGCGCCGCATACCCCTGCATGCCGACCACCGTGCCGACGAAGAGGCACATGCCGACCATCACGCCGATGGTGCCGCCGATGACTGCCAGCGCACCCGAGCCGAAGCTGACCTCGGAGAGCAGCGCGAGGATCTCCTTGCGGTGGTGACGCACCGTGTAGGGAATCGCGGCCAGGACGCGGCCGTAGAACCGCATGGCCTCCCCCGCCTCGACCAAGCCGTCCAGGGCTCGGTCCCACCACGGACGCTTCAGCACCTTCACCTGCCCGCTCATCACGCCGCCTTTCCGGGCACCAGCTGCAGGTACAGCGTGGTGATCACGAAGTTGACGAAGAACAGCAGCAGGAACGTCACGACGACCGACTGGTTGACCGCCTCGCCCACGCCCTTGGGGCCGGGCTTGGTGTTCATCCCCCGGTGGGCCGCGACCACACCCGCGAGGAAGCCGAAGATCGCTGCCTTGACCTCTCCCACCACCAGGTCGGAGAGCCGCGCCAGGGCGGTGAAGCTGGCGAGATAGGCCCCCGGCGTACCGCCCTGAATCATGACGTTGAAGACGTAACCGCCGAGAACCCCGACCACCGAGACCAAGCCGTTGAGCAGCACCGCCGAACCCATGCATGCCCACACCCGCGGTACGACGAGACGTTGCACCGGATCGACCCCGATCACCTTCATCGCGTCGATCTCCTCGCGGATCGTCCGCGCGCCCAGGTCGGCGCAGATAGCCGCACCTCCGGCTCCCGCGATGACCAGCGTGGTCACGATCGGCGCCGCCTGCTGCACGACCGCCAGCACCGACGCCGCACCGGTGAACGACTGGGCGCCGACCTGCACGGTCAGGGTGCCGAGCTGGAGCGCGATCACGGCGCCGAACGGGATCGCGACCAACATCGCCGGGATCCACGAGACCGACGTGACGAACCAGAACTGCTCGAGCAGCTCGCGCCAGGCGAACGGTCGTCGTCCGCTCGCCCGCACGGTGTCCATCGCCAGCGCGAACATGTCGCCGACCTGACTCAGGGCACGGCTGACCGGATCCCCCTTACTGAAGAAGCCTCCTCGGTCATGCTCCTCGTCGTCGGCGACGTACAGAGGCGCCTGGCCACCCTTGACCCGAGCGGCGTGCCGCTGGCCGGACGGCCGGACGTCACCACTCGAAGGTTGGAGTTGACGGGGAAGGACTTCCAAAGCTCGTGACCCCGCCCGCACCATCAAAGTGCCATACGGATATCCGTCTGCTGCTCCGTCGATGGCCCCAGCATGGAGCGGCTCGTCGATCTGCTCGACCAGGCTGTGGTCGACCTCCTCGCTCATCCCGATCGGGCCGACCGGGTCGCCGCTCATGAACTGCGAGACGACCGGGTGGTCGGTGAGCAGGAACTCCTCGCGCGGCCCGAACATCACCAGGTGGCGGCGGTAGAGCATGCCGAGGTTGTCCGGGAGCGTGCGGGCGAGCTCGATGTTGTGGGTGACCACCAGCATGGTGGCGTCGGTCGCCGCGTTGACGTCCACCAGGAGCTGGGCGAGGTTGGCGGTGCGGACCGGGTCGAGCCCCGAGTCGGGCTCGTCGCACAGGATGATCTCGGGGTCGGTGACCAGCGACCGGGCCAGACCGGCGCGCTTCTTCATGCCACCCGACATCTCGCCCGGGAGCTTGTGCTCCTTGCCGAGCAGCCCGACCATGTCGAGCTTGTCCGAGACGATCTGGCGGATCTCCTTCTCGGTCTTGTGCGTGTGCTGGCGCAGCG
>Ga0164242_10009240_pt1 | contig 10648 bp, 12 predicted proteins | sample OricomgcompostMG_FD_108783 | JGI IMG/M metagenome (GOLD analysis project Ga0164242, IMG submission 108783) | Miracle-Growth compost microbial communities from Emeryville, California, USA - Original compost - Miracle growth compost (MG) ... | reverse complement strand
TGGTCCCGCTGGTTGGTCATGCGTGATTTTTTCTTTCTAGGACGAATACGGCAGAACGGAGGAGGACCGTAACGCATCCCGGGTTTGACGGCTGACGTGGAAGTTCCAGAATGCTTGTGACGAGTCCCGCAAGTGGGGACTGCAGGTACCAGTGGACAGCCTGTGTCGAATAAGTTACTTTGCGATAATGATACGGTAAACACTAACAGAGTTACATATAAGCAATGCGCCTTCTTGGCGCTGCTTTTCAGTAAAACTGTTTACGGATAAGGTACTATACCGCATGACCCCCTAACTTGGAGATCTGCACGGACCACTGAGCACAAGCTTGCCAAGTGTTGACATGGACTAAAGGGGAAAGTGTTCCTGCACTTGGACCTGCAGCTTGCCCGTGATGGACTGGCTCTGTGCCTCTTTGTAGGTACTCGGAGGTACCGCTAAATACTTCTCCAAACAGCTTATGTGCCTCGTTTTCGAGTCAAGTGCCTGAGGCTACTTGGAGCTTGAACAAGCTGAGGCGTCGCATTGACACGAGGCACAAGCGCAGAGGTTGCATTTCTGCCTGAGGTCCGCACACGCTCAGCGTTCTCCCCAGCCTCCCCCCTTTCCACTTTTGCTTTGACCCCAGGCGTAACATGAAGTACATTCCAGTACCGATGCTCACACCACACGTAGGTCCAGATTTGCCGGGAGGGCAGCTTTACGCATCGCTGGAAGAGGCGTCGTCTGTCTCACCGCTGCCGCCCGATGTCTTCCCTCACGATGTTGAAGATGGTAACCCGTGTTGGCTGGAAGGTCGGTAACTGGCGCTGAGCCTTTACGTCTTTCTTATTATTTTATTTTGACATACACGTAGAAAAAAGGGGCCAAGAGGAGGGGGATGACGATGCAACAGCCGAAGGAAACAAAAGAAAATAAAATGGATAGAAAAAAAAAAGACCAACAAAACTGGGGACTCCAGGGATTACTATTGGTTTACAGCGATGCCAAAACTGTGCAGTTTTGGACTCCTGCACACAGTAACCTGTCCATATTATTGGTATCATAACAAACAGCACTCGGTCGATGTTTGTTATTGGTGCATTGCAGGAAAACAAACTACTATTCGCACCTGAACTCCCTCCCTTCGTCCTGATTGCCAGTAATGGGCGAGGCTATAGCACAAGTTGCCTGCGCTATATATGGATGCACTTGCTTTTTTTGTGCCTGTCGTGTAATTGCTACTTAGTACAGGAGCGTAGCGTATGAAGAGGCAGTTTATCCAAGCCAGTGATGCGCCTTGCAGTGAGCGTCAGCCATCTCAGCCACCTGGGGGTACCGTGGCTTGGGGACGCAGTAACGTAGCACATACCGTACCTGCCATGTACGCAGTACACTAAATAATTACTGAGGTACCTAAGTACACGGTAAGGGGAGAGAGAAAGGGGGGACTGATCATCCGCTGTATCATGACTCGCCGTACCCCTTTTTTGGTCTAACGGGCGACGACTCCCGATCTAGCAAAGGGAAAAAAAAAAAGAAATCTCTCCTCCTACGGGGTCATTCGGTTGACCTAATTTCACTGCGGGTTTTTTTTTGTACGAATGCTACGGAGCCTACGGAGCCCACGGAGGTTGACGGATTACTAGATACTACCACTTCACTGGTGCGTCAAGAGAGTTCTTCGAAACGACAGGGCAAGACAGAGGTACGAGTTTACATGTACCAGGGCAAGGGTCGAGGTCCCAAAGTTGCAACGGCCCGCTCCACTGGTGTGCCTTTTCCCACTCCTTCACCCCTGGTCCACCCTCTTCGCCCTGTCCACCCCTCTCTCTGTCTCCCTTCATTCCCACTTCTCCCCTAATGTGAGCCAACCCAACCAACCACCCCCGGTCGTTTTGGCGCAAATTGCCCTCCAAAAAGGAACCCCGAATCATTAGCGAGATTGGGGTCCCCTATATTCGCACACGCTTTTTGTATGCTTTTTGTATCCTCTCTGCATGTTACTCCGTACCACCCCCAGGCTTCCCTAATTCATGCTAAGGAACGGGCCCGCCGACTCGTTCCCACCCCCCGAAATCCACATCCACCCCATTTGCTGCTGCTCGTGTTCCGACTGGCAAAGGGGACATTCAGAGAGTGGGAATCATCCGTTCGTCGCCCACGCCCCCATCCTCACGCACGCCCAACGCCAATGCCTGCGCGTGGTGCTCGTTCCCACAGCTACTGGTGAAGGCTAGACACCCCCCGGATTGCCTGTTTCTACTCGTCGCTTCGACTGTCGCTCCCCATTTTCGCTCCTGTCCACAGACATTCGCCCACAAACTCCGGGGAGCCTGCGACGAAAGCCACACACGCACCACATACCACACCCACACACCACACCACACGGCGAGAGCAAAGAGTAGTGTACTGTACTGTGTACAGGAGCGAAAGGGCAAAAGCAGCAACAACACCCGGCACTGTGGGAAAGGGCAGATCAACCCCAGACTCGCCCTATATGCGTACGGATCCGTCCTCCTAATATATGCCGCTGCCGACATCCCTCGCACGCGCATGCATACGCATAACTTAAGTTATACACACCGTGCACCAGTCCCAAACTTCCTTCTCTGCGCGCTACGCCCTCGATCACTCCTTTCCCTCTCTCTCTCCCTTTCCTCCCACCACGCTCTCTCTCAATCCAACCCTGGGCCTTGCCGGCTGCCTCGCGGCCTCTCGAACGGAAAATCACCGCAATCAATGCCACCGTCCGACGCTCCTGGGATCCCAGTCTTCCCCTAATTTTACCTCTAATTCGCACTAGCCCACAGCATTGTGCGCAGCGCCCACTCATCCTGGCGCTCTGATCTTTGGGAGGACCCGCATCCCGAGACTCTGGTCATCACCTCCCCTGTCCGTTCCAATCCCGTTTAGTTGTACCATCATTTCACGCCCTTCGTTCGAGAAAAGTCGACTGTTCCCCCTCCCTCCTTTTTGTATTTCCTAGCCTGGCCACCATCCCTCATTATCTCGCCTTCGGTCAAACAAACACGCTCGAGCAAAGAAACAAACTCGACCCTACGCAGACGCAACTCGACCTCTCCCCAAACGCGACTTGGACCCGTTATTGTCTTGGATAACCTCGTTTGCTTGCCCTGGACTCGTCTACGAATGCTTCGACAGTATCCCGCAGCTCTTTCAGGAGAGCTCCCAGGGGCTCCGAGTCACTAGAAGCCCGACGCGTGCGCTCTAAACCGGCTCCAACACGCGGCAGCTTCGATCCCTGAAGATCGAGGACTGCTTGAACGGCGTTTTGTATCGACTCAGCCATCACTCCCATCGAAATAGACCATGACGGTCGCACACGACTTGACCCATCGCGGGTCGTCCCACGCCCAGCACGGCATGGCACTGGAGGACAGGTTCGAGGTCTTGAAGGAAATTGGCGATGGCAGCTTTGGTAGTGTTGCCTTGGCAAGGGTCCGGACTGCCGGCGCCAGCGTGGCTCGCCGGGGCACGGTGGTGAGTAGCTTGAACCCCAAGCATCCCTATTGCTAAACCGGGTCGCGTCTAACTTCTATTTCCCTTTTCAGATTGCCATCAAGACGATGAAGAAGACATTCGAATCGCTCACTCCCTGCCTCGAGCTGCGAGAGGTGGTCTTCCTGCGAACACTCCCGGCTCACAGCCATCTGGTTCCCGCCTTGGACATCTTCTTGGATCCGTTCAGCAAGAAGCTCCACATCTGCATGGAGTACATGGAGGGAAATCTCTACCAACTGATGAAGGCCAGGGACCACAAGTGCCTCGACAACGCGAGCGTGAAGAGCATATTGTTCCAGATCATGCAAGGGCTCGAGCACATCCACAACCACAATTTCTTCCACCGAGACATCAAACCCGAGAATATTCTCGTCTCGACCTCATCCCACCAAGACTCCGGCAACTCGTTCCGACGTTACTCCTCCCTGGTGACGCCCCCGTCAACCCCTCCCGCATACACAGTGAAGATCGCCGACTTTGGCCTCGCAAGGGAGACACATTCCAAGCTTCCCTACACCACGTACGTGTCCACGAGGTGGTACCGCGCTCCGGAGGTGCTACTGAGAGCCGGAGAATACTCGGCCCCGGTTGACATCTGGGCCGTCGGCGCCATGGCTGTCGAGGTTGCCACATTAAAGCCACTCTTCCCTGGAGGAAACGAGGTCGACCAGGTGTGGAGGGTTTGTGAGGTCATGGGCAGCCCGGGCAACTGGTATAACAAGGCGGGCGTCCGGGTTGGCGGCGGAGATTGGAGGGAGGGATCGAGGCTAGCTGGGAAGCTGGGTTTCTCATTCCCCAAGATGGCGCCTCACTCGATGGATACCATTCTTCAGTCGCCTCAGTGGCCGGCATCTCTGAGCCACTTTGTCACTTGGTGCTTAATGTGGGACCCCAAGACCCGGCCAACGTCTGCCCAGGCCCTCGCACACGAGTACTTCACCGATGCCGTCGATCCGCTGCGACCCAAGTCCTCGGCCTCCAGGATACTCGGCCGCAAGCAATCCGATATCAGCCGCGGAAGGGATTCAACCACTTCGACACCCACTTCAGCTAAGCAGTCTTGGTTCAGGAAGTCATTGATCGGCCGCTCGGAGAGCGCCGCCGAGATTGTTCCGCCCCAACAGCTTACGAAGGAGAACCCGGCACCACGGCCCTCGCCTATCCTTGCGGCACCTGAGGCGTCAGCGCCGAAGGCACGACCGGCCCAGAGCAAGCGGACAACATGGACAAATGGGCCGTCAAACGTCGCCCCGATGCCTATCTTGCCCACCATCCGTCCCATTTCACCCCTCTCGGACGCGGTCACCGCCCAGGCCAACTGTCCCACACCGTCCTACAATGGGTCATACGCAAATGGTGCCCTAAGGAATCAACCGGTAGAGGAGAAGTCCTCCAAGAAGATTGGCCGCCAGCTGTCAGTCACATCAAGTACCAACCACTACGCTGAGATCCACCGCCAACAGGCCGAGCGGGCGCTCAACGGAAACGGCGGGCTTGTCTCACCGCCGAGCGCGCACAAGGAAAGCTTCTTCTCGCACCTTCGCAAGCGAGCAAGGAGGTTTTCAGGCCGGCACCAAGCCCCAATGTCACCCACTTACGATGATATTGAAGCGCAGGCTGGTTGTGGCCCTTGGGGTGGAAGTAACCGATCATCTATGGTTATCGACAACCAGCCACCCGCCCCCGTGCCGAAGGACACCTACGAATCCCTGGATAGGGCATTAAGGGACGTCCAGTCCAACCTCGATGCTCCACCTGCGCCACCGGCCCATCAAGCACTAAATAACAATTCGACGTTGAAACGCCATCACTCATTGCCTCAGCACCAGCCCAGGTCTGTGGACAACCTCATCGTTGCCGCTCGCGGAGGAGGACCCATCTCGAGCAGGACCCGGAGAGCTCAAGCAACACAGGGCGGCATGCAGCAATATGATGCTCCGGACGAGGAAGATGAGCTCCTTGACGAGGTCCTGACATCTACCCGCCGCGCAATGGTTCGTCTCGAGAAGGACGGCAAGCCCCTCCGCCAGTCAGTGAGCAATGTCGGCTTCTCAAACCCGTACCCCACACCGTCGCCTTCTGCGAGTGGTAACGCCGTCCTCTTTGGCGACGGGCACGAGGCAGTCACCCCGAAACCGCTTGACCTGAACAAGAAATCGTCTCAGAACAAGTGGCCCACTCCACCCTACGATGAGAGTGACTGGGCTGCGTCAGCATCAGCAAGCATTTGGGCAGCGGGCAACCGTTTCTAGGGAGTGTCCTTTTCCTCGACGATCGACAAAAATTTTCTCTTATTTTCATGGCCATGGTGTTGGGGTGTTATGACAACGCATAATCTCTTGGACAAAATCCTTTCACACTCGTTTCCCCCCTGGATATCTCCCAGGCAGTCTCCAAAACATATCTATCGCATATCTTTTCTCTTTCCCCCCCAGCAAAATTTTGGTCTTGGATACCCCCTTCTTATGGATCCCACCTCAAGCGTCTCACATGGTGGGCTAATCAATGTTGTCACTTTTTTTTATTTTCAACTACTTTGAATACCCCTTATAGATTGTGAACGGTCGGCTGTTACCGGTCGCTGCGACAGGCGCTGGTCACTCTGAGCGAACAGGCTTTTCCTTTGTTAGACTTGGGTTTTATATATACACATGCGTCGCTGTCGCGATCAACAACAACATCATCATCATTCTACCGTTTATTATCATTGCCGCGTCGTTTGTGTTTGGAAAGATTTGAATCAGCGCTCGTATCTGGATCAATTCTCACATTCCCGTTTCGATCTCCAGCGGGTAACACTATTCGGGCCTGCTCAAGGATTTGGGAGACACAGCTATCTTGTGTGTTTTTTGTACACGAAAAAAAAAAGGCGAGTCCGCGCAAGGGGCTATCGAAACTCCTGTGGCATTGATCGGAGGCAAGATTCGAGGCTCTTCGCGGGTCGAAAATCGGCCATTGTCCTAGCCTACATACCTACTTAACGGGTGAACGGGAAGAATACAATTAACATTTACACCTTGGATTAATGTTTTGACGTGCTGAATCCTACCTCTCTACCGTTTCTGCACAGCGTTTGCAGTTGTAGCCTCCCTTGCTTGTCCCTGCTTGAGGACCGTTGTGTTTCTACTACGTACCTAACTTACGTACTCACAATAATGCTGTAGAAGTAGGATACCTCAACTGGCGCGCCGAGGCGCGTTTCAACTGTTCAAACACGGACGTTCTCAGATAGATCACACCCCGAAGTGTACTCGATGCCGCGCCGCCCTCTGGCCGTGCCGTCCCGGTCGCTCTGGTATGCGCCAGCCGGTATCCCGAATGCGCTAACGGTTCATCCATGCGGGAAGCAAGCGTGCCAGAACTCACAGTTGGTATATATATAAAAAAGGAAACTCGTACCGCGCTTTGCAACTCCTCAGCTCCGCACGGGATGTTCTTCGATCAGCGGAGATCCTACGAACGCGGCATTGGTCCTCGAATGCAACGTTCGACGCGACCACCCCAGGGGTTGAAACTCTTCTGCCTAATTCCTCGCCTGGAATTGGGGTTCCCGCGGACGGTAGTAGCTGGCCGGCTGCCTTTCAACCCCACTCGAGGGGGGAAAAAGTCCCGAAGAGATGTCTTCTGGAAGGCAGGGATGGGAGTCGTTTTTGGAGGCGTTCCGGCAGCGTATGTAACGTCTCTGGCCCCTTGGTGCCTTCGCCGGCTGCCTGGCGTGGTCTTTCCCCAATGCCTTTGTCCCGGTTCGTCGTGAAGCGATAGTGGTGGCTTTCGTGTAATAATCGACCATACCTGGCCAGTGCTACGCACGTACACTAGGGCGCAAGTAACCCGCCTGCCGTAAAAGACCTTTTTATATATCGAGGCTCGCGACCTTGTCGACCAACATCAAGCCCAAGCCCTGAATCCTCCTCCCAAGAGTTCTCCAGTTGGCGACGGAGACCATCACGTGCTTTTCCCTCTTAAACCCCTGGCTGAGTCAGCCAGTAGTTCAGGGCCAGGCGGTGCGTGCAGCAGCGCCGCGGGCATGCATTGGAGTTATTGGAGCGGCGCCAGCCCCTCCCCCTGGATGGGGGGAGACGTTCGGCCGATGGAGTTGGGGTCCAGCAGCCCAGGCAAATGCCCACACCACCAGCTGAGGAATCGCGGAGTGCAAGGCAACAGCATTTTCTGAAAATCGCAGGATCTGACAGATTTACCAATTTATCATGTCTTCTTGCCTACGCAACCATGCCTTGATCCGGTAGCCATAGTGCGTCAGGCTACCAAGTTAAACGTCGTGCCTTTTTGAACTCGGCTTTCCCCCCCCCTTCTCCCCTCCGGTGCCTGGACCGAGTCCACTCGAGCCTGAGCAGCTGTTTGCACTTTGCTTCTGCTTTTTTTCCCTGAGGCGTGAGCTAGGGACGAGAACGACTTCATCTTCACGGTCCCGCCAACTGTTTCTTTGCTCGTCCTTAAACCACACACTTCTGCATTGGCTTCCAGTTCCTCCGGCTTACGCGTAAAGAGTTTGGCGCGGGGGCATTTAGTATTGATGGGAAAGACTCGGGTGTGGGGTCATATCGCATCGAGATTGCTACAATGAGTCTCAACCTGCCTCTCCGGCCGTCTGTTCCAAGTCAGAGGAACCAGGACAGCAGGAACTACTTCACTCAATCTACGATCCTGTCCTCGACAGAGGCCATCAATGGCCCGGTGAGAGAGCCGGCGCGGGAACCCGCGCCCATAAGTGACCGGCTCATCGTCGGCATTGACTTCGGAACCACCTTCTCTGGGTAAGTTTGCAGCTCTCTTAGTTTGGGGTTCACCGTGTTGTCTCGATGGTGTGCGATAGGGGGCTAGTGCTTCCAACAATGGTGTACCGCTCGTCGCTGTCCCCCAATTGTGGTCTACATTAAAGGAGAAAGTGACACTATGCACCTGGTGTCCCATATGGGTGGTTCTTGGGGTTCCATGGCTGAAAACACACACACGCACCCGGCTAACATCCAGATCAGAGTGGCCGCGGTATATACATCAACACCAGACGACGTCGAGATCATCAAGACATGGCCCGGCGGGAACGGCATCACCTCGGACAAGGTCCCGACCGAGATATCATACGACTTGCCCGCCAACGCGGAAGCGGGGACCAATCCCACGGTAAAATGGGGGTTCCAGTTCCGGCCAGAGGAGTCGAGGCTCCGCTGCATCAAGCTCTTCCTCGACCGGTCGCAGAAGCTCCCCTTCTACGTCAGCCCCCTGGAGACAGCGGCGCAGCTCAAGCGGTTCAACAAGACCGTGGTCGACGCGGTCAGCGACTACCTCACGCAGATCTACAAGCACACCATGGACACCCTGACCCGTAGGTACGGCGAGTCCTTCATGGCCTCGACCAAGGTCGATTTCGTCCTCACGTGCCCGGCCGTCTGGTCCGACGCGGCCAAGAACACAACCCTGCAGGCCGCGGAGAGGGCGGGAATGGGCGCGAAGTCGCAGATCCAGATGATCAGCGAGCCCGAAGCGGCCGCCGTCTACACCCTCAAAGCCATCCAGCCGAACCACCTGAGCGTCGGCGACAACTTTATTGTGTGTGACGGAGGCGGAGGCACAGTCGAGTAGGTCATCACCGGGCTTCATCGCGGAGCTGACTATACGCATTGTAGAAGAAAGATCGCTAACATGAGATGACAGTTTGATTGCTTACAAAATAGTATCCCTAAAACCCCTTCGGGTCGAGGAGTCGGCCGTCGGGACTGGCGGTCTCTGTGGAAGTGCGTTCCTCAACTACAGGTTCGAGGAGCACGTCCGAAACCGACTGGGACAGAGTCGCTTCGATGAGATGAAGGTCAAAAAAGGGAAGACATGGCAAATGGGCCTCCGCTACTTTGAGGAGTTTGTTAAGAGGAACTTTAACGAGGACGAGCACCAGGAGATCAATATTCCGTAAGAGGCCCGTCCCCAAACGTTGTTGATTAGACCGGGCCGGATTTCGCTAATCAGAAGAAAAACATCAATAGTTTCCCCGGCTTACCAGATGACGAAGAAATCGGCCTGGACTCAGGCTTCCTGGTAATGACGGCGGCGCAGGTCAAGGACATCTTCGAGCCCGTCGTGAAGGAGGTCTGCGACCTCGTCCAAGGCCAGGTAGATACGCTACGAGCAAAAGGGGGCATCGTCTCTGGCATCATCCTCGTGGGCGGCTTCGGCCAGAGCGACTATCTCTACAACCGACTAAAGTCGCACTTCACGAGCGCGGCGCCGCCGCCGTACAGCGAGAGACCCACCCACTCCAGCGCGTCACTGCTCCAGGAGACCGGCTCCATCGAGGTCATGCAGCCCGTGTATGCCTGGACGGCGGTCGTGCGCGGGGCGGTCTTGAGGGGCCTCGAGGGGAACATGGTCATTTCCCGAAAGGCGAGGATGCATTACGGGACGTCGTACGCGACTGTGTATGACGAGGAGAAACACTCCGTTAGCGAGCGGTACTGGTCTCCGCTGTGGGAGAGGTGGATGGTCTCCGACCGCATGCAGTGGCACATCGCCAAGGTAAGCCTCGTGTCCTTTTCAAATTCTGGTTCCTATCGTGGAAATGCAGAAAATGCAGAGACAGAGATAGAGAGAGAGATATCTAACTTGGGTGCGTGTGTCAATCTAGGGAGAGGCGATCTCGCCACTCAGCCCGATCGCGTTCCACTACACGCGCAACTTCCGGCCAGGCCAGTCGCTAACGGTGACGGACGACCTGATCGCATGCGAAGCGGACGAGCCCCCCGCCGCGTACACTCGAGACCTCGTGCACGTCTGCACTCTCACGACGGACCTCAACGCCGTGCCGAGGAGCCTGTTCACGCGTCTCACTACGACGAGGGGTGTCGAGTTTGATAACTTGGACTTCACGCTCGAGATGACGGTTGATAGTGCGGGCCTAGGGTTCGAGTTGAAGGTCGATGGGGTTAGGTACGGGAGGGTTGACGCAGAGTTTCGCTGAGGTTCGCCCCCCTCAGGAAGGTAGGCATACGACATGGCATGGGTGTGTATACCGAAGAACGGGGGTGTTTGCGGAGGCGCAACCTCCTTTGGAGTGTCATTATGATGGATCGCTGCGAAGTACCAGAGATACCTCTTCTGGATAGGTCTGGTACGAAGGAAGCGAACTGGGGAG
>Ga0164242_10009239_pt1 | contig 10649 bp, 9 predicted proteins | sample OricomgcompostMG_FD_108783 | JGI IMG/M metagenome (GOLD analysis project Ga0164242, IMG submission 108783) | Miracle-Growth compost microbial communities from Emeryville, California, USA - Original compost - Miracle growth compost (MG) ... | reverse complement strand
GAAGGAGATCGATCTGCGCGCGAATGGCCCGGAGTACGTGTCCCGGGACCAGGAGCCCAAGCGGAGCCTCGAGTATCGCGCCCAGATGAACCGGGAGGGTGTGCCGGCCATGGCGGTCTCGGAAGGCTGGGTCTGGACGCCGGGGACCGAGCTCGCCCCGAAGGCACGTGAGCTGAACCAGAACCGGGAAGAGCGGAGGCTGCAATGAAGGACGCATTCGACACGGGGATGAACCGGACGGGGATCGCGCGCTCGCCCGTGGAGGCCAAGAAGACGGTGGAGGGTGCCCAGGAAGGCACGCAGCTCGAGCCCCCGGGTGAGCACGTCTCACTCCGCGCGATCAGGCTCGAGGCGGCCAAGGCCTCCACGCCGATGGGCCAGATGCCGCCCCCGGCCAGCGTCAAGGGCGCGGTGAAGACGGCGGTGACCGCGCTCAAAGGAGAGAAGGCGAACGTGCTGATCGACAAGCTCGGCGAGCGGCTCGCCTTCGAGCGGATGGGCACGCGGATCTACGAGCTGGCCCTCCTCAAGGCGGACGCGTTTCCAAGCTGGGAGGGCGGGCCGAGCCAGGCGGACCTCGTGGACATCCACGAGGAGGAGCTGGAGCACTTCGGCCTGCTCATCGGCTGCCTGGAGACCCTGGGGGCGGATCCCACCGCGATGACCCCCTCGGCCGCCATCGCGCAGAGCCTCTCCAAGGGCGTGCCGGCGGTGCTGGCGGACCCGCGCACGGATCTGCGGCAGTGCGTGGACGGGCTCCTGGTGGCCGAGCTCACGGACAACGCCTGCTGGGAGGCGCTGATCCTCCTGGCGCGCGAGGCAGGCCAGGACGCGATGGCGGACCTGTTCGAAGCCGCGCTGGCGGAGGAGAAGGAGCACCTGATCAAGGTCCGCGCCTGGGCCACCGCCGGACTGAGCGCCGCGTTGGAACGCAAGCTCCCGTCCAAGCCGAGCACGGAAGCCGAAGCGCCGGCCTAGCCGCCGAAAGCCCAGCCGCTCAGGCTGACCTTGTCGAAGCGTCGCGGAGGACATCGGGACGCTTCGTTCAAGCCCGTTCGGAGGCTACCGCCGCGCCGCGCGGGCGGGGGCGTCCCCACCGTGCTTGGCCAGGAACTCGTCGTAGTCGCCGGTGAAGTCCACCAGGCCGTCGCCCGTGAAGGCGAACAGCCGGGTGGCGAAGGTGCTGATCAGATCCCGGTCGTGGGTGACCACGAACGCGGTCCCCTCGTACTTCTGCAGCGCATCGCCCAGCGCGACGATCGACTCCAGGTCCAGGTGGTTGGTGGGCTCGTCGAGCACCAGCACGTTGTCCTTGGTCAGCATCAGCTTGGAGAAGATCAGCCGCACCGCCTCGCCGCCGGAGAGGGAGTTGGTGTTCTTCAGCCCCTCGTCGCCCTTGAAGAGCATCTTCCCCAGGAGCCCGCGGATCTCCTCGTTGCCGGCCTTGGGATCAAAGCCGTGCAGCCACTGCCAGATGATGGTGTTCGGGGGGATGCCCTCGCGGTGGTCCTGCGCCAGGTACCCCACCGAGGCCTCGTGGCCCCACTCGATCTTCCCTGCGTCCGGCGCGAGCTCTCCCATCAACATCTTGCAGAGCGTGGTCTTGCCCACGCCGTTGCGGCCGATGATCGCGACCTTCTCGCCCTTGGTGACCAGCGCGCGGAAGTCCTGGCACACCTTCACTCCGGGCCATTCCTTGGTCAGCCCGTCGATGGTCAGGGTCTGCTTCCCAGACGCCCGCTTCTGCTCGAACTTGATGAACGGCCGCTCGATGTTGGAGCGCTTGAGGTCGGAGAGCTGGAGCTTCTCCAGCTGCTTCTTCCGGCTCTGCACCTGGGAGGCGCGCGTGCCGGCGTGGAACCGGGCCACGAAGTCCTGGAGCTGGGCGATCTTCTTTCCCTTCTCCGCGTTCTCGCTCTCGATCCGGGAGCGGACCCCGGCCTTGGCTTCGACCATGTCGTCGTAGCCGCCGGTGTAGGTGATGATCGCCTCGTAATCGATGTCCGCGATGTGGGTGCAGATCTCGTTCAGGAAGTGGCGGTCGTGCGAGATGGTGACCAGCACGCCCTGGTACGCGCAGAGGAAGCGCTCCAGCCAGCGGATCGAGTCCAGGTCCAGGTTGTTGGTGGGCTCGTCGAGCAGCAGGGCCTCCGGCTTTCCGAAGAGCGCCTGGGCGAGCAGCACGCGCAGCTTGTAGCCGCCGGGCACCTCGCGCATCTGCTTCTCGTGGTCCGCCACCGGCACGCCCAGGCCGGAGAGGAGCTCGCTCGCGTCCGCGTCCGCGGAGTAGCCGTCCTCCTCCGCGATCACCGTCTCCAGATCGCCCAGCCGAACGCCGTCCGCGTCGGAGAGCTCCGGCAGCGCGAGCAGGCGCTCCTTCTCCTGCATCGCCGCCCACAGCCCCTTGTTCCCGCTGATCACCACGTCCAGCACGCGCAGCTCTTCGAACGCGAACTGATCCTGGCTCAGGACCGACGTCTTCTTCGGCCGGGAGATGCTCCCCTGGTCCGGCTCCAGCTCGCCGGCGAGGATCTTCATGAAGGTGGACTTCCCGGCGCCGTTGGGGCCGGTGAGGCCGTAGCGGCGGCCTTCGGAGAAGTTCACGGCCACGTCCTCGAAGAGGCGCTTCTGGCCGTAGGCCTTACTGACGTTCATCACTTGAATGCTGGGCATGGCTGAGAAAAACGCGGACGCCTACCACATGCATCCCCAGCGGACGAGCGCTTCCTGAGGAAGGTGGCCCCCTGGTCCAAGAATGCAGGCGCGGAAGGACCCGAAAGGCCGCCAGGGAAGGGCACGTGCCACTTGCGAGGGAGCGCGGTCAGCACAAAGGTCGCCGCATGCCGAGCGTGATCACCGTGACCAGCAGCCAGTTCCAGGACAACGACGCCTTGCCCTTCTCCGCCGCGCACTTCTCGGCCGGCGGCCAGAACCAGAGTCCGCATCTCGCTTGGACGCAGGTCCCTCCCAAGGCCCGCAGCTTGGCGGTGACCTGCTACGACCCGGACGCGCCCACCACCGTGGGGTGGGTCCACTGGGTGCTCTTCAACCTCGATCCCAAGCTCACCTCGCTGCCGCTGAATGCGGGCGCGGAAGGCAACACGCCGGCAGGTGCCATCGAGGGATCGACCGACTTCGGGGAGAACCAGTACGGCGGGATGTCACCGCCGCAGGGTGACTACCCGCATCGCTACGAGTTCCGCCTCTTCGCGCTCGATTTCAAGCTCGAGCCGAACGACCGGACCACCTACGCCAAGCTTCGCTTCGCCATCCGCGGCCACGTGATCGGCGATGGGCTGATCACCGGCCTCTTCGGGTTGCCCCGCTAGAGGGACGGGGTGTACTCCTCTTCACTGCGACCCAAGCCCCGCCATGACACCGACCGATGAGGTTCAACCCGTAGAGGCGATTGGCCAGCTCCCGCTGGTTCTGGTGGCGCTCGAAGGCTCGACGGTGTTGGCCGACCAGCGCTTCGAGCCGGGCTCGAGCGTGAGCGTGGGCAGCAACTCACGCAATGATCTGGTGCTCCCTCCGCGCTTCGAGCTCACCGCCTACACGCTCCTCACCCGCGGGTCCTTGCTGCACCTGGCGCGGCCGTTCTTCGTGCAGACCACGGGGTGGCTGGGGGAGACCGCGGTGCCGCTGAAGGGGTATGTGCGCGAGCTCATCCACGCCCACCCGGAGCTGGACCGGCCGGTGCCGCTCGCCAGCGTGCGCTTTCTGATCCGCTACGGCACGGGGCTCGCGCTGCTGGGGAGGTTTGGCGGCTGAGCTGGCCGCCAGGTTCAATCCAGCTTCTTGCTGAAGCGCAGGGTGGCCAGCACCACCAGGACGACCAGGATCCCGCTCATCCAGACGAGCTCGCCGCTCAGCTCGGAGAAGAGGGCGCCCTTGAGGGTGATGCCGCGGACGATCCGCAGGAAGTGGGTCAGCGGCAGCGCCAGCGAGAGCCACTGCGCGAAGCGCGGCATCGCCTCCCAGGGGAACATGAAGCCGCTCAGGAGGATGTTGGGAAGCAGGAAGAAGAAGCTCATCTGCATCGCCTGCTGCTGCGTCCGCGCCAACGTCGAGAACACCAACCCCAGCGCCAGGTTCGCCGCGATGAACACCGCCGCCAGCAGGTAGAGGAGCCAGAGCTGGCCCACGAAGGGCACCTGGAACACCACCGCGCCCAAGAGGAGGATCAGCGTCATCTGGACGTAGCCGATGACGACGTAGGGGAGGATCTTCCCCACGATCAGCTCGCCGCGCCGGAGCGGGGAGACGATCAGCTGCTCCAGGGTGCCGCGCTCGCGCTCGCGCGCGATCGCCATCGAGGTGAGCATCACCATCGTCATCGTCAGGAGCACGCCCACCAGCCCCGGCACGATGAAGATCGCGGTCTTCAGATCCGGGTTGTACCAGGTGGTGGGCTCCACCTGGATGGGCTCGGGACCGCTGGGGCCCAAGCGCGCGGCCAGGAGGATCGACGAGCGGGCCTGCGCCAGCCCGATGGCGGTGTTGGTCGCGCTGGCCACGGTCTGCGGATCGCTCCCGTCCACCACCAGCTGCAGGTGCGAGGGGTGGCCCCGAAGGAGGTCGCGCTCGTAGCCGGGTGGAATGACCAACGCCACCTGGGCGTCTCCGCCGCGGAGCGCGTGCGCTATCTCCGGGTACGACTGGACCGCTCTCACCAGCCGGTAGAAGCCGGTGGCCTCCAGGCTCTGGGCGAAGTCGCGCGAGCGGGCCGAGTGGTCCTGATCGAAGACCACCGTGGGCATGTGCCGCACGTCGGTGTCGATCGCGTAGCCGAAGAGCAAGAGCTGCATCACCGGCAGCGCGGCCATCATCGCCAGCGTGAGGCGGTCGCGGCGGAGCTGGAGGATCTCCTTCACCGCGATCGCCCACAGCCGGGTCCACGACGAGGCGAGCTGGCCGCGGAGGCTCATGGGTGCGGCTCCGCGCCTTCGCCTTCGTGACGCACCATGGAGACGAAGGCGTCCTCCACCGTCACCCGCGCCGGACGGGAGGACTCGATCCTCAGGCCTGCCTCGCCGAGCACGCGCTCCGCCAGCGCGCGTGGATCCACTCCGCCGAGCGTGGCCAGGCGAAGCGTGTGGCCGTAGTGGGCGATCTCATCCACGCCCGGCTGGGCGCGAAGGAGCGACGCCGAGCGCACCGCCTCCTCCACCTGGAGCTCCGCGACCTGCAGCCCACGCCGCGCGACGATCTCCGCGGGGGTGCCTACGTCCAGCACCGCGCCGCGGAAGATGAAGGCCAGCCGGTGACAGCGCTCGGCTTCGTCCATGTAGTGGGTGGTGACGAGGATGGTGGTGCCGGAGGCCGCCAGGCTGTGGATCTGCTCCCAGAACTCGCGGCGGCTGACCGGGTCCACGCCGGCGGTGGGCTCGTCCAGAAAGAGGAGCGGCGGCTCGTGGATGGTGGCGCAGGCGAGCGCCACGCGCTGCTTCCAGCCACCGGAGAGGGTTCCTGCGATCTGGTCCCGCCGCGCCATGAGCCCGGTCCGTTCCAAGACCTGGGACAGGCGCGCGGCCCGCGTCGCCGAGGGCACGCCGTAGAGGCCGGCGTAGAAGCGCAGGTTCTCGAAGACGGTGAGGTCCTCGTAGAGGCTGAAGCGCTGGGTCATGTACCCGATGCGCTCTTTCACCCGCTCGGGCTCGCGGGCGACGTCGTGGCCGACCACGGTGCCGCGCCCGCCGCTGGGATCGAGGATCCCGCACAGCATCCGGATGGTCGTGCTCTTGCCCGCGCCGTTGGGCCCGAGCACGCCGAAGATCTCTCCCTGCCGCACCTGGAGCGAGACGTCCCGCACCGCCACCAGCGCGCCGAAGCGACGCGAGAGGTGCTCGGCGTCGATGATCAGCGCGCTCACCGAGCCCCTACGCGGTCGAAGTCCACGAACGCAGGGAGGCCCGCGTGCAGGCGGCCCTTCGGATCGGTCACGTTCACGCGCACCCGCATCACCAGATTGGGGCGCTCCTTGGGACTGAACAGGTAGCGCGGCGTGAACTCCAACGTCCGTCCGACCGACTCGATCGCGCCCTCGAAGCTCTGGGGCTCGCCGTCCAGTCGGACCTTGGCGGCGGTCCCAGCCTGGAGCCCGGAGAGTTCAGCTTCCGGGACGAAGACGTCCACGTAGGGACGCAGAGGTTCGCCGAGCGTGACCACCGGGCTTCCTGCCTGGACCACCTCGCCGGGCTCCACCATCGTCTCCAGGATCTCTCCGGCCACGGGCGCGTGGAGGACGAAGCGCGCCAGCCGCTCCTGTTCGGCCAGGAGCGCGGCCTGCGCCTGGGCGGAGCGGGCCAGCGCCACCTGGACCTCTTGCGTACGCGCACCCGCGACCAGAGAGGCCAACCGGGCTTCGGCCCCCTGGCGGTCCGCGGTGGCTTGCCGGAGCCGCCCCTCCGCGTCGTCCAGAGCTGACTGGGGCAGCGCGTTGGCGGCGCGCAGCGTGCGGTCCCGCTCGGCGGTCTGGCGGAGGGTTTCCTCGGTGGCGCGGCTTGCCTGGACCTTGGCCTGCGCGGAACGAAGGTCCTGCGACTTGGCCCCCGCTCGCAACAGGTCGAGCTGAGCGTCCGCGGCCTTGGCCTCCGCCTCGCGGATCTCCACCTGTCGCCGCTCCAGGGTGTCGTCCAGGCTCACCAGCGGCTGATCCGCCGCCACATGCGCGCCGCGCTGAACGGAGAGCGTGCGGATCTTCCCGGCGGACTCAAACGAGAGGTTGCGCTCGTGGAGCTCGACCACACCCTGGTACTGCCCTTGCGCGAGCGTGGGGCCGCGCGCGCAGCCCAGGAGCAAGAGGAGGGCAGGGAGCCATTTCATCAGGTCTTCTCCGTGGCTGGCTGCCGCTGAGCGGAAAGGGTGGGGCGCTGGGCGGACATGCCGGCGGTTCACCCCGCGAGGTCGATGCGGATCAGGCGCAGGAAGGGGACCGTCTCCACGGAAGGCCGCGCGTCGATCTCGCAGAGCAAAGTGAGTGTAGGCTCATCCTCTGCGCCGTCCGGCCCGAGCACGTTCTGCTCCGCGGTCCACCGGTGTGGTTCGTCGGCGGGCTTGAGGAAGGTGTGCTGCGGCTTGCGGCCACGCGGCGTGAGATCGAACGCCTTCCCTTCGGCGAACCAGGGCTTGAAGAGCTCCGCCAGCTTCTCTTCGGTCCAGCCGTCGTCAGGGGCGATCAGCGCCACCGCCTCTTCGTAGGCCTGTTTGCCCAGAGCGCGCACCAGGGCGTGCAGCTCGGCGCGGACGCGGATGGGGAAGGTGCGCGGGTTGGCGTCCAACGGCTGCGGCGCCAGCGCGCGCGGCTCCTCCTGCGCCACCCGGACCTTGGCGCCGGCAGGATCCCGAAGCGCCTCCCACTCCTCGAGCAGGCTCGCGTCCACCTGCTTGAGCATCACCCGAAGCTGGGCGATGGCGTCCTCCAGCGCGTCGTCGCGGAGCACCTCCGGCACGGTCTGGACCAGCGTCTTGTAGGCCTCCGAGAGATACCGGAGCAGCACGCCCTCGCTGCGCTGGAGCCCGTACTCGCGGACGTAGTCGTTGAAGCTGATGAAGCGCTCCAGGAGGTCCCGCGCCACCGACTTGGGGTGGATGTTGGCCTGCCCCACCCAGGGATGCGCCTTGGCGAAGAGGTTGAAGGTGCCGTAGATGAACTCGCTCTGCGGCTTGGGGTACTCGACCTTCTCCAGCTCTTCGATCCGCTCGGCGTACTCCATCCCCTGGGCCTTCATCTCGGCCATCTTCCGGGTCTTGAGCAGGTCCACCTGCTTGTAGAGGACGGCGCTGGGGTTCTCCAGGATCGACTCCACCAGCGTGACCACATCCAGCGCGTAGGTGGGGGAGTCCGGCTCCAGTTGGCCGAGCGTGCTGAGCAGGTAGAGCGCCAGCGTGTGCATCAGCGAGAACTCGCGCTGCAGCTCGGGGCTGACCCGCACCAGGATCTTCCGGCCCTCCTTCACCAGGTCCACCAGGCGGGCCTCCCGCAGCGATCGGAAGAGCACCGCGGCGCGCTTGAGCTGCTGGCGCTTCAGGTAGTCGTTGAGGTGCGCCTTGAGGATGAGCCTCACCAGCCGGGGATAGCCGCCGCCGTGCCGGTCCGGGACGCTCTGCAGGACGTTGAGCAACATCCCGTGGCTGACCTCGAAGCGGGACTCGAGCGGCTCCGGCTGCTTCTCCAACAGCCGCTCGAAGGTCTGGCGATCGAAGTGGACGTAGCCCTTGGTCGGCGGCTGCTTCTTCACCACCTTCTTGCCCTGGGCCTGCTTCGCCGCGAGCTTGAGGTTCTCGATCGCGTGCTCGGGCGCCTGCGCCAACACATAGCCCTGGTCGTCGAAGCCCTTGCGGCCGGCGCGGCCGGAGATCTGGTGGAAGTCGCGCGCGGACAAGATCCCCGTCTTCTCGCCGTCGTACTTGCAGAGCTGGGTGAAGAGCACCGTGCGGATGGGGATGTTCACGCCCACGCCCAGGGTGTCCGTGCCGCTGATCACCTTGAGCAGCCCGGTCTGCGCCAGCTTCTCCACCAGGAGCCGGTACTTGGGCAAGAGCCCCGCGTGGTGCAGGCCAATGCCGTGGCGGAGGAACTTCTGGATGTCCTTCCCGGCCGGCGTGTCGAAGCGGGCGCCCTGGAGCGCGATCCGGATCTGCTCCTTCTCCTCCTTGGTGGAGAAGTTCACGCTGGTGAGGTTCTGCGCCTGCTCGGCGGCGGCGCGCTGGGTGAAGTTCACCAGGTACACCGGCGCCTTCCCGGTGTTGATCAGCTCTTCGATCGTCTCGTGGAGCGGGGTCTCGATGTACTGGAAGCTGAGCGGGACCGGGCGCTCCACGCTCTTCACCGCGGCGACCTCGCGGCCGGTGAGCGCGCGGAGGCTCTCTTCGATCGCCTGGGTGTCGCCCAGCGTGGCGGACATCAAGAGGAAGGTCGTCTTGTCCAGCGTGAGGAGCGGGATCTGCCAGGCCACCCCGCGCTCCTTGTCCGCGTAGTAGTGGAACTCGTCCATCACCACCGCGTCCACCGCAGGGTCCGCCTCGCGAAGGCAGAGGTTGGCCAAGATCTCCGCGGTGCAGCAGAGGATGGGCGCGTCGCGGTTGATGCTCGCGTCGCCGGTCATCATCCCCACGTTCTCTGGCCCGAAGAGCTGGCAGAGCGTGAAGAACTTCTCGTTCACCAGCGCCTTGATCGGGCAGGTGTAGAACGACCGCTTGCCCTCGGCCATCGCCTTGAAGTGGAGCGCGGTGGCGACCAGCGACTTGCCGGAGCCGGTGGGGGTGCTGAGCAAGAGGTGCTTGCCCTCCATCAGCTCGAGGATGGCCTCTTCCTGCGCGGGGTAGAGCGAGAGCCCGGTGCCCGCGACGTAGGAGAGGAAGCGGTCGAGGATCTGATCGGAGGTGAGCGGCGTTCCGGTGGGGATCAGATCGCCCAGCGGGCGCGGGGTGGCGGCGGTCGAAGTGTCCAAGGCGCGCGAGCATACGCGCACCGGGCGCGGCCCCATCCTCCCTTTGTCCGACGGTTGCGCGTCGTATCGCCTGACCGTCTGAAACAGCGGAAGGTGCCGGGATGCGAACAAGACGAACACCGCACTGGACGCTCCTTGTTGCCGCCGCCCTGCTCAGCGCCTGTTCACTGGGAGGGCCGCCCGCGATGGAGCCGGCTCCCACAGCTCAGCTCCTGGGCCAACCGATCCTGGTGATGGACGAAAGCAGTCCGCTCCTGTGGGACGGGGTCTTCTGCGATCAAGTCGAACGGTGGGTGCTCTACGACGATGGGCACATCCTGTTCTGTGACACGCTCCTCACCCATCAACAGGCAGGGACCTTCCGGGTCGCCCAGATGACGAAGGAGTCCCTGGCCGAGTTCCTCGGTCGTCTTCCGCGGGAGCAATTCCGCACGGAGGAGCCCATGAGCACGGGAGGAGGCGGAACGGACGGCATGTTGACCTCTTTGCTGCTGCGAGACGGGCAGGGTTGGAAGGAGGTCTACGTCGTGGGACTGAGTGATCAGGGCGGCAGCCTCCGTAACCGGATGCGCGGCTGGCTGAGCGAGCTGTTCGGTGTTCAGAAAGCGCCCCCGCCCGCCTTCGCCGAGATCCTCAAGGCGATCCGCAGCGTGCCACTCGAAGCATCGGTGCCGCTCACGGCGCCAGAGCCCGCCACCTTGTCCAACTGGAAGCCGAAGGGCGTCACCGGGTAAAGGGACTCACCGCTCCGGGCTTCGCAGCGTCCGCTCCGGGCTGCCGCTCCCACCGGCGATCTTCACCGCTCGACCGTCCACGGTGAGCGCGCCCTCGGCGAACAGGCGCACGGCCATGGGGTAGATCAGATGTTCCTGCACCAGGATCCGCGCGGCCAGGGCCGCTTCGTCGTCCTCGGGCAGCACCGGCACCGCGGCCTGCGCGACGATCGGCCCGGTGTCCGTGCCCTCATCCACGAAGTGCACCGTGCACCCGGCGATCTTCACCCCGTGCGCCAAGGCTTGCTTGGCCCCATGCAGCCCGGGGAACGCTGGCAACAGGGCAGGGTGGATGTTCAAGACGCGGTGCGGGAACGCGCGCAGAAAAGTCGGCCCGACGATCCGCATGAAGCCGGCCAGGCACACCAGCTCCACGCCCGCCGCCTTCAACCGCTCGACCAAGGCCGTCTCGAACGCGGCGCGG
>Ga0164242_10009238_pt1 | contig 10649 bp, 9 predicted proteins | sample OricomgcompostMG_FD_108783 | JGI IMG/M metagenome (GOLD analysis project Ga0164242, IMG submission 108783) | Miracle-Growth compost microbial communities from Emeryville, California, USA - Original compost - Miracle growth compost (MG) ... | reverse complement strand
GGTGATGAAGCAGAACCCGCTGGCGATGCACAGGAACGCTCGCCCCGCCGCCATCGCCGCGCTGGCCGCAGGGGAGCAGGGCAAGTTCTGGCAGATGTACGACCTCCTCTTCGCGCACCAGACTCAGCTCGATCAGGCGAGCCTGGAGAAGTACGCGCAGGAGGTGGGCGTGGACATGACCCGCTGGAAGGCGGACCTCAACAACCCCAAGCTGTCCGCGCGCGTGGCCCGCGAGCTGGCGGAAGGGGCCGCGCTGGGCGTGACCGGCACCCCGGCCTTCTTCATCAACGGCCGGATGTTGTCGGGCGCGCAGCCTGCCGCGAATTTCCGCACGCTCATCGACGCGGAGATCGCCCGCGCCGAGGCGCTGGTGAAGAGCGGCACCCCGGCCAACCGGGTCTACGACGCGGTCACCGCGCGGGGGCTCGCGCGCGCCGCGGCCAAGCCCGCCGCGCCCAGCCGTCCGCCCCCCGGCCCGGTGGTCCACAAGATCGCCATCCCGGCGGACGCCGCGACCTTCGGCCCCAAGCACGCCAAGGTCACCATCGTGGAGTTCTCTGACTTCCAGTGCCCCTACTGCGGCCGCGCGGCCCCGGCGGTGGAGGAGATCCGCAAGGCCTATCCGAAGGACGTTCAGCTGGTCTTCCGCCAGTTCCCGCTCGGGATGCACCCCAACGCGCACATCGCGGCCCAGGCCTCGGTGGCGGCGCAGAACCAGGGCAAGTTCTGGCAGATGCACGACCTGCTCTTCGCGCACCAGACCCAGCTCTCCAAGGATCAGCTCTTCGCCTACGCCAAGCAGCTGGGCCTGAACATGGGCAAGTTCGAGAAGGACTTCGCCAGCCCGGAGACCAACGCGCGCATCGCCCAGGATCAGAAGGACGGCGCGGCGGCGGGCGTGAACGGGACCCCGTACTTCTACGTCAACGGCCGCCAGCAGGTGGGCGCGATGCCCTTCGAGCAGTTCAAGGGCGTGATCGACGCGGAGATCCAGAAGGCGAACAAGCTGCTCGCGTCCGGCGTGAAGCAGGAGCAGCTCTACGACAAGCTGGTGGAGCAGGCCACCGCCGAGGCGGGCAAGCCCCAGGCGGCGCCAGCGAACCCGGTCAAGCACGTGGAGATTGGCCAGGCGCCGGTGCGCGGAGCCGCCAACGCGCCCGTCACCATCGTCGAGTTCTCCGACTTCCAGTGCCCCTACTGCGGCAGGGCGTTCAACACGCTCAAGCAGATGGAGTCGCAGTACCAGGGCAAGATCAAGGTCGCCTTCAAGAACGAGCCTCTGCCCATGCACCCCTTCGCCCGGGGCGCCGCCACGGCCGCGCTGGCGGCCAAGGACCAGGGCAAGTTCTGGGAGATGCACGACCTGCTCTTCACCAACCAGCGGGCCCTGGATCGCCCGTCCCTGGAGAAGTACGCGCAGGACCTGAAGCTGGACATGGTGAAGTTCCGGGCCGCGCTGGACAACAACCAGTACGAGAAGTACCTGCAGGCGGACACCTCGCAGGCCGCGCAGCTGGGCGTGCACGCGACCCCGACCTTCTTCGTGAACGGCGAGGAGCTGGTCGGGCCCACGCCGGAGCAGCTGAAGGCGTCCATTGATCAGGCGCTGGCCAAGGTCGCCCGGAAGTAGACGGCTGAACGGTCTGATGAAACGCGGCGCTGGGCGAAAGCCCGGCGCCGTTTCTATTTTGTGCGGCACGCCCCCGCCCATGCCGCCGCCCCGCTCCCCCGACATCCCTGCCCCCGCCGCGGCCGCCGCTGCTGCTGCTGCTGCTGCCGCACCGAAGGGTTCCCACCGCCCCCGGCATCGCCCCAGCGTGGGCGAGCTGTTCTTCGCCTCCCTGTCGCTCGGGCTGATCGGCTTTGGCGGAGGGATGAGCGTGCTGGAGGTGATCCGCAACCGGATGGTCACCCGCCGCGGCTGGGTCACGGATCGCGAGTTCACCAACGCCGCCACGCTGTCGCAGATGCTGCCCGGCGGCGCGTCCTCCAACACGCTCGCCTACCTGGGGCTGCGCTTCCACAAGCTCAAAGGGGCGCTCGCGGGCTACCTCGGGTTTCTGCTCCCGGGCGCCGTGTCGATCACTGCGCTCGCGTGGGTCTACGCGCGGTTCGGGGCGATCCCTCATGCCGACGCGTTCCTCCAGGGGCTGAACGCGGGGGTGGTCGGGGTGATCGGCGCGATCACCTTCAAGATGCTCCGGACCAGCGTGGCCCGCCTGTGGCAGATGGCGGTGGCGGCCGGCGCGCTCCTGCTCAGCCTGGTGGGCGAGGCCTCCTCGCTGGAGGTCGCGCTGGTCGGGATCGTCGCGGGGCTGATGCTGGACCTCGGCTTCGAGCGGGCCCGCCTCTGGCGCTTCAAGCGCCACCTCAAGCGTGAACCCGAGACGCCGGTGGCGCTCCCGGAAGAGGGTCAGGCCCTCCCGGTTCACGAATTCCGGAGCGACCCGGACGCGCCCAGCCCTGAAGACGGCGGCCCGCCGGTGGACGAACGCCGCCGGGCCGAGCACCGCCCAGAGGTCGGCCACGAGGACGTCCATGAAGAGGACGACGCCGAAGACAAGGACGTCGCGCCACCGGACCCCTCCCGCCTCCGCGTCCTCCTGGTGCTGCTGCTCCCGGCCTTGGCCTTCGGGCTCACCCGGGGCGAAGCGCTGGCCCGCCTGGTGGTGGTCTTCTTCCGGACCGGTCTGGGGGCGTACGGCGGTGGGTTCGCGATCATCCCCACCCTGCACCAGACGGTCTCCGGGAACCACTGGCTCACCGAGCGCCAGTTCACCGACGCGGTGGCGGTGGGCAAGCTCACCCCGGGGCCTGTGCTGCTGATGGCCACCTTCATCGGTTACCTGCGCGCGGGGATCGCCGGCGCGTTCGCCGCGACGCTGGGGATCTTCGCGGCGCCGTTCCTGCTGATCACCGTGGTGGGGACCTGGCTGGATCGGATGCGGTCGCGCCGGTGGGTGCGGGCGGCGCTCCGGGGCCTCACCCCCGCCGTGGTGGGGCTGATGGCAGCCGCCGCGCTCACGCTCGGGCAGACGCTGCAGACCGGCGCGGGGCTGGGGATCGCCGCCGCGGTGGCGCTCACCCTGGTCCGCTTCGAGCTCAACCCGGTGCCACTGCTCGCGCTGGCCGGGGTGGCCCGCCTGGGGCTTCACCTCTTCGCCGGGTACTGACCGCCGGGTCTGCGCCCTCCCGGGTCAGTCCAGGTTCACCCGCGGAGCGGGCGACGCCACCTCCAGCCGGGCGCTCCGCTGCAACAGCCCCGCGGAGAGGTACGCCAGCGATCCCCCCACCGCAAACGCCTGGGCCAGGGGACGGACGTGCTCGGGGGAGATGCCGAACCAGCCGGAGAAGGTGTAGGTCCCGTCGAAGAGGACCCACGCCACCGTCCCCATGACCAGCATCCCCCAGGGCCAGAACAGGCTGCCGCCGCGGAGCGAGAGCGCGGTGAGGAGGATGGGCGCCAGCACCGCCAGCGCGACGATGTCTCCCACCGCAGAGAAGAGATCGCTCAGGCTCCCCAGCTGGCCACCAAGGACCAACTGGAGATCCGCCCACGCCGACCCACCGGCGATCACCACCGCCAGCAGCAGCGAGCCCACCACCGCCGAGATCTTCACCGCCCGGGAGACCTGGAAGTCCATCCCCGCGGCGCTCCAGGTGCGGGCCACCAGCACCGCCCCGACGAGGGTGCAGAGGTTGGCGAGCCCGACCAACGTCCCCCCGATGAGGCTCGACACCGCGGCCGGAAGGAGCCCGCCGATCAGGTGAACGCTGCTGCCGAAGAGGACGGCGTAGATCAACAGGAGCACGTAGGTCAGCGCCATCGCCGACCAGGCCCGTCGCATGTAGTCGCCCCGGTCAAACTGCGCCGCCGCGATCAGGCACCCTGCCGCGGCCGCCGCCCGGGAGAGCAGCGCCGCGCTGACGTAGGCCCACGTCGCGCCCCCCGAGGTCTGAAAGAGCCCGAAGGCAAAGAGGGCCAGGGCCACCGGGAGGGCGGCGATGAGCCAGCGCGACGACTTCATTTCGTGAGCTCCTGCTTCAGGTTTGCGAACAGCCCGTCCGCCTGGGGTACCGACGAGGTACGACCGCATCGGTTTGAATGAGCGCAGGACGAGCTTCAGCCCCCTTCGTGCCTGCGCTCCTGCCTCTCAGCCGACGGCGAGCTGGGGCGGCGGTGCGCTCAGCTCCAGCCGCGCCTGACGCTGCAAGAGCCCCGCGGAGAGGTAGGCGACGCAGCCCCACCAGCGGAAGGCCTCGCTCAAGGGCTTGAGCTCGGAGGGCGCCATGCCGAGCGCGGTCGCGATGGGGCCCGATGCGTCATGGAGCACCCAGCCCACGGTCCCCAGGACGATCAGCCCCCACGGCCACGCCAGGGTCCCGCCGCGCAGCGCGAGCGCCGTGAGGAGGATGGGCGCCAGCACGCCCAGGGAGACGATGTCCCCCAGATCCGACGCGAGGTAGCTGAGCGCGTCGAAGTGGCCACCCAGCGCGAGCTTCAGATCCAGAAGCGAGGTGGACCCGGCGATGGCCAGCGCGATGGCCAGCGAGGCCGCCATGCTGGCGAAGCGAACCGTGCGCGAGACTTGAAGATCCAGACCCGCCAGCCGCCAGGTGCGCGCCACGCTCAAGGCCCCCACGATGGTGCAGACGTTCGCCGCCGCCACCAGGACCGCGCTCACGATCTTCGCCGCCGCCGGGAGGGTCCGCTCCGACAGGTGCCCCGCCGCCCCAAACACCAGCGCGTTCCCCAGGAGCAGCACGTAGGTCGTCCCCAGGATCAGCCACGCCCGCCGCATGTGGTCGCCCCGGTCGAACTGGGCCGCGGCGATGCCACACCCTAGCGCCGCGGCGGCCCGGGCGAGCAGGCCCTCCACCCGGTAGGCTTCGTCCATGGACGCGCCGTGCGCGACCATCGTCCTCAGGGCGGCGTACACGCCCACGCAGAGCAGCACCGGCAGCGCGGCCACCCACCAGCGGGACCTGGTCATTTGAGCTCCTGGGTGATCGACGCGAGCAGGCCGTCCGCCTGGGTGGTGCCGACCAGGATCGACAGCATGGGCTTGAAGGAAGGCAGCACCAGCTTGAGCTGGGGCGCGGTGAGGTTCTCCGGCGCCACGCCCACGGTGCGCTTGCAGAAGGTGTTCACCGCGCTCTGGGCAGCCTGCGGCCCCAGCAAGGTGCTCAACCGGTTCACGAGGAGCTCTGCGGCGTCGGCCATGGCGGCGCAGTGAAGCCGAGCGCGCGCCGTTTCACAACCGGTGACTCTGCTCAAAAGAGACGTCCGCCCGTGGGGCGGCTAGGCGCTCTTCTTTTCCTTCTCCAGGATGACCTGAGGAGGCTCGTGCTGGGTGACCACCGCCTCGGTGATCTTGCACTCGCGCACGCCGTCCCGGTACGGCACGTCGTACATGATGTCGAGCATCGCGTCCTCCATGATGGCGCGGAGGCCACGGGCGCCGCTGCTGCGCCGCATCGCCTCCTTGGCGATCGCCCGGAGGGACTCCTTGGTGAAGGTCAGCTTCACCTTCTCCATCTCGAACATCTTCTGGTACTGCTTCACCAGCGCGTTCTTCGGCTGGGTGAGGATGGTGACCAGGTCGTCCTCGCTCAGATCGCTCAAGGTGGCCACCACCGGGAGCCGTCCGACGAACTCGGGGATCATCCCGAACTTCATCAGGTCCTCTGGCTCCGCCAGCTTGAGCAACTCGCCCACGCTGCGCTCGTCCTTGTGCGCGACCTTGGCGCCGAAGCCCAGCCCCTTCTCCCCCACCCGGCGCTGGATCACCGAGTCGATCCCGTGGAACGCGCCGCCGCAGATGAAGAGCACGTTGGTGGTGTCCACCTGGACGTACTCCTGCTGGTTGTACTTCTTGCCCCCGCGCGGGGTGACGTTGGCGCGGGTGCCTTCAATGATCTTGAGCAGGGCCTGCTGCACGCCCTCCCCGCCCACGTCCCGGGTGGCGGACGGCGAGTCGCCCTTGCGCGCGATCTTGTCGATCTCGTCCACGTAGACGATCCCGCGCGACGCCTTCTCCACGTCGTAGTCGGCGTTGTGGAGGAGGTTCTGGATGATGTTCTCCACGTCCTCGCCCACGTAGCCGGCCTCGGTCAGGCTGGTGGCATCCGCGATGGTGAAGGGGACGTTGAGGAACCGCGCCAGCGACTGGGCCAGGAGCGTCTTCCCGGAGCCGGTGGGGCCAATCAGGAGGATGTTGCTCTTGCTGAGCTCCACCTCTTCCGGGCCGGGCACCTTCATCCCGGGACGGGGACGGGCCGCCGGGCGCTTCTGGTAGATGCGCTTGTAGTGGTTGTAGACGGCCACCGCGAGGACCTTCTTCGCGTAGTCCTGTCCCACCACGTAGTCATCCAGGAAGCACTTGATCTCGTTCGGCGTCGGCAGCGAGACCTGTGGCTTGCCGTCCTCCCGTTCGTTCTCCTCCGCGATGATGTCGTTGCAGAGCTTGATGCACTCGTCGCAGATGTAGACGGTGGGGCCGGCGATCAGCTTGCGCACCTCGCGCTGCGATTTGCCGCAGAACGAGCAGGAGAGATTGACGTGCTGCTCCTTCTTCACTTCCGCCTCCGATGCTCACCGCACGCCGCGGTCGCCCAGTCTCTGAAGGTGCCTCACTGGCCAACCAGGCACCCGTCGAAAATATAGGCCCCAACCCCCGGCGCAGGAAGCCCTCGCAGCAACGCTAGGGGGAAACCCGAACTTCCCCAGGGTTGCCCCGTGTGCTCCCGAACCTTGTGTCAGGGTGAGGTTCCCTAACCGCTCAACCCCGCGCGTTCACGCCGGACGCCAGCTCTTCGACGTCGTCGGCCAGCGCGCTCGCCCGCTCGGCGACTGGGGACGGCACCTCGCCACAGGCCGAAAGCTCCGCCGCCAGCTTGCGGGCGGCCTGCGCCAGGCGCCGCAGCTGGAGCGAGGTCGGACGGGGCTCGGGAGCGGGCCTCGGGTAGCGCTCGGTCAGCTCGCGCTTGAGGGCGGAGACCGGCCGCTCCGGGTTCCAGATCGACTCGCGGATCTGCTGGTATTCGTCCGGCGGGAGCTGGCCGCGCTCCTCGGCGTCCGCGAGCACCTCCACCACCTCGAACGCAGGCGCGCGCTCCGGGAAGGCCTCGCGCTCCACCTGCTCCGGCTCGTGGCGCTTCAAGAAGGAGAAGCTCCGGGTCAGCTTGAGCGCGGTGCTCTTGCGGATGTGGAGCTCCTTCGCGCAGTAGCCTTCGAAGGACGGGAAGCCCCAGCCCTCCCACAGCCCTTCGTCGCTGACGCGGGTGAGCAGCTTGCCCAGCTCCACCCAGGTGGACTTGAAGCGGCGGGCGGCGGCGAGGACCGTCTGACGGTAGGGATCGTTCTCGGCTTGGGGCAGCGCGGCGGCGGTGGACATGAGGCCTGGCTGTTTGGCCGAAACCGCGCGGGCTCGCAAGCCCAAGCGTTGCCGCTCAAGCCTTGACCGGCGCTAGCCGCTCTTCTTGCCAATGGTGAAGGACAGCCCCACCGACGCGCCGGCGCCACCGCCTGCCTTGAACGGCCACTTCTGCAGCGTCTTGAGCATGCAGTCCGCCAGGGGCCCGTTCTTGAAGTCCGGGTTGTCCACCCAGAGCTTGGTGACCTTGCCGTCGTTGCCGACCACGAACTCAATCGGGATGCGCGCGGAGAGCCCCGGCTTGCGCTGCGCCTCCGCCATCAGGCACGGGTAGAGGCTCCGCTGGTGGGCGGCCACCACCTCGTGGATCGCCGCCTGGTCGGCTTGGCCAATCTCCAGCCCCTCTGAATCCTTGCTGGGCTTGGCCGCCGCGGACACCGGGTGGGCCTTGTCGCCCGAGCGCGACGCGTGGGACGAACGCTCCGGGCGACGCGACGGCTTCCCGGGCTCGAGCGGATAGTCGAGCAGCTCCTCGTCTCCGCTGCTGGCCTTGGCCAGGGTGATGGTCGGCGGGTCCATGGTGATGTCGGCGAAGGCCAGCGCGTCGGTGTTGGCCCAGGGGTTGTGGACCGCCAGGTACCGCGCCCCGGCCGCCGCGCTCACCGCGATCACCACCGCCACCGCGCCGACAATGGAGAGCACCACCGTGCGCTTGCGTCGCGAGGCCTGCTGGTCGCTGCGGTCCTTGGCCTCCACCCGGAGCTTGGCCTGGGCCTTGGCGATGTGGAGCCCGAAGCCGTCCAGCGTGCTCAGCGGACGGAAGTCGTTCTCCCCCAGCCGGGAGACCGGGGTCTGGCCGGTGATCTCCCCGGCGTAGAGCTTCTCCACCAGCTGCTCGCGGGACACCGGCCCCAAGACCAGCTCTGCTTGCCTGAACAACCACTGCTCGTTCACTGCGATCCCTGGGTAGGCTCCGGCCATCGAGCGAGGGTTCGCATTCTAGCGCCCCCGGATCCGCTCGCAATCGAGGGAGGCGCCATCAAGCCCAGAAGGCTCGCGCTCTGGCTCTGGTACCGAGGCGACCGCTTCCGCGGCTTTCAGTCGCAGCCAGGCGGCGGCACCGTGCAGCAGGCGCTGGACGAGGCCCTGCGCGGGCTCGGCGACTTTGGCGGCCTCTTTCCGGCGGGCCGGACGGACCGGGGCGTCCACGCCCGGATGCAGGTGGTGGGCGTCCGCGCGCCGGGCGAGCTGGATCCTGAAGCGCTTCGGCTCGCCCTCAACGCGAGGCTGCCGGAGGGCCTGGGCGTCGCGCACGCGGCGGCGGCCCCCAAGGGCTTCCATCCTCAGTGGGGCGCGGTGGGAAAGCGCTACCGCTACCGGTTGCAGCTCGAGGGACCGCCCGCGCCCGAGTGGGCCGGCCTGTGCTGGTCCCCTGCTGAGCATCCACGCCTTTCGAGCGCACGGATCGATCCGGCCCGATTGGCCTCGCTCCTGCGGCGCTGCGAGGGGACGCGCGACTTCTTCGCCTTTCACGCCAGCTCGAGCGTGCGCAAGCCCCGGACAGTGGCGCGGGCGGAGCTCATCGCCTGTGGCGGTGGGCGTTTCGAGGCGCGCTTCGAGGGCGCAGGGTTCGCGCGCTACCAGGTGCGGATCCTGGTCGGAGCGTGCGCGGCGGTGGCGGGGGGGGTGCTCCCGGAGGAGCAGTTCGCCGCGGCGCTGGAGTCGGCCGCGCCGCTTGCGGGGATCCGCGCGCCGGGGGAGGGGCTCGTGCTGTGGGAGGTCCTCTACCCGCCCACGCTCGATCCGTTCGCGCCGCAGCGCGCGGCCGCGGGGGGTGTCCCCGCGTGCCCGCCGTTCAGCTGATCAGTCTTCGATCCGGTCGGTGTACTTCTCGAGCAGATCGTCGATCGCCTCGCGGAGGTACTCGCTCTGGCGGATGCGGGTGGAGCGCGAGAGATCCTTGAGCGCGAGGAGCTTCTCGCGCTGAAGCCGAAAGACGACCGAGGTGAGACGGGGCGTGTCGAGCATGTGTGCGTCCTCCTACAGGTGCGCACAGCGTCTCACGTGGTTTCAGAGCGTCCAAGATTTCGTCGTGGATCTCCGGAAACTTGATCTCTGGAGCTGCTGAGTCGTTGGTCCCCGGATTTGATCTGGAGGGCCTCGACCTTTGGGAGCGGTCTTCCGACCGCGACTCTTCCGCGGTCCCTACCTCCCGGCCCGCCGTCTCCGCAGCCCGCACCACCCGGCCATCGCGAGGAGCGAGACCAACCCTCCCGGGAGGCCCGGCGCGGTGCAGCCCTGCGCCTGTCCCGCGGCGGTGGCGGCAGGGGCTACCCGACTGAGCGTGGTCAGCCCCTTCCAGCTCCGCTCCGCGACGTTCCCGGATTCATCTTGAACGCGCACGCTCACCCCACCCGCCTGGCGCAGCGCCTCGCGCTCGATGGGGTGCGCGGGGCCGTAGCCGCTCCACGCACCGTCGCCCAGCTTGTAGGCGTAGCGAAGCGCGGTCCCGGAGATCACATCCCTGGCTTTGACCTCGAGCCCCTGGTCCGCGGTCCGGACGAGCGAGAGCTCCGGCGGGTCCCAGTCCACCAAGAACGGGACGCGGACCGCGGGGGAGACGCTCCCCGGATCACCCGCGAAGCGGGCCCGCACGTCGATCTGGTGGGTGCCCTGCAGGAGGAAGCTGGCGCGCGAGACGCGGAGACGCCCGTCGGTCGAAGGATGGAACTCGGACCAGAAGCCGTCGTCCACGCGGTAGGAGTATTCGGTAGCGCCGGAGCCCTCCCCTCTCACCGCCAGCACCGCGGTGGGGAGCGGCAGGCCCTTGCCGGTGAGGGTCATCTCGCTCGCGGGCGGGATCTCCGCGCGGGCGAGCGAGGCGCTCAAGAGCGGCGCGACGGTGGTGCAGGTCGCCGCCACCGGGAGGAGCGTCCCGTACACGGCCAGGTGGTAGAAGTTGCCCGCCTGGGACGGGATGGGGTTGATGCCCGTGGCGGCGTTGAGCTGCAGCTTGAAGTTCCCGAAGTTGGGCAGGCTGATCGGTTTGATCAGCGAGGCGATCGCCGGCTGCGCCATCCCCATCGCCAGCGGGACCAGGTCCCCGAGGAGCGTGGGATCTTCGGCCAGGAGCTCGCTGTTGGTGACGCTGACGTTGGTGATCACCTGCTGCAGATCCCCGAACGCCGGCGAGAGCCCCGAGCAGCCGGTGATCGACATCGAGAGCGGCATGGAGACGTCGGCGGTGAGCGTGAACAGCCGCGCCAGCCGGTC
>Ga0164242_10009237_pt1 | contig 10650 bp, 7 predicted proteins | sample OricomgcompostMG_FD_108783 | JGI IMG/M metagenome (GOLD analysis project Ga0164242, IMG submission 108783) | Miracle-Growth compost microbial communities from Emeryville, California, USA - Original compost - Miracle growth compost (MG) ... | reverse complement strand
TTCGCCGCCGGCAACTTCTACGTCAACGACAAGCCGACCGGCGCGGTCGTCGGGCAGCAGCCCTTCGGCGGGGCCCGCGCCTCCGGCACCAACGACAAGGCCGGCGCCCCGCAGAACCTCCTGCGCTGGACCAGCACGCGGGCGATCAAGGAGACCTTCGTCCCGCCGACCGACCACCGCTACCCGTCGATGGAGTGACGCGGTCCCGGACTCAGAGTGAGGCGAGGTAGGCGACGCCGACCTCGTGCTCGCTGGCGTACGCCTTGCGCATGAGGTCCTCGACCAGCTGCTCGAGTCGGCCGCCGACGAGGGGGATCGACACCTTGATCGTCAGGTGCACGGTCTGGGTGGTCCGCCCGGCGTTCTCGGTGAGCGTCGTGTTGCCGCGGATCGTGGCGAGGTTGCCGGTGGTCGTGATCTCCACGACCGCCGCGTGGTCGGAGGACCACACCTCCCGCTGGTGGACGGTGACGTCGGCGGCGACGAACCTCTTCGCGACCGCAGGTACGCCGGCGGTCGGCTGCACGCGCTCGATGTCGACCTCGCGCGGCCGGCCGCCGATGGTGACCGTGTGCCGCGAGGCACCCTGGGCGTCGCAGACCTGCTCGCGGAAGGCCTGGTCGGTGAGCATGGCGGAGACCGTGGGGAGCGGCGCGTCGTAGCTGAGGTCGAGGCTGAGGGTCGTGGTCATCTCACTCGCCCCGCAGCCACGCCACGCCGACCTGGTGCTCCTTCCTGAGGGCCTTCTCGAAGATCGAGACCACGAGGTCCTCGAGCTTGCCGCCGAGCAGCGGCACCGAGACCTTCGCGGTGAGGGAGACGGTCTCGACGGTGCGGCCGCCGCGCTCGACGACGACGGCGGTGCCACCGAGCTCGCCGGGCTTGCCGGGCAAGGTGACGGCGATGTCGCCCTTGGTGAAGTCGGCCGACCAGGTCTCGTCCTGGTGGACCTCGATGGTGTCCCCGACGAACTTCGTCGCGAAGCCCGGCACGCCCTGGACGGGCTGGGTATAGGTGATCGCGACGGTGCCGCCCTCGATCGACACGGCGTTCGCGAGCGCGTGCTGCGCCTCGCAGACCCGCTCGCGGAAGGCCGGGTCCGCGAGCATCGCGGTGACCTCGGTCAGCGGGGCGTCATAGGTCAGGTCGATCGACAGCTGCTTGCTCATGGCGGCCATCATGGCATCGACCGCGGTCGGGCCGATGGGTCCCATCGGCAGATCCTTCGCGCGCCCCCTCGTCCGCACGGCCCTGGCGGCCTAGCGTGGTGGAGGTGTCCACGGAGACGGCCCCGGGTGACGGGGCGCAGCACGAGTCCGAGCAGGTTCCCCCGGCGTCGCGCCTGACGCCTCTCAAGGCCGCGCTGGTCGAGGAGGCGATCGCCCAGGCGCCGCCGGACGAGCGTGCCCTGCTCGAGCGGCTGCTGGCCTCCTACGTCCGGCACGTCGCGGCCGAGGACCTCGAGGGCCGCTCGGCCCACGACCTGGCCGGGGCACTGGACTCCCACCTCGCGCTCGCGCGGAGCCTGCCGCAGGGCACCGCGCAGGTGCGGATCCTGACGCCGACGAGCTCGGCGGACGGCTGGTCGGCCGGTGGTCGCAGCGTCGTCGAGATCGTCGTCGACGACATGCCCTACCTGGTCGACTCGGTGTCGATGGAGCTGGCCCGCCAGCGCCACGACGTCCACCTCGTCATCCACCCCGTCTTCGACGTCGTCCGTGACGTGACCGGTGCGATGCAGGACGTCGCCGCGGTCGCCGACGGCTCCGCGGAGCCCACCGGCGGCGCCGTGCGCGAGTCGTGGATGCACGTCGAGGTCGACCGGATCCCGGAGGCGCGCGCCCAGGAGACCGTCGCCGGGCTGCTGCGCGTCCTCCAGGACGTCCGCGAGGCGGTCGAGGACACGCCCAAGCTGCTCCAGCGCGTCAGCGACATCGTCGCCGAGCTCAGGAGTACGCCGCCGGCGACCGTCGCGCCCGAGGAGGCCGCGGAGTCCGCGTCCCTGCTCGCCTGGCTCGCCGACGACCACTTCACCTTCCTCGGCTACCGCGAGTACCGCCTGGCCGCCGACCCGGACGACCCGACCGGTCCCGACGCCGAGCCCACCCTCCTCCAGGGCGTGCCCGGCACCGGGCTCGGCATCCTGCGGGCCGACCCGATCCTCGAGCCGGGCCGCGGGCGGATGCCCGCGCCGGTGCGGGCCCGTGCCCGCGACCGGACCGTGCTCGTGCTGGCGAAGTCCAACTCGCGTGCGACGGTCAGCCAGCCGGCCTACCTCGACCACGTGGGGGTCAAGCTCTTCGACGAGACCGGCGAGGTGGTCGGCGAGCGCCGCTTCCTCGGCCTCTTCACCACCAAGGCGTCCCGGGAGTCGATCACCCGCATCCCGGTGCTGCGGCTGAAGGTCGCCGAGGTGCTGCGACGCAGCGGCTTCGACGAGCGCAGCCACACCGGCAAGGCGCTGCTCGACACCCTCGAGACCTATCCGCGCGAGGAGCTCTTCCACGCCACCGTCGACGAGCTCGCGCCGATGGCCGAGGTCGTCATGGGCGCCGGCGAGCGCCGCACCCTCCGCGTCGTCGTCCGTCCCGACACCTACGGCCGCTACGTCTCGGTGCTCGTCACGCTGCCGCGCGACCGCTACAACACGACGGTCCGCGAGCGCTTCGCGCAGATCCTGACCGAGGAGCTCGGCGGCACCGACGTGGAGTTCACCGTCCGGATCGGCGAGCTGACGACCGCGCGGGTGCACTTCGTCGTCCACGTCCCGCCCGGCAGTCTGGAGCGGCTCGACGTCTCGACGCTCGAGGCGCGCCTGCAGGCGGCGTCGCGGAGCTGGCGCGACGACCTGGTGAGCGCGGTGATCGGCAAGCACGGGGAGGACGGTGCCGCGCGCCTCGCGGCCCTCCTCGATGCGTTCCCGGAGGCCTACAAGGAGGACTTCCCCGCGGAGGTGGGCGCCACCGACCTCGACCGGCTCCAGCGGCTGACGGCCTCCGCCGACCCCGTGCTCGGTGGCGTGGACTTCTCCGTCGACGCCGCCCCCGGCGGGCCGGTCGACGAGGCCCGCCTCAAGGTCTACCGCGTCGGCGACCCGCTCTCCCTCTCCCACGTGCTGCCGATGCTCGCGAGCCTCGGCGTGGAGGTGACCGACGAGCGCCCCTACGACCTCGACGGCACCGACCGGTCGACCCACATCTACGAGTTCGGCCTGCGCTACGCCGGCGAGCGGTTCCCGCTCGACCGCAGCGACGACCTGCGCGACGCCCTCGCCGAGCTGTGGAGCGGCCGGAGCGAGGTCGACGGGTTCAACGCGCTCGTCCTCGCGGCCGGGCTCGACCACCGCCAGGTGACGGTGCTGCGCGCCTACGCGAAGTACCTGCGCCAGGGCGCCACGCCGTTCACCCGGGCCACCATCGAGCGCGCGATGCGCAGCAACGTCGAGATCACCCGGCTGCTCGTGCGGCTCTTCGAGGAGCGCTTCGACCCGGCCGGACCCGCCCCCGAGATCCGGGCCGAGCGCGAGGACGCGATCGCCGACCAGATCACCGCGGCGCTCGACGACGTCGCGAGCCTCGACCAGGACCGCATCCTGCGCTCCTACCTCGCCCACATCCGGGCGACCCTGCGGACCAATCACTGGCAGCGGAGCCCCGACGGGGCGCCCAAGGACTACCTCTCCCTCAAGCTCGAGCCGACCCTCCTGCCGGACCTGCCGCAGCCGCGGCCGGCGTACGAGATCTTCGTCTACAGCCCGCGGGTGGAGGGGGTGCACCTGCGCTTCGGCGCGGTCGCGCGCGGCGGGCTGCGCTGGTCGGACCGGCGCGACGACTTCCGCACCGAGATCCTCGGCCTGGTCAAGGCACAGATGGTCAAGAACACCGTCATCGTGCCGGTCGGCGCCAAGGGCGGCTTCGTGCCCAAGCGGCTCCCCGACCCCTCGGTCGACAGGGACGCATGGTTCGCCGAGGGCAAGGCGGCCTACGTCACCTTCATCCGGGGGCTCCTCGACGTCACCGACAACCTCGTCGCCGGCGCCGACGGCCAGCAGCGCACGGTGCCACCGGCCGACGTCGTCCGCCACGACGGCGACGACTCCTACCTCGTGGTCGCGGCCGACAAGGGCACCGCGACCTTCTCCGACCTCGCCAACGAGGTGGCGAGGAGCTACGGCTTCTGGCTGGGCGACGCGTTCGCTTCCGGGGGCTCGGTCGGCTACGACCACAAGGCGATGGGCATCACCGCCCGTGGCGCGTGGGTCTCGGTGCAGCGCCACTTCAAGGAGTTGGGGGTCGACACCCAGAGCCAGGACTTCACGGTGGTCGGCATCGGCGACATGTCCGGCGACGTCTTCGGCAACGGCATGCTGCTCTCGCCCCACATCCGGCTGGTCGCTGCCTTCGACCACCGCGACATCTTCATCGACCCCGACCCGGACGCGGCGAGCTCCTTCGCCGAGCGCCAGCGGCTCTTCGCCCTCGCCCGATCGAGCTGGCAGGACTACGACCGCTCGCTCATCTCCGAGGGCGGCGGGATCTGGTCCCGCCAGCTCAAGGCGGTCCCACTCAACGACGCGGTGCGCACGGCGCTCGGCATCGACGCCGGCATCGCCGCGATGACGCCCGCCGAGCTGATCAGCGCGATCCTCAGGGCGCCCGTCGACCTGCTCTGGAACGGCGGCATCGGCACCTACGTCAAGGCCTCCCACGAGCCGCACGCGGCGGCGGGGGACAAGACCAACGACGCCGTCCGCGTCGACGGTCGCGACCTGCGCGCCCGGGCGGTGGGCGAGGGCGGCAACCTCGGCTTCACCCAGGCCGGGCGGGTCGAGTACGCCCTCCACGGCGCGGGCGGCGCCGGCGGCCGGATCAACACCGACGCGATCGACAACTCCGCCGGGGTCGACACCTCCGACCACGAGGTCAACCTCAAGATCCTGCTCGACCGGGAGGTCGCCGCCGGCCGCCTCACCGAGGCCGAGCGCGGCGAGTTGCTCGGCGAGATGACCGACGAGGTCGCCGACCTTGTGCTCGTCGACAACGAGGAGCAGAACCTCGCCCTCGCCGACGCCGCGGCCCACGCCCGCTCGCTGCTCCACATCCACGAGGACCAGATGGCGCGGCTGGAGGAGCGCGGGGTGCTCGACCGCGCCGTCGAGGGGCTCCCCTCCAGCGCGGAGGTACGCCGCCGGATCGAGGCGAAGGGTGCGCTGACCGCGCCCGAGCACGCCGTCCTGATGAGCTGGACGAAGATCGAGCTCGCCCGCGAGCTGATCGAGACCGGCCTCCCCGACGAGCCGTACGTCGCCCGCCGGCTGCCCGACTACTTTCCCTCCCTGGTGCGTGAGCGGTTCGCTGCGGCCGTCCGGAGCCACCCGCTGCGCCGGGAGATCATCGTCACCCAGCTGGTCAACGAGGTCGTCAACCACGCCGGGAAGACCTTCTGGCTGCGCCTCTCCGAGGAGACCGGCGCCTCGGCCGCCGACCTCGTCCGCGCCCATCTGGTCGCGCGTGAGGTGCTCGGCGCCGACCCGCTGCTCGAGCGGGTGCATGCGCTCGACCACGTCGTGGACGCCGGGCTCCAGACCCGACTCCGCGTCGATGTCCGCACCGCGGTCGAGCGCGCCACCCGCTGGTTGGTCGAGCAGCGTTCCGGCGAGGACGGCGACACGCTCGTGAGCCGCTTCAGCGGTCCGGTCCAGGCGGTCCTCGGCAGCATGCCCGAGCTCCTCGAGGGCACCGCGGCGCGGGCCTACGCCGAGCGGCGCGCCGCCCTCCTCGCCGACGGTGTGCCCGAGGAGCTCGCCGGCGCCGTGGCGCAGCTGCCGACGGCGTACGTGCTGCTCGGGGTGGTCGACGTGGCCCACCGCCAGGGGCTCGACCCGGTCGAGGTCACCCGGGTCCACCTCGCGGTGGGCGAGCGGCTCGCGCTGCCGACGGTGCTCGCCCGGATCCAGGCCCTCCCGCGCCACGACACCTGGGGCTCGCTCGCCCGCACCGCCATCCGCGACGACCTCCACGCCGCCCATGCCGAGCTCACCCTGCGCGCGCTGCACGACCCGCTGTGGCTCGACTCCGACGCGGTCGGCCACGCGGCGGCGACGCTCGCGCAGATCGTGGCCGACCCGAAGGCCGACCTCGCCCGGCTCTCGGTCGGGCTCCGGGTGGTGCGCAGCCTGTTGACCTAGGAGGTCTTCTCGGCAACAGCCGGGTTGGGACGCCCGTGGCTGGGTAGCCTGCGGCCATGACGCAGTACGCCGCCAACTGGTACCCCGACCCCCTCGGCCGCCACGAGCTCCGCTACTGGGACGGGACGCAGTGGACCGAGCACGTGGCCGACGGCGGTCGGCAGTCGGTCGACCCGCCGGTCGGGGGCAGCCCGGTGCCGACGGTCAACCGCCCGACCGAGAAGGTGCAGCGCGACGTCCAGCGCGCCGGCGTCCAGGCGGGCGCGCAGCAGGGGAGCGGCACGCTCTTCACCGAGCCGGTGCTCGTGGTCAACCAGAAGGCCAAGCTGATCGAGGTCTCCAACGAGTACGCCGTCTACGACCAGCACGGCCGCCAGCTCGGTGCTGTCCGGGAGGTCGGGCAGGGCGCGCTGAAGAAGGCCGTGCGGCTGCTCTCGAGCTACGACCAGTTCCTCACCCACAAGCTGCAGGTCGTCGACATGAACGGCCAGGTCCAGCTCGCGCTCACCCGGCCGGCGAAGTTCCTCAAGAGCAAGGTGGTCGTGCAGGACGGCTCCGGCGCCGAGGTCGGCCAGATCGTCCAGCAGAACGTCTGGGGCAAGATCCGCTTCTCGCTCGAGTCCGGCGGCTACGCCCACGGCTCGATCAACGCCGAGAACTGGCGCGCCTGGAACTTCAACATCCAGGACCACAGCGGCGCCGAGGTCGCCCGGATCACCAAGACCTGGGAGGGCCTGGCCAAGGCGATGTTCACCACCGCCGACAACTACGTCGTGCAGATCCACCGCCCGCTCGAGGAGCCTCTGCGGTCGTTGGTCGTCGCGGCCGCGCTCGCCGTCGACACCGCGCTCAAGCAGGACTCGGGCGGCGGCTTCAACTGACCGCTGGCGGGCCCGCCGGAGCGCTCAGGACCGCTCAGAACGTCGTGCGCATCCCCCAGAGCTCCGGGAACAGCACCACATCGAGCATGCTCCGCAGGTAGCCCACCCCGCTCGTCCCGCCGGTGCCCGGCTTGAAGCCGATCACCCGCTCGACGGTGGTGACGTGGCGGAAGCGCCACAGCCGGAAGGCACTCTCGAGGTCGGTCAGCTCCTCGCCGAGCTCGTAGAGGTCCCAATGCGTACCGGGGTCGCGGTAGACCTCGAGCCACGCCTGCTCGACCTCCTCGCTCGGCGCGTAGGGCTGCGTCCAGTCCCGCTCGAGCCGGTCGGCCGGCACGCGCATGCCGCGCCGGGCGAGGAGACGCAGCGCCTCGTCGTACAGCGAGGGCGCGCGGTACGCCGCCAGCACCTGGTCCTCGTGGGCGCGGCCCTCGTGGACGGTGAGCGTGCGTGCGTTCTTGTTGCCCAGGGCGAACTCGATGCAGCGGTACTGCCAGCTCTGGAAGCCGCTGCCGGTGGCGAGGTAGGGCCGGAACTCGGCGTACTCCGGCGGGGTGAGCGTGGCCAGCACGTCCCACGCATGGACGAGCTGCTCCATGATCCGCGAGACGCGCGCGAGCGTCTTGAAGGCGGGCTGGACGCGGTCGGCGGCGAGGTCCGCGGTGGCCGAGCGCAGCTCGTGCAGCGCGAGCTTCATCCACAGCTCCATCGCCTGGTGCTGCATGATGAAGAGCATCTCGTCGTGGCGTCCCGACAGCGGGTGCTGGGCGCCCAGCACCTCACCGAGGTGGAGGTAGTCGGAGTAGTCCATCGGCCGCTCGGGCCTGCTCCCGGTCACGTCACCGCTCCCTTCTGCCAGAAGCGCTCGTCGCGCCACTCGCCGCTCGCCATCACCTCGCGCAGCTGCTCCACGGCGTCCCACACGTCGACGTACCGCGTGTAGAGCGGCGTCACCCCGAACCGCAGGATGTCCGGGGAGCCGGCGCCGTCGCCGGCCCGGAAGTCGCCGACGACGCCGCGGTCGATCAGCGCCTGCACGATCGCGAACGCGCCCTCGGGATGCGACAGGCAGACCTGGCTGCCGCGGCGCTCGTCCTCGGTCGGCGACTCCAGCGTGAACGTGCCCGGCAGCCGCTCCTCGACGAGCTCGGCGAAGAGCCGGGTCAGCGCGAGCGACTTGGCGCGCAGCGCCGCGAGGCCACCGACCTCCTCGGCGGCGAGGAGGGTGTCGACGCCGCACTCCAACGCCGAGATCCCGATCACCGACGGGGTGCCGGACAGGTAGCGGCCGACGCCGGCGGCGGGCCGGTAGCCCGGGCTCATCTCGAACGGCGCCTCGTGCCCCATCCAGCCGGAGATCGGCTGCTCGAAGCGGTCGGCGAGGCGCGGGTGCACCCAGAGGTACGCCGGCGCGCCGGGTCCGCCGTTGAGGTACTTGTAGCCGCAGCCGACCGCGTAGTCCGCGTCGGCCGCGGTCAGGTCGACCGGCAGCGCTCCGGCGCTGTGGCAGAGGTCCCAGACGGTCAGCGCGCCGGTGTCGTGGGCCGCCCGGGTCAGCGCCGCGAGGTCGTGGAGGTGACCGGTGCGGTAGTTGACCTGCGTGATCATCGCGACCGCGGCCTGCGGGAGCAGGGCCGGGATCTCCTCGGGTGCGTCCACCAGTACCAGCTCGTAGCCGCGGTCGCGGCACAGCCCGGCCGCGACGTAGAGGTCGGTGGGGAAGTTGCTCCGCTCGCTCACCACGAGGCGGCGGTCGGGGCGCTCGGTGGCGGCCACCGCGAGGGCCGAGGCGAGGACCTTGTAGAGGTTGACGCTGGTCGAGTCGGCGACCACGACCTCGCCGGGACCGGCGCCGACCAGGCGGGCGATCTTGTCCCCGACGCGGCGCGGGAGGCCGATCCAGTCATGGGTGTTCCAGGAGCCGATGAGGCCCTCGCCCCACTCGCGGGTGACGACGTCGTGGAGACGGGCCGCGGTGGCGCGCGGGAGGGCGCCGAGCGAGTTGCCGTCGAGGTAGGTCACGCCGTCGGGCAGGGCGAAGAGGTCGCGCAGCGGCGCCAGCGGGTCCTCGACGTCGAGCCTGGCCAGGTCGTCGCGCTTCACGGCAGCGCCCGCAGCACGGCCCGGACGGGCGCGGCGTCGATCCCGGCCAGCCGGAGGGGGAGCGCGATCAGCTCGTAGTCGCCCTCCGGGACGTCGTCGAGCAGGAGGTTCTCCAGGATCGCCAGGCCGTGCCGGTGGGCGGCGTGGTGCGCGTCGAGCGTCTTGCTGGCCGCCGGGTCGAGGCTGGCGGCATCGGTCCCCACGAGGCCTACGCCGAGCGCGCCGAGCCGGTCGACGAGGTCGGGGGCGAGGGCGGTGAAGCCGTCGTCCCAGGTCGTCGGCTGCCGCTCGTAGGTGCGCAGGAGGACCCGCGGCGGCGGGTCGGTCAGCGACTGCGCCACGTGGCGCCACTCCACCACCGCGCCGACGCCGGTCGCGTGCACCACCCTGCAGGGGCCGACGTAGGCCTCGAGCGGCAGCGCGTCGGCCGGCGTACCCCCGTCCACGAAGTGGAGCGGGGCGTCGGCGTGGGCGCCGGTGTGGGGCGAGAGCGTCAGCGCCGCGACGTTGACCGGGCTGCCGTGACCGATCCGGAAGGTCCACTCCGCCGCGAGCTGCCGGTCACCGGGGAACACCGGCGACGAGGGAGCCACGGGCGGGCTGATGTCGCGGAGGAGGCCGGGCATGGGCACACCCTAGAACCGCCGGCCCGGTCTCAGCTGGCCTTCTTGGTCGCGGTCTTCTTCGACGTCGTCTTGGAGGTCGTCTTCTTGGCGGTCGACTTCTTGGCCGGTGCCTTCTTCGTGGTCTTCTTCGCGGCGGACTTCTTGGCCGTGGACTTCTTCGTCGTCGACTTCCGGGCGGACTCCTCGGTCTCGTCCTCGCCATCGGCCTCGTCCGGGACCTCCCCGCCGCGCGACCGCTTCGCTGCGGCGACCGAGCGCTGCAGGGCGGCGAGCAGGTCGACGACCTCGCCGGAGGTCTTGGTCGAGGTCGGGGTCCGCGAGACCTCGCCGCCCTCGATCTTCGACTTCACCAGCGTCTCGACGGCCTCGGCGTAGTCGTCCTCGAACTCCGCCGGGTCGAAGTCGCCGGCGAGCGTCTCGACGAGCATCCGCGCCATCTTGACCTCGGAGTCCTTGACCTCGCCCGTCTCGACGGAGAAGTCGGGGGTCCGGATCTCGTCGGGCCACATCATCGTCTGGAGCACGATCACGTCGCCGGCGTCCGTGGGGCGGACGCGCAGCACCGCGACGGTCGTGCGCTGGCGCAGCGCGACGGTGACCACCGCCATCCGGTCGGCCTCGAGCAGCGCCTCGCGGAGCAGCGCGTAGGGCTTCGCGCCCGTCTTCTCCGGCTCGAGGTAGTAGGAGCGCTCGAAGAGCATCGGGTCGATCTGGTCGCTCGGGACGAACTTCTCCACCGAGATCTCGCGGGACGAGGTCGAGGGCAGATGGGCCATGTCGTCGTCGGTGAGGACGACCATCTCGCCGTCCTCGGTCTCATAGCCCTTCGCGATCTCGGCGTAGGGCACCTCCT
>Ga0164242_10009236_pt1 | contig 10652 bp, 5 predicted proteins | sample OricomgcompostMG_FD_108783 | JGI IMG/M metagenome (GOLD analysis project Ga0164242, IMG submission 108783) | Miracle-Growth compost microbial communities from Emeryville, California, USA - Original compost - Miracle growth compost (MG) ... | reverse complement strand
GCTCGGCACCCGTTCCGCGACCGAGGCCGCCGACGGCGTGGCGCCCGTCGAGGCGCCCGTCGCCGGTGCGGAGCTCGTCGACGAGGCCAGCGGGCTGCGCCTCGAGCCGGGGCGCGTCGTCGGGCTCGTCAGCGCCGACCCGGACGAGGCGGCGCGCGTCGCCACGCGTCTCGGCCGGTTCGACGACGACGACGAGGCCGACACCCCGGTCCGGCTCGGCGGCGTCCGGCTCACCGAGCTCGACAAGGACGCGCTGCGGCACCGGATCGTCGTGTCCGAGGCGACCACGCACCTGTTCTCGGGGATCCTCGGCGAGGAGCTCGACGCGCGCGGCCGCGCCACCGAGGAGGACCTCCTGGGCGCCATGCTCGTCGCCGACGCGCAGGACGTCCTCGACTCGGTACCCGGCGGCCTGACCGGCGAGCTGCCCGAGAAGGGCCGGTCGCTGTCCGGCGGCCAGCGCCAGCGCGTCGCGCTCGCGCGCGCCCTGCTCACCGACCCCGAGATCCTCGTGCTCGTGGAGCCGACGAGCGCCGTCGACGCGCACACCGAGGCCCGGATCGCCGAGCGCGTCGCCGGGGTCCGCCGCGGCCGCACCACCCTCGTCGTGACGGCGAGCCCCCTCGTCCTCGACCACGTCGACGAGGTTGTGCTCCTCGAGGACGGCCTCGTCACCACGCACGGCACCCACGCCGACCTGCTCGGACGCACCGACGCCGCCGCCGTCCGCTACCGCGCCGTCGTCGGCCGCGGGATGGGCGACGACGACCAGGAGCCGGGCGAGCCCGCCCGCCTGCAGACCACCGGAGGAACCCGATGACCGCCACCGTCCTGCCCATCGCGGACGGCGCCGACACCCGCCGCGCGACCGTCGCGCTGCTCCGGGACCACCGCGGCGCGCTCACCCGCGTCGTCGTGCTGCACACCGTCGCCGCGGTCGCCGGGCTCGTCGGACCGTGGCTGCTCGGGCGCATCGTGAACGACGTCACGGGCGGCACCACGGACACCGCGGTCGACCGCATGGTCGCCGTGCTCCTCGGCGCGGTGCTGCTCCAGGCCGTCGTCACCCGCTTCGCCCAGCAGGCCTCGATGGTGCTCGGCGAGCAGGTCTTCGCCGAGCTCCGCGAAGAGTTCATGGAGACGGTGACCCGGCTGCCGCTGTCGACCGTCGAGCGTGCGGGGACCGGGGACCTCGTCGCCCGCACGACCAACGACGTGAACCGCCTGCAGCACGCGGTCCGCTTCGGGGTGCCGCGCATCATGGTGTGCGTCGTGACGATCGTCCTCACGCTCGTCGCGTCGTTCCTCGTCGCGCCGCTCGTGTCCGTCGGGCTCCTCGTCGGGGTACCGGCGATCGTCGTCGCCACCCGCTGGTACCTGAGGCGCGCGACGCCCGGATACCTGCGTGAGTCCGCCGCCTACGCGACCGTCAACGGGACCATCACCGAGGCCGTCGAGGGGGCGCGCACCACCGACGCGCTCCACCTGGGTGCCCGCATGCGACGCCGCGTCGACCGCAACCTCCGCGAGGCCTTCGAGGCCGAGCGGTACACGCTGCGGCTGCGCAGCGTGCTCATCCCGTCCGTCGATGCCGGGTTCTCGTTCGCTCCCGTGGCCGTCCTGCTGTGGGGCGGCTGGCTGCTCTCGCAGGGCCACACGTCCGTCGGTGCGGTCACGAGCGTCATGGCGTTCGGCATGCAGCTCGGCGGGCCCGTGTTCGACCTCATCTTCTGGCTCGACGAGCTGCAGGTCGCCGGCGTCTCCCTGTCCCGCGTGATCGGCGTCCGGCTCGTCGACCAGGACCGCGAGGCCGGCACCGCCGTCCCCGCCGACGAGCACGTCGTCGGGAGCAAGGTCCGGTACGCGTACCGCGAGGGCCACGACGTGCTGCACGACGTCGACCTCGACCTGCGCGTCGGCGAGCGCCTCGCGATCGTCGGGCCGTCGGGCGCCGGCAAGTCGACGCTCGGCCGCATGCTCGCGGGGATCCACCCGCCCACGGGCGGGTCGGTGACCGTCGGCGGCGTGCCGCTCGTCGAGCTGCCGCTCGAGGACCTGCGTCGGCACGTCGCGCTCGTCACCCAGGAGCACCACGTGTTCGTCGGGACGGTCGCCGACAACCTGCGGCTCGCGGACACGGACGCCACCGACGAGCAGCTACTCGACGCCCTCGAGGCGGTCGACGCCCGCTCCTGGGCCGAGGCGCTGCCCGACGGGCTCGCGACCGAGGTCGGCTCCGGCGGGCACACGCTCACTGCGGCGCAGGCGCAGCAGATCGCGCTCGCCCGGCTCGTCCTGCTCGACCCGCACACGCTCGTGCTCGACGAGGCGACGTCCCTGCTCGACCCCCGCGCTGCCCGGCACCTCGAGCGCTCGCTCAACGGCGTGCTCGAGGGCCGGACCGTGGTCGCGATCGCGCACCGGCTCCATACCGCGCACGACGCCGACCGCGTGGCCGTCGTCGACGGCGGCCGGATCACCGAGATCGGGCCGCACGACGAGCTCGTCGCGGCGGGCGGGGACTACGCGAGGCTGTGGCACTCCTGGCAGCACGAATAGCGGCCTGCACGGCATCGAGAAGCTTGTCAACATCTTGAAGGTGGTGTCAGGATCATGAGACCACCTTCAAGATCTGTGAGGGCGGACTGGGCACATCCCGAGCGAGCGTGGGGCAACACCCTCGAGCTTCCGGTGCTGCGCGCCCTGTGGCGGGCGGGCTCCGCTCTCACCGGGCAGGAGACCCACCGCGTGACGGGCACCGGGACCTACGGCGGTGTGCGGTACGCGCTCGAACGCCTGCAGCGTCATGGGCTCGTCACCGGTCGGACAGTCGGCGGCTCGCGGCTCTTCTCGCTCAACCGGGAGCATCTCCTCTACCCCCCTCGCAGCCGCGTTCGAGAGACTCGATCCGCAGGGCGAGCTCCGCGAGCGCGTCGAACGTCTGGCCGAGCGCCACTACCCGGGGGGGGTGACCTCAGTGTCGCGGTCTTCGGATCGGTCGCGCGTGGTGATGCCGGGCTTGATTCCGATCTCGACCTGCTGGTGGTCGTACCCCAGGACGACGACCCGCTCATCGAGGCGCTGCGACGCGACGCCCGCGTGCTGGTGGGTCCGCCGCTCGAGGGCTTGTCGGTTCGCCCGTGACCCCTCGAGGCGCCGGCCGGACACGCCCGATGACCCGCGCGGACGTGCTCGTACGGGCGGCCAGCGTGCGCACGTACCTCGAAGTCGCAGCACTCGTCGCTGATGCCGAGGATCCCGCCGAACGGCATGTCGCCGCCAGTCTCGCGGCTCTGGGGCGATCGCGGCCGCGGACGCCATCTGCGGGGCGAGGCTCGGCGTCTGCGCGCAAGGCCAGGACCACGGCCAGGCCGCTGACCTCGTGAACACGATCCCGAGCTGCGACCGACTTGCGAGTGACCTCCGTGCGGTCTGCGCGACAAGAGCAACGCTCACCACGGAACCACGTTCCTGTCGAGCGAACGCGTCGCTTCGATTCTCCGGCACGCCGGGCGGCTCACGGACGCCATCGACAGCCACCTGCGCTGACGCGACAATGGCGCACGTGACCCGGTACGCCTTCCTCGTCTCGCCGTCGCACAACCGCGTGTACGCGCAGGCCGCGCCCCGGCTCGCCCTCGCGGAGCTGAGCGTCCTCGCGGAGCGCGCGTTCGACGGGCGGGTCACCGACCTCGGCACGACGACGCTCGGCGGGCTGCCGTACGTGACGTTCACGCTCGACGACCCCGCCGGGCCGGACGCGGACCGCGTCCGGGAGACCGACCTCGGCCTCGTGTCGGCGCTGTCGTCGGCGTACGCGCTGTTCGCCGTCGACGGTGAACCGGGCGCCGGGGACGGCGTGGCGCTCCGGCCCGTGACGCGGGCCGCGGTCGAGCTGTTCGACTCGGACCTGCTGACCGTGCAGAAGTACGCCGGCAAGACCAACGAGGACTTCACGCGCCTGCTCGTGAACGTCACCGTCGCGGCCACCGACCGGCCACGGGACCTCGCCGGCCCGTGGACCGCCCGGCCCGACGGCGCCCGGCGCCGCCTGCGGGTCCTCGACCCGATGGCGGGCCGCGGCACGACGCTCAACCAGGCGCTGGTGCGCGGCTGGGACGCCGCGGGGATCGACGTCGACGCCAAGGACGTCGAGGCGTACGCGGTCTTCCTGCGCACGTGGCTCAAGAACCACCGGCTCAAGCACACCGCCGACCTCGGCACGCTGCGTCGGGACGGGAAGAACCTGGGGCGGCGGTTCACCGCCACGGTCGGCGCGACACCCCAGGAGTACCGCGCCGGCGACACGATCGGCGTCGAGCTCGTCAACGCGGACACGGTCCGCGCCGCGGAGCTCTTCCCCGCCGGGCACTTCGACGCGATCGTCACCGACGCCCCGTACGGCGTCCAGCACGGCAACCGCGCGTCGGGCACGCGCGGCCGCGACGGCCGGTCGACCGCCCGCGACGACCTGACGCGCTCCCCCGTGCCGCTCCTCACCAAGGCCCTGCCCGGGTGGGTCCGCATGCTGCGCCGGGGCGGCGCCGTCGGGATCTCGTGGAACGTCAAGGTCGCGCCACGTCGCGACCTCGTCGACGCGCTCACCACGGCCGGCCTCGAGGTGCTCGGCGAACGAAGCGACGACGCGGCGCCCGGCCCCTGGCAGGGGTTCGAGCACCGCGTCGACCAGGCGATCCAGCGCGACCTCGTCGTGGCCCGCAAGCCACGCTGAGGTCACGCGCCGCGCGGATCAGGCGGGGACGGTCTCGCGCTCGGGCTCGGCCGGCTCCTGGCCCTCGGTGTGCTCCTCGGTCGAACGAGAGTTCGTCAGCGTCGAGGCGCCGAACGCCGCCAGGATGCCGACCACGACGGCGAGCACGACGTAGGTGACCCGCTCACCGTGGAAGAACGAGGCGACCAGCTCGTTGCTCCACGTGCCGGCGGGGAGCTGGCTCGCGACCAGGGTCGCGATGAGCGTCCCGACGACCGCGGTGCCGACGCTCGTCCCGACCTCCTGGGCGGTGTCGTTGAGCGCGGTGCCCATCGACGTGCGGTTGGCGGGCATCTCGTCCACGAGGGCCACGGCGCACACCGTCATGACGGTGCGCAGACCGATAGTCATCACGACCATCGCGACGGCGATCGCGACGTAGCCGTGCTCGACGCCCCACGCGAGCCCGCCGACGCCCGCGGCGAGGAAGCCGGAGCCGACGAGGCAGGCGACCCGGTGCCCGAACCGGGTGACGAGCCACTCCGAGAGGGGGGTCGCGCCGAGCATCGTCAGGATCATCGGCAGGTTCGCCAGGCCGGCCTTCATGGGGCTCCAGCCCCAGGCGTACTGGAAGTGCAGGATCAGGCCGAACATGACGCCCGCCATCGCGACGGCGGTCCCGATCTGTGCGATCGAGGCGCCACGCACGGTGCCGTTCGAGAAGAGCTTGAGGTCGAGCATCGGCGCCGCGCTGCGGCGCTCGTGGCGGACGAACAGCAGGGCGGCCAGGACGGCGCCGACGACGCAGCCGAGCGTGATCGCGGAGAGCCACCCGTGCTGGACGCCGCTGGTGAGGGCGTAGCACGCGAGCCCGATCGTCGCGATGCTGAGCCCGGCACCGGGCAGGTCGAGCTTGTCGTCGGTCAGACCGTCCCTGGCGTCGGCGGCGACCCCGAGCCGGACGCCGACCCAGGCGATCAGCGCGATCGGGAAGTTGACGAGGAGCAGCCACTGCCAGGAGACGTGCGCAAGCGCGGTCCCGCCGAGCAGCGGGCCGAGGATGAACCCCGACATGCCGACGACCATCATCACCGTGATGGCGCGCATCCGGAGCGCCTTGTCGTCGAAGAGACGGAACACCAGCGAGTTCGTCACGGGCGCCATCGCCGCCGCGGCCAGGCCCAGCAGGGCGCGCAGGGTGATGAGCTCCCCGCTCGTGGACACGAGGGCGGCACCCAGGCTGATGATCCCGAACGCGGCGAGGCCGGTGAGCAGCACGCGACGGCGCCCGAACCGGTCGGCGATCGAGCCGGCCGTGAGCAGGAGCCCGCCGAACGTGAGCGCGTAGGCGCCGCTGACCCACTGCAGCGCCGTGGTGCTGCTGCCGAGGTCGCGGCCGATCGTCGGGAGGGCGATCGACATGAGCGTGTTGTCGACCATCTCGACGAAGAAGGCCAGGCAGAGCGCCGCCATCGGGATCCAGGCGGCCCGAAGGGACGAGTAGGTGCGCGACGTGGGTCGCGGCGTGAGGTCGGTCGTGGTCATGCAGACGATGTTCGTCGGGGCCGTTGACACGGCGCTGACACGGTCTCGTCGTCGCTGACATCTCGCTGACAGCGGCGCCCGGCCGGGGTGTCAGCGCCGCGCCGGGAGCCCCGCGATGCCGTCGTCGCCGCGCCGTACCTTGGGTGTCCGGCCGTCGGCCGCCGGGTCGGCGGGCGTGGGCGTGGTCCCGGCGAGGGCGGCGTTCTCGTGGTCACGCTGGTCGCGGACGATCCTCCACCACACGAACACGGCGAACACCGCGAAGAGCCACCACTGGAACGCGTACGACAGGCTCTGCAGGTTCACGTCCCCGGAGCCCTCCACCCGGGGCCGCGGGAGCACGGCGATCGCCGGGTCGGCGACCGGGTCCGAGTCGCGCAGCACCACGTACCCGCTGTAGATCGGGCCGCCCCAGCGGTTCGCGAGCTGCGCGGACGACACCGAGTCGACCTGGCCGTCGGGCAGCGTGCGTCCGGTGGTGTCGGTCGCCTCCGAGGCCTGCAGGTAGCCGTTCACGCGCACCGTGCCCGACGGCGCAGCGGGCGCCTGCGCGGGCGTCGCCACCCAGCCGCGCACCACCGGCACCACGGGCGCACCACCCGACAGGTTCTTCCACGAGGCGCCGGACGTGCCGTCGTCGGACACCCGGAGCGGCGTGAGCACGAGGTAACCGGTGCGGCCGTCGAGCGCACGACCGGGAACGAGGACCTGACCGTCCGCCTCGTAGCTGCCCTCGACCCAGACCAGGTCGCCGACGAGCTTCCCGGTGAAGGTGGTCTGCGGGGCGAGCACCGTGCCGAGGCCGTCCGGCCCGCGGGCCTCCTCCGCCGCGAGCTTCGCGTCGAGCTCCTTCTCCTGCGCAGCCGCGCCGCGCGCGTACGCGCGGTCGAGCTGCCATGCGCCCAGGCTTCCGCACAGGGCGGCGAAGGCGAGCAGGACCGCGAGGAGCCCGATCATCCGCGGACGACGGGCGACCCGTCCCCAGGTGACCGGCCCGACGACGCGCGGCGGCTTCCCCGGGCGCGCGGGCACGGGAGTCGGCGCGCCGGGACCGGAGGAGGTCGGCGTCGTCGGGGGTGCCGGGGAGACCACGGGTCCACGGTAGCCGGGCAGCCTGGGAGCACCCGACCGTCCTGAGCCGGTGGGGGCCACGATCACCGTCGCGTTGATCACCTTCGTCCGACGCGCGACGAGTGACCTCGTGCGATGGAATGGGGGCACCATCAGCACAGCCCTGAGGAGTGTGTATCGATGTCCTCCTGGACGGCCCTTCCGGACAACGCGGTGAGCGACGAGACGGTCGCTCGGATCGACCGGTGGTGGCGCGCCGCCAACTACATGTCGGTCGGCCAGATCTACCTGCTGGACAACCCGCTCCTGCGACGCCCGCTCACCCGCGACGACGTGAAGCCGCGCCTGCTGGGCCACTGGGGCACGACCCCGGGCCTGAACTTCCTCTACGCGCACCTCAACCGCGCGATCGCGGAGCGGGCGCAGTCGACGATCTACGTCGCCGGCCCCGGCCACGGCGGCCCTGGGCTCGTCGCGAGCACGTACCTCGACGGCACCTACTCGGAGCTGTACTCCGACATCACCGAGGACGAGGAGGGTCTGCGCAAGCTGTTCCGCCAGTTCTCGTTCCCGGGCGGCATCCCCTCGCACGTGGCCCCGGAGACCCCGGGGTCGATCCACGAGGGCGGCGAGCTGGGCTACGCCCTCTCGCACGCGTACGGCGCGGCGTTCGACAACCCGGACCTGCTGGTCGCGGCCGTCGTCGGCGACGGCGAGGCCGAGACCGGCCCGCTCGCCACGAGCTGGCACTCCAACAAGCTGCTCAACCCGTCGCACGACGGCGTCGTGCCGCCGATCCTGCACCTCAACGGCTACAAGATCGCGAACCCCACGATCCTCGACCGGATCGGCCAGGACGAGCTCACCTCGCTCCTGACGGGGTACGGGCACAAGGTGCACTGGTTCGAGGTGCCCGACGAGAGCGACGAGTCCTTCGAGTCGATCCACCGGCGGTTCGCCGGCGAGCTCGACGCGGTGCTCGACGAGATCGCGGACATCAAGGCCGCGGCCGCCGAGCAGGGCGAGGACCTGCCGCGGCCCGCCTGGCCGATGATCGTCTTCCGCACCCCCAAGGGATGGACGGGACCCGAGTACATCGACGGCAAGAAGACCGTCGGGTCGTGGCGCGCCCACCAGGTGCCGCTCGCCAACGCGCGCGACACGCCCGAGCACCTCAAGGTCCTCGAGGACTGGCTGAAGTCGTACCGCGCGGAGGAGCTGTTCGACGACGACGGCGCGATCGACGGCGACATCCGCGAGCTCGCGCCCGCGGGCGACCTGCGGATGAGCGCGAACCCGCACGCGAACGGCGGCATCCTGCTCCGCGACCTGCGGCTGCCGGACTTCCGTGACTTCGCGGTCGACGTGCCGAAGCCGGGGTCCGGCATGGTCGAGGCGCCGCGCATCCTCGGCGAGTTCCTCACCGAGGTGATCCGGCGCAACCCGGACAACTTCCGGATCTTCGGTCCGGACGAGACCGCGTCGAACCGGCTCCAGGCCGTCTACGACGTGACCGGCAAGCAGTGGAACGCCGAGTACTTCTCCCCCGAGGTCGACGAGCACCTGGTGCGCGTCGGGCGCGTGATGGAGCAGCTCTCCGAGCACCAGTGCCAGGGCTGGCTCGAGGGCTACCTGCTCACCGGGCGGCACGGCCTGTTCACCAGCTACGAGGCCTTCATCCACATCATCGACTCGATGTTCAACCAGCACGCGAAGTGGCTCAAGGTCACCAACCACATCCCGTGGCGGCGGCCGGTCGCGAGCCTCAACTACCTGCTGTCGAGCCACGTGTGGCGCCAGGACCACAACGGCTTCAGCCACCAGGACCCCGGCTTCATCGACCACGTCGTGAACAAGAAGGCCGAGGTCGTGCGGGTGTACCTGCCGCCGGACGCCAACACCCTGCTGTCGACGTACGACCACTGCCTGCGCAGCCGGCAGTACGTCAACGTCGTGGTGGCGGGCAAGCAGCCGGCTCCCCAGTTCCTCACCATGGAGCAGGCGGTCGCGCACTGCACGCGCGGGCTCGGGATCTGGGACTGGGCCGGGACGGAGACCGAGGGCGTCGAGCCCGACGTCGTCCTGGGCTGCGCGGGCGACGTGCCCACGCTCGAGGTGCTGGCCGCGGCCGACATCCTCAAGCGCCGCATCCCGGACCTCAAGGTGCGGGTGGTGAACGTCGTCGACCTCATGCGGCTGCAGGACGAGAAGGAGCACCCGCACGGACTGTCCGACAAGGACTACGACACGCTGTTCACGCGCGACAAGCCCGTGATCTTCGCCTACCACGGCTACCCGTGGCTCATCCACCGCCTCACGTACCGCCGCACGGGCCACGCGAACCTGCACGTGCGCGGGTACAAGGAGGAGGGCACCACGACGACGCCGTTCGACATGGTCATGCTCAACGACCTCGACCGGTTCCACCTGGTCATCGACGTGATCGACCGCGTGCCCGGCCTCGCGTCCCGGTACGCGGGGCTGCGCCAGGAGATGCAGGACAGGCGCCTCGAGGCCCGCCAGTACACGCGCGAGCACGGCGACGACCTGCCCGAGGTGCGGGACTGGGTGTGGCCCGACGCGCAGGACCTCGCCGACACGGGCCAGGTCGACGCGACCATCGGGACGGGCGGCGACAACGAGTAGTCCCTCGGACGCCGGGCGTGCGGGCCCGGCGCCGTGCAGGCGGTCATGAGCTGCTTGCCCGGCGCCGGGCCCGCTCGCTCGAGGAGACGTCGCTCACGCCGTGGCGCACGACACTGCAGGTCGTGCGGCGATGCGATGGAATGAGTCCGTGAGCGAGTCCACCCGCAGCGTGTACATCACCTCCCCCGAGGGCGAGACCGGCAAGTCCACCGTCGCGCTGGGCGTCCTGGAGCTGCTCCAGCGACGCTTCCCCCGGGTGGGCGTCTTCCGGCCCGTGGCGCGCAGCGCCGACGCCAACCCGCACGCGGGCCGCGACTACGTGCTCGAGCTGCTGCTCGCTCGTGACAGCGTCGACCTCACCTACGAGCAGTGCGTCGGCGTCACCTACGACGAGGTCCACGAGGACCCCGAGACCTCGCTCTCCCAGATCGTCGCGAAGTTCCACGACGTGGCGCTCGCGTGCGACGCGGTCCTCGTCCTCGGCAGCGACTACACCGACGTCGCCGGTCCCACCGAGCTGTCCTTCAACGCGCGGGTCGCCGCGAACCTCGGGGCGCCCGTCCTCCTCGTGATCTCGGGCTTCGGTCGCACGCCCGACGACGTCCGCCAGCTCGCCGAGGTGAGCCTCGCCGAGCTGCGGGCGTTCCACGCGCGGCCGTTCGGCGTCGTCGCGAACCGG
>Ga0164242_10009235_pt1 | contig 10652 bp, 7 predicted proteins | sample OricomgcompostMG_FD_108783 | JGI IMG/M metagenome (GOLD analysis project Ga0164242, IMG submission 108783) | Miracle-Growth compost microbial communities from Emeryville, California, USA - Original compost - Miracle growth compost (MG) ... | reverse complement strand
GTCGATCGCCGCCTGCACGCCGTCGGCGTCGGCGACGTTGGCGGCCACGCCGATGGCGACGTCCGTGTTGCCGAGCTCGGCCGCGACGGCCTGCGCCTTCTCGAGGTCCAGATCGGCGACCACGACGCACGCGCCTTCAGCGGCCAGCCGCGCGGCCGTGGCCTTGCCGATGCCCGAGGCGGCGCCGGTGACGAATGCGATGCGGCCCTGGTGGGTCTTGGCCTTGGGCATCCGCTGCAGTTTGGCCTCTTCGAGCGCCCAGTACTCGATGCGGAACTTCTCCGACTCGGGGATCGGGCGGTAGCTCGACAGCGCCTCGGCACCGCGCATGACATTGATCGCGTTGACGTAGAACTCGCCCGCGACCCGCGCGCTCTGCTTGTTCGCGCCGTACGAGAACATCCCCACGCCGGGCACGAGCACGATCAGCGGGTCGGCGCCGCGCATGGCCGGCGACGCGTCGTCGGCGTGGCGCTGGTAGTAGGCGGCGTAGTCGGTGCGGTACTGCTCGTGCAGCCGAATCAGACGGGCGATGGATGCCTCGACCGACGCGTCGGTCGGCAGGTCGAGCAGCATCGGCTTGACCTTGGTCCGCAGGAAGTGATCGGGGCAGCTCGTCCCCAGCTCGGCGAGGGCCGGTGCCTTCTCGGAGGCGAGGAACTCCAGCACCGCCGCCGAATCGGTGTAATGCCCGACCATCGGCTTGTCGGTCGACGCGAGGCCGCGGATGGTCGCGGCCAGGGCCGCCGCCTTCGCGTGGCGTTCGGCCTCGGGCAGGGCCTCGAAGCCGGGGCGCACCGCCCCGAACGGCGCAGCCGTCCCATGCTCGTCGATGTAGGCCTGTGCGGTGGTGATGATCCACAGCGAGTTCTGCTCGGCCTCATCGGACGTGTCGCCCCACGCGGTGATGCCGTGCCCGCCGAGGATGCAGCCGATTGCGGCAGGGTGGGCCCGCTTGATCGCGGCGATGTCCAGGCCCAGCTGGAATCCGGGCCGGCGCCACGGCACCCAGACGACCTTGTCGCCGAAGATCTTTCCAGTGAGTTCTTCGCCGTCGGCGGCCGTGGCGATGGCGATGCCGGAATCGGGATGCAGGTGGTCCACGTGAGCGGCATCCACCAGTCCGTGCATCGCGGTGTCGATCGAGGGAGCAGCTCCGCCCTTGCCGTGCAGGCAGTAGTCGAAGGCCGCGACCATCTCGTCCTCGCGCTCGACGCCCGGGTACACATCGACGAGGGCGCGCAGCCGATCCAGCCGCAGCGCGGCGAGGCCCTCGGGCTTCAGGGTGCCCAGGTCGCCGCCCGAGCCCTTCACCCAGAGCAGTTCGACCGGCTCACCCGTGACGGGGTCGGTCTCGGTGGCCTTGGCCGAGGTGTTGCCCCCGGCGTAGTTCGTGTTCGCCGGGTCGGCGCCCAGCCGGTTGCTGCGCGCTATCAGTTCGGCGACGGTGGGGTTGGTCATGATGGTGCTCCAGAGACGGTGGGGGACAAGGAGAGGATGCGACGCGCGAAGCGTTCGAGTGAGGCGGACGCCGCAGCCTCGCCAGGGCGGTTGAGGTGACCGTGGCGCGTGCCTGGTTCGACCGTGTATTCGACCTCGACACCGGCAGCGCCCAGCGTCCGTGCGAATTCCTCGCCCGACACCCGCAGTTCGTCGACCTCGCTTGTGATCATGATGGTCGGCGGAAAGCCGACGAGATCGGATGCTGCGGCGCGGCCGGGCACCGCGTACAGTTCCGCGTCGTCCACGGGACCACCGAGATAGTTCTCGTACATGCCGCGAACGGCATTCGGTCCGAAGGTGTCGGCCTCGGGATCGACGTCGAGCGCTGCGCGCAGCGCAGCATCCGGCTCCGGCTGCACGGCGTGCAACGTGGGATACGCGAGGACTGCCAAGGTGGGTACCGGTCCGCTCTCCTGCATGAGTCGCAGGACCGTGCCGGCGGCCAAGTTGCCGCCCGCGCTCGCCCCGCCCAGAGCCCACGGTCCCGAGGCGAGGCCGGCTGCGGCCGCCCAGCGGAAGGCGTAGGCCGCTTCTTCAGACGGCACCGGATAGTGCACGCCCCCCGCCGAGGCAAGGGCATAGTCGACGGAGACGACAGAGATGCCGCGCTGCGCGAACTGCTGTGACACCCAGTCGGCTTCGGGCATGTCGAGGTCGCCGCCCGCGAAGCCGCCGCCGTGCAGCCACACCAGTCCGGGCCCCACGGGCGCGCCGGACGCGTAAACGCGTACCGGCACAGCGCCGTGCGGGCCGTCGAGCACCCGCGCCGAGACGTGCGTCGTCACGCGCCCCAGCCCGCCTGGGTTCCGCCGACGCGCTCGGCCTCGATCTTTTCCTGATGGCCCGATGCCGCGTAGGCGGCCATCGGGTCGGCGGGCAGCCCCCGCGAAGTGCGCCAGTCGGCGAGGTCGCGGCGCACGTCGGTGTAGAAGGCGTCCATCAGAATGCCGTTCGCACCGAGCACGTCGCCGGACCGCTGAGCTGCGGCGAGCGCCTCGGTGTCCACGAGCAGCGCGCGCGCCGTCATCTCCTGCACATTGAGCACGCTGCGGATCTGGCCAGGGATCTTCTTCTCGATGTTGTGGCACTGGTCGAGCATGAACCCCACGCCCGAGTCGGGGCCGTAACCGCCGCCACGGATCACTTCGTAGAGAATGCGGAAGAGCTGGAAAGGATCAGCCGCGCCCACAATCAAGTCGTCGTCCGCGTAGAAGCGCGAGTTGAAGTCGAACGAGCCCAGCTTGCCGAGCCGCAACAGCTGGGCGACGATGAACTCGATGTTCGTTCCGGGTGCGTGGTGTCCGGTGTCGAGGCACACCATGGCGCGCTCGCCGAGTGCAGCCACCTGCGCGTAACTCGTGCCCCAGTCGGGAACGTCGGTGTGGTAGAAGGCCGGCTCGAAGAACTTGTACTCGAGCACGAGGCGCTGCTGGTCGTCGAGGCGCGCATAGATCTTCGCGAGCGAGTCTGCGAGTCGGTCCTGGCGTGCGCGGATATCGTCTTGGCCGGGGTAGTTGGTTCCGTCAGCGAGCCAGATCTTCAGGTCCCGCGACCCCGTCTCGTTCATGATGTCGATGCACTCGAAGTGGTGGTCGATCGCCTTCCGGCGGATGCGGTCGTCGGAGTGCGTGACCGAACCGAGCTTGTAGTCGTCGTCCTGGAAAGTGTTCGAATTGACCGTCCCGAGCGCAACACCGTTGTCTTCGGCGTGCGCAGCGAGGTCGGAGTACGAGTCGACCTTGTCCCAGGGGATGTGCAGTGCAACGGTCGGCGCCAGTCCAGTGTTCTTGTGCACCTGCGCGGCATCCGAGATCTTCTCGTACGGATCGCGCGGCGTGCCCGGTGTGCCAAACACGCGGAAGCGGGTACCGGAGTTCCCGAACGCCCAGCTGGGCAGTTCGATCGCCTGCTGCTCGAGCAGCGCGAGCGTAGCAGCGGGAATGGTCATTTCAGGTCGCCCTTCGTCGATGATGGTGCGGCCGACGCGAGTTGGTCGGCGAGGTTGAAGATCTCTGTGAGTTGTGTGAAGCCCTGGTCAGGACGTCCGTCGAGCGACTCGAAGAACGGCGCCATCTCGGCTTCCCACTCGGCCGCGATGGAGGAGGAGGCCAAGTAGGCGTCGGATGCCGCGGCGTCGTCGGTTTCGAAGTAGCCGATGAGCAGGCCGTCCTTGCGGAGAAAGATGCTGTAGTTGCGGCGTCCCGACGCCGCGATCTCGCGGAGCATCCGTGGCCACACGGCGGAGTGCCGGGCGCGGTACTCGTCGAGTCTCTCGGGACGAACCCTCAACTGGAAGCAGATGCGTTCGGGGGCGGTCAGCGTCATCGCTTCACGTCACCTTCGTGGTGAGGGCTGTGAATCGTTTCATAAGGCAAGATTATCGTCCGCTCAGAGAGGTGTCAAACAATCGAGATGACCGAGATCGTCGCTTGACAGGCTGTCGAGCCCGGCCCTAGCGTGAAGTCTGAAACGATTAAACCGCAGGAGGCGGCCGTTTCGAGGTCGCATCGCCGCTCATCACGCCGTTCGCCCGCGTCGCTGCGTCGCGAACAGAGAGAAGTCCTTGTCATGGCTGAATCCCGTTCGCGCACCCGTATTGTCGCGGTCCGGACCTCTTTCGAACGCCGCGACCCGGCTCCGCGCCCGAGTGAGCAAGAGCCGGGCGACAACCACTGGGTCAGTGGCAAGGTCGCGAACCCGATGACGAAGTACGCGGAGTTCCGCGACAACCGATCGATAGCGATCGGGCCGCGCGCCGGGCGCGCGGTGTTGGTTCAAGTGGAGTCCGAATCGGGGCACATCGGAACGGCGGTGGCCTCGGGCGGCTTGGCGGCGGCCGCCATCATCGAACAGCATCTTTCCGACTACGTCGTCGGTGAGAGCGCGTTCGCGCACACTCGGATCTGGGACCGCATGTTCTCCAGCACGCTGCTGTACGGGCGCAAGGGACTCGTCCTGCACGCTATCTCGGCCGTGGACCTTGCCATCTGGGATCTGCACGGCCACATCACCGGCCTGCCTGTACATGAACTGATCGGCGGCAAGATTCGTGACGCGGTGCGCGTGTACGCGACCGGGCCGGAGCCCTCCGTGGCTGCCGCCGAAGGTTTCGCCGGCGCCAAGCTGCCGCTCGTCTACGGCCCGAGTGAGGGCGAGGAGGGGTTCCGAGCCAATGTCGAGATCGCGGCTGCCGCTCGCGCTGGCACACCCGCCGACTTCCCTCTCATGTACGACTGCTGGATGGCGCTGGACGTCGACTACGCTGCCCGGCTCGCGCACGCCGTGTCAGATCTCGGATTCTCGTGGATCGAGGAGCCCCTGCCTCCCGACCAGTACGGCGACTTCCGCCGACTGCGCGACCGCATGCCCCCGACCATGATGCTCGCCACCGGCGAGCACGAGTACACCGCGAACGGCTTCCGGCTGCTGTGCGAAGCAGGCGTGGATGTCGTGCAGCCCGATCCGGCCTGGTGTGGGGGGCTTACCGAGCTGCTGCGCATCTGGGCCGTCGCGCAGGTGTTCGGCGTCAAGGTCATCCCGCACTCAGCCGGGATGATCAGCTACCACTTCGTGATCAGCCGCCCAGACGGTGAGCTGGCCGAGTTCCCGGTGCTGGCGGCGAACGGCGAAGCGGTCGCCGCGCAGCACGCGCCGCTCTTCTCGGGCGAAGCTCTGCCCGAGAATGGCTGGGTGACTGTTGGTGACGAACCGGGCTTTGGGCTCACGCTCAATCCTGACATCGCACTCGTGCCGACGCTCGAGGCAGTGCCCGCATGACCGCCGTGAGGGTCGCGCTCGTCGGCACCGGGTGGTGGGCGACCGCCATCCACCTTCCTGCCTTACAGGAGTGCTCGCAGACCGAAGTGGTAGCGGTGTGCGATCCGGACGTACCACGCGCCCAACGCGTGGCCGACCGGTACGCGGTGGCCCGGGTGTTCGCATCCGTCGACGAACTCATAGCGGCCGGGATCGCCGACGCAGTCATCGTCGCAACGCCGCACGCGACGCACTATCCGATTGCGGCGGCGTGCCTCGACGCGGGACTGCATGTGCTCGTGGAGAAGACCATGACGCTGACCGCAGCCGACGCGTTCGCGCTCGTCGCGAAGGCCGAGAACGCGGGTCTGCACCTCGCCGTCGGATACACCTACCAGTACGCATCGACGGCGCCGTTCGTGCAAGAGACGGTCCAGAGCGGAATCGGCGAACTCGTACAGGTCGTCGTCGAGTTCACGTCGAACGCGGGTGATCTGTACGCGCGGGCGGGCGATCCCGATGATGAGCGTCCCGACACACCGCATCCGAGCACCTATTCGCGCGCAAACGGCGGTGGACAGGCGCATACCCAGCTCACCCACGCCATGGGCATGGCCTGTTGGGCGACGGGACGGCAGGTCGCCGAGGTGTCGGCGTTCACGAACGGTCGGGGCCTCGACGTCGACGTCGACGACGTGGCGGCCTTCCGCTTCTCGGGCGGCGGTCTTGGCGTGGCGGCCTCCACCGGCACGACCGTCAACGGGCAGGAAGTGCGCCACCACATCCGCTACATCGGCACCGAGCGCACGTTGGAGCAGAACCTGCTCACCGGCGACGTGCGCGTGCTCTCGGCAGACGGTGGGGTCGACATGCATCGGGCAGAAGGGGGAACCTACCGCTCGGCGCGCCCGTCGCAGGCCTTCGTCGAACTCATCCGCGGGGTCGGACCGAACCTCTCGCCCGCGCGCCCCGCTGCCGCCACCGTCGCCTTCCTTGAGGCGATGCTCGAGGCGGCGCGGAGCGGGCTGCGCGTGCCCGTGCCGCAGCTGCCATCGGTCGGTTGAGCGCGGCGGGGGTCAGATGACGCCCCGCCGCGCCGCCCACACCGCGACCTGAATCGGTGCTCGCGCGCCGAATCTATCGCGCATGGCCTGCGTGTGCCGGCGAAGAGTGCGCGCCGACACATTCAGCTCGCGAGCGATGGCGTCCATCCCATAGCCCTCGGCGACGAGCCTCAGAATGGCGATGTCGAGTTCTGACAACAGGTCGCCGGTGACGGCGGGCGCTGCCGGCGCGCGCCCCAGTAGTGGTCCGCGCGCGTTGTTTGCCTCAGGGGCGATGGCGATTCCGTTCGGTCCCTGCCGAGACATGCTGAGCTCCCTCGCTCTGTCCGTAGCGCAGTTCGGGTCACACGCCGAGAATAAAACGTTTCATTTCTGTCGTTTGCCCACCCTATCCGTGCTGCACAGGTGAGGCAAGGGGCGTCACACCGCGCAACAGGGCGTCTTCGCGCGACTCATGGCCGGTTGTGGCCATCTTCCGGCCGAATCCTTGACGTGGCGTCGGGCCCTTCGCAAACCTGCCAGAGAGAGAATCTGCACTGTCGGAGAGGACGAGGCATGAAACGTAACAAAAGAGCGCTGAGGTCGTGGGGCGCGCCGATCGCGGCCTTCACAGCAACGCTCCTGTGTCTTGCGACGATGGCGCCGGCACAGGCGCGGGAGAGAGCCGCCATCGCGGACAGCGGTACTTCCACACCCGCCGGCATCTCCCGCGTGACGGTCGGCGCCGAGGCCATCACCATCACCGGCTCTGTCGGTGCGGAGGCCGCAGGGCAGACCGTGACCATCACCGAGGCGGGCGCGCAGATGACGGAAACGGACGGCGATTCCCGTGTGTTCGGTGCCGGCACAGCTGACGCGTCCGGCGACTTCGTGGTCTCGGCGCCGCGAGAGCTGACCGCGGGGGAGGACGGGCTGTACGACGCGTTCGTGGCAAGCGTGGACGGAACCGTCGTGGGAACGCCGCGCTTCGCCGACACGCTCGACTTCGCATCGGTCAACACCGACCCGTATCCCGAGATCGCGGACAAGAAGGGGCTGCAGGTTCAGCTGACCGATGACGCCGAGAGTCTGGGCGTGCAGCACGCTGCGCTGAACGTCGACCTTGGCACTCTCATGCTGAACACGAAGGTCAGTGACGGCGACATCCCCTTCACGAGTGACGGCGACACCTACTACTTCGACAGATCCGTCGTCGAGGGCCTGGACACGCAGATCAAGTCGCTGTCTGACAACGGTGTGCTCGTGAATCTGATCCTGCTCGTCTATCGGCACGACGGTGTGGCCACGAGCGCGTATCACCAGCTCGCAGATCCCGATGCGTCCAGCGCCGACAATGCCGGCCCCATCGTCGCGTTCAACATGACGACCGCCGAAGGCGTCGCGTACTACACCGCGGCGATGGAGTTCATCGCGAGCCGTTGGACTCAGCCCGACCAAGAGCACGGCCAGGCGCTCGGCTACATCGTCGGCAACGAAGTTGACGCTCAGTGGGCATGGGCCAACGCCGGCGACAAGACCGTCGACGAGTTCGTCGACTCGTACTCACGTGCGTTGCGCATCACGTCGCTCGCGACGCGGAAGTACGACGCTGCCGCACGCACCTACACGTCGCTCGACCACAACTGGACGGCGCTGTCGGGCACGAACCCCGACCCGGACAACCCGACCCGCTACTACTCATCGAAGCAGATCATCGACTCCCTGAACGCTGTGTCGAAGACGGCGGGCGATTTCCCCTGGGATGTCGCCTTCCACCCGTACCCGCAGAACCTCTTCGATCCGGCGTTCTGGAACGACACCGAGGCCACCGCGTCTTTCGACACGCCGCTGATCACATTCAAGAACATCGAGGTGCTCACGCAATACCTCCAGCAGTCCGATCTGCAGTATGACGGACAGCAGCGGCGGGTCATCCTCTCGGAGCAGGGATGCAACACCCCGGGCACGGGCGACTCGCTGACGATCGAGGCAGAGAAGCTGCAGGCGGCATGCTTCGCTTACGCGTATTACAAGATCCGATTCTCGACGGGAATTGACGCCTTCATCCTGCATCGGCATGTCGACCACCGTCAGGAGGGTGGTCTGAACCTGGGGCTGTGGGCGGCGGACTACTCGACGACATTCCCGGCGACTCCGTTGCGCAAGAAGTACATCTACGACGTCTTCAAGTACATCGATACCGCGCGCTCTCTCGAGGTCACGGACTTTGCGAAGAAGATCATCGGGATCACGGATTGGGCCGACGTCATTCCGGGATTCGATGCGGCAGCTCTCGATCAGCGGCCGATCACGCAGACCGTCGGCACCCGGGTGGATGCCCGCACGAACGGCACCCGGTCGCTCGGCGCGTTCACGCACCGCGCGGACGGCTGGGCGCCATCGGACAATGCGGCATCGGCTGCCGTCGAACGCCGCGTGCTGCACGTCGACACGCAGTCCGGCACCTTCGCCTCCCAGTATCGCGGCGTCGTCAAGGAGTTCGACCGCCGAGCACCGAATGTGAGCGGCCAGTGGCTGACGGCCCGCGTGCGGGTTCCGGCATCCTCTGACCTCGGCCCTGAGACGGCCGTCGAGCTGACCGCGACGCTGGCATCGGGGGAGCGAGTGGAAGGCGAGGCCCGGATCCCCGCTGACCGCTCGTTCCACACAGTGGCGCTGCGGGTGCCGAAGCAGGCGGGAGCGACGCTGAAGACGCTCAAGGTACGTGTTAGGGGTACCGGCTCGGCTCAACCGGACGCAACCTTCGACATCGCCTCCGTCGCGACGGCACGCGCCGTCGGTGCATCACGGCGGACGAACGCCCTGCTCACGGCCGGTGTCGCTGATGCCGATTTCGACGGCACCACAATGTCGGTGACGGTTCTGAACCTCGACTCCCACAAGCTCAGCGGCCTCGTGAGCGTGCCGGCGAAGTGCGGTGATTTCGCGGTCGCTGAGAAGCGCGGGCGGCTGTCGCCGATCGCGTTCGGTTCCTCCTCTACCGTGAAATTCACGGTGAGGGCCGCCAGTGATGATGCCGACACGGCATGCGTACGCATCAACGGAACGACCTTCTCGGTCCCGGTCGTCGTCCCGCCGCCGGTCGATCATCTGGTGTACGACTTCGAGTCGGACGCCGGTGGATGGGTCGCCGGCGACGCGACGCAGTCCGTCGCTCGCGTCACGTCGATGGCCAACGGCCCCGGCGCACCGAAGTCAGGGAGCGGGATGCTGCAGGCCAATGCGACGGCATCACCGGCCACGACCCCGCACGTCATCTCCGTGACGCCCCAGACGCCGCTGGACCTCTCCGATGCCGCGACTGTACATCTCTGGGGAGACTCCTACGGCGGCGCGCCGGGCGCCACGGGCTATGTCATGACCTTCACGTTGACGGGTCAGGACGGAACGACCGCGACCGTGAGCGAGACCGACTTCGCGCCCGACTCGTGGAACCAGCTCGTTATCGACGTGAGCGACTGGTCGGGCCGCAGCGCGGTCGTGTCGATGAGTGTCTCGTTCGCAGCTCTGGACAGCGCCTACCCGACCTGGAACCCCAGCTTCCAGATCGACGGCGTCGGTTACTACACGAGCTGACGCTCGGGCGGTCCTGCGGGTGCGCTGTCGCGTCCCGCAGGACCGCCGTCTTCCCGCGATGCGGCGCGTGCGACGGCACGCGCCGCACGGTGCGCATGCGGCGGCCAAAGAGCCGTTTGCTCTGCTGGTGTCGTGTGTTATGCTCATCGAAATGAAACGTTCCACTGACCGTTTCATTTCGGTCCCCTGTACGCAACTCGACGACGAGAGGCTGGAATGGCTACAGTTACCGAGGTTCTGACCACTCGGCCTGATGGGAGGGGTGGGTCCAAGAAGGGGCGCCGGCGGAAGCCGATCCGCTGGTTCGCCTACCTGTCGCTTCTTCCGCTGCTGGTGCTGATCGGCCTCTTCGCTTACTATCCGGCGATCTCCGGGGTGTTCTGGTCGTTCTTCGAGTGGGTGCCAGCCGGCGAGTCGACGTTCCTCGGTTTCGGCAACTACGTCACCATGATGCAGGACGAGATCTGGTGGCAGTCGTTCCGTAACCTCGGAGTGATTTTCGTCTTCGGCATCGTGTCGTGGATCCTTCCGCTGATCGCTGCCGAACTGCTCATCTCGCTGCGCAGTGCTCGGTGGCAGTACGCCATCCGGACTCTTCTGATCATTCCGATGGCGTTCCCGGGCGTGGTGACCGTCCTCATCTGGTCCTTCATGTATGACCCGAATGACGGCGTGATCAACCGCTTGTTATCCGGGATCGGGTTAGGGGCACTCCAGCACAACTGGGTCGGTCAGCCGGACACAGCCTTGTTC
>Ga0164242_10009234_pt1 | contig 10652 bp, 8 predicted proteins | sample OricomgcompostMG_FD_108783 | JGI IMG/M metagenome (GOLD analysis project Ga0164242, IMG submission 108783) | Miracle-Growth compost microbial communities from Emeryville, California, USA - Original compost - Miracle growth compost (MG) ... | reverse complement strand
GGAATCGTCTTGCGAAGTTCCTCGCGGAGCGGGAGTTTTGGACGCCGGTGTTCGAAAGGGTGAAGCCCGAGGAGGTTTTGATCGCGTCGAGTCACTGGTGGGCGGGGATCGCGGCGGCGGCGGAGCGTTCAGGTGCTCGGGTGTCGGACATCCAGTACGCGCTGACCAGTCATTACGCTCCGAGCTTCTGGTTCGGCTCCACTCCCCACTACGGAGCGACGCGCCTCTACGCCTGGTCCGAGTACTGGGCCGCACGGACGAACGTCTATCAGGAGCATGTAATCGTGCCGCGGCAGCAGGAGGAATTCGCTGCCAGCCGGCTGCATAACGCTGAGAAACACGTGTGGGATGTGTGCGTCATCGCGCAGCCTCGAGTTCTGCGGCGCATCCTCGCATTCGTTCAGGATCTGGTTCGTGAGCGCCCGGATCTCAAGGTCATCGTGGCTCCGCATCCGGCACAGCGCCTCATCATCGCGGACGAGCTGGCCGCAGCTGGGCTTGCAGGGAAGGTGGCGATTGCTGAGGATGACACGCTCACGACGATCGGCCGGTCGGCATTGAGCGTAGGCACGTTCTCGACATCGCTCTGGGAGTCTGCCGCTCTCGGCTGCCCAACGTACGTGATCCCGGTTCCCGGATACGAGGAGACCCTCCAGGACATCGAGTCCGGACTATTCCGGCTCGCCAGTTCGCCTTACGACCTCGTGCCGTACGACGTGCCGGAATCACGCCACGCCATCTTCGGCAATGGGTGACCGACACCGATGGACATCCAGAACCACTACTACGGTCACAGCGCGGCTCTGGCCCGTCACGCTGGGCTGAATTCGATACGACACATCGACGGACTGGTCCAGCACGGGTGGACGGTGGCATCACCATCACTCGTCCATTTCGCCGACTTCGCGCGCCTTCCTCGAACGGCTCGTCGATTCGTCTGGAGTCATTCGGCGCGTGGTTGGGACCCGAGCGCGGACCCTTTCGAGACCGTGCCCATCGGTGCGCCGTTCCTCTATCTCAGCGCGCTCGCATCGACGGACGTTCCCCATCAGAGGAAGTCGACCGTGGTCTTTCCCACGCACGACACCAGGATCGTGAGGCTCGACAACGATGAGTCCGCCTTCGCTCGGGAGATTGCGGAACGTGAGGGTTCCGCAATCATCTGTCTGCACCCCGAGGACCTCGATCGTCCGGAAAAGCGCCACGTGTGGACACGATTCGGTCATACCGTCGTAAGCGCCGGCTCGCGGCGCGATCCGTTATTCCTCGGTCGAATCCTTGCACTCGTTCGTTCTGCCCCTCGAGTCGTCTCCAACCTCCTGTCGACGGCCGTGATATATGCCGCCGCTGAAGGGACCGAGACCGCGATTTATGGTCCGGAAGTCTCTGTCGGCACCCTGAGCACGGGGGTGGCGCGACGCACACGTGAACTCTGGCCCGAGTTCCACGAGGAGACGGGCACTGGTGTACGCAGGCAGATTGCGCTCGCTGAGCTGGGGCGAAAGTATCTGCTCGCTCCGGAAGACCTGCGAGAAACGCTCCGGTGGAACCGGCGATCAGTAGGTCCGTTCATTCAATACTGGGCCGGCGCTCCGCTCCGGAAGGCCGGCGCCGTCCTCGGACTCGTCCGGCGTCCTGACGGCGCCCAGGATGCGGGCTCATCGGCCGCGCCCTCGGTTTTCCTCAGGCACCCACTGAGTCATCTCCCCGCGAAGCTTCCTCCGCTCCCGCTGCAGGCGGATCTGCTGCCCGAACCGCTCACGCCGAGTTCGTTAAGCACCGACCCGGCGGAGTTTTGAGAGCGGGGCGAGTTCGCCCGGGAAGACGCGCTTGACACCATCACCCAAGGCCTCCTCAATGACACGAATGTCACGCACGAGGTGACGGAGACCCTGCGGTTCGAGAGACGCTGCCTGGTCGCTACCCCACATGGTTCGATCGAGCGTGATGTGTCGTTCGACGGCGACCGCACCGAGGGTCACCGCCGCCAGGGAGATCTGCAGCCCGGGCTCGTGTCCGGAATAGCCAATCGGGACAGGCTCGAAACGATCGCGGAGAGTGTTGATCATACGCAGATTCGCTTCTGCGGCCGGAAGCGGGTAGGTCGATGTCGCGTGCAGGATGACGAGTGGTGATCCCTGAAGCGCCGCGACTGCTCGGTCGATCTGCTCCATCGTCGACATACCGGTAGACAGGATCACTGGCTTTCCGGTGGCTCGGATAGCCTCAAGCAATTCGGAGTCAGTCACCGAGGCCGAAGCGACCTTATACGCGCAGACGTCCAACTCTTCGAGGAACTCCACCGAAGGCACATCCCACGGGGACGCGAACCAATCCAGGCCACGCTTGTCGGCATAGTCGCCGAGCTCCGCATACTCGTCATGATCGAACTCGACCCGGTACCGGTATTCAAGGTAGGTCATCTCGCCCCAAGGCGTCTGCCGCGGCGTGTTCTTCATGTGCTCCGGCGTGGATATCGCCGGTGTGCGCTTCTGGAACTTCACGGCTTGGGCGCCGGAATCTGCGGCGACATCGATGAGACGCTTCGCGATGTCCAGATCGCCATTGTGGTTGAGCCCGATCTCGCCGATCACGTAGACCGGATGGCCCGTTCCGATGAGCGAAGAGCCGATGCGAACGGCGGTGTCGGTCATGAGTTTGCCTTCTGTTCGAGGATCAGTTCTGCGAGTTCGCGCACCGCGCCGGCGCCACCTCGCGACGAGAGCACGTGTCGCGCCGCGGCCATGGCAAGAGGATGCGCGTCTGCGACCGCGAAGGGCCAGCCGACGGCACGAAGCGCACCGAGATCGTTGATGTCGTTGCCCAAGTATGCGACCCGACCGAGCCGGAAGCCATTTTCCGCCGCCCAGTGTGTCAACGCGGCTCCCTTGTCGTCGACGCCTTGAAGCACCTCAACACGAAGCTTCGCACCACGCGCTCCGACAACCGGGTTCTGTTCGGTGGAAAGAATGAGAACGCGAATGCCCGCCTCGCGCAGCAGACGCACGCCCAACCCGTCGCGGCGATTGACGGTGACAGATTCGACGCCGTTCTGATCGACTTGAAGCGTGTCGTTCGTGTGCACGCCGTCGAAGTCCGTGACGACCGCCTCGACTGATGCCAAGCGGACAATCCTGCCTTCCTCATGCTCGGTCGTGTCGTCGACGAGGTCCTGAGCCGATTCTGAAAGGCCGAGTGTGGAGGGATTCGCCGTGATGCCACCGCGAGGACTGGAGGACATCGTCGCAGTCTCGGAAAGGCGCGCGATGGCATCCGCGAGCCGGAGATCATCCTCGGTGTCGATGTCGATGGCGTTCGGAACGACCGCCACTCCGACGCGCCCGAAGAACCGATGACCACTGCGCCGGAAGCCGGCTGCGTTGAGCACGTAGAAGGCGCCTGTCTCCTGGTATTGCGGCTCGAGGTCTTGGCGCATCGGCCGGAATGCCGGGTCATGGTTGATGCCCTGAGCGCAACCGTCGGCATCCAGTCTCCAGATGAAGGTGTGCGTCTCAACGGCCGCAAAGATGGAGTCACTCTCACCGGAGCGTACGCGGTCGACAGCGGCGTCGATGTCGACGGGCCGGGTGAACGGGCTCGTTGCCTGCATGAACACAACGATGCTGGGCTCGACCCCGCGTTCAGCGAGTGCATCGAGCGCGTGCAGGACCGCGCTCTCGCTCGATGCCGTGCCGGTCGAGAGCGCAGCGGGCCGTGTGACGATTTCGGCACCGGCCTGCTCGGCCACCGAGGCGAGCTCGATGCCGTCGGTCGAGACCACGACGTGATCGATGGATGACGTTGCTCGAGCGCAGGCGATGGCACGTCCCACGAGCGTGACTCCGCCCACTTCGCGAAGGTTCTTGCCCGCCACGCCCACGGACCCCGCCCTGGCGGGGATCACCGCCACAACAGGGCCCAGCGCATTGGACATGAACACACGCTACCAAGGCGCGAGGAGCGCTCCGCACCAGCGGGCTCAGTCCGTTTCCGCGAGACGAGGACGTCTCGGGCCTGGCGCGGTGGATCAGGCCGATCATGTGCGGCAGAGCGGGCTGCGCTCTACCTGAAGGCACCACGCACCAGAACGTCGAACTCGCCGTCGCGCCTGGCGGGATCGAGAACGTACCCGCGGCCCTGGAACAGCCGCTGAGAGGGCACATTGTCGGGTAGAACCGCCGCGATGATCCTCGAATCCGGGTGCTTCGTCAGGAACGCCTCTTCACCGGCGGCCAGCACGAGCCTGGACAGTCCGTGCCCGCGGGTCTCGGGGGCGATCGTGATCGAGACTTCCCACTCCGCCGTTCGGTGTTGGTCGAAGCGCACGGTTCCGATGGGGACGTGACCTCGTTCGACCACGAAGAGCTCGCGCGATGCGTCGTCGAGGACGCGCTGGAACCAGGTCTCGTGCCCGTGCAGCGAAACGGCGGAAGGGCTGCGCGACATGGTCCGAGTCACAGGGTCGTTGCGCCAACGCAGCAGCATCAGCGAGTCGTCGGGCGCCGCCGGTCGTGCCTTCACGGAGGCATCGGCGCCCTCGATTCTGCTTTCGAGAGCCGACTCCCAGGCGTCCACGATTCGGGCCGCACCGCGCCCGTCGACCTTCTGCAGGCCGAGGGGAGACCATGACGCGCCCGCGTGGAGTGCGGCGATGGCATCGGCGATGCGGGATGCCGCTGCATCCGGACGCGCGCGCACCTCATCGAGCGTGCCGAGCCCGCGCGCCACACCGTCCGCGACGGCGGCATCGAGTCCGGCGCGCTGATTCTCGACGACCGCGACGAGCAGGCTCGGCACACCGATGCAGACCAGCTCCCACGACGTGGTGCCGGCGGCGCTCACGACCAGATCGGCATCGGCCGCCCCGTCGAGGAAGTCGATCGACGGTTCGATGAGTTCGACATCGTGGCCGGCGACCTCGCGCACCGCATCCCAGTTCTGACGGGGAGCGATCACCGTGAGCTCCCCGACACCGGCGGCGGAGCGGCAGACCGCGGCGAGGGTCGCGGCCGCGCCCATGGCATCCGTGCCGCCCATCACAATCAGCACTCGCGCGGGTGAATGCGGCGGCAGATTGCGCGCTGCACGGCGTTCCCGCGCCGCCAACACCTGGGCCCGCATCGGGGCGTACGCGATACCGCGCAGGACCACCGGGCTGCCATCGTCGGGCCGATCTGTGGTCTCGGCACGCACCGTCGAGTCGACGACGACGTCGCCTGGGCGTCGGCCGAATTCGCCGTCTTCCATCGACGAGAGGAGGGCGCCCGATCGTCTGACCAGGGGGAGGGCGTCGCGAGAGACGTCGTAATTGTCGACGTGGACCACCGAAGCGCCCTGCTCCGCCGCCAGCACCCCGAGATCATCGGGGGCGTCGACCACGTCCAGACCGGCACGGGTAACCATCTCGACGGCCAGCGCCGATTCGATGCGTCCCGTCAGAACGACAGTGTGCCCTGCCTCCCTGGCGGCGTCGGCCACGGAGATCGCGCGCACGAGGTGGCCGACACCGCCTCGAGGGCTCGCGTCGCACCGGATGGCGATGTGTGTCATCCGTCGGCCAGTGACTTCTGCCGCACGTCCGCGTTGATGCCGACGATGTCTGGCCGGGAGCGAAGCAACTCGACGACCTCGCGCCACGCCGGGGGCCTGTCCCCGAGCTCGGTGACGATCGCGTCGAGTGTTGCGGCGTCTTCTGCCGTGTCGAGCGTGACGCGCAGATCGTTGGCCGGCGGGGCCACCACGAGACCCATGGTTCGGAACTGGTGCGGCCCAGCGTAGAGGTACGACGTGACATGCGTGCGGTGATAGTCCTCCGCCTCGCGATCGGCTTCCGCGAGCGCGGCCTTCGAGACGAGCTCGACGTCGAGCCCGCGGGGGAGGGTGCGCACGAGCGTGGTCGCGACGTAGTCGAGGCTCGGGTCCGAGCGCCACACCGCCACAACTGACGAGATGAGTGCGGGATCGGCGAGCGGGCAGTCCGCGGTGAGCCGCACGAGGGCATCCGCCCCGGTCTCCGCCCTCGCAAGCACGAAGCGCGACAGCACGTCGTCCTCGCTGCCGCGCACCACACGCACACCGAGTCGTTCGCCGAGGCTTGCCACGGCATCATCGCCGCTCGCCGTGGACGTCGCGATGATGATTTCGTCGACACCGTCGGACGCTCGTGCCGCCCGAACCATCCACTCCAGGACGGGCCTGCCGGCGAGCGGTCGCAAGACTTTACCGGGGAGTCGCGATGACCCGGTTCTGGCTTGGATTGCGGCCACGACGCGTGCTTCTGTCACCCCCAAATCATGACATGCACCGGTGCGTGACCGGCCGACGCGGTCGCGCCCGCGGGGCCCGGCTGCGGACTGAAGATCCCTTCGCGGGCGCGGCTACACTGAGTCGGTGACTTTCGACAAGAGCATCAAGATCGCCCGGCACACGATCGATGAAAGTTCCCCCGTGTTCGTCATCGGCGAGATGTCGGGCAACCACAACGGCAGCCTCGAGCGAGCATTGGACATCGTCGACGCAATCGCCGAGAGCGGTGCTCAGGCACTGAAGATCCAGACCTACACGGCCGACACACTCACGATTCGCTCCGATGCTCCCGCGTTCAGGGTCGCGGGAGGGCACGGCCTCTGGGGCGGACGCACACTGTACGACCTCTACAAGGAGGCGCACACGCCCTGGGAGTGGCACGCGCAGATCTTCGAGCGCGCGCGGGAGCGGGGATTGGTTCCTTTCTCCACCCCGTTCGACCCGACCGCAGTCGCCTTCCTCGAAGATCTCGGGGTCGAGCTGTACAAGACGGCGTCTGCCGAGATCGTCGACCTCCCGCTTTTGCGCGAGGTCGCGAGAACGGGCAAGCCGATGATCGTGTCGACCGGTATGGCGACCATGGGCGAGATCGACGCGGCGGTCAACGCCATTCGCGATGCGGGTGGAAACAAGCTCGTCCTCCTCGCGTGCACTGCTGCGTATCCGGCGGAGCCGGCCGAGGCGCATCTGGGTAACATCCGAACGCTGCGTGATGCCTTCGATGTGCCGGTTGGCCTCTCGGATCACACACTCGGCATCGGGGTCGCGGTGGCGGCAGCCGCTCTGGGGGCCGTCGCCATTGAAAAGCACGTCACGCTCGATCGTGCGGATGGTGGAGTCGACTCAGCTTTCTCGCTCAGCCCGGAGGAACTGTCGCAGCTCGTGGTCGCATCGGAGCAGGCTCGTGTAGCGGTCGGCAGCGGGACAGGTTTCGGCCCGACACCGCAGGAGCAGACAGTGCTGAAACTGCGCCGCTCACTGTATGTCGTCGAGGACGTCGCCGCAGGTGATCCGGTGACGCGAGACAACGTGCGTTCAATCCGTCCTGCCGGCGGCCTTTCAGCCGACAGCATCGAGATCGTTCTGGGGCGTCGCTTCGCCAAGGATGTCTCGCGCGGCACCGCGCTGACGTGGGACCTCGTCTAGCGAGCTTTCGAAGTCACGTCGTTTGCGTCGTAGCGAACGGGTCCGACAGCGGATTCCTCACCGGAGCGCCAGGTCGGCGTCGATATGATGGATGGCGTTGTCGCCAGCGAAACGCCACCGAGCTCCGAGAATCCTGGCCGTCCCAACCACGAATTCCGAGGAGTAAGCGTGTCCGTTCTCGAAGGTTCGAGCATCCTGATCACCGGTGGCACCGGTTCATTCGGCAAGGCTTTCATCGCTTATGCATTGGAACACCTCAACCCCCGTCGGCTGGCGATCTACTCCCGCGACGAGCTCAAGCAGTACGAGGTGCGCAACCTGTTCCGCAACGATGATCGGCTGCGCTGGTTCATCGGAGACGTCCGCGACGAGCGTCGGCTCTCTCGTGCGCTGCACGGCGTCGACTACGTGGTGCACGCCGCCGCTCTGAAGCAGGTTGACACGGGGGAGTACAACCCGTTCGAGTTCATCAAGACGAACGTGCTGGGCAGCCAGAACGTGGTGGAGGCATCGATCGACGCCGGCGTGAAGAAGGTCGTTGCGCTCTCCACCGATAAGGCATCGAGCCCGATCAACCTCTACGGCGCCACGAAGCTGACCGCCGACAAGATCTTCACCCTCGGCAACAACTACGCCGCGAACTACCCAACCCGGTTCTCGGTGGTGCGCTACGGCAACGTAACGGGGTCGCGCGGTTCGATCATTCCGAAGTGGCGCGCGATGAACGAGCGCGGCGAGAAGCTGCCGATCACGGACCTGCGATGCACGCGCTTCTTGATCACACTGCCCCAGGCGGTGCAGATGGTGGTCGACACCTTCGATCTGATGCAGGGCGGCGAGTTGCTCGTTCCGCACATCCCCTCGCACAAGGTGGTCGATTTGGCGCGTGCCGTCGCCCCCGGGGCGGAGTTCGTCGACATCGGACTCCGGCCGGGCGAGAAGCTGCACGAAGAGATGATCAGCCCCGACGAGGGCCGTCGGGCCGTGAGCATCCTGGATGACAAGTACTACGTGATCGAACCGGAGTCGCCGCAGTGGGGCTACGTTCCCATCGCAGATGCCGTGCCGGTGCCGGAGGGCTTCCACTGCTCGTCCGACAAGAACGACATCTGGTACGACGTGGATGACCTGCGTGCGGTGCTCGAGGCGGACATCTGATGCTTCCCTACGGTCGTCAATCGATCGATGAGGAAGACATCGACGCGGTCGTCCGGATCCTTCGCGGCGACTGGCTGACGACCGGGCCGACGGTCGCCGAGTTCGAACGGGCGGTCGGCGAACTCGCCGGTGGACACCGCGCCGTCTCGGTCACCTCGGGCACCTCGGCGCTCCACGCCGCATACTCGGCGCTCGGACTCAGCGACGGTGACGATGTCGTGACCACCCCGATGACATTCGTCGCCACTGCCTCCACCGCGTCGGTGCTCGGCGCGAACGTGATCTTCGCCGACATCGACGACGAGACCGGACTGATCGATCCCGCAGCGGTCGACGCCGTGGCGACCGATCGCACCCGAGTCATCGCCGCCGTGGACTACGCCGGCCAAGCCGCAGAGTACGACCGCCTCCAAGCGATCGCCGACCGCGTCGGTGCAGTCACACTCGACGATGCAGCCCACTCGATCGGCGGCACCTACCGGGGACGCCCCGTGGGCGATCTCGCCGACGTCACCACGTTCTCGTTCTTCCCGACGAAGAACATGACGACCGGCGAAGGCGGCGCCGTCGTGTGCAAAGACCCGGCGCTCGCCCAGCGTGTTCACGAGTTCCACTTCATCGGGCTCGTGCGAGACCCGGATCGGTTCGAGATCACCGATGAGGGGCCGTGGCACCAGGAGGTCCATGAGTTCGGACTGAACTACCGGTTGACAGACATCGCGAGCGCTCTCGGGCTGGCCCAGCTGAAGCGGCTGGAACGGTTCAAGCAGCGCAGAACCGAGATCGTCGCCCGCTACAACGCGGCGTTCGCCGACGTGGAAGGCGTGCGCACCCCGGGGCAGCGAGACGACACCGACCCGATGTGGCACCTGTACCCGTTGCGTGTGCTTGACGGGCGTCGCCGGGAAGTGTTCGAAAAGATGCGGGCCGCTGGCGTCGGCGTGCAGGTGAACTACATTCCGGTCTACTGGCATCCGGTCTACGCGAACGCGGGCTACCGCCGGGGCATGTGCCCCAATGCGGAGGCCTTCTACGCCGAGGAGCTCTCGCTGCCGATCTTCCCCGACCTCACAGACTCGCAGGTGGACCAGGTCGTCGAGACCCTCGTCGGGGCGCTGCGCTAGAGGCGTCCGTCGGTGTTCGCGGGCGCCGCCGGCAGCGCCTGCCGCCACGACATGCCCTGCGACGCCTTGACGGTGCAGATGACCAGGAGCATCCAGCCGCTCTCGGTGAGGATGGTGCTCTCCGCCATCGAGGTGCACAGCAGTGCGATCAGGATGAGCGGCGGCCACGCGTAGATGACGCTGCGCTTGTTGGAGCCCAGCAGCCAGGAGCGGCCCATGGCGAGGCCGAGCAGCAGCAGGAACAACAGGAAGCCGACGAGGCCGACCTGCAGCCAGACATCCAGGAACGCGTTCAGACCGTTCGCATGCGGGGCGCCGGTGAGCACGTTGATCAGCGAGTACGGGGGCAGCGTGCCGCGCCAGAAGCCGATCCAGCCCCAGCCGAGCAGCGGCTGCACCGGAATGAGGTGCCACATCTGGATCCACACGTCGTAGCGCACGTTGAGCACGTCGCGACCGTGCAGCAGCTCGATGATCGGCGCGCGGAAGATGAACGCGAGCACGGCCAGCGCCAGCGCCAGCACTGCGAATGCGACCTGCACCGAGAACTTCCAGCGTTCGTTGCGAATGTGCCGCACGCCGAACAGCACCGCCGTGGCGATCAGCACGATCACCAGCACGATCGCGATCACCGGTGAGCTCGTGAACGCCAGGCACAGCACCGCCAGCACGACGGAGAAGAGCGCCATCGCCGTGGTGACCGACCGAGTGCGCCACTCCACGACGAACGTCACCGCGGCGATCAGTGCCACCAACCCGAGTTGGTTGCGACTGCCGAACAGGCCAGAGATGGGTCCGCCCTGGGCCAGGTTGCCGGCGATGCCGAGGAACTTGATCGGCGCATCGATGAGCAGTCCGCTGAACACTTCGAGCGCCAAGGATGCCGCCAGCAGCACCCGGAGCACGTCGCCCACCACG
>Ga0164242_10009233_pt1 | contig 10652 bp, 4 predicted proteins | sample OricomgcompostMG_FD_108783 | JGI IMG/M metagenome (GOLD analysis project Ga0164242, IMG submission 108783) | Miracle-Growth compost microbial communities from Emeryville, California, USA - Original compost - Miracle growth compost (MG) ... | reverse complement strand
GGGCAGCCGGCGCCGACGTGCCTGAAGGTCGACTTCATCGACCCGGCGGTCACCTTGGCCGATGCTGCCCCGGTGTGCAGCCTGGTCAACCAGGTCAAGGCGCTGATCGACCCCACCCCGGTCGTCACGCTGGTCACGAAGACCGTCGCCCCGGTCGTCAACTTGCTGACCGGAGGTCTCCTCGGCGGCCTCCTGCACCACTGACCGACCACACCTGAACTGAGCCCGGCCGCTCCCACCGATCGGTGGGAGCGGCCGGGCTCACGTGCGTGTGTGGGGCACGGCGCGAAAGTGTCGTGGGCTCACTCAGCCGCGGGGAAACGTCGGACGGCCGGAGCACCCACTGTGGCTCCGGCCGTCCGATTCCAACCGTTCGTTGGACGGTGCTGGGTCTAGCTCATCGCGGCGGGCCGCATCGGGTGCATCATCGCGTCCGTGCCGCCGTCGATGAAGATCACCGAGCCGACGATCAGGCTTGCCGCCTCGGAGAGCAGGAAGCCGATAGTCCCGGCGACCTCGTCGGCGCGGCCGGGACGGCCCAGCGCCGAGGGGTAGCTGTCGGCGAAGACACCGAGCACGGGGTCCTCGCGGAGGCCGTCCGTCATCGGGGTGGTGACCAGGCCCGGTGCCAGTGCATTGATGCGGATGCCGGCGTCGACCCATTCCGGCGCTACCGCGGCCTGCCGCGTCCACCAGGCAAGTGCCGCCTTGGTCGCGGGATAGACATGAACGGCATCGAGGTCGACTGCGGCCTTCCGGGCGGCGTCCTCGTCCTCGCGCAGGCACTCCTCGGCGACGCCGAGGTTCCAGCCGGGCTGGCAGCTGACCGAATTGGAGGACAGCATGACGACGCCGGCACCGCGTGCGGCCGCGAGCTCGTCACGGAGACCGCGGAGCAGCGCCAGGGCGCCGAAGAAGTTGACCGACACGACGAGCTCCGGATCGGTGCCGGTCAGGCCGGCGATCCCGGCGCACGGTACGAGCCCGTGGACGACGTCCGTCTGGCTGCGGACCTGGTCGACCGCCTCGCTGCGACCGTCGTCGGTGGAGAGGTCCGCCACGATGTCGGCGTCTCGGCGGTCGATGCCGATGACCCGGTGGCCGAGCCGCCGTAGATGGTGCGCCGTCGCTGCGCCGATGCCGCTTGCCGAACCCGAGACCACATATGTCCGAGTCATCACTCACCCCTTGAATGATCGTGTCCCTTGGCCAGTGAGATCCCGAGCACTGGCGATGGCGTCAACATAACCAAATGGTTACGCAGAAGTCAACCATTTGGTTACACTGGGTTCCCATGGGAACCAAGGCGCAGAAGGCCAAGCCGCGAGGGCGCGAAGAGGTCCGCGAGGCCGTGCTGGAGGCGACACGTGAGCTCGTCGCCGCACGTGGGCCCGATCGCTTCACCGTGCGCGACATCGCCGCACTCGCGGGGGTGAACCATGCTCTGGTGCACCGTTATTTCGGGACCAAGGATGCAGTCGTCGACGAGATGCTCGGTGAGGAGTCCCGCGCTGTCGCCGATGCGGTGGCTCAGTCGGGTGTCGCCGCCAGCGGGGACCTGGGTGACGTCGTGAGCAGGCTCCTCGAGCTCTTCGCCGAACGACCCACCTACTGGAGGGCGATGGCGAATGCGGTCCTCGACAACCCCGACGCCGCGGTGGCCGGCACCGGTTCCACGACTGACCTCTTCGCCGGCCTCTGGAGCGGCGGCGACCCGGAGAGTGCCGACGCGACCGCCGTCGCCGGCGTGACCGTGCTCGGCTGGCTGATCTTCGGAAGCTTCATGACCAAGTCCACCGGAGGGCAGCCCGAGGCGGTCCAGCAGAAGGTGGTCGACGTGGTGTGCGCACTGATCGAGGGACGACCAGTAGGCGCCGCCACGGTGAAGACTCACGCCTGACGCGCGCCTCTCCGGCCCGGTCTCCGAGCGAGGGTGATCGGCATCACAACGGTTGCGCCAACGCGTCATCTCTAGCCTCACTCGGAGGTGAATGGACTGTTCGCTGCACGGGGCGCCACAGACGCCGAGTGAGGAAGGTCGAAGAATGTCGCACACCAAGACGCGCATCATCGTTCGGTGGCTCGGAGTCGTTGCCGCCGTCGTGCTGGCCCTCTCGATGTCCCAGCTCCCCGTGGCCACGGCTGCCCCGGTCCCGGTTGCTGCGTCGGCACCGGTCGCCGCGTCCGCACCGGCGAAGGCTGCTACCGGTGGGCTGCTGCAGAACCTCCAGGGTCTGCTGGGGGCACTGGTCCCGTCGAAGGGGTCCACGGGTGGATCGGGTTCGTCCTCAGGCTCCTCATCTGGCACGAACCTTCTCGGCTCGCTGCTCAACGGCCTGCTGAGCCCGCTGACGGAGGCGACCTCGCTGCTGAAGGAACTGCGTTACTCGTTCTACACGGTCGCGATCGGTCCGGATGGCAAGGAGATCCGCAAGACCCAGTCGGCCATCGTCGGGCTCCCGACGTCGTTGAACGTCGACGGTCGCGGCGGTGCGGACCTCACCGGCACGGTGACCGCCACCGGTGGGCTGAACCAGATCAAGGTCACCATCAACAGGGTAGGCAATAGCACGACACCCATTCCGGCATCGGTGGAGGTCGTCGCGGCCGACCCGACGGGGTCCATCGGCGCCGCGAACGTCGCCTTCGGGTACGACCAGCGCACCTCGGACCTGCCGGCGAAGTTCAGCGCGGTGCTCGACCTCAGCAAGCTCCTCGACACCGACGACCCGACGCTCGACCTGACCCTGAACCAGACCAGCCCTGCCGGGGCAACCGACAACGGGCTCACCATGATCGCCTCGACCTTCGACGGCAGCGTCGGCGACCGCAAGAACCGGGCGCGCGCCAGCGTCGAGTACGACGTCGCGCCGAGCGTCGCCACTCTGTCCTACGCCATGAACGACCCGAGCGACATCAAGCTGACCACGGACCACCCCGGCCGTGTCGTCGGCACGATGGAGTACCACGCCGACGGCGACCTCAACGTCAAGGTCGACGCCCGGAACATGCCGAACGTGTTCGACGTCGGCTTCAGCACCGTGAACCCGAAGATGAAGTACGTCGGGACGGACGCGCAGGGCAAGCCGCAGTCGATCGGCGCACTGGATGTGTGGTTCGACTCCAGCACGCCCTTCCTCGAAGGCGCGACGCACATGCATGCCGCCGTCAAGGGGCTGACCTCGGGCACGACGATCACCGCCGACTCGGTCAACGGCGACTTCAGCCTCGTGGCCGACCAGCCGGTCGGCGAGGTGGCGCTGTTCGCGGGCGACCAGGACGAGGCGCCCGGAGACGTGCCGACCGGCCAGGGCGTGGTGTACGTCGACCGCCCCGGCAAGCCCTTCGTGATCGGCGCTCGCATCGACGAGCTCTCGACCCTGCGCGCCCACATGGGCGAGACGACCACCCTCAACCTCGCCACCGGAGGAGGCCCGCTGTCGCTTCACGGTGAGCTCGACGGCCTCACCGTCGACGGAAGCCTTGATGACCTGCCCAAGGTGGCCTCGGTCGCGGTGGACACCGCCAAGGCGACCGCGGACTACAGCGGATCGGAGCCCATTGCCGACCTGAAGATCGACGTCGAGAGCGGCAAGCCGCTGGTGGCCGGCGCGAATGTCTTCACGCTCCACGTCCAGGACATTCCCACCCAGGTGCACATCGCCGCCAACCTCGATGCCGGATCGGCGGAGTTCACCGCGAACGCCCCGGTCGGTCTCATCGAGCTCGGCGCTCGGAGCAGCAACGCGGACGACGACCTGGGAGCACTCGCGGGTGGATCCGCCGGGGTCGTCCTGCGCTCCGTGGCCGACAGTCCGTCCAAGAAGGGCAGCATCTTCGTCTTCGCACGACTGCGTGGACTCAAGGACGTCGACGTCGAGACCTCCCCGGTCGCGGCGAAGATCGACATGGCCCAGAGTCAGGCCTTCGTGGTCGACGCCACGGCGGACTCGGACATCGCCTCGATCCCGGTCATCGCGGGACAGCCGCTGCACCTGCACCTCGACGTCGACGACCTCCCCGCATGCTTGCAGGTCGGTATGGGAGCCGCCGGCGATGCGGTGCCCGCGGCGTGTGGACAGCCGGCCGCGGCTGCTGGAGACGCCAGTGGGACCGCCATCCACTACCGGGCCTCGGACGCGATCGACCAGGTGTCGCTGACGGTCAACGGGGTCGCCATGCTCTCCGGGACCGACACCGCCCTGGCGACGATCGACCAGCTTCCCCCGAGTGTGGACGTGGTGCTTCCCGACCACGGTCCGGTCGCCACGGTCAAGGCGGCTCCCGCGATCGGCCAGATCCGGCTGGCCGTCGGCTCTGCCGGCACCGTGAAGCTGCCCCCGCGGAGTCTTCCCGGTGATAGCGCGGCCAACCTGAACGACCTCTTCTACTTCCACACCGAGAACGATCCGACCGGTGCGGACGACACCGATGCGGGCAAGTCCTGCCTGCCCGATGTCGCCTGCATTCGGCTCAGCGGCCTCTCGGGGATCTCGGTCAGCCTGGACCCGATCGCGCTCTCGATGGACCAGGATCCGGCGAAGAACCGCGCCATCGACCTGGACGCGGGTCTCGCGGCCACCGACGGCGGCAAGCCGGGCGTCGTCCACGGCTCGATCTCCAAGCCGCCCGCGCACACGTCGGTGTCGGCGAGCCTCGACCCCGACAAGCCCACCACCCTCACCTTCGACGACTCCGCCATCTTGGGCTCGATCTCCTTGCACGCCTCCGGTCTCGCGGGCATCAAGGAGTTCGGCCCGGCCACGCTGAAGAACATCCCCCCGATGCTCACGGTGTGCCTGGATCCAGGAAATGGCTGTCGGCGCCCCAACAGCCACGTCATTCCCGACGCCGGGGGCCCGAGCGACGGTCGTCCCTACGACGCCAGCATCTCGATGGACTTCGAAGACCACGGCACGCACGTCCCGGGCACGCCGCGGACGAGGCTGGACGCCACCATCAACACCTCGGACGGGCTCCAGGCCAAGATCACCGACCTCGAGTTCGAGAACCTGAGCATGGACATCGGACAGAGCTCGAGCTTCAGGGGCTTGTGCAGCGGGGGCCTGGCGGTCCCGAAGTTCTACGTGTTCATCGACTCGCGCAATCGCCCGTTCGTGATTGGCAACATTGCGTATGCGCCGGAGGTCAGCAAGTTCCAGCTCGGCACGGCGAGCGATCCCGCGTATGCCAACGACAGGATCGCGTGGCTGGGTGGCTGCGAGCCGGGACACCCCGGCAAGTGGTGGAGCAGGAGCTCTGGAGACGTGCACTGCGGTGGGGCGCACACGTTCGACGCGGACGGGCACCACCTCTTCGACCTCGGACCGGACGGTGCGGTCCTGACTCTCTGCTGACGAGGATGTCGGCCGTGTGCCCTTCCCGCCGGTGGCGGGAGGGGCACACGTATTCGAAGCCCGTGCGTGTCCTCAGGCGTCGACCGCGAAGGCGAGCTCTTGCGGGCCGGCGCTCCGCAGTGCGGCGATCCGCTGCTCGATCAGTCCGAGGCCGCGTCCTTCGGCGAAGCGCTCGACCGAGGCGATCAGCAGCTCGGCACGAGCCAGGTCCGCCGGCGTACCCCGATCGAGCAGGGTAGCGGCGGTCTCGATCTCGGCCCACGCGATGAGCAGGCCCGCGGAGAGCTCCTGCCCCTGGGCACGCGCCTCGGCGAGGTGGGCGAGGGCGCGGGCGTGTTGGCCCATCACCTGTGCGAGTTGGCCCAGGCGTTGACTGACCAACAGGAAGCCCCGGCCGGAGCCGGCCATCGCGATCCAGCGCGGGGTCGCTGCCAATTCGTCGTACAGGACCTCGGCGGCTTCGCGGTCGCCGATCGCGTGCGCGGCGTCGGCGAGCAGGCACGCCCCCATGCCCCACAGGACGTCGTGAGGGAGTCGGACACCGCTCGGAGTGACCATCTCGTCGAGGATCTGCCGTGCCTCGCGGGCCCGGCCGGCCCGGGCAAGCACCATGGCAACCCCGGAGCGCCAGACGCCCGGGTGGACGCCCTCGGTCACGAACTTGTCAGTCAGATCGGCCACTGCCGCCGCGTGTCCCTGCTCCACCACCCTTTGCACGATGGCCGCAGCGCCGCCGTCCTCGGCGTCGGAACGGGCGCCCCGTGCCGTGGCGGTGGCGATCTCGTGCAGTTGCGTGGAGCGTTCGAGATCGCCGTCGATGAACGCAAGCGTGGCGGCCCACGCCTGGCGGATGTAGATCCAGAAGGGCTGGCGGACACCTTCCACGATGCGGCCGAAGCGCTCGACGGCGGTACGGAGCTCACGAGTGCGGCCGGCCTCGACGATGGCGAGCAGATGGTGCGCCTCGCCCTCGACGCGGCGCTCGGGGCTCTTGGTCCGCCGCGCGAGGTCGATGAGCTCGGTAGCGGTGTCGAGTCGCTTCTGGATCGAGTGTCCCGGCGCCCGATAGGCGAGCAGGAGGGCGTTGAGTGCCTCGGCGAGCACCTGGTGGTCACCGACATCGCGTGCGAGCCTGACCGCCTCGCTCGCAACCGCGGTGGTCAGGCTCGGGTCACCGCTCCAGTGGTCGATCCGGCTGAGCTTGGCGAGCAGCTGAGCACGTTGGGGTGAGGGGCCGTCGGGCAGTCGGCTGAGCGCCTCGCGTGTCATCGAGTGCTCGTCAGCCTCGAAGGTGCTCAACTCGAAATAGCGCTCATGACCGATGGCGGCGATCGTCATCAGGTCGGTGTCGTCGATCTGCGCGGCCAGAGCGAAGGCTTTCCGCCGGCTCTCGCGCGATGCCTCGCGCTGTCCGGATCGCCACTGCACCGCGGCAATGGCCAGCAGCAGTCCGGTACGGCGCCGCCGCGATTGCAGATCCTCGGCCGGAAGGAGCGCGAAGACCCGTTTGCGCAAGGAGATGCTCGCCTCGTAGGCGTATTGCGCCTCCGCATAGGCAGCAGCGCGTGCGGCCCACTCGATGGCGCCGGGAAGATCCAGGCCCGCCTCGGCCGCGGCGAGCCGGTGCTGGGCGAGCTCGATGAGGTGCGCATCGAGTTGATCGGCTCCCCAGTGCTCCTCGAGTCGCTCGGCGTTCTCGAGGTGGAGGTGCCCGAGCCGGGCCGGGGAGATCGTGGCAACCAGGGCATCACGGATCAGCGGGTGCGCGAAGGCGAAGGAGCCGCCTTCGCCTTCGCGAACGGTCACGATGCCCGCTCCCAGAGCTGCCTCGAAGGCGGCCAATGCCTCGTGGCGGTCCACGTCCATCGCGACCGCGACGATCTCAGGGCGGATGACCCGGCCGAGCGTGGCGGCACGGGCCAGGATCTGCCGGTGTGTCTCCTGCAGTACGGCGAGACGACGCGCGACCAGCTGTCGTACACCGGCGGGGACCGGCCACGCGGCCAACTCCTCAGGACTCGGCCAGGAGTGGTCGGCGTCGTACCGCTCGAGCAGATCGCGGGTCAGCTCGCGCGCGTACAGCGGATTCCCGCCGGTCCGCTCCTGGACGATCGCGACCAGCTCATGCGGAGCGGGCCCGCTCCGCTCGGTCTCCAGGATCTCGCGCACCTCGTCCTCGCTCAGACCCTCGAGATCGAGGACGACGACATCGCGCTCGTGTCGGATATCGGCGAGCAGTTCGCCGAAACCTGGCGCCTGGTCGGCGGGGGTGTCGCGGTGGGCGACGATGAGCGTGACCGCGACGTCACGGACGGAGCGTTCAACGTGTCGCAGCATCTGCTGGGTAGCCTGGTCGGCCCAGTGCAGGTCGTCGAGGATGACGACCAGAGGGACTGCCTCGGCGATGGTGCGGAGCAGGGTGCTGACAGCCTCGAAGAGGTGATAGCGGTCGGGGCTGGCCGTGTCGTCCGCCGAGGCCGGGGTGTCGCTGCCGAGCTCGGGGAGGATCTTGGCCAGCTCCGGGCGGGTTCGCCCGAGCAGTCCGTCGACCTGCGCGTCGGAGAGCGGGCGGAGCAGATGGCCGACGGCCTCGATGAAGGGTTGATAGGGCACCGCGAGACCCTCGTCGCAGCGACCGAAGAGAACGACCGTGTCGTCGGCCCTTCGTCGTGCGGCCTCGATCGTGAGTCGCGACTTGCCGATCCCGGTCGGCCCCGCCACGGTGATGAAGCCGCTACCCGACTTCATGCCGTCGGTGAGCAGTTCGACCTCGCGGGCACGGCCGACGAAGATCTGTTCCCCGATGGCCACCACGGGCGGAGGGGGCGTGAAATCCTGCGGATTCCAGGTACGTTCCTTGCCGGACCGGGTGTCGCCGGTCAGGGACTCTTCGCGCAGAATCGCGGTGTGCAGTGCCTGGAGGTCAGGCCCGGGGGAGGTGCCCAGCTCGTCGAGCAGCTGCTGGCGGAGCGACTCGAAGACACGCAGTGCCTCGGCCGACTCGCCGCGCCTGGCCAGGGCCAGCATGAGCAGACCGTGGCTGCGTTCGAGATAGCCGTCGCGCTCCACGAGCTCGCGGGCGGCGGCGATCGCCTCGTCTCCAAGGTCGCCGCCGGCAAGGGAGCCCATGTCGGCGATGCACGCGAGCATGTCGCAGAGGTCACGGTCGAGGCCGCGACGGATGCGTTCGATCCACTCGCCCTCGACATCGGGGAGGAAGGGCCGGTCGAGGATGTCGACGGCGGCGCGGGCATGTTCGACCGCGCCCTCGACCCGTCGGGCGTCTCGATGTGCGACCGCCTCCTCGAGGTGTGCCCGGGCATCGGCGAGATCGAGCGACAGCGACTCGGTGACCAGGCGTAGGCGCCGATCGTCTTCGAGCGCCTCGTTGCCGATGGCGTCGCGGATCCGTGACAGCAGGGTTCGCAGGTTGGCGCGCGGGTCGGCGGGCCGCTTGTCCGGCCACAGGACGGTGACGAACTCGTCTCTGCTCGCGCCCTCCGGCTGGACCGCGAGATAGGCCAGCGCAGCCCGGCCCTTGCGGCCGGGAAGTTGCGCGGTCACGTCGACGCCGTCGACCTCGACCGCGAAGGTGCCGAAGAGGTGGATCTGAATCCGTGGGCTCTCCATCCGAACCCTCCAGTCGACCCTCGGTGACGTGCTGCTCCAAGGCTTCGCAGATTACCAGCGAGCGAGGCCGATGGGGGACACTTTCGAGTCGCTTCAGACGCGCGGATAGGCGGGTGAGCACCATCGACGTGTGCCGGACACCCGTTGTTCTCAAGGAGTTTGAGCTGCAGAGTTGGAGATTGCGCGGATGGCGGTCAAGCCTGCTGCGACGGCGATCGCCATCCGCGCAACCTCTGGACCCGGCGGCCGAACGCGAGGGATCAGGCGACGCGATCCCATTAAGGGGGGAGGACCGCGCTAGCCGGAAAGCACTCGGCCACCGGGAGCTTGTGTTGTGTTCAGTGAAAAGTCTGGCTGAAGGGCGTTGGAGGAACCGTTTCGCTCGGTGTGTCGACGACGGGGGACTCCGTTCAGAGGAGGAACAGGGACAGAAGTCCTGTGGTCGCGGGGGTGGGGTCGACGTTGCCGGCGGCGTCGCGCGCGCGGACGTTGAAGGTGTGGAAGCCGAGTGCGGCCGTGGTGGTGTAGGGCGACGTGCACGGCACGAAGGGGCCGGCGTCGAGCTGGCACTCGAAGGTGGACCCGGGCTCTGATGATGCGAAGGTGAAGGTCAGTCGACGCATCAGGGTGAGCGGCAGGCCGAGAACCTGCGGTGCCGAGGTCAGCGTCGTGTCCGGTGCCGTCGTGTCCGGCGTCGTGTCGGGTGGTGGTACGACCCCGGAGCAGGTGATGGTCACCGTGACGGTGGCCGTGGAGCCGCCGTTGAGGGTGTAGGTGAACGTGTCGGTGCCGCAGTAGTCGGCATCGGGCGCATAGGTGAGACCCGTGCCGTTGTCGGCGATGGCGACCGTGCCGTGGTCGGGCTGGGTGGCCGAGTCGACCTGTTTAGGCCCGCCGTCGGAGTCGGTGTCGTTGGCGAGGGCGTCGATCGGTGTCGCCGACGTGTTCTCATCGACCGTGATCGCGTCGTCGACCGCGACCGGGGGAGCGTCTGTGCAGGTCACGGTCACTGCCACCGTCGCGTGAGAGCCGCCGTTGAGCGTGTAGGTGAACGAGTCGGCCCCGCAGAAGCCCGCCGTCGGCTGGTACGACACACCCGTGCCGCCACCGGTCACCGCCGCCTGCCCGTGAGCGGGCTGCGTCACCGACACCACCGACTTCGGGCCACCGTCGGAGTCGGTGTCGTTGGTCAGCACTGCGACAGGCGTCGCGGCAGCATCCTGGGCCACGGTGAGCTCGTCCCGGGCCGCAACGGGCGGTGCGTCGAAGAGATGGACGGTGCTCACCTTGTCCGGGGTCTCGTTGTCCCCGATGTCGGCGGCGCCACCGCTGCCCAGGCGCCCGTCGGCCCCGTTGCCCCAGCAGCGCAGGGTGCCGTCGTCGAGGACGGCACAGGTGTGCTCGTCACCCAGGGCGATGGAGACGACACGGCGGCCGGTGCCGACGCTGACCGTCTTGCCGGCGGGGGTCTCGTTGTCCCCGATGCTGTTGGTATTGCCATAGCCGAGGCGGCCATTGTCGCCCTTGCCCCAGCAGGTCAGCTGCCCGTTGTCCATCACCACGCACGTGTGGAGGAGACCGGCGTCGATGAGACGGCTGTAGCGCCCCGAGCCCAGGTCCACCGCATCGGCGGTGGTGGCCTTGCCGGTGACGGCCTTGGTGTTG
>Ga0164242_10009232_pt1 | contig 10653 bp, 8 predicted proteins | sample OricomgcompostMG_FD_108783 | JGI IMG/M metagenome (GOLD analysis project Ga0164242, IMG submission 108783) | Miracle-Growth compost microbial communities from Emeryville, California, USA - Original compost - Miracle growth compost (MG) ... | reverse complement strand
CTTGTCGATGTAGGCGCCGAGCAGGCGCGCGGCGAGCTGGCCGTACTCGGGCTCCTCGGCGGTGAGCGCGGCGGCGGTGCGGATCGAGAGCTGGTCCAGCTCCTGCGTGGTGGCGCCGTCGTAGAGGCCGCCGATGGTCTTCAGCGCCACGCGCATCGGGTCGACCGCGTGCAGGCCGTCGGCGCTGCGGGTCACCGCGCGCACGATCTTGTTGACGTCGACGATCTCCTGCCCGCCGTTGCGCTTGGTCACGCGCATCTGGGCGGGGTTGTGCGGCGGGGTGAGGGCGAACGGCTCGGCCGGTTCGGTGGTGGCTGCTGGCGTGGCGGGCATCGGGGCTTCGGTGGTGGTGGCCGCGGCCGCGGGGGCCTCGGCGGAAAAAGCGGGCGACTCCGCGCGGGCGTCGTTGCGCTCGCGGGCGACGGTATCGAGAGGCTGCATGTCGGTACGCTCCAGGCCGTGGGGATCAACCGCCTGCTCCCTCGCGCAGGACTGAGTGGCGGTTGGCCGCGGACACGCATGCGCGGGACCGGCGGCCCCGTTGCACGACGTGCCTCCCCGCGGAAGCCGTCACCACGCGGCACGACGCTCCGGCCGTGCCGTGTCGGCAGGTCTTCGGACTCGCGGACATGGACCCGTGGGCCCGCCTACTTGCCTTCGCTTCCCGGCCCGGCAGGGGCCAGTGCGATATCCAAGGCGTTCGTTTCCGCATACCGCTGCGGGGCAGTTCCGGATTCGCACCGGATTCCCTCGAACCGGCCCCAAGCCTTGCAGCCCGGGCCGACACCGACGGACACAACATATCGGGTGGAAAGGGGGCGGTCAACCCAACAATTTGTGGATAAGCCGGTGGATAAGCGTGCCCGGCCCAGGCCTGCCGCGGGCTGCGGCGGATGTGCGTAGGCATTCGCCCGGATGCCGTGTGGCCCATGCCGCCCGCGGCGGGTGCAGGCGCCAAAGGGAAGCGGCTTGCGGCTACGTGGCGGCGCGGGCATGCGGGCGGCCGCTTGGTGGTTGCCCGGGCACCAGGCAAGGTGCCCGGATATCGAGCCGGTACCCAGCCGCCGCCCGCTTGCCGCTATGCTTCGGCACGATCGCACGGAGGGATGCCATGCCGCCCGCACCAAGCTACGTCCACGGCGCCAGCGACCGGCCCCTGCTGGGGGACACCGTCGGCTCGCTGCTCGACCGCATCGCCGCGGCGCATCCGCAGCGCCCGGCCCTGGTGGTGCGCGAGCAGGGCGTGCGCATGGACTACCGCGCCTTCCACGCCGAGGTGGAGCGCGTCGCCGCCGGCCTGCTGGCGCTGGGCATGGAACGCGGCGAGCGGATCGGCATCTGGGCGCCGAACCGGGCCGAGTGGGTGCTGCTGCAGTTCGCCGCGCCCAGGGCCGGGCTGATCCTGGTGAACATCAACCCGGCCTATCGCCTGCACGAGCTGGAATACGCGCTCAACAAGGTGCAGTGCCGCGCGCTGGTGCTGTCGCGCCGCTTCAAGGCCTCGCACTACCTGGACATGCTGCGCGAGCTGGCGCCGGAACTGGACGCCGCCGCGCCCGGCACGCTGGCCGCCGAGCGCCTGCCCGAGCTGCGCGAGGTGATCCTGCTGGACGAAGAGCCGGCCCCCGGCACGCGCCCCTGGCGCGAGCTGGCCGCGCGGGCCGACCGGGCGTCGCTGGCGCGCGTGCGCGCGCTGCAAAAGGAACTGGGCTTCGACGACCCGGTGAACATCCAGTTCACCTCGGGCACCACCGGCGCGCCCAAGGGCGCCACGCTGACCCACCACAACATCGTCAACAACGGCTGGTTCATCGGCGAGGCGATGCGGCTCACCGAGCGGGACCGGCTATGCATCCCGGTGCCGTTCTACCACTGCTTCGGCATGGTGCTGGGCAACCTGGCCTGCGTCACCCACGGCGCCTGCATGGTGGTTCCCGGCGAGGGCTTCGACGCGCTGGCCACGCTGCAGACGGTGGCCGAGGAACGCTGCACCGGCCTGCATGGCGTGCCGACCATGTTCATCGCCGAGCTGGAGCACCCGCGCTTCGGCGAGTTCGACCTGTCCAGCCTGCGCACCGGCATCATGGCCGGTTCGCCGTGCCCGATCGAGGTGATGCGCCGCGTGGTGGAGCAGATGCACATGCGCGAGGTGACCATCGCCTACGGCATGACCGAAACCAGCCCGGTGAGCTTCCAGAGCGTGCCGGACGACCCGCTGGAGCGCCGCGTGACCACGGTGGGGCGCGTCCACCCGCAGCTGGAGGTGAAGCTGGTGGACGCGCAGGGCCGCATCGTGCCGCGCGGCACCCCGGGCGAGCTGTGCACCCGCGGCTACTCGGTGATGCTGGGCTACTGGCAGGACGAGGCGCGCACCCGCGAGGCGATCGACGAGGCGCGCTGGATGCACACCGGCGACCTGGCGGTGATCGACGCGGACGGCTATTGCAGCATCGTCGGCCGGCTCAAGGACATGATCATCCGCGGCGGCGAGAACGTGTACCCGCGCGAGGTTGAGGAATTTCTCTACACCCATCCCAAGGTGCTCGACGTGCAGGTGTTCGGCGTGCCCGACGCGAAGTTCGGCGAGCAGGTCTGCGCCTGGATCCGCCTGCGCGAAGGCTGTGCCGCCAGCGTGGCCGAGATCCAGGACTACTGCCGCCATCACCTGGCGTATTTCAAGGTGCCGCACTACGTGCGTTTCGTCGACGCGTTCCCGATGACGGTCACCGGCAAGGTGCAGAAGTACCTGATGGGCCGCGCGATGGCCGACGAACTGGGCCTGGCCCGGGACCACGCCGCCGCCACCGCCGGCGGGTCTTGAGTGCCCGGCCGCGAGCTGCCGCATCCCGCGTCGCTGCCGGGCGGGCCGTGCCAGGTACGGGCCCGGCCGGCGCTCGCACGCCATCGATCGGCCATGTCCGGCCCGATCCGTTTCCCCGCTCCTCCTCGGCCCGCGCCAACCGCTGGCCGGGAGCTTGCCAACACGCCCTGAAAGAGACGACACGATGAACCGATGCATCCCGGCCCTCCTTTCCGCCCTGCTGGTCCTCGGCGCCTGGTCCCGTCCCGCGCCGGCGGCCGCGGTGGACGATGCCGCACTGGCGTCCACCCCGCCGATGGGCTGGAACAGCTGGAACCACTTCGGCGCCGGCGTCACCGACGCGGACATCCGCCGCGCCGCCGACGAACTGGTATCCAGCGGCATGGCCGCCGCGGGCTACCGCTACGTGGTGATCGACGACGGCTGGCAGGGCCGCCGCGACGCGCACGGCGTGCTGCATCCCAACGCCAAGTTCCCGGACATGAAGGCGCTGGCCGACTACGTGCACGGCAAGGGGCTGAAGTTCGGCATCTACTCCTCGCCGGGCCAGCGTACCTGCGGCGGCTACGCGGGCAGCGCCGGCCACGAGGCCGAGGATGCGCGCCTGTTCGCCAGCTGGGGCGTGGACTACCTCAAGTACGACATGTGCAGCTTCACCAGGCGCCTGGCCGGCCAGCCGCTGGCCGCGCAGACCGCGATGATCGAGGCGGCCTACCGGCGCATGCGCCAGGCGCTGGACGCCACCGGCCGGCCGATCGTCTATGCCTTGTGCAACGCCGGCTGGGGCCACGTGTGGACATGGGGCGCCGCGGTGGGCGGCAACCTGTGGCGCAGCACGGTCGACATCCGCCCCGGCTACCAGAGCATGCTGTTCAACGCTTCGGCGGAGCAGGGGCTGGAGCGCTACGCCGGCCCCGGCCACTGGAACGACCCGGACATGCTGGAGATCGGCAACCCCGGCATGGACGACCCGGACATGGAGCGCACCCACATGAGCCTGTGGGCGCTGCTGGCCGCGCCGCTGATCGCCGGCAACGACCTGGCCGCGATGAACGCCGCCACCCGCGCGGTGCTGACCAATCCGGAGGTGCTGGCGGTGGACCAGGACCCGCGCGGCGTGCAGGGGCGGCGCGTGGCGCAGCAGGGGCCGATCCAGCTGTGGGCGCGCCAGCTGGCCGACGGTACCCGGGCGGTGGCGCTGCTCAATACGCTGGACCATCCGCTCGACGCCACGCTGGACCTGGCGGCGCTGGGCCTGCATGGCGCGGTACCCGCGCGCGACCTGTGGCGGCGCCGCGACCTGGGCCGCATCGACGGCCGGCACGTGTTCGAGGTGCCGGGTCACGGCGTGGTGCTGCTGAAGCTGGGCACGCCCGCGTCGCGCTGATCGGCGCGACCGGCGCCTGTCCGCACACGCCTCCGCGGAGCCGCCGCTTGCGTGACCGGGCCGCGCCCGGCCATTCATGGCCGGGCCGAGCGTTTGAAAAATTCACAAACGCTCAGCGCTTGACGCTGAAATCGATCTCGATGGGGTAGGGCGCCGGCGTGGCCGGTGGCGGCGGCAGGGTCCAGCTCGCGAACTGGCCGGCCATGCAGGTGGCCACCGGCGTGGCCGGCATCACCTCGATGCGGCCGGGCTTGCCGTGGGCGTCGATGTCGGCGACCAGGGTGAAGGCGGTCTGCCGCGTTGGCGTATTGCTGGCGATGCAGCCGCGATAGGCGTCGGTGGCGGGGTTGCCGATGCGCCCCCACAGCGCCTGCTGGTACGCGGTGCCGGCGGCGCCGGCCTCGAGCAGCTTGGCGCGGGTGGTGCGCGCGGCGAACGCGCCGTCGGCCTGGGGCGCGGCGCCGGACAGCAGGGCAAAGGCGAGAAGCAGGGGCATGCGCGGCTCCATGGCGTGCGGGATGCCTACACGGTAGCAGCAGGTGCCGGGCCGTGGCTGCCCGTCCAGGCTCCGGGGCCGGGAGGGCTTCAGGCCCCCGGGCGATCGGCCATGCATTCGGCTCCATCGTGCGAGCGCCTGCCTGAGGAAGCCACCGTCTTTGGTTTACCGCCCGGCTGCCAGCTCTTGTAGGAGCGGCTTCAGCCGCGATGCTTTTCCTTCCGGCGAGCCCACCGGCCTCAAGAGCAAGAGCATCGCGGCTGAAGCCGCTCCTACAGAGAGTCTCTCCCACAGAGGTTGCTTCCACATGGGGATCTCGGGCAAGCCGTCAGCGCCGGTGGGCGTCGCGCCGTGCCGGGTCGCGGTAGATCAGCACGATCGCCAGCAGCGCGCAGGCCGCGGCGAACGACAGCCACAGGCCGGGTGCGGCCCGGTTGCCGGTGGCGTGGATCAGCCACTGCGAGATCGCCAGGCTGGAGCCGCCCAGCGTGGTGGCCAGGCTGTAGGCCAGCGAGAAGCCGGCGGTGCGCACCTCTACCGGCATGATCTCGGTCAGCGCCACCACCATCGCGCCGTTGTAGCTGGCGTAGACAAAGGAGAGCCACAGCTCGGCCGCCAGCAGCCGGCCGAAGCCCGGTGCCGCCACCAGCCAGTGCAGCACCGGGTAGGCGGTGAGCAGGACGGCTACGGCGCAGGCGAGCAGTGGCGCGCGTCGGCCGCTGCGGTCGGACAGCGCGCCCATCAGCGGCAGCCAGACGAAGTTGGACACGCCCACGCACAGCGTCACCACGAAGGTGTCGCTGGCCGACAGGTGCAGCACGGTGCGGCCGAAGGTGGGCGTGTAGGCGGTGATCAGGTAGAACGACACCGTGGTCATCAGCACCATCGCCATGCCCAGCAGCACGATCCGCCAGTTGTCCAGGATCGAGCGGTAGATCTGCGCCGCGCTGGGGTGTTGCGGGCGCGCCAGGAAGGCCTCGGTCTCCTCCAGCGAGCGGCGGATCAGGAACAGGAACGGCACGATCAGGCAGCCGACCAGGAACGGTACGCGCCAGCCCCAGTCCGCCACCTGGGCCGGGCTGAGCAGGCGCTGCAGCAGCAGGCCGAGCAGGGCGGCGAACACCACCGCGACCTGCTGGCTGGCCGACTGCCAGGAACAGTAGAAGCCGCGGTGGCCGGGCGTGGCGATTTCCGCCAGGTAGACCGACACCCCGCCCAGCTCCACCCCGGCCGAGAAGCCCTGCAGCAGGCGGCCGGCCAGCACCAGCAGCGGTGCCAGCACGCCCAGCGTGGCGTAGCCGGGCAGCACGGCGACGGTGAGCGTGCCGACGGCCATCAGCGCCAGGGTGAGGATCAGCCCCTTGCGGCGGCCGTGCCGGTCGATGTACGCGCCGAGCACGATCGCGCCGACCGGCCGCATCACGAAGCCGGCGGCGAAGGTGAGCAGGGTCAGCAGCAGCGAGGCGTAGGTGCTGTCGCCGGGGAAGTAGGTGCGCGCGATGTCGCCGGCGTAGTAGCCGTAGACCATGAAGTCGTACATCTCGAGGAAGTTGCCGCTGACCACGCGGAACACCGCCTTGAGGCTGTCGCTGCGCGAACGTGTTGTGGTCATGCGCGCTTTACTCCTGTCCCTTGGCGAAGGATGTCTGGCCGTGGGCCGTGGCCAGGCGGGGCGCCGGCTCAGTCGCCACGGTGCGGGAGCGCCAGGTAGTCCTGGCTCTGCATCTCGATCAGGCGCGACTCGGTGCGGCCGAACTCGGCGCGGTGGCGCTCGCCGTCGTACAGCTCGGTGATCGGCGCGGCGGCAGACAGCACCAGTTTCACGTGGCGGTCGTAGAACTCGTCCACCAGCTGCACGAAGCGCTTGGCCGGGTCCTCGCTGTACACGGTGAACTGCGGCACGTTGGAGACGATCACGGTCGGCCCGGCCTTGGCCAGGGCGATGTAGTCGGCCACCGAGCGCGGCCCGTCGCACAGCGCGTCGAAGTCGAACCACAGCACGTTGTCGGCGCGCCGGCGCAGCGGGATGGGCCGGCCGTTGACCACGATCTCGCCGCCCTCGCGCGTCTCGCCCTGGGCCTGGCCCTCGAAGATGCGCGCCAGCGCCCGCTCGGCCTCGGCGCCGGGCGGCGTGTGGTAGACCGGCGCCTGGGTCAGCGCGCGCAGGCGCCAGTCGTGCGCGCTGACCATCTCCACTACGCGGCAGTGCCGTTCGATCAGCGCGATGGCGGGCAAGAAGCGCGCGCGCTGCAGGCCGCCCTGGTAGAGCCTGTCGGGCGGGGTGTTGGAGGTGGTCACCAGACTCACCCCGCGGGCGAACAGCGCCTCGAGCAGGTGAGCCAGGATCATCGCGTCGCCGATGTCCTCCACCAGGAATTCGTCCAGGCACAGCACGCGGCAGCGCGCGGCGAGGCCGGCGGCCACCTCGAGCAGCGGGTCCTGCCGCTCGCCCAGTTCGCGCAGCCGCTGGTGCACCTCGCCCATGAAGCGGTGGAAGTGCCGGCGCAGCGCCACGCCGTGCGGCAGGCTGGCGGCGAACAGGTCCATCAGGAAAGTCTTGCCGCGGCCCACGCTGCCCCACAGGTAGAGCCCCGGCACGGGCTCGCGCGCCTCGTTGCCGAGCAGCGTCTTCAGCCGGCCCAGCAGGCCGCCGCCGGCCGGCTCGGCGCACAGCGCCGCCTGCATGCGGTCGAACTCGGGCAGTACGGCGAGCTGGGCCGGGTCGGACTGCCAGCGGTGCGCGGCGACGCCTTCGTGGTAGCGGGCGGAGGGCGGGATCGAGGGGGAAGCGGACATGCGGGAAAGGCCAGGCGGGGGTGGTGCGCGCGTCCGCGGCGAGGCGGACGGCAGGACGGATGGACGGCCGGCGGCGCTCAGGCGCCGGGCGGCATCTGCCGTGCCGGCGGCAGCCAGTCGCGGATCGCATGCTTGACCGCGCCGCGCAGGTCCATCAGCCGGCGGTGGAAGAAGTGCCCGGTCTCGGGCATGCGCACCAGCTCGGGCGGCCGTTCCAGGCCGTCGATCCAGTCGAACACCGCCTGCGGCTCGACTACTTCGTCCTCCTCGCCCATCACCACCAGCCACGGGCAGTCGGGCAGCACGTCGGTGTCGAACGACCAGCGCCCCACCGGCGGCGCGATGCTGACCAGCGCGGCGGCGCCGAGCCGGGTCGCGTTGCGGATGGTCACGTAGCTGCCGAAGGAGAAGCCGGCCAGCCACAGCGCGTCGCCGGGGCGCACCCGGCGCACCCAGGCGGCCACGGCGGCGAGGTCCTCGCTTTCGCCGTTGCCGTCGTCGTAGCGGCCTTCCGACTCGCCGGTGCCGCGGAAGTTGAAGCGCACCGTATCCAGCCCCGACTCGCGCAGGCTGCGCTCGAGCATGGTCACCACCTTGTTGTGCATGGTGCCGCCCTGTACCGGGTTGGGGTGGCAGATCACCGCCACGCCGGCGCGGGCGCCGGGGCGTTCGGCCAGGTCGGTCAGCGTTTCGAGCTTGCCGGCCGGGCCGGCGAGCGCGAAGCTGGCGGCCTGTTCGGGAAAGCGCTCGGGATCGTCGGAAAGCGGAATGGGATTCATGCGGGCCATGATAACCGCCGGGCGTCGTCGCCGTCCGTGCCACGCCGGCAGCGGGCGCCGATGAACCACCTGGCGCACGTGCTGCTGGCCGGCGACGACGAGGACCTGCAACTGGGCGGCCTGCTCGGCGATTTCGTGCGCGGCGCGCCGGATCCGGCGCTGCCGCCGCGGGTGGCGGCGGGTATCCGCCTGCATCGGGCCATCGACGCCTTTACCGATAGCCATCCCGAGGTGGCGGCGGCCAGGGCCCTGTTCGAGGCGCCCTACCGGCGCTACGCCGGGATCCTGCTGGACATGTGGTTCGATCACTGCCTGGCGCGGCAGTTCGGGCGCTGGAGCGACCGTCCGCTGGCCGGGGTCTCGGCCGGCGTGCAGGGGCTGCTGCGGCGGCGCGACGCGCTGCTGCCGGAGCAGCTGCGCCGTTTCCGCGGCTACATGGAGGCGCACGACCTGCCGGCGGGCTATGCGCGGCGCGAGGAAATCGGCCGCTCGCTGCAGGGCATCGCCCGGCGGCTGCGCCGCGACAACCCGGTGGCGGGCGCGCTGCCGGTGCTGGTGGCCATGGACGAGGTGCTGCAGGTGCGTTTCGAGGCGTTCTTCCCGTCGGCGCTGGCCTTCGCGCGGGCATGGCCGGCGGCGTCCGGCGAGGCCTGACGGTCCGTTCGAAACCTTTTGCGGGAGTCGCTGTCCTGTGGGAGTGGCTTCAGCCGCGATGCTTTGCGCAAGACAGTTCCAGGGGGCTCTCGGCGGACTGCCGACAGCGCAACGAAAACGCCGTCCCTGGGGGCGGCGTTCGTGGGAGGTTCATCGAGCTTCGGCTCTATTTGGCCTGGTCGGTGATCCAGGTGACCGCGGCCTTGACCTGGGCATCGGTGAGGGCCGGGTTGCCGCCCTTGGGCGGCATGAAGTTGCCGTCCGGGCCGTGGTAGCCCTCGGTGGCGTGCTTGATCAGGGTGTTCAGGCCCTCGGCGAGGCGCGGCGCCCAGGCGGCCTTGTCGCCGAGCTTGGGCGCGCCGGCGACGCCGGCGGCGTGGCAGCTGTGGCACAGGTGGTCGTAGATGGCCTTGCCGTCGGTGGTGCCGCCGTAGGCGACCTGCGAGGCGGCGGCCTTGGCGGCGGCGGCCTGGGCCGCCTCCATCGCGGCGCGGCCGGTGTTGCCGGCATAGACGTCGCCGGCGGGCGCAAGGCGGGCGGAGGTTTCCTTGGCCGAGCTGGTGTCCGCATCGGTGGGCTCGTGGTGGTAGATCGTCACCGCGGTGATGATCAGCACCAGGGTCAGCAGGCACAGACCGATGATCAAGATCGAGAACTGACGAAGAAAGCCCTGGTCGGATTTGGTCATGGAACCGCTCACGCAAGTACTCCAGTCATCGTTGGGTAAGCCGGGAAGCCGCGGGGGCTTCCGGGACATGCCTGATTACCGGGGTGCGACGCAACCGCTTCGCGGCGAACCCGGCAGGAATGACGCGGGCAACAAGGCCCGCATTATAGACGAAGCCGCGCGCAAGTTTCAGATGGCCGGAGGCGGCGCGGCGGGCGGCCCGGAACGGCCTCTCCCGGGCCGCCCGGAAAGGCCGTATCCTGTGCCGGGCAGTGCCGGGGCGGGCGCGGCGGCGGGTGCCCGTCCATGCCATCGGTCATGTCACCCCCATGTCAACTGGCATTGTTCAACTCCGTTGGACTGCCCCTATCCTCCGTATCCAGTACAACAGATCCAGGCGCACGTGCGCGCCGGCCGGCTCGCGAACGATCCGGTCGACTACCCGGGAGTTCTACATGTCGCGTTTTTGGAAGGTCGCGCTGATCGTTATTGCCGTGATCGTGGTGGTGGCGGTGGGCTTCCGCCTGCTGCACAAGCCGGGCGGCGCCGGCATGCGCGGGGGCAAGGGCGGCGTGCCCGGCGAGGGCGGTGACAACGCGCCCGTGCCGGTCACGGTGGAGCCGGTCACCCGGCAGAACGTGCCGATCTACCTGACCGGCCTGGGCACGGTGGTGGCACGCAACACCGTCACCGTGAACCCGCAGGTCGACGGGCAGCTGCTCAGCATCAATTTCAAGGAAGGCGATGCGGTGAAGAAGGGCGAGCTGCTGGCGCAGATCGACCCGCGCACGTTCCAGGCCGCGTACGACCAGGCCGTGGCCCAGCAGCGCCAGGCCCAGGCCCAGCTGGATACCGCGCGCAGCAACTACGAGCGCAGCAAGACGCTGCTGGCCAAGGGCTACATCGCCCGCCAGGACCTGGACACCCTGCGCAACACGGTGACCCAGGACGAGGCGCTGGTGGCCGCGGACCGGGCCAACGCCGAGAGCGCCAAGGTGCAGCTGGGCTATACCCGGATCGTCTCGCCGATCGAGGGCGTGGCCGGCATCCGCG
>Ga0164242_10009231_pt1 | contig 10654 bp, 8 predicted proteins | sample OricomgcompostMG_FD_108783 | JGI IMG/M metagenome (GOLD analysis project Ga0164242, IMG submission 108783) | Miracle-Growth compost microbial communities from Emeryville, California, USA - Original compost - Miracle growth compost (MG) ... | reverse complement strand
CGGCACGAAGTAGGTGTAGGTGCCGTCGGACTTGCGCATCACGCGGTCCTTGTCGTCGCCGAAGTCGGTGCTGCGCAGCCACAGCGCGCCGCCGTCCTCGTAGGTGTGGCCGTGGGCGACCAGTTCGCGCACGGTTTCTTCCACCTTGCCGTCGCTGTACAGCGAGGACTCCAGGAAAAACGTGTCGAACGTGACCCCGAACGCCTTCAGGTCCAGGTCCTGCTCGTGGCGCAGGCTGGCCACGGCGAAGCGGCGGATCGCGTCGAGATCGTCCGGATCCTTCGCGCCGGTGACGGTCTGGCCGTCGGCCTCCACCGAGGTGCCGGCCAGGTAGGCCCGGGCCACGTCGGCGATGTAGTCGCCGCGGTAGCCGCCCTCGGGCCAGCCGGCGTCGTCCGGGGCGATGCCGCGCGCGCGCCTGCACCGAGATGGCCAGGTTGTGGATCTGCACGCCGGCATCGTTGTAGTAGAACTCGCGCTTCACGTTCCAGCCGCTGGCGTCGAGCAGGCGGCTGAGGCAATCGCCGATCGCCGCGTTGCGGCCGTGGCCCACGTGCAGCGGGCCGGTGGGGTTGGCCGAGACGAATTCCACGCCCACCGTGCGGCCGGCGCCACTGGCGTTGCGGCCGTAGGCGTCGCCCTCGGCCATGATCCGGCGCACTTCGGCGTGGTAGGCCTCGGCGGCGAGGAAGAAATTGATGAAGCCGGGGCCGGCGATCTCCACCTTGGCCAGCAGCGTGTTCGCCGGCAGCGCGGCGACCAGTTTTTCCGCCAGTTCACGCGGCTTGGCGCGAGCCGGCTTGGCCAGCAGCATGGCCAGGTTGGTGGCGAAATCGCCGTGCTCGCGGCTGCGCGCGCGCTCGATCACGAACCCGGGCGGGTCGAGGTCGGCGGGCAGGGTGCCGTCGTTCCGCAGGGCGTCGAAGGCCTGCAGCAGAAGGTCGCGCAGCGGTTGCTTCATGGGGCGAAAGTCGATGTCAGGTGGAACCTCGCATCGTAACAGACCGCACTGCAGCAAACCTGGCTCGCCAGCCCGTGGACAGGGCGTTGCCGGGTGTTGCGCCGCGGTGAACAGGGCTGTGGATAAGTCTGTGGGGAAAGTTGGCGGTCGTGCGGGCGTATCGAATCGCTGTCCACTCGGTTGGCACGGTTTTTCAAATAAATACATTTATATCAATAAGATATGAGGTCAAGGTAATGTCCTCAGCCAAGCGTGGCCCGTAAATGGCGTAAAAGCGGACGTGTGCATAAGTTTCAGCCGGTTGGCGCCGTCACCATGGTGCCCGGCACGTGTCACGCGGCGGTCATGTGGTGCGGCGACACTGGCCCGGTATCCCCGATCCCTCCCCGTCGGCGCGATACGGTGATGGCTGCAGCCTCCCCCGGCAGCCGCGGCGCGAACCGGACGTTCGCGCCGTTTTTTTGCGTGGGTCCGGATGGAGGGGTATCCGCAGAGGGCAAGGCATGCCCGTGGACCCGCCGTGGGCAATGACGCCCGAACCGCAAGACAGCACGTCCCCGGCACCCAGGGACTATCCTCCGGTAGCCACGGAACCGGCCTCGGAATCGGAGCCCGTTCGAAATCCTTCCCCGATGATGAACGCGCCGCCTCGGGCCGGAGCGCTTCGTAGGACATACAAGCCCGCTTGCGGCCGATATGGCCGGGTGCCCGAAGCCCGGGTTTCTGCCTCGGAAAAGATGGGGCTACGGCCGCGCCGGACGGGATTTCGAGCAGGTGTTCAGAGCAATCCGCGCGCGGCCATCGACACCGGTTCGCCGCTGCCGATCACCAGGTGATCGAGTACGCGCACGCCGACCAGCTGCAGCGCCTCGCGCAGCTCCCGGGTGATCGCCCGGTCGGCCTGGCTGGGTTCGGCCACGCCCGAGGGGGGGTTGTGGGCGAAGATGACCGCGCAGGCATTGTGCTGCAGGCAGGCGCGCACCACCTCGCGCGGATGCACGCTGGAGCCGTCCACGGTGCCGCGGAACAGTTCCTCGAAGGACAGCACGCGGTGACGGTTGTCCAGGTAGAGGCAGCCGAATACTTCGTAGGGCAGGTGGCGCAAGCGGGCGCGGAGATAATCGCCGCTGTCGCGCGGGTTGCCCAGGCTGGGGCGTTCGACCAGTTGCTCGGCCAGGCTGCGTCGGGCCAGCTCCAGTGCGGCGGCGATGCGGGCGCGCTTGGCGGGGCCCAGGCCGACGGTGCGTGCCGACCGGTCGGGCCGGCCGAGCAGGATGCCCAGGCTGCCGGCACCGGTCAGCAATTCGCGCCCCAGCGCGATGGCGTCCTTGCCACGCACGCCGCTGCCCAGCAGCACGGCCAGCAATTCGGCGTCGGACAGCACGGCGCTGCCGTGCAGCAGCAGTTTTTCGCGGGGACGTTCGCCCTGGGGCCAGTCGCGGATACTCATGCCGGCAGCATGCCTGCCGGTACGGCGGTGCGGCAGCGGCAGCGGGGCATGAATCCGGTAAGCTAACCGTCTGCCCGGATGTCAGAACTTACGTACATGAGTCTTGCCCAACGCCGCATTCTGCTGGGAGTGTCCGGCGGCATTGCCGCCTACAAGTCCTGCGAACTGGTTCGCCGCCTGCGCGATCTCGACGCCGAGGTGCGCGTGGTGATGACCGAGAGCGCGACCCATTTCGTCGGCCCGGCCACGTTCCAGGCGTTGTCCGGCCAGAGCGTGCGCACCAGCCTGTGGGACGAACAGGCCGAGGCGGCGATGGGGCATATCGAGCTGGCGCGCTGGGCCGAGCGCATCCTGGTCGCGCCGGCCAGCGCCGACGTGATCGCGCGGCTGGCCCACGGCCACGCCGACGACCTGCTCAGCACGCTGTGCCTGGCCAGTGCCGTGCCGCTGTACCTGGCGCCGGCGATGAACCAGCAGATGTGGGCGCACCCGGCGGTGCAGGCCAACCTCGCCACGCTGCGCACGCGCGGCGTGCAGGTGCTGGGGCCTGCCGCGGGCGAACAGGCCTGTGGCGACGTGGGCTCCGGTCGCATGCTGGAGCCGCATGAACTTCGCGATGCGCTAGTCGCCTCCTTCGGCGACGGCGCGCTGGCGGGCCTGAAGGTGGTGGTCAGCGCCGGCCCCACCTTCGAGGATATCGATCCGGTGCGCTTCATCGGCAACCGCAGCTCCGGCAAGATGGGTTTTGCCGTGGCCGCCGCCGCCGCGCAGGCGGGTGCCGAGGTCGTCCTGGTGGCCGGGCCGGTGAGCCTGGCCGCGCCGGCCGGCATGGCGCGCCGCATCGACGTGCGCAGTGCCGCGCAGATGCAGGCGGCCGTGCTCGATGCCTGCGCGCAGGCCGACATCTACATCGCCGCCGCCGCGGTGGGCGATTACCGCCCCGCCGAAGTCGCCGAGCGCAAGCTGAAGAAGCAGGCCGGGGCCGACCTGGTGCTGCAACTGGCCGAGAACCCCGACATCCTCGCCAGCCTGTCGGCGCAACCGGCGCATCCGTTCCTGGTCGGCTTCGCCGCCGAGACCCACGACGTGGCGAATTACGCGCGCGGCAAGCTGCAGCGCAAGGGGCTGGACATGATCGCCGCCAACCGGGTCGGCGAAGGCATGGGTTTCGAGACCGCCGACAACGCGCTCACCCTGTACTGGGCCGATGGCGAGGTGGAGCTGCCGCGTACCGACAAGGCCGCGCTGGCACGCCAGCTGATCGCGCACGTGGCCGAACGCTACAAGGCACGCGCATGATCGACGTCGAGCTGAAGATCCTCGACCCGCGCCTGGGCGACAGCATCCCGCTGCCCGAGGCGGCCACCGCCGGCAGCGCGGGGATGGACCTGCGCGCGGCGATCGAGGCGCCGCTCACCCTGCAACCGGGCGACAGCACGCTGCTGCCCAGCGGCATCGCCATCCACATCGGCGACCCGGGCTGGTGCGCCCTGATCGTGCCGCGCTCCGGGCTGGGCCACAAGCATGGCGTGGTGATGGGCAACCTGGTCGGCGTGATCGATGCCGACTACCAGGGCCCGCTGATGATTTCCTGCTGGAATCGCGGCACGCAGCCGTACACCATCGCGGTGGGCGCGCGCGTCGCCCAGCTGTTGCTGGTGCCGGTGGCGCAGGCGCGGCTGAAACAAGTGACGGAGTTCACGCCCTCCGCGCGTGGTGAGGGAGGTTTCGGCTCCACCGGGCGACACTGATGGTTTCCAGCTGACTCAACCTGCGGGGGACAGGGCATGGCGATGAATTTCGCGCGATGGCGACGACCGGCACCGGTCCCGGACTGGCGCAGCCTGCTGCCGCTGGCCGGCGCCACGCTGTTGCTGCTCGGTGGCCTGTTCTGTGCGTGGCAGACCTGGCTGGTGGCCGACCAGGGGCGTTCGCTGGCGCAGGTGCATCGCGCGCAGGATCTGGCGGTCAAGGCGTTGGCCGGCGAAATTGGCCGCGAGCGTACCGATGTGGCCAAGGTACTGGCCGCGGCCGATCCGGCGCAGGTGCAGGGCAATCCGGCATTGGCGGCCGCATCGCTGCGCCAGCAATTGCCGCCGGTGCGCCAGCTCGAGCTCTACAGCGGCAGCCTCAACGAGGTGCTGCATGCCAATTATCGCCAGTTCGGCTACGCCAAGGCGGCACAGCTGATGGCGGCGCAGGATGCCGATGGCGTGCCGCCGATGCAGACGGTATTCCATGGCACGAACGATCGGCGCATGAGCCTGGTCATGCCGCTGGGGTCGGTGCAGCAGCCCCTGGCCTGGGCCTGGATCGAGCTGCCGTTCGCGCCGTTGCAGCGGGCTTTCGAGGCCGTGCCGGTGGGCGGCGGCCGGATCGTGCTGCAGCAGAATACCGATAGCGGCGCGCTGCAATTGTTGTCGCGGGGCACGCGTGCGGGCGAGCTGGAGGCGGTGGCCAAGCCGGTGCCCGGAAGCACGCTGGATGTGGTGGCGGCGAAGCCCGGCGCCTACATCGTGCTGCCGAACTCGCTGTTGCTGGCGGCCTTGCTCACCCTGCTGGGGTTGGGCGGTGGCGTATATTTGCTGTGGTGGCGCGCGCGCGCGTCGCGTGAAATGCCGATCAAGGAAATCGAAGTGCCTGAACAGATTGACGAGTCGCCGATCGTGACTCGGCCGGAACCCCGCCGGAGCGTCCCCAGGCCGGCGGCCAAGCCACCGGCGATCAGCCCGGCCGAGGTCGATCCGGGCATCTTCCGCGCCTACGACGTGCGCGGCGTGGTCGGCAAGACGCTTACCGCGGAAGTGGCCAAGGCGCTGGGCCAGTCGATCGGCATGGTGATGCGCGAGAAAGGCCTGCGCGAAATCGTGGTGGGCCGTGACGGCCGCCTGTCCGGGCCGGAGCTGGCCGGCGCACTGGGCGATGGCCTGCGCGCGGCCGGCATCGACGTGATCGACATCGGTGCCGCGCCGACGCCGGTGGTCTATTTCGCCGCCTACCGATTCAACACCGGCAGTTGCGTCGCGGTGACCGGCAGCCACAACCCGCCCGACTACAACGGCTTCAAGATCGTGATCGGCGGCGAGACGCTGGCCGAGGACGCGATCCAGGACCTCTACCGACGTATCGCCGGCGGCGCGCTGGACAACGATGGCCAGGGCGGCCTGCGCCATGTCGACGTGGTGCCCGACTACATCGAGCGGATCGCGTCCGACGTGCAGACCGAGCGCCAGCTCACCGTGGTGGCGGATTGCGGCAACGGCATTCCCGGCGCGGTGGTGCCGCAGGTGCTCGAAGGCATCGGCTGCAAGGTGCTGCCGCTGTATTGCGACGTGGACGGCAACTTCCCGAACCATCACCCCGATCCGTCCGACCCGCACAACCTGGAAGACCTGATCCTGGCGGTGAAGCAGACCGGTGCCGATCTCGGCGTGGCCTTCGACGGCGACGGCGACCGCCTCGGCGTGGTCACCAAGGCCGGCGAGATCATCTATCCGGATCGCCTGCTGATGCTGTTCGCGCGCGACGTGCTGTCGCGCCAGCCGGGCGCCACCATCATCTACGACGTGAAGTGCACCGGCCACCTGAAGGGCCAGGTGCTCGACGCCGGCGGCAGCCCGCTGATGTGGCGTACCGGCCATTCGCTTATCAAGGCGAAGATGCTCGAGACCGGCGCCGAACTGGCCGGCGAGATGAGCGGCCACTTCTTCTTCAAGGAACGCTGGTACGGCTTCGACGACGGCATCTACGCGGGCGCGCGCCTGCTGGAAATCCTGGCCGGCGACCTCGAAGACCGTACGCCCGAGGAAATCTTCGCGACCTTGCCCAAGGGCGTTTCCACGCCGGAGCTGAAGATCGAGCTGGCCGAGAGCGAACACTACCGCTTCATGGAGAAGTTCAAGGCGCAGGCCGCGTTCGGCGACGCCACCCTGGTCACCATCGACGGCGTGCGCGCGGACTGGCCGGATGGCTGGGGCCTGGTGCGCGCCTCCAATACCACGCCGGTGCTGGTGTTGCGCTTCGATGCCGACAGCGAAGCGGCGCTCAAGCGCATCCAGCAAGTGTTCCGTACCCAGTTGCTGGCGGTCGATCCGGGGTTGAAGCTGCCATTCTGATTCCGCAGGTTCGCCGCCGATGGTCGCAGGAGTCCGCTTGCGGGCGATGCTCCTGCTTTCCGTTCACGGCACGCCAGAGCGAGAGCATCGCCCGCGAGCGGGTTCCTGCAAAGCTGTGGCGGTTTCGTTGCCGGCCTCAATAGCCGCGCTCGTCCTTTTCCTTCGCCTTCAGCGCGCGAAAGTGCAGCAACTGCTGTGCCTGCTGCTGCACCAGGCCGGTGCGGTGGTCCTGCTGGCGGGCCAGGGCGGCACGCTGCTCGGCGACGATATCCCGCTGCTTGGCGATGTTGTCGATGAGGAACTTCGGCACCGGCTTCTTGTTGTTCTCGATGTCGGCCGCGCGGGCGCGCAGGTCGGTCAGCGCCTTTTCCTGGCTGTGCAGGTTGATCCGGGTGGTGCTGATCTGCTGGTCGAGATTGTCCAGCGTCTGCTGCTGCATGGCCTTGTAAGCGGCTTCGTCAGGATAGGTGTTGAGCAACTGCAGGTCGTCGCGTTTCTGCTGTTGGGCCATGCGCTGCTGCTCGGCCTGCTGCGCCGCGAGTTTCTCGGCGGCGGCGCGTTCCTGCGGCGTCAGTTGCTTGTGCACGCGCTGCACCACCATGCCTTGGTTGTTCAGCACTTCGTAGCCGGCCTTGATCGCGCCGTCGGTAAGGCTGTCGCTGAAGTGCGGCAGACCCTTGGCATCCACCCAGCGATAGCGGATGCCGCCGGCGCCGGTGGTGTGCTGTGCCTGCACCGACAGGCTGCAGGCCAGTGTCGCCAGTGCGATGAAAAAAACGTGTCTGCGCATGAATCTCCCCCTTGCCGTCGGCAGTATAGCCGGCGCCCGGCGCCGGCATGGGAAGCCGGTCACGCCGCGGCGGATCGGCCCCGGGGCCCGTTCGAGACCTTACCGCACGAGCGCACGAATGGGCGGGAGCAGCTAGCTTGTAGAAGCGGCTTCAGCCGCGACGTTTTTAGCGTTGAAAGCCCGAGAGCATCGCGGCTGAAGCCGCTCCTACAGGTGGGACGGCGTTGCTTGGGGCGAGTTTTTAGAACCTGTTCAAAATCTCCCTGTCGAACGGGTATCCCCTCACGCGCCCGCGCTCGTCATTCCTGCGAAAGCAGGAATCCAGTGCCTTTCGGGTTCGGAGACGTCAAGTTGCTGGATGACCAGACATTCGTCTGTTGAAAGGCGCCTCCTGCTTTCGCAGGAATGACGCTCCATAGGTAGGCGATTTTGAACAGGCTCTTACGCCTGCACCCCATAGCGTTCGCGATAGGCCTGCAGGCGGGCGTGTTCGCCGGCCAGCTCGGGGCGTTCGCCGGCGTAGGCCAGCACGTCGGCGAGGCTGGTGATGGCGATCACCGGGATGCCATGGTCGCGGGTCACTTCCTGCGCGGCGGACAGGTCGCCCTGGCCGCGTTCCTGCCGGTCCAGTGCGATCAGCACGCCGGCCGGTTCGGCGCCGTGGGCGCGGATCAGCGCCAGCGATTCGCGCACCGCGGTGCCGGCCGTCATCACGTCGTCGACGATCAGCACGCGGCCCTTGAGCGGCGCGCCGACCAGCACGCCGCCTTCGCCGTGGTCCTTGGCTTCCTTGCGGTTGTAGGCCCAGGGCAGGTCGCGGCCATGGCCATCCGCCAGCGCGATGGCGGTGGCGGCGGCCAGCGCGATGCCCTTGTAGGCCGGGCCGAACAGCATGTCGACCTCGATCCCGGCCTTTGCCACCGCGGCGGCGTAGGCACGGCCGAGCCGGGCCAGCGCGGCGCCGGAATCGACCCGGCCCATGTTGAAGAAGTACGGGCTCTGGCGGCCGGATTTCAGGGTGAACTCGCCGAAGCGCAGCACCTCGCGCTGCAGGGTGAGTTCGATGAAATCGCGCTGGTAATCGTGCATGGGAACTCTCGCTGGTCGGTATCGAAGGGCGTTGGCGGCAGGGTCCGCGGACGGCGCGCGCCGGAGGCCGGAAAACCGCGGCTTCCGGTCAGCGCAGCGAACGCCACAGCAGCAGCTGCGGCCCGGCGCGGCCGCCATGGTACAACCGGCCGCTGTCGACGAAGCCCGCGCGCAGGTACAGCGTCACCGCCGTGGTGTTGCTGCGATCCACCGTGAGCACCAGCCGGCCGGCCTCGGGATGGCGGTGGCCGAGATCGTCGAGCAGGACGGCCAGCGCTTGGGCGCCCAGGCCCCGGCCCTGCCGCGCCGCATCGATCTGGAACGAGCGCAGGCCCAGCGCGTCGCGTTCGCTGTCGTTCCCGGTCAGCGTGTGCGCGCTGCTTTCGATGCGGTAGTAGCCCACCACCGTTTCGCCTTGCAGGATCGCCATCGGCGTGCTGCCGGGGCCGCGTTCGGCATCCGGCAGGGTGATCGCCGGCGGGCTGACGAAATCGTCCTGCGACGGTTTCACACGCAGCTCCAGCACGGCGTCGCGCAAGGCGGGCGTGACCGGGCAGACGCGGATGGCGGGGGAGGCGGGCATGGTTGTTATGATGCCCCATCGCTTCGGGAGTACACATGCGCATCATCAGCTTGAACGCCAACGGCATCCGCTCGGCCGCGACCAAGGGCGTGCTCGAATGGCTGCGCGGGCAGCGCGCCGACGTGGTCTGCCTGCAGGAAACCAAGGCGCAGGAAGACCAGTTGACCGACCCGATGTTCCGCCCCGACGGCCACCACTGTTTCTACCGCGACGCGACCAGCAAGAAGGGTTACAGCGGCGTGGCGATCTACGCCAGGCGCGAGCCCGACCAGGTACTCACCGAACTGGGCTGGGACGAGTTCGACAACGAGGGCCGCTACGTCGAGGCGCGTTTCGGCAACCTCAGCGTGGTATCGCTGTATTTCCCGTCGGGGTCGTCCGGCGACGAGCGCCAGCAGTTCAAGTTCCGTGCGATGGAATGGATCGCGCCGGTCTTCGACACATGGTTGAAAAGCGGCCGCGACTACGTGATCTGCGGCGACTGGAACATCGTGCGCGGCGCGAAGGACATCCGCAACTGGAAATCCAACCAGAAAAATTCCGGTTGCCTGCCGGAAGAACGCGCGTGGCTCAACGAGATGGTCGACGAGCGCGGCTGGGTGGACAGCTACCGCACGCTGCATCCCGAAGGCGAGGACTACACGTGGTGGTCGAACCGCGGACGCGCACGCGAGAACAACGTGGGCTGGCGCATCGACTACCAGATCTGCACGCCCGCCTTGCGCGAACGCCTGAAGGCGTGTTCCATCTACCGCGACGAGCGCTTCTCCGACCACGCGCCGTATACGGTCGACTATGCCGACTGAACCGGTGGCGTCGCCGTCTCCGGCCAGGGTCGACCCGCCGCGTCCGTCCGTGTGGCGGGCGTTCGCGCAACCAGCAGCGTGGACGATGTGCCTGTTCGGGTTTTCCTCCGGCCTGCCCTTCTTGCTGGTCGCCGGCACGCTGGCGTACTGGCTGAAGCAGAACGGCATCCGGCTGAACGACATCACCATGATTGCCAGCGCGGGGATGACGTATGCCCTCAAGTTCGTCTGGGCGCCGCTGCTCGACCACCAGCGCATTTCCGGTTTCGCCCGGCTTGGCCAGCGTCGTGGCTGGCTGCTGTTCGCGCAATTGGGCGTGGTGGCTGGCCTGCTGGCGATGGCACTGCTGACCCCGCGGCAACTGGTGCCGTTCGTGGCCGCCACCCTGGCGGTGGCTTTCTTCGGCGCCACCCAGGACACGGCGATCGATGCCTATCGCATCGAGATCGCGCCGATCGAGGACCAGGGCGCCTTGGTCGCCACCTATTCGCTGGGCTACCGGATCGGCTTGCTGGTGGCCGGTGCCGTGGCCCTGATCCTCGCCGACCATGTGTCGTGGCGCGCGATCTACGTCGCAATGGCGCTGGTCATGCTGGTGCCGATCGCCATGACCCTGCTGGCGCGCGAGCCGGCGGTGCTGCGCGTGCGGCCCGGGGGTTGGCGCGATGCCATGCGCGAGAGCGTGATCGATCCGTTCGCCGATTTCTTTCGACGCTACGGCTGGGCACTGGCCAGCCTGACCTTGCTGTTCCTGCTGCTGTTCAAGCTGCCCGAGCAGGCGACCATCGGCGGCATCATGAGTCCGTTCTACCGCGACATGCAGTTTTCGCTGACCGAGATCGGCACGATCACCAAGATCT
>Ga0164242_10009230_pt1 | contig 10655 bp, 8 predicted proteins | sample OricomgcompostMG_FD_108783 | JGI IMG/M metagenome (GOLD analysis project Ga0164242, IMG submission 108783) | Miracle-Growth compost microbial communities from Emeryville, California, USA - Original compost - Miracle growth compost (MG) ... | reverse complement strand
CGTTTCCACAATCCTTCGGTCACTTTGTAAGCGCCGTTATATTGAGCCACTTCCTCGCCGATGATGAAGACATTTTCGTCGTGTTCAATTTCCTCCGCCAGGGCTTCGTTAAGGGCTGTCCGATATGTAATCTGTCGCATAGAGATATTATTCACTCGCTCTTTTAGTCATTGAAAAAGTACTTTCCATGACGGGCCGCTTCGGTCTGATTATCCACTTCGTAATACACGTCATCGAAAATTTCGTCGGGGTGAGGCAGCGGACTTTCTTTGGCAAAATTCGCCGCTTCGGCGGCTTCTTCTTTGGCGGCGGCATCCAGTTCGTCGGCCTGCATTCCGGTGATGACGCCTTCTTCAATGAGTTGCCGGCTCCACAGAGAAATAGGATCGTGCAATTTCTGATATGTCTCAATCTCTTCCGGCGAGCGATATTTTTTGCTGTTGGCATCAGCCACCGAATGGCCGTAATAGCGATAGGTATCAATCTGCAATACCGTGGGACGCGATTCCTGATGTGCGCGCTGAATTGCAATTTCCGTTTTGGCGCGCACTTCGTAAATGCTTTCGCCGTTGGCGCGATCCCATTCGATGTCGTAAGCTTCGGCCCGCGCTGCCAGGCAATCTTTGTAGGCCGAGGAGCGTTCCAGGCTGGTGCCCATAGAGTAGCCGTTGTTTTCGATAATATAAATCACCGGCAAGTTCCACAACGACGCCAAGTTGAGCGATTCGTGATACGTTCCCTGATTTACCGCGCCATCGCCCATAAAACACAAGCAGCTGCCGGTGAGATTTTTATATTTCAAGGCGAAGGCCAATCCCAATCCCAGCGGCGTTTGGCCAGCAACGATGCCGTGGCCGCCCCAATAATTTTTATCCGGCGCGAAGAAATGCATGGAGCCGCCTTTGCCTTTGGAACAGCCGGTGGCTTTGCCGAAGAGCTCCGCCATACATTCGTTCATGGACATTCCGACAGCCAACGCGTGGCCGTGATCACGATAGGCGGTGATGATATGATCATTTTCGCCGCACAGGGAAACTGTTCCAACAGCCACGGATTCCTGCCCGTTATACAGATGGAGAAATCCTCCCATCTGGCCGCTGGTTTGATATTGTTTCAACGCCGTTTGCTCGAAACGCCGAATGCGCAGCATCTGCTGCAAAAAGAAAATTTTATCCTGTGGCGTGAGTGATTGATTTATCGCGGCATCGGCAAAAGCCGTAGTTTGATCCAGAGTTTGCACGTTGTCCTTCCTATAATGCTGACCTGCAATACAGTTTGCAATAGTTGCGCATTCCCTGCAAAAGTACTTTTACCATAGGGCAGTTAATACAAGGCCGATTAAAATCAGTGTGGTTCCAACGATCTTGAATGACGTGGATTTTTCCTTTAACATGAAAATTCCCATCAGCACGCCAATCACAATACTCACCTGCCGAAATGCCACGATATAACTGACGTTGGATGCAAATTGCATGGCTAGCAAAACTAAAGTGTAAGTGAGCGAAACAACCGGCCCGGCCAGCAAGGGAAAGCGCAAAGAGCGTTTGCGGATGATGCGCAAGTTGATTTTTTCCCGGCGTGAGAATCTCACATACGGCCAGAGAAAAAGCATCGTCATTAAATCTTCAAACGCAATATAGAACAATGCCGCCTGCATGGGGGAAAGCGGATGAGCGCCGGTTTTTAATAATTCCAAACCCATGCTGTCGATGATGGAATATCCCGTAGTGCCCACCGCCGCCAGCACCACGAACAAAAATGAATATTGAAAATACTGTTTAAGAACAGAAGTGTTGAAGACTTTTAGCGGCAGAACCATGCATCCTACCGCGGTGATGATCATTCCGGCAATCGCGAGAATCGAAAGAGGTTTTCCGTAACCGATGAAAAAACATACTAGCGGCACCAGCAGCACCGGCAGCGAACGGCTGATGGGATAGGCGAGGGAAATGTCATTCAGACGATAAGAATTTCCGAGGCTGATGTAATAGAGTGCCTGAAAGAATCCAGTGGCAAATAGCAAGCCCCACAAGACGAGAGGAACCTGGCCGAGGTGAGGAATAAAATAAATATATAGCGGTGTCATCACTGCCAGGGAACTGCTCGTGGACAACATGAAAAATGCCGCCGAAGGAGTTTTGGACTTACTGACGAGATTCCATCCCGCATGCGTCACACAAGAAAGCAAGATTAATATGATGGCGATGGAATTCATTAAAGGGTTAAGTTGGAAGTACTTTTATCATGCAGCGACTCCTTCGTCCACAACGTATCAATTTTCGTTCAGTTGCCACTAGAGTTACAATTAGGTGCCAAGTCCTTTAATACTGCATTTTTATCATTTATACTCAACGCAATCTGCCTTAAAAACAGAAATTATGCCCTCAGCCCGACGCGTTGCCAAAGATATTCTGGAAGCATTAGATCATCAAATTATTCCCGCATTGCAACAACAGCCAATTCCGATAGGCTGCGTGGCCTTGCCTTTTGATTTTCCGTCCGGCATCTATACACGTCTGATCAGTAAAACTGTTCCGCGTGTCAGCACCACTGATGTTGGTTTTCCAGTTCAACAGACTTGGCCCCGGGCACGCCTTCTTAGCACATTCCATCCCTATTTCGGAATTATTTATCAGGGTGCAGCGGAAGAACACACCGTTGTCACAGCTGCGCAGGCTACCAAACACCACATTGACAAAGGCGTTTACGCCATCCGCTGGAATGCACCCAGTGCGTTACTTTTTCCGCCTGGGACAGCACGCAATGATGGAACAAATGTCTCCTGGGATTCTCCCGAATCTAAGCCGCCCGTCATCAAAATTTTGTGGTTTGACTTCCTGACGCCAGAAATTCTGGTGCACATTCACACAGAAATCTCCGGACATCCCATCATTGCTTCTCATTCGTTGCAAATCCACAATGTAGCGCTGACAGAGCTATTAAGAATTCTCGTTGAGCAATCTGCAAAAGGTTTTGCACAGGATAAAAGTACTTTTCAAACGGTGTTGCTGGCCGCGATGCTGCGCTTGAAACATTATTTGGAAACGGCTCCCACGCAAATCGCCAACACTTCGCGCCCGCTCACCATCCCGCTGAATAAGGAATTGGCCATAAATGATGCGTGGCAGCAGGCGATGATTTTCATCCAAATGCATTTGCACGAACCTTTGACATTACGCACCATTGCACAGGAAGTGAAGCTCTCGCCAGCGCATCTCAATCGCTTATTTCATCATCACGGCAGCACTTCCGTGATGCGTTACGTGGGGCAACGGCGCATTGAGGCGGCAAAGAAAATTCTTCTCGATGGGCCCGAAAATATCAGCGAGATAAGCAAATTACTCGGATTCAAACGCCCCAATGCGTTTTGCGCTGCGTTTCGCCAGGCAACCGGCACCACACCGCGGCGTTTCCGGCGCCAAGCGCAGCAGTAAAAGTACTTTTATTATTTACGCAAACAAACAGCGAATATCTCGTTTTTGTCATAATGTTCTTTTTGCATCATTATTTCTCTTCACGAAAGACGTTTCAAATTGAGCGAAAATGGGTATAATTCTTAACATAGTCAGAATATATTTCGAGGAGAATAGAGATGCATAAAAAACGAATTAAAGGTTTCACGTTGATAGAATTACTTGTTGTAATTGCAATTATCTCAATGTTGGCAGCAATTTTGTTTCCGGTATTTGCACGCGCGAGAGAAAGCGCCAGAAAGACAAGTTGCCTGAGCAATCTCAAACAGGTCGGGCTGGGGCTGATAATGTATACGCAGGATTACGATGAGAAATATCCGGCACGCATTATGGGAACATGGGGAGATCACACCACTTACAAACAGCAATCCGATGCATCCGCGCCGGGATATGTATTTATTACATACGATGGCACCACGGGAGGCTCTGGCCGCTGGGTTTCCTGGATGGATATGGTTTATCCGTATATCAAAAGCACGCAACTTTTCGTGTGTCCATCCGCGCCGGATCCGGGAACGGGGCCGAGAAATTTGAATCCCAGTTATGGCTACAATCAGTATGCCAGCCAATGCTCCATGAGTTCGGTTGATCAGCCCTCGTTGACAATGATTGCAATGGATTATAATGCCATTTATTCTCTTAATATCAATCAACTTGGCGTTGAGTCGTTATTGACAGGCACCGGCAATACTGCGGTCGTGCATCATTTGGACGGCGCCAATGTGTTGTTTTTTGATGGCCACGCGAAATGGTTTGGCCGTAATAGTGGAGCGTTTCGTGGCGGAGAGACGGGACACACTTCATCTGATAGCATTTTTTACAATCCGCAAGGAACGATTAATTATTGATTAATCACCGCAGATAAAAAGTACTTTTACTCACTAAACTTATGAAAAAACATTTGACGTATTTATTCCTCAGTGTATTTTTACTCGCGTTGTCGGCAACATGGATGTCTTGCGCACAAGCTGACTCGCAAAGCTGGAAGGCGCTTATTTTGCCCGCTTCGCTCAATGAAGATCATACGGTCAAGCTACTTTCTAACCAGGTGCAGGTTTTGACTCTGGCTTTGCAAGCCAGCAAGGATGTCACTTCGCAAGGCGATGATCACCAAATGACGTTGGACATCAATTTGCCGCAGGGCATGAGCGTTCTTGAAAGCGGCGGCGTGTATACGATGAACCGCGTCGAAACTCACGATGTCATTCAAAATGGCCGAATCATTACGCGTTTCGATGTGCAGGTGAAAAATAAATACATCATCAGCGCGCCGGGCGCTTCGTTCAATTCGGACTGGATCAACCAGGCGATTTTTGTGCGCACGCCGCAGGAAGTGCCGGAAGCGCAGCGTTATATTGATATCACCATTAACGACGGCAAAAGCATTCAGCAGGCGCGCTGGCCGTTGTCGCTTTCTCCGTTGACGCCCGTTAAAAATCGTCCCAAGCAAACCATGATCGGATTGTGGGATTATAATTATGTCCGTGTCGAAGGTGCGGACGCCTCCAACGGCCTGGCGCAATTTTTACAAGATAGCGGCATTGGATATATCGAGTGGGTGCGCAGTGACGCATATCGCAAAGCACTACAAAATCACGGCATTATTATTGGCGGGCAAACGCATCAGGATTTTTTCTTTAGCGGCGCCCATCGCGATTACAATTCCAAAGGTGTGGCGGCCAATGGTGGTTTCGCCGATCCGCAATCGATTATCGATTTGCCCGCAGACGCCGCTGTTCCCGGCGTGAAAACATTGGTGGCCAACGCCAAAGAGAACGGCGGATATGCCACATTCGATTACGAACCGAACGGCGTTATCGGCTTCAGCCCGACTTCCATGGCGGCGTTCAAAACGAAATATCATGTCGCGGATGCGGATTTTGAGACGTTCCAGAAATATGTGGCAGAACATGGTTTGCATACATTTCAAACCACCGATCCGCTCATTAAAGATATCTGGAAAAAGTGGACGGATTTTCGATCCGACACCACAAGCGAATACATCGGCCGTATCTATCAGGCGTTCAAAAAAGAGATGCCGGAAGGCAAATTGCTCATCACGCCGTCGCGTTCCTTTGGCAGAGATTCTCTGCGCACGCTGGCGCTCGGATGTGATAATGCCGCCATGGCGAAATATGCGGACGTGATCATGCCGCAACTCTATTCCGGCTATGGCGCGGCCAACGCCAAGTTGGTGATGCAAATGACGGAAGGCTGGCGGCAGGAAATCAAAGCGGAAGGAGCGAACACAAAATTGTGGCCGTTACTTTTAGTACGCTATTCGGGCGCCGGAATTTACAATTCCCCGCAGCGGCTTTATCAACAAATGATCGGCAGTATCGCGCACGGCGCAAATGGCGTGTTGTATTATTATCCCAGCAATATGGATGCGCCCTATTGGCAAATGCTGGCGCGCGCCAATGATGTTCTCGCGAAATATGAGAACTTTTACCAAGACGGGAAGCGCGTGGATGATCAATATTCGTTGAGCGATCTTCCCACAAAAACGGTCAATGTGGATATGTATCCCTATTATCAGGAAATCGTGGAGAATCCGGATTGGTCATTTACAGCGCATCAATTGGGTTCAAAAGTACTTTTGACGCTGATTAATTTGGACGATGTCAAACCAGTGACATTTGGCATCAATATCAATGATGCAAAAGTACTTTCTTCGCAAGATGCCACGCTGCAAAACAAAAATCACTGGCGCGTGGAGCCGGGCGAAATTGGATTTGTAGTGCTGGACAAATCATAACTGCGTTGTTGCCTCTTCCTTTTGATGCAGCTTCCGATATTTGCTGGGACTCATTTTTAGATGCCGTTTAAAGTGTTCCGAAAAGTGATGAGAATCAAAATAGCCTAAATCGAAAGCGATTTCCTTGCAGGTTTTATGGGCATTATTTGCCAGGTAGTTACAGGCTTTTTTGAGCCGCGCTGCATCACGGTATCTCATCGGGCCCATGCCGGCACGCTTGGCAAAGTTGGCGCGGAATGTGTGATAACTCATGCCTAACTCTGTCGCTATGGATTCAAGATTTGCCTTATGATGCAAATTGACGGTCAGCATTTTACAGGCGATGACAAACCAATCACTTTGAGGGCGGTCTGTTTCCACCGGCTCTGCCTTTTCCAGCAATTCCAATAATAAGTCTAAAAATGTTGTAGCCCGCCGCATAATTTGCAGCCCTGTGCAGGGTGGCGACGCCTGTAATATTTTTTGCAATCGCTCTGCCCACGGTTGCAATGGATCAATTTGCCATACGGGTTGCGCGGGATTTAAGATATTTTGTTTGCGAATGATCTCAAATAATTCTCCGGAAAAACTCGCAAAAAGCTCCCCCCAGCGTGCTCCATCCGCGGGAGAATAGGACGCTTTTAGTTCCGGGAAAGTCAGAAAAAAAGTATTCGGCGATAACTCGCACGTGAACCCATTCTCGTTACGGTACGAGCCAATACCATCGCCAACCATCATGCTCAACGCGTAATAGGGTTTCGTCCATAAATTTCGTGTGTCCCACCAGTTGTTGCGATATGTTGGATAGCCGATTCCTCCACTTAAGAGGTCGCCTTCGGGACACGGAGAACCGTTGTTAAAGTACTTTTCATAAGGAGAACCGTAAATAGAGCGAATTTGCCGGTGACTCATATTATGTAAGATTATACATCAAAATATGATGCCCGGGCGAAGGCATCTTGATGTAAGATACATTATGTCGCTTCACACAGCGGCTATATCAACTTTAGTGGAGGCAGATATGCGATGCATAACGCGAAAGTCAAATAAAATGACAAATCAAGGATTTACCCTGATTGAATTACTTGTTGTTATTGCTATTATTTCTATTCTCGCGGCGATTTTATTCCCCGTGTTTGCACGGGCGAGAGAAAGTGCGAGAAGGGCCAGTTGTATGAGTAATTTAAAACAGATTGGATTAGGAATGATGATGTATGTGCAAGATTATGATGAAATATATCCGCCCAGAAGTATAGCCTGGCAAGGCACACCGCCAGGTGGTGATTGGGCTAAAGTAAATCATCCACAAACATACTGGTATTGGCAGCAAATGCTGTATCCTTACACCAAAAGCATCCAGGTTTTTATTTGCCCTTCTACAGATAGTTGGAGTGATAATACGGGTGCATTAAATCAAAATTATGGCGTCAACTATTATCTTTTCGCTGGAGGCACCACAGGCTCTCCAGTCGTCCCCATTGCTTCTGTTGTATCCACATCAACTACTTATGCGATAATGGACGCCGGTGGCTGGTCAATTACCAAATCACAGGCAAACACCTACGCCTCAGGATTTTATATCCCTGGCATGGGGACATCAGGGGGCACCTGCAGCGGAGCATCAGGAGCCGCACTGACCGATTGTCAAACAGGACGGCATTTTCTCGGTGTTAACATGGCCTTTGCAGATGGGCATGTGAAATGGCTCAAAAGCTCTCAAGTGGTTGCTGCCAGTAAATTAAGCGACGCAAAAAGCCCCTTCAAGCCAGAAGCAGATAGTTCATAACATATGCCTGAATCAAAGAATGCTTACGCTGACACCATAAAAGTACTTTTATGGTGTCAGCGTAACTTTAGTTTGCAGTTATGATTCGATCTAATAATCGAAAAACAATCAGTAATTAATGAACAATATGAAGAAACGACAGACACAAAAGTACTTTTTGGCGACCGCACTCACCATCTTGTCGATGGCGTCATGTGTTTTGGCCCAAAGCATTCCATCTATCACTTCCTTGCCGGAGAACAGTCCCAATTTAGTTCAAAATGCAGGATTTGAAGACGGGCTCGCACATTGGAATATTCCTCCAAATACCGCACAGGTGGCAAATGATGCGGTGCATCAGGGAAAAAACAGTCTTTACTATAAAAACGATAGCGTTGAGCAATACAAGACGTTCACACAGGAAATAGATGCGCATCCTGGAGATCATCTCTTCTTTAGTGCCTGGGTAAAAACTAAAGATGTCGTCGGCGGAAAAGGTGTTGGTGTGTATATGCAAAGCGCCGATGCCGGCGGGAAATATATCAACGGATCGTTTCCGGTGGGGTATGGCGGAACGCGTGATTGGAACCGCATCGGAAGCGAATATATCGTGCCCACCAATGCGGCGCAAGTGAGTGTGGGGTTATATTTGCAGCGGGCGCATGGCGACAACAAAGCGCCGGTGGGCACGGTGTGGTTTGATGATGTCAATGTGCAAATCCAAAAAGCGCCCATTCAGTCCTTTTTACTTTTTCCCAATTATCGGGGCACCATTAAACAGGGTGATAATACGCCGTGGAAATATGAAGTGCGTGTTGCGTCCAATAGCAGTGGAAAAGCATCGTCTGCCAACATTTCCACAAAATTATTAAGCAGTACCGGTGAGTTAGTTTTTCAGCAAGAAGACGCTGTTGATGCTGATACAAAGGCAAAGCAAATTATATTAAACGTGCCCAAAAACCTTTGGGTGGGAAAATACACTTTGTTGCAATATGTGGAAGACCCAAACGGGCAGTTACGCTTGATCAATAATTATCCTATAAATATCGTCGATAAAATGCCTCCCGTTTATATTGATGCTGATGGATTTACCGTTGTAAACGGAAAGCGATTTTTTCCCATGGGCGTTTATTTGCGCGACGCAAGTGATAGCAGCGATGAAGATTTGAGCCGTATTTCCGATGGCAGATTTAACACGATCCTGAGTTATGCATATGGCACGGCTAAAAATTCTGAGGCTTACTTGAAGCAGGCTCAAGCGCATAATCTGAAAGTTGTCTATTCCATTAAAGATTTATATCCGGAGCAAGCCAATCACGGCGAGGATGCGTTTAATATTGCTACAAAATATATTAACTCATTGAACGATGAACCGGCTTTATTGGCCTGGTATGCCAGCGATGAAATGGGAGCCAGGTGGTTGCCCCAGTTGCAGAAAATGTATGATATTGCCAATTTATTAGACCCAAATCATCCCACATTCCAAGTGCAAAATAAAGTCGTGGACATAGAAGCGGCTTTCAACACCACTGACATTTTGGGCGCCGATCCTTATCCGATAGGGCGGGAGACTGATTTGACAAAAACTTTCAATGACACCCGTTCCACCGTCGAAGCGGCGCGTGGCGCCAAGGGCGTTTGGATTGTCCCTCAGATGTTTAACTGGGCGGTTTATCATAAGCAATATCCAGATCACCCACCGACTTTGGATGAAATGCGCAGCCAGGCGTATCAAGCAATTATTGGCGGCGCAAAAGGATTAATTTGGTATTCCTATTTCGATTTGCCTTATAAAAATTACGAGGAGAAATACAAAATTCGTAAGAAAGATATGACCTACTTTGATAGCCGTTGGAAGGATATCACTGCCGTGTCAAAAGAGATCAACGCGATTATCCCAATGATTTTGGAAAACAAGGAAATATCACTCGACTTACCCCAAAGCGCAAACATAAAAGTGGGCGCCTGGAAAGAAGGCAATACATTAACATTATTAATGACAAACCCTTATTATAAAACTAATAGTATCACTTTTGAATTGCCCGAAGGCTGGAAAATACAAGATTACATACAAGGCGAAATCAAAAGTACTTTTGCTGGTGGCAAAGCGACTTTCATTTTATCCTCCACAGGCAGTGGCGCCTTTCGGCTTGTTAAAGAATAAATGGAATGCAATATCGCAGTGGGATTGATCTTCTTACCACGCCGTCCATCCGCCATCCACAACGATATTCGTGCCGGTCATAAATGATGATGCGTCGGAAGCTAACAGCAAAATCGGCCCCACCATTTCGGAGGCTTTGCCAATGCGGCCCAACATGGTTTTTTGTTCTAATTCCCGCACAAAATTCGGGTCCTGTTGGAAATGCGGATTGGGAAACGGCCCCGGCGCCACGCTATTGACACGGATATTTTTGCTCGCCAAATGTCCCGCGCAATAGCGCGTAAATTGTAAAACTGCCGCTTTGCCCGCGCCATAATTGGGCGGATTATTGGCGCCGCTGTCGCCATAAATCGCTGGATTCGGTGAAACCATTCCATACATCGAACCGAAGTTGATAATATTTCCGCCGCCGTTTTCTTCAAAATAAGGAACGATTTCACGCGTGCAACGAAATGCCGATCCCACTGCGCCATCAACGCCTTTTTGCCAATCCGCGTCGCTCATCAGTTCCACGGT
>Ga0164242_10009229_pt1 | contig 10656 bp, 6 predicted proteins | sample OricomgcompostMG_FD_108783 | JGI IMG/M metagenome (GOLD analysis project Ga0164242, IMG submission 108783) | Miracle-Growth compost microbial communities from Emeryville, California, USA - Original compost - Miracle growth compost (MG) ... | reverse complement strand
CGGTCCACCCGTGCCCGACTTTTTGTTGGTCGTGGGCAGCGGGATGACAAACGCCCTTGGTGTTTGCGGGGGGGGGGGATCGAACTTACGGATCTGTGGTGTTTGTCCGCTCTCTAGCTTGGGGAAGAAGTTGGGGTTCTGATGAGCCTTGTAGCCGGCCCAAGCATTGTTTGAGCTCAGCGCATACAGGAAAGTATCCTCTGCAGGCGGTATCGAGGTCAGCGCATTCGCCATGGCTGTTTCTTGGAGGGTTCGCCTCGACTTACGATCTAGAGCCATTTCGACGGTTTCACACTCTTATTTGCTACCGAAAGCAAGCTAATATGGGCGTCCGTGGTAGATAGGATGGGGGGGATGGCTTTGTGTTTTTGGCGCCAACAGCGGTATATACGGCAGCGGCGGCTCAGTAACCAAAAACGGGTCCGACGATATGCCTCTTTCTCCAACTGCAGAGCACTCGGTCCTCCTGGAGGGCGGGGTGGCTGACGAAGCTTGCCAAAACGAATAACTGATACCGGGGTTACGCCACACGTCTAACTGGACTCGACGAACGAACGGGGGTCGTCGAATGGAGAACGTGGGGAGGAAGATTGCGAGATAAGGTAGGCTTTTGTGCGAGCGAAGAAAGTGTCGCAAAAAAAGGTGCGAATAAATTATACACCGAAATGATAACGACGAAATGTCCGTTGGGTATCACAGAATTCGGGGATCAGGAGATCGATCAGCCAGGACGGACTTGACCACGACCGAGGGAAAGGCGCCTCGCTCATATACCTACTCCCACCACCTCACATCTCGTGTACAATGAGGGGGGAAACCCGTTCGTGCCACCCGTACCAGAAGCTGGACCCCCCGAGCTAGTCCCCGAGCTTGGGATGAAACTCTCCAAACGAAGGAGGCTGGATGATCAACCGTTCTCCCTGCGAGCATCGTGACTTCCCAATGGTCGCACACCGGCATGGGGGTCTTCCATGCAATCAGAAGGCCGCAATGGAAGGGGGGGGTCCGGCGTGTGGCAAGGGGAAATAGGCCTGCGCTTGAAATCGAAGTGCATCAAACCCCAAACCGCACACCTCCCAGGACAAGGGGATCTCCAACCAGAATCCCGAAATGCCCACATTGCCATGTTCTGGCCCCCCCGACAATCCCATGTGCCTCATGTGGGAAATGGCACCGAGCAGGCGATGTCAGGATGAATCAATGCCTGTTTTGCGTTGTCAGGCTTCCCCCTAGCCCTGTCCGTGTTCCCTTTTCCGTGTTGCTTGTCCGTGTTCCCTGTCGCTGTTCCCTGTCGCTGCTCCCCTATTCCTACGGTGCAATTTAGAGCCCTGCTCACCCTGTCAAAAGTCAAAACACAATTTTGACTCGCTGCTGGGGATGTGGGGCTCCGGGTATTGTCCCGCGCCCCAACGGCGATCCTTCACTTGTGTTGCATAACCTTTTGCGGCTGTCTTACGCTGTGTGGAGGAGATTATGGAATCCGCGCAAGCCTCAAAGCCCGAGCACGGCTATTGTTGGCCATTGGGGAGCTGTCTCAATTCGTCGCCCGCACGGGCCCTATCCTACGAAGTTGGGAGATGACAGAGATAAGAAGAAGACGCGCCAGATCTCAAGCCGCCTTCCAACCCGGTCGTCGTTTTGCATCGGCACTAGCCCCTCTTTTTAGAACCTTTGCTCGAGGCACGCACTTCTCACGATACCCCTGTTTTTATGCGTGGCCATGGTGATAACATCACCCTAGTTCAATTGGTGTTGCCAAGGCCGGAACAGGAGTAAGTAGCATTATGGAGAGAGTCTCTGAACTCGTCGTGGAAGCAAGCATATCGATTTGACCCTGTCTGATTTTGGTATTACCATACGCCGTAATTGCAGCCACGCCCTTTGCCCCGATGCTATAACCGATGCATGCTTAGACCTTGATAGCCATCTCGATGGCCTTCTTCTTCTTCTCCAGGCTCTTCTGGGCCTTGAAGCCCATAACACCACCACCCCACTTCTTCCGCGACTCCTCAACCTTGTCTAGGTAGTTGTCCTTGATGGCCGAGACGAGCTTGGAGAGCTCGTTCTTGTCCTCAGTCCGTACCTCGGTAATGGCGAGAACAGCAGCGGTCTGAGCGAAAAAGGGTTAGCATACGGGGCAAATGCGAAAGCGCAACAGTGGGAGCTGCAAATAATAATAATAATAATAAATAACTGACCTTCTTGTGGACGACAGTTCCGAGCCTGGCCTTGCCCTTGACAATGGCGTACGGGACGCCCATCTTGCGGCAGAGTGCGGGAAGGAAGATGACAAGCTCGATAGGATCGACGTCATTGGGGATCAAGACAAGAGCAGGCTTCTTGTTCTCAATCAGGCCAACAACGTGGTTGAGACCGTACTTGACAACATAAGGCTTCTTGCTGACGTCCTCCTTCTTCTTGCCCTCCTTGATGGCGGTGGCCTCCTTGAGCAGACGCTCCTTCTTCTCGGTCTTGGTCTCAGGTCGGTACTTGTTCAGGAGCTTGAACGCCTGCGCGGCAGTGTTCTTGTCGAGGACGTTCTGGAACTGGGCGATCGCAGGCGGGACCTTCAACCGCATGTTGAGGATCTTCTTCTGGCGTTGGAGTCGGACATACTCGGGCCACTTCACCATGCGCGAAAGGTTGCGCTTTGGCTGGATGTCCTGGCCGATACCGAAGTTGCGGGACCGCTTCTCGATGAGGGGGTTCTTCACGCCGAGACGGTTAGCAGGCCGGGGGAAGAGGGAAAGGTTGAGAGGGACTGGGATGGCGGATATTTTCACTAACCTTGGGCGCCTTCTTCCCAGCCTTGGACTGAGGGAAGGGGGCCGGGGCGGCCTTCTTGCCGGATTTGGGAGGCTATCATTGAGGAAAGAAGACATCAGCTACGGGTCTTCTTTGAACTCTAAAGAGCCGGTCGGGTGGCATATTCCAGCACACCAGCGACACGAAAGCTCAAGCCATATTTTCATCACCTGCCTCCGCCCTTGCGGGCAAAGGAACAGGCGGGAAAAGCGACGCTCGAAAAGGAGCGCGCATAAAATGGAAGCGCACGAAGGCGCAACCAAGTCTTCGAAGGCAATATCAATCAGGTGCTTACCATTTTGGCCGAGGTGTTGACGGCTCAGATCGTGGGAATTGGGTGGTGATCTGGAAGAGTGTCGAGATTCAAAAGTTCGCAAAAGTGTGGAATTGTAAATTGTTCTTAGGGTTCAGATTCTGTCGGGCGAAGGTCGGAAGAATTGGCCAATTATAATACGGCCTGTGCATTGACCCCATTTCTGCACTAAACCTACCTCATGGCGTATCGCTACTCAAAGTCGCCCCTCCAATTTTTCGAGTCAAAAGTCATTAGAGGGGCGCCTTGCCTAAGTTGATATTCAGACAAAGTTACAAGATATCAAGTGCCACTTATTGCTTTTTTTTTCTTCATGAAGAACATAGATTGGAGATACTGAGAGACACTCAAGTATCATACTCACATTTCGATCCGCCCACCCTTAACCCGCTCTACCAGCATGGCTCCAGTTCCATGCGCAGTCTGCAAGACACAGCGGGCTCTGATCAAACGACCAAAGAATCACCAAAAGCTCTGCAAGGAGTGTTTTATATCCATATTTGAAGACGAGGTGCACCATACTATCACCTCGTCTAAGCTTTTCTACCCAGGCGAGAGAGTCGCAATAGGCGCATCCGGTGGCAAAGACTCGACCGTTCTTGCCTCCGTCCTCAAGACCCTCAATGAGCGCCATAAGTATGGACTCGACCTCGTGCTCCTTAGCATCGATGAAGGGATCAGGGGCTACCGAGATGACTCTCTAGAGACTGTCAAACGCAACGCGATCCAATATGACATGGCCCTGAAGATTGTGGGCTACGATGAGCTGTACGGCTGGACAATGGACCAAGTCGTCGAGACCATAGGCAAGAAAGGCAACTGCACATACTGCGGCGTCTTCCGCAGGCAGGCGCTAGACCGAGGAGCAAAGATGCTCGACATCAAGCACGTTGTCACGGGCCACAACGCCGACGATGTTGCGGAGACAATCATGATGAACCTCCTCCGGGGCGACTTGGCGCGTCTCTCGCGGAGTACGAGCATAGTGACCGGGGACGCCAACTCCGACGTCAAACGGAGCAAGCCCCTCAAGTATTCGTATGAGAAGGAGATTGTGCTGTACGCTCATCACAAGAAGCTTGATTATTTCAGCACCGAATGCATATACAGCCCAGAGGCCTTCCGGGGGAGCGCAAGGACGCTGATCAAGGATCTCGAGCGGGTGCGTCCAACCGCTATTTTGGACATTGTGCGGAGCGGCGAGGATATGGCTCGGCTGGTCCCGGGCTCGAAGCCCGATCCCTGTCTCTGCAAAGGCGAGTCAACACCGACTATTAGTTTGGGCGAAGATGATGGTGGGATTGGCGATGATGGTGGGATTGGCGGTTGCGGCTCGCAGAATGGCCGCAGCTCAGGAGGCGAGATGGCCGCCATGGAGAAACAACTGAGGGATAGTGCAGCATCCCAGGATCTCGAGGTCGACGTTGCAAAGGAACTGCTAGGGATAAAGAAGCAAACCAACACCGGGTTGCAAAGCTTGCCCATACGGAACATTTCCAAGGGCCCCAAGATCGCGAATAAGCAGGTCCTTGGAAACTGTGAGCGGTGTGGATACATGTCCAGCCAGGCGATATGTCAGGCGTGCATGCTGTTAGAGGGTCTCAACAAGAATAGGCCACAGATACAGATATGATAATATTTTGAATTCCACATCACTGATCGGGAACGCGGGTGAATGGCATGACCTAGCTCGCCGTTCGTTGCTCGGCAGCTGCCTCTCGCTTTGATGGTCCGTCTAATATATACACTGACATTCGGTGTCCCTCGTGGTCTATGAAAATCGTTTTTCCAACTAAATGAGGGCAGGATTGTCAGTAAATGCGAAGAAAGGCATCGTGGGGTTGCACATACCCTCCAGGGATTATTCAACTCGTATCCGGACGGTGCTAATGGGTTGTCGGTTTGCCCTCGTAGGAAACCCGTGAGCCTCCGGTCGCGGTCCATCACTGTGATAGAATGTCAATTAGTTCGAAGGTCAAGGAGACAGGTATCGACCGAAGGTAGGGAGATTCGTACTTTGCTGCGAGAGAGTTAGCAAGGAGAAGGCACCCAGCAACAAGGTAATGTGCTCACCCTATCCCACTGATCTAATGACCTCCTCGGCCGTTTTCCACCGTTCTGCATGTTCTTGATCTTGGACAGCCCGGCACCTGTAACTCCGAACATCTACAGGCCGTTAATACTCGCTGCATTGTATGATACTTGGGGCCGAGGAGGGTGCTCACAGCAAGGATGATTCCATACGGAATCAGAGTCTCGAAAGGGACGGGCATTGCGACGGAAGTGCTAGGCGCCTGGCCAATTGGGTGAGCAAAGTTTCGGCGACTTTATGGAAAGTTGATGGATGGACAGACAGACGGACGGACCTGAGTATGTGTAGTATGTCGGTTGTTCGATCGCGCTGGACGCTGGCTACCGCAAAGCTGAGGGGACAAAGGTTAGTACCAATTGACGTTCGCGGAACTTGAGGCTGTCCCAAAAAAACGCTTTGACCAGCTCGGCTCCTGCTTGTTGGGGGCGACATCAGATGACTAATCGATCCACCTCCGACCCACGACTCCGTCACGACGGACGCATGAACGGATCGCACATTGGGACTCATTCCAGCTTTACCCAGGCCAAACCTATCCGATCGCACTATTCAACACGACTTTGACGCGTCTATACACTTTCACTATTGATTCGGGCTACTTCGCGGTGATCCCCAACTCCTCCTAAGCCCAAGGCGCGCGTTCAACATTGCTCGGCCCCAAACATCCCTGGGGCCATCCACCGATCGCGCATTTGCCAGTTTGGCCTTCGAAAGCCGATGCAAGCTACATTACGGTCGCTCCCAAGCACTTCTCAAACCACTCACTCCTATTGTATGCGCTTGGGATGCAGCATTTCGTGCCATTGCGCTTCCCATTCTATAGCACGGCTGGTCGCAGCTGAGGGAGGGCTTTAACGGCATTACCATTGCGCATCACAGGCTGAAGCCGCAGGGCGCGCGCGCCATAGCAACAATGACGGATGCGCAACTTATGGAGGAGGAGCTGCAGCAGAGCGTTATGGTGTCTGAGGAGGATGCCGAATTCGAAGACGACCTCCCCGATAACAGCCCGGCACGGGTTAACGACGAGGCCTACCGAGCAAATAACCAAACCAATGCTGGCGCGCTAGATGAAGGCGACGAAGCCATGCCAAACATTAAGGAAGATGAGAGTGACGACGGTGAGGAGGATGGAGCGGCATTTGCGAACGCAGAGAACGGCGATTCCGCGGACGAGAGCCCGGACGAGGATGCAGGAGGAGACGACGATGAGGACGCCTTCGAGGATGATGCGGAAGGAGAGGATGATGATGAACCCATTTCCCGGCCTTTGGGCATTCCGGTAGCAGCTCGAGCAAACAACAAAGATCGGGGCGAAAACAACGAGGAGGAAGAGGAAGAAGATGAGGGTGTTGGCGCTGTCAAGATCAGACCTGGCGAAACTGACGACGAGGAGGAAAGTGAGGATAGCGCAGTTTCACCCTCTGGAAGAAGTAGTGATGAAGAATCGGAAGAAGATGAAGAGTGGGAAGATGCAGCCGCGAATGAGGCAGAGGACGAAGAGGACGGATCCGAGGCTGAAAATGCAAATATTTGCATCTTTTGCAAACAGAACGAAGAGAACGATCCCGGGGAAGAGTTTGAGCCGTACCTAACCTGTTCGAGCTGTGGCGAAAATTGTTTGTTCTCCCCTTGCTTTCTCTCCGCGGCCAGAAGCTAACAAGAAGAGCAGCCCATCAACAATGCGCGCGGGAAGCGGATGCCCTAAGTAGTCAACAAAGTACGTCTGAAGCTGCCGGCCCCTATGCCCACGCTGTGCTAACTTATGCAAGCCGCCGATAACTGGAAATGCCCCAACTGCGCAATAGTGGAGCCGGAGGAAGAGGATGCGGACATGGACGATGTAGCGGTCGATGCGATAGGCGACAACGACGGCGACGACGGCGACGATGATGGCGACGATGATGACGACGACATGCCTCAGACCACTCGGAGATCAAGCGCTCCCAAGCTCGCTAGGGATTTGCTCCCGCCGCAGAGAGGGCCGGGTAAGCCGGACTCGCACTCCGTGTTTAACCACCTTGTTCTCGACGAGGATCCCATGGATGGTTCTCGCATTCTCCGGAAGCGGAAGACCTCATCAGTAGAGGCCGACGAGAGCATTATGTCTCTTAGGAAACGCCGAAGAAACACGGCGGACGACCAGATTGTTGAAACAGCCAATGCGACTGACGACAGCACCCGACCCCACTCGTCTCGCTCGTTGCGGCTGAAGCTACCTCAGCAGCCTGCAGCCACGATTTTGAAAAAGACGAGAAAGAGCCTCGTTCTCAAAATACAGGTCAATTCGTCGTCTCTGCGGCAGATCGTTTCTAGGAAACCTAGAGGACACAGGAAACAGTCGAGCAGAGGTGGTGCCAGGTCTTCAAGGCCCAATACTGCCCGTAGCGCAGGTACGGAAGTATCGTCACATACTGCCCCGTTCATCGCTCCGAGTTTCTCCCAGCCATTCTACTCCTTCTATGACAAGGAGACGGATGAGCTGAAGGGCAAACCATACGGCGGCATCCTGAACGAGGCGGAGGCGGACACATCTAAAACACTACCGACAAACGATGACCGGCGGCGATTTGACGAAGCCAAACAGCAGGCAGAAGAAGAATGGAGACAGCGCCTCCTAGCGATGCAAGCTGAGATTCAAGCGCCGAGCAAGAAATCGAAGAAGTCTGCAGGCCCTGCAAGTCAGATCGAGTGTATCGAATTCGGCGGCTGGGAAATCGATACTTGGTACGCGGCGCCCTACCCCGAGGAATATAGTAGGAACCGCGTGCTCTACATTTGCGAATTTTGTCTGAAGTACATGAACTCGGATTACGTGGCCTGGCGACACAAACTCAAATGTCCTGCCAAACAACCACCGGGGGACGAGATATACCGGCACGAGTCAGTCTCGGTGTTCGAGGTTGACGGCCGCAAGAACCCAGTCTACTGCCAGAACCTGTGTCTCCTTGCGAAGCTCTTCCTAGGATCCAAGACACTCTATTACGATGTGGAGCCATTTCTATTCTACGTTCTTTGCGAGTATGACGATTTGGGATATCACTTCGTCGGCTATTTCTCCAAGGAAAAACGGGCTAGTAGCCAGAATAACGTCTCGTGCATCCTTACGCTGCCAATACACCAACGCAAAGGCTACGGCAATCTTTTAATCGACTTCTCCTATCTCCTCACGAGGGTCGAACAGAAGACAGGTTCACCGGAGAAGCCCCTGTCCGACATGGGGCTTGTGTCCTATCGCAATTATTGGCGCTTGATCCTATGCCGATACCTGCTGGATCGCTTCCCGGAAGACAAGACCGAGAAATGGGGCCTCAGCATAAAGCAGATATCCGATGATACCGGCTTTACCGCAGACGACGTTATCTCAGCTCTTGAGGGCCTGCGGTGTTTGGTGCGGGATCCGCAAACGAAACAGTACGCCTTCCGGGTCGATCTCGACTATTGCCGCCAATATGTGACCAAGTGGGAGTCGAAGAACTACGTGCAACTTAAGCCAAAGGCACTCACTTGGACACCATACGTCATGGGCCGGAGCAATGCGACCAACTTCGAGCTTGGACCTGCTCTCAACGCGATTGCCCCTCGCGAGGAAGAAGAGGTCCCCAAGCCCGTCGTGGTGGCTGAGGCCGAGGCCGAGGTTATTATAAACGGTGAAAATGGTACTGGCCGGGCCGTCGTAAATGGCGTACGCTACGAGGAAGGATCGGATGTTGCCCCTGCCGTTATGGAGTCGACAGAGCCAGACGAGACAGGAGCCAATACAAATGGCCATCCCTCAGAAGACGGTAGAACGAATGGTGTGGTTGTCAATGGAGTTGGATCGGTAGTCGGGTCCAAACATGGCAGCGCGGTCGCCGGTACGGACCACGACGAAGATTGGACAGCACCGTATGCAAACATACCGACGTCGCGATTCGAAGTATTTCCTCCGATTACGGGTACTCGTCGGGTCGATCGAGTACGCTCAACAGTCGGCCGGCCACCCGCCAGCCGCACAGCAAGCAGCGCCTCCCGCCCGAAGCCTCGGCGCTCGACCGGGGTCCGTAGGTCGACCTCATCGATGCCCAAGAGCTCCGTCAAGCGCAAGTCGGGCGGCACTGGCCGTGGTCCGGGCCGCTGGCCTAAGGGAACCAAGAAGAGCGACTACGGCAATGCCGACAGTGGACCTGGTCTGCCGCCTGCATGGATCGCGGAGCGCAACCGCCTGTCCGACATGGCGGCGGAAAGGACGAAGCCGAAGAAGGAGGAGGAGGATGGGAAGGAGACGGAAGATACGGTCGAGGTGCAGACGCCGACGACGAAGGGCGGGGCGGGGAAGAATAGTAAGGGGAGGCCGTCGCCGAAGTCGAGCAAAGCGAACAGCAACGTTGGCGAGGACGTGCAGATGGCGAATGCTGACGGCGATGGGGGGCGGGGATGAGTGAGATGTAGCAGTATAGGGTTCACATGTCGGGAAAGCGTTGGCGCGGCGTATTCTTTGTTTGGCTTGGTCTGGAATGCACGAGTTACCTTGTCAGATATTATTACTTCCGTTTTCTAGAACCCAGAAACTTCTTGATGCGGAACTACGGACTAGGCCTTGGGGTCTAGAGGGTTGAATTGCAATATACTTAATAAACGTCCCGAATTGGTTCCAAGTACAAGGTATATTGTTCTTATTTCGCGGGACTGTACATGTATAGAGCTGGGTGGAGACACTGACGAGTAAGGTGTAACGTCGTCAGTGATATGATGCCCCGTGTCTTGACCGGTAAGACCGACGAGTGTCACTAAGGAATCACTTTCTTCAACAACATGGACTGGATGTACACAGCCTGGGGCCCTGGTCCACTCTACTCCTGTTGTCCCATACTTACTGAAAATGGATGCAAGTCGTGCGAATTCTGGGAACTGTAACTTGACCGTTGGACGAATGGCTCGCACCTACCTAAGGTACCTAGGTGTGTAAGTGTCAAGCAACAAGCACCAACACACATGGAACTCAGCTCGTGTAGCTTATGGAAGTTGTGGATAACAGTGGACGGCATGCATAAAACATGCAGCAACGAGAACATAGAGGGAGCGATGCATGCAGGCGCACAGGCTGTGAGTAGAGACTTATTGGAATAATTATTAGGAGAGGTGACGAGCAAGCCCACCCAGAGCTGAAGCTTTTCATATTCTGCTATGGAACTGTCAGGGAGAAGCAGCATTGAGGAAGGGAGGTAAAGATAGAGGTAAGTCACGTGCTTTCCGGACGCGCCGCCTTACGTCACTGGCCGCTGAGGAATGGTTGTTCTTTACTTACTGCCCTAAACGGTTTAGCGGCCGGTCAGGTGTCTTAGTCTTAGATTCGTCATGGCCTTCGTGTCTCTCCAGTGCGTGTCAGTCAATGGACGGCACAAGGCATTCATTCGTTGATTAATTGGCGCGCCAGGAAAGAAGTTATTAGGATTTCCGACAAAGG
>Ga0164242_10009228_pt1 | contig 10660 bp, 8 predicted proteins | sample OricomgcompostMG_FD_108783 | JGI IMG/M metagenome (GOLD analysis project Ga0164242, IMG submission 108783) | Miracle-Growth compost microbial communities from Emeryville, California, USA - Original compost - Miracle growth compost (MG) ... | reverse complement strand
CGGCGGCGATGAGCTCGCCGTCCGTGGCGGCCGACAGCAGTCGCAGGCCCGAGCGGCGGCCCGACTGCGCCGCCCCGAGCACGTCGCCCTCGTGCCGCAGCGCGAGGTCGGCCTCCGCGAGCGCGAAGCCGTCGAGCGTCGCGGCGACGGCGTCGACCCGCTCCCGGGCGACACTCCCCTCCGGCGCCGCGGTGACGAACAGCGCGAGCCCCGGCAGTCCGCCGCGACCGACCCGGCCGCGCAGCTGATGCAGCTGCGACACCCCGAAGCGGTCCGCGTCGAGGACGACCATCATCGAGGCGTTCGGCACGTCGACGCCGACCTCGATGACCGTCGTGGCGACGAGCACATCGACCTCGCCGCGGGCGAAGGCGGACATCGCCTCGTCCTTCTCGTCGCCGCGCATCCGGCCGTGCAGCTCGGCGATGCGCCGGCCGGCGAGCAGCGGATGGGCGCGCAGCTGCTCGAGCGTGTCGACGACGGTTGCGAGCGGCCGCGGCGGCACGGGCGCGACGTCTCCCGCTCCTGGCGCCCCGGCCCGCCCGGTGCCCGACGCCGGACCGCCGGCATCCGCGCGGGCGGCGCCGGCGTCGTTCGCGTCGCCCGCCTCGTCGGCGAGCAGCGCGTCCCCCTCCTCCACCGCTTTCGCGTCGATCGCCGGCACCACGACGAAGACCTGGCGCCCGAGCTCGAGCTCCTCCGCGACGCGCGCCCAGATGCGCCCGGCCCAGCCCGGCTTCTCCGCGAGCGGGACGACGAAGGACTCGATCGGCGCCCGGCCCGCCGGCAGCTCCGCGATCGTCGTCACGTCGAGATCGCCGAAGACGGTCATCGCGACGGTCCGCGGGATCGGCGTCGCGGTGAGCACGAGCTGGTGCACCGCGTCGCCGGCCTTCTCCCGCAACGAGTCCCGCTGCTCGACCCCGAAGCGGTGCTGCTCGTCCACGACGACGAGCCCGAGATCGGCGAACGACACCCGGTCGCCGAGCAGCGCGTGCGTCCCGACGACGAGCAGCGACTGGCTGGAGGCCGCCGCGAGCAGCGCCCGCTTGCGCTCCGCGGCCGGCAGCTTGCCGGTCAGCAGCGTCGGCCGCAGCCGCGCGGCGAGATCCGGGCCGAGCGCGCCGGTCAGCGAGCGCAGGTGCTGCTGCGCGAGCACCTCCGTCGGCGCGAGCAGCACCGACTGCCCGCCGGACTCGGCGACGGTCAGCATCGCGCGGAGCGCGACGAGCGTCTTCCCCGCGCCGACCTCCCCCTGGATGAGCCGGTGCATCGGCCGCTCGGTCGCGAGGTCCGCCTCGATCGCCGCGCCGGCCGAGCGCTGATCGCCGGTGAGCGCGAAGGGCAGTGCGTCATCGAACGCGGCGAGCAGCGCGCCCGGTCGGCGCGGCACCGCGTGCGCGGCGCGGAGCTGATCCCGCCGCTGCACGAGCGCGGTCTGCAGCACGAGCGCCTCCTGGTAGCGCAGCGCCTCCCGGCCCGCCCGCCAGTCGGCGTCGGCATGCGGCCGATGGACGCCGTGCAGCGCATCCGGGAACGACCGCAGCCCCCTCGCCACCCGGATCGCGTCCGGGACCGGGTCCTCCAGGTCCGCGGGGATCGCGTCGAGCCCGACCTCGATCGCCTTCGCGATCCGCCAGGACGGCAGCGAGCCGGTCGCCGGATAGACCGGGATCGGCCATTCGGCGCGCTCGATCGCCGCATCCTCGTCGCGCTCGTCCCCCTCACCGCCTTCGCCGCCGAAGAGCTGATACTCCGGATGGGTGAGCTGCGGCACCCCCTTGTAGCGCTGCACCCGGCCCGCGAAGAGGCCGCGGGCGCCTGGGACGAGCTCCCGCTCCCGCCAGCCCTGGTTGAAGAACGTCAACGACAGCGTCCCCCGGCCGTCGGTGATGATCGCCTCGAGGATCGAGCCGCGACGCTGCCGCATCGCCCGGCTCGTGATCGACTGCACGGTCGCGACGACGGTGACCTCGTCGCCGTCGCGCAGCGCCGCGAGATCGGTCAGCTCGCCGCGGTGCGCATAGCGGCGCGGATAGTGGGCGAGCAGGTCGCCGAGGGTCGCCATGCCGAACGCCCGGCCGAGCGCCTTCGCACTCGTCGGTCCGATGACGCGCTCGAGCGGCGAGGCGAGCGGATCCGGGACCATGATGTCGAGGCTAGCCTCGACGCATGACGCGGATCGTGAGCGGCTTCGCCGGGTCGCTGTCGCTCGAGGTGCCGCGGAGCGGGACGCGGCCGACGAGCGACCGGGTGCGGGAGGCGATGTTCTCCGCCCTCGACGCTCGCGACGCCCTCCACGGCGCCCGGGTGCTCGACCTCTACGCCGGCAGTGGCGCGCTCGGCCTCGAGGCCGCCTCGCGCGGCGCCGCCGCGGTGACACTCGTGGAGCGCGACCGTGCCGCCGCCGCGATCGCCCGCCGGAACGCGGATCTGCTGCTCCGCTCGGCACCGGCCGCGGCTCGGCCGCGGATCGAGGTCGCGACGCAGCCGGTCGCCGGCTGGCTCGCCCTCGCGGCCGGCTCCGAATGGGATCTCGTCTTCGCGGACCCGCCGTACGAGCTCGAGGAGACAGAGCTCGCCGCGGTCCTCGACCGTCTCGCCGAGATCCTCGCCCCCGACGGCGATCTCGTGGTCGAGCGTTCGTCCCGCTCACCGGAGCCCTCGCTGCCGGCGGGGCTCGCCCTGGAGCGCACTCGGCGCTACGGCGAGACCGCCGTGCACTGGATCGTCCGGGCCTGAGCCCGATCAGGCGCGGAACGGATCCCAGCCGCCGAGCCGGGCGACCGGCTCGCCATCGACGAGCAGCGGCGCGAGCCCCCAGTCCCGCACCGTCCCGACGAGCCGGAATCCGCCCGGCAGCGTCGCGTCGAACGGGAACGTCGCGAGCAGCGCATGATCCTCACCGGCGGCGAGCAGCTCATCCACGCCGCCGATCGGCTCGCCGGCCGGGCCGGAGCCCAGCTCGAGCAGCGCGGTCGTGTCGAGATCGAGCGTCACCCGGCTCGCCCGGCCGACCCGGCCGGCGTCCCGGGCGAGTCCGTCGGAGAGGTCGATCATCGCCGTCGCCCCCGCGAGCGCCGCCGCGACGCCGTCCGCGACCGGCGGCACCGGCCGCAGCTGGGCATCGATGAACGTCCCGCTCGGGAATCCCTCCGTCGGCAGCTCCTCCGCGGGCCAGGCGCGCAGTGCCATGAGTCCGCGTGCGGCGTCGCCGAGCGACTGGCCGGGGGCGAGGCTCAGCGCGACGATGTCGCCGGCGCTCGCCCCGGAGCGGCGCACCGGGTCGAGGCCGTCCAGCGAGCCGAGGGCGGTCGCGACCGCGACGACCTGGGACGACTCGGCGAGGTCGCCGCCTTCGACGCCGCAGCCCGGCGCGAGCCGGTCGCAGGCGTCGGCGAGCCCGTCGGCGAGTCGCTCCAGCGCCGAGATCGGCGTCGCCCGGGGCACCGCGAGCGCGACGACGAGCGAGACCGGCCGGGCGCCCATCGCGGCCACGTCGGCGAGGTTCACGGCGGCGAGCTTCCAGCCGAGGTCGTACGGGCTCGACCATTCGGCGCGGAAGTCCGGCCCCTCGATGAGCGAGTCGCTCGTCACGACGACCCGTCGGTCCGGCGTCGCGAGCACGGCCGCATCGTCGCCGGGGCCGAGCAGGCGGCCGTCCGATTCGGGGAGCCGGGCGACGAAGGCGGTGATCGCCGTCTCCTCGCCGAGCGAGGCGATCGTCGGCTCGTCCCCCGCCGCCGTCCAGCCGTTCTTCACGCCCGCCAGGCTAGCCTCAGAACGTGAACCGCCAGCGCGCCGTCCTCGCCGCCGCGTGCTTCCCGCTCGTCGCCGCCCTCGCCGCGTGCACGCCGACGGTCGCGCTCGAGCCGGCGGCCGGTGCCGCCGACCCGGCCTGCGCCGCGGTCACCGTCCGGCTCCCCGGCGAGATCGACGAGGGCACCACGACGTTCGTGCAGCGGGAGACGAATGCGCAGGCGACCGGCGCCTGGGGCGACCCGACCGTCGTCGTGCTGCACTGCGGCGTCGCCCAGCCGGCCCCGACGAGCGACCTGCCCTGCAACACCGTCGTCGACAACGTGGGGAACAGCATCGACTGGCTCGTCGACGACAGTCAGGACCCCGTCTTCACCTTCACGACCTATGACAAGGCGCCGGCGGTGAGCGTCACGATCGACTACGACTCGATCGGCAGCGCGAGCGTCCTCAACGCGATCTCCATCGCGGTCAGCCAGCTGCCGGAGAACGGCCATCACTGCATCGGCCTCGACGACGTGAACCCGACGGCGACCGCGGCGCCGTGAGCTACCGCTGCGCGGCGAGCCCGAGCTCGATGAGCTCGGTGATGAGCTCGGGATACTCGATCCCGGACGCCTGCCAGCACTTCGGGAACATCGAGATGGGCGTAAACCCCGGCATCGTGTTCAGCTCGTTGACGACGAAGCCGGTGCCGGTGAAGAAGAAGTCGCAGCGGGCGAGGCCGGCGCCGCCGATCGCCTCGAAGGCGCGCGCGGCGACCCGCCGCATCTCGGCGAGCTCGCCGTCGGCGAGCGCGGTCGGGCAGATCAGCTCGGCTGCGTCCGGGTCGAGATACTTCGCGTCGTAGTCGTAGAACGCGCGGCCGTGCATGACGATCTCGCCCGGCAGCGACACCCGGGTGGGCCCGCCGTCGCGGCCGGAGAGCACGCCGCATTCGATCTCGCGTCCCACGATCGCCCCCTCGACGAGGGCGGTGCCGTCATGCCGCCACGCCTCGGTCAGCGCCGCCTCGAGCCCCGCCCAGTCGTCGACCTTGGTGACGCCGACGCTGGACCCCGCCCGGGCCGGCTTGACGAAGACCGGCAGGCCGAGCCCCCGGGCGCGCCTCGCCTGCTGCTCGGCGTCCGCCGCCCAGGCCGCCGGGGTGACGGTGACCCACGGCGCGACGGCGACGCCGGCGGCGGCGAGCAGCCGCTTCGTCGCGTCCTTGTCCATCGCGTTCGCGGAGGCGCGGACGCCGTTGCCGACGTAGGGCAGGTCGACGAGCTCGAACAGGCCCTGGATGGTGCCGTCCTCACCCCATGGGCCGTGCAGGATCGGGAACGCGATGTCGACCCGGCCGAGCGAGCGGATCGAGCCGGCCGATGCGGCGTCGGAGGGCTCGATGACGCGCAGCTCGCGACTCGACGCCGACTCGGGCCACAGCACCCGGGTGCCGTTGTCCTCGACGACGGGCATGGCGGCCGGATTCATCGCGAAGCGCGCCGCATCGTCCGGCTGCAGCGTGACGGCGCCGTCCCTGGTGATCCCGATCGGGATGACGTCGAAGCGGTCGCGATCGATCGCGGTGAGCACGCCGGATGCGGTCGCGCAGGAGATCTCGTGCTCCGACGAGCGCCCGCCGAAGACGAGCGCGACCCGGATCCGGTCGTTCATCCCAGCTCCCTATTCCGCGGACGGCACGTCGTCGGTGGTCAGGTGCGGTGCGATGTCCTGCGGCTTCATGCTGCCATCGACGACGGCGGCGACCTGGCGGGCGATCGGCATGTCGACGCCCTTCGCACGGGCGAGCTCGAGGATGGGCGCGATCGAGGACAGCCCCTCGGCCGTCTGGCTCATCCGCTCCGCGACCTCGGTGATGGTCAGCCCCTGGCCGAGGAGCCTGCCGGCGGTGTTGTTCCGCGACAGCGGCGAGGCGCAGGTCGCGATCAGGTCGCCGAGGCCCGCGAGCCCCGCCATCGTCTCCGGCGTGCCGCCGTGGGCGACGGTGAACGCGGTCATCTCGGCGAGGCCGCGGGTGATGATCGAGGCCTTGGTGTTCTCGCCGTGTCCGACCCCGTCGACGATGCCGACGGCGACGGCGACGATGTTCTTCAGGATGCCGGCGAACTCGGTGCCGACCACGTCGGTCGTGACATAGGAGGCGAAGTAGCGGTTCCGCGCGGTGATGGCGACGGTCCGCGCCGTCTCGAGCGAGGCGGAGGCGACCACGGCGGCGGTCGGCTGCTCCCGGGCGATCTCGAGCGCGAGATTCGGGCCGGAGACGACCGCGATCCGAGCCGGATCGATGTGCAGCTCCCCGGCGATGACCTCGCTCATCCGGGAGCGGCTGCTGCGCTCGAGCCCTTTCATGAGGGAGACGACGATCGCGTCCGGCGGGATCCGGCGGCCGAGCTGGCGGAGGTTCTCCCGCAGCGTCTGCGCCGGGATCGAGATGTAGACCTCCTGCGCGCCGTCGAGGACGGCGGTGGCGTCCGGCGATGCCTGGATGCTCCGCGGCAGGGCGATGCCCTTCAAGTACTTCGGGTTCCGCTTGGTGAAGCCGATCTCGCGGGCGAGCGCGGGCCGCCGCGCCCAGAGGCTCACCTGGGCGCCGCCGTCGGCGAGGATCTTCGCGAAGGTGGTGCCCCAGGATCCGGCGCCGAGCACGGCGACATGGCGCGACGCGGTCACCCGCGGGCCTTCCGCTTCGCGGCACGGCGCTGCGCCGCCGCCCGGGATCCCGACTTCGACCGCTCGTCGCGGTGGTACGGGTCGCCGTCGACGGCCATGTCCCAGCGGTGCTCCGGCGGCTGCTCGTCGCGGAGCCGAGCCTGCAGCGCGGTGATGGCGTCCATGATCGCGTCGGTGACCTCGGCGAGCGCCCGCGAATCGCCGGCGCGGCCCTGCCACGGCGTGAGGTCGAGCGGCTCGCCGACGAGCAGCGTGAACGTGCGCCGAGGGAACGGCCGCAGCCTCCCGTAGGGCGGCAGGATCTGCTGGGCGCCCCAGTGGGCGACCGGCAGGATGGGGACGCCGGACTCGAGCGCGATCCGGGCGGCGCCGGTCTTGCCCCGCATCGGCCACAGCTTCGGGTCGCGGGTGAGCGTGCCCTCCGGGTAGACGACGACCATGCTGCCGGTCTCGATGAGATGCTCGGCGGCCTGCAGCGAGGCGGCGGCGCCGCCGCGGCGGTCGACGGGGACCTGCCCGGAGGCGCGCATCATGGCGCCGATGAACGGCACCTTCCAGATGCTCGCTTTGGCGAGGAACCTCGCGAGCCGGCCCTGCTTCCAGAACGCGCGGATCAGATAGGTCGGGTCGATGACGGAGACGTGATTCGAGGCGATGATGACGGGGCCGGTCGCCGGGATGCGCTCGCCGCCGATGACGACGGTCTTCGCCATGAGGCCGATCGCGGCGAACAGCGGCGGGGCGCAGAGCCACCACGGCCAGAAGGTCTTCCGGTCCGGCGGCCAGCCGCCCTCCGGGGCCGGCGGCTGGAGCGTCTCCCAGTTCGTCATCCGCGTGGGGTCAGTCCTCGAGCCGGAAGTCGGCGCCGAGCGACGCGAGCTTGTCGGTGAAATGCTCGTAGCCGCGGCCGATGAGACCGAGGTTCGACACCCGGGAGGTGCCGGATGCGGTGAGCGCGGCGATGAGGTGGCTGAAGCCGCCGCGGAGGTCCGGGACGTAGATGTCGGCGGCGTGCAGCGGCGTCGGTCCGTTGATGATCGCGGACTGCTCGAGGGGGCGGCGCGGGACGCGCCGGGTCGGCGTCTCGGTGCCGCCGGGCACGACCCGGATGTCGGCGCCCATCTGGATGAGCGCGTCGGTGAAGCCGAAGCGGTTCTCGTAGACGGTCTCGTGGACGACGGAGGTGCCCTGCGCCTGGGTGAGGGCGACGATGAGCGGCTGCTGCCAGTCGGTCATGAAGCCGGGGTGGACGTCGGTCTCGACCTCGACGGCGCGGAGATCGCCGCCGGGGTGCCAGAACCGGATGCCGTCCTCGGTGACGTCGAAGGCGCCGCCGACCTTCCGGAACACATTGAGGTAGGTCGTCATGTCCTGCTGCCGGGCGCCGGCGACGAAGATGTCGCCGCGGGTCGCGAGGGCCGCGCTCGCCCAGCTCGCGGCCTCGTTCCGGTCGAACATGGCGCGGTGGTGGTAGCCGACGAGGCGGTCGACGCCCTCCACGAAGATGACGCGGTTCGGCTCGACGTTGATGATCGCGCCCATCTTCTGCAGGATCGCGATGAGGTCCATGATCTCGGGCTCGATCGCCGCGTTCCGCAGCTCGGTGGTGCCGTGGGCGAGGACGCTCGTGAGCAGCACCTGCTCGGTGGCGCCGACGCTCGGGTACGGCAGCTCGATGTCGGCGCCGTGCAGGCCGCCGGGGGCGGTGAGCCGGATGCCCTCGTAGGACTTGTCGACGACGGCGCCGAAGGCGCGCAACGCGTCCATGTGGAAGTTGATCGGCCGGTTGCCGATGCGGCAGCCGCCGAGGTCCGGGATGAGGGCCTCGCCGAGCCGGTGCAGCAGCGGACCGCAGAACAGGATCGGGATGCGGCTCTCGCCGGCGAGCGCGTCGATCTGGGCGAAGTGGGCCCGTTCGACGTTCGCCGGGTCGAGCACGGTGACGCCGGCGTCGTCGTTCGTCACGTTGACGCCGTAGGCGCCGAGCATGCCGGTGACGACGCGGACGTCGGCGATCGCGGGGACGTCGAGCAGCGTCGACGGCGTGTCGGCGAGCAGGGCGGCGACCATCGCCTTCGTCACGAGGTTCTTCGCGCCGCGGACCTCGACGGTGCCGTGCAGCGGCTTCCCGCCCTCGATCACAAGGGTGTCCGCGCCGAGACCGAGACGTTCCGATGCCTTGCGAGAGTCCTGCGTCAGGGCGTTCATATGCGAGGAGCCGGTGCCTTTCGGGTGGTCAGCGGGCCGGCAGCGTGGTGGGCCGCCACGACTCCCGCTGCGCCTCGAACGCCGTGATCGCGTCTTCGTCCCGAAGGGTCAGACCGATGTCGTCGAGGCCCTCCAGGAGCCGCCACCGAGTGTAATCGTCGATGTCGAATCCGACCGTGAGCTCACCGACCGAGACCGTGCGCGCCTCGAGATCGACGGTCGCCGGGATGCCGGGGTCGGCGGTGATGATGCCCCAGATCCGCTCGATGGTCGGCTCGTCGATGACGCCGGTGAGGAGACCCTGCTTGCCGGAGTTGCCGCGGAAGATGTCGCCGAACCGCGGGGCGAAGACGGCCTGGAAGCCGTATTCGCGCAGCGCCCAGACGGCGTGCTCGCGGCTGGACCCGGTGCCGAAGTCGGGGCCGGCGAAGAGCACCGTCGCCCCGGCGTACTCCGGGACGTTGAGGATGAACGAGGGGTCCTGCCGCCAGGCGTGGAACAGCGCGTCGTCGTAGCCGGTCTTGGTGATCCGCTTCAGGAACACGGCGGGGATGATCTGGTCGGTGTCGACGTTCGATCGCTCGAACGGGACGGCGACGCCGGTGACGGTCGTGAACTTGTCCATGCTCAGGCCTCCCCTGCCGCGGATGACGCGAGATCGAGCGGCATGTCGAGCCCGAGGTCCCACGGCGAGCTCAGCGTGCCGCGCACCGCGGTCGCGGCGGCGACGAGCGGGCTGACGAGGTGGGTACGTCCCCCCTTGCCCTGCCGACCCTCGAAGTTCCGGTTCGAGGTGGAGGCGCAGCGCTCGCCAGGGGCGAGCTGGTCGGGGTTCATGCCGAGGCACATCGAGCAGCCGGCGAAGCGCCACTCGGCGCCGAACTCCTCGACGATCCGGTCGATGCCCTCGGCCTCGGCCTGCAGCCGGACGCGCGCGGAGCCGGGGACGACCATGACGCGGACGCCGTCGGCCTTCTTCCGGCCCTGGATGACGGAGGCGAAGGCGCGGAGGTCCTCGATCCGGGAGTTGGTGCAGGACCCCATGAAGACGGCGTCGACCTTGATGTCCTTGAGCTTCGTGCCGGGCTGGAGATCCATGTACTCCAGCGCGCGCTCGGCGGCGGCGCGGTCGTTCACGTCCCGGTACTGCTCCGGCGAGGGCACGACGTCGGAGAGCGAGACGCCCTGGCCCGGGTTCGTGCCCCAGGTGACGAAGGGCTCGAGCGCGTCGGCGTCGATGTCGACCTCGGCGTCGAAGACCGCGTCCGCGTCGGTCGGCAGGGTCCGCCAATAGGCGACGGCGGCGTCCCAGTCGACGCCCTGCGGCGCGTGCGGGCGCCCCTGGACGTAGTCGAGAGTGGTCTCGTCGGGAGCGACCAGGCCCGCGCGGGCACCGGCCTCGATCGACATGTTGCAGATCGTCATGCGGCCCTCCATGGAGAGCGCGCGGATGGCGGAGCCACGGTATTCGAGCACATAGCCCTGGCCGCCGCCGGTCCCGATCTTCGCGATGACGGCGAGGATGATGTCCTTCGCGGTGACGCCGGGGCGCAGCGTGCCCTCGACGTTGATCGCCATGGTCTTGAACGGCTTGAGCGGCAGGGTCTGCGTGGCCAGCACGTGCTCGACCTCGCTCGTTCCGATGCCGAACGCCATCGCACCGAAGGCACCGTGGGTGGAGGTGTGGCTGTCGCCGCAGACGACCGTGATGCCGGGCATCGTGAGGCCGAGCTGCGGGCCGACGACGTGCACGATGCCCTGCTCGAGGTCGCCGAGCGAGTGCAGGCGGATGCCGAACTCCTCAGCGTTGCGGCGCAGCGTCTCGATCTGGGTGCGGCTGGTCAGGTCGGCGATCGGCTGATCGATGCCGATCGTGGGAGTGTTGTGGTCTTCCGTCGCGATCGTGAGGTCGGGGCGGCGGACGGGCCGGCCTGCCTGCCGCAGCCCGTCGAAGGCCTGCGGGCTCGTCACCTCGTGCACGAGGTGCAGGTCGATGTAGATCAGGTCGGGCTCGCCG
>Ga0164242_10009227_pt1 | contig 10661 bp, 8 predicted proteins | sample OricomgcompostMG_FD_108783 | JGI IMG/M metagenome (GOLD analysis project Ga0164242, IMG submission 108783) | Miracle-Growth compost microbial communities from Emeryville, California, USA - Original compost - Miracle growth compost (MG) ... | reverse complement strand
GGAGGTGTGGTCGCGGACGACGAAGGCTGCGTCCGGCAACGGGACGAGCGGGCTGCTGTGTTCGGGCACCGGACAAGTCGATCACGTCGCCTGCTGCCCGACGCAGGCGGGCCCGATCTGCCGGTCGCAGAAACCCCGAGGATCAGGTGAAAACCTGATGTGGGGGAATAGCCGGGCACCTTAGGGTTGCTGAAGGTTCCATCGGTCGGCGCTGACCGTGCTGCCTGCCCATCGACCTGCCTGCCCATCGACACAGGCTCACCGCTATGGATGTCGATATGGATGTCGATATCCGGTCATCTGGATCGACCAAGAGTCATCAGATGGCCGCTACTCGGCCAACCGCGAGGACCAGAAGCAAGAGAGGTCTCCCGACCGTGACACACCCACAGACACAGCCCCTACCGGCCGACGGGCCGATGTCGGCCCGCGACCGGACCGTGATCGGCATCCTGCTGATCGCCGCCTTCGTGGTGATCTTCAACGAGACCGTGATGAGCGTCGCGCTGCCGCGGCTAATGACCGACCTGCACATCTCCGCCGGCACCGGGCAGTGGCTGACCACCGCCTTCATGCTGACCATGGCGGTCCTGATCCCGACCACCGGCTTCGTCCTGCAGCGACTGACCACCCGGACGGTGTTCATCCTGGCGATGAGCCTGTTCAGCACGGGCACCCTGCTGGCCGGAGTCTCCAACGGCTTCCCGATGTTGCTGGCTGCCCGCATCGTCCAGGCCTCCGGGACCTCGGTGATGATCCCGCTGCTGATGACCACAGTGCTCAACCTCGTGCCGCCGAACCGGCGCGGCTCCTTCATGGGCACCGTCAGCATCGTGATCGCGGTGGCGCCGGCGATCGGTCCGACCATCTCCGGGCTGATCCTGCAGTACCTGTCCTGGCGGTTCATGTTCTTCATCGTGTTGCCGATCGCCCTGATCGCACTGGTCATCGGCGCTTTCGGCCTGGTCAACGTGGGCGAGGAGAACCACCACCGGATCGACCTGCTCTCGGTGGCCCTGACGATCCCGGCCTTCGGGCTGTTCGTCTACGGCCTCAACCAGTTCGGCCAGGCCGGCACCGGACACGTCCCGGTCGTCGGGATCGTGTCGCTGGTGATCGGCATCGTCTTCCTGGCTGTCTTCGCCGCCCGTCAGCAGCGGCTGCAGCGCAGCGACAACCCGCTGCTCGACCTGCGGGTCTTCGGCTACCAGGCATTCCGCAAGAGCCTGGTGATCACCCTGCTGGCGATGGTCGCGCTGTTCGGCATGATCCTGGTGCTGCCGCTCTACCTGCAGGAGGTCCGCGGCCTCAACACCCTGACCACCGGGCTGTTGCTGCTGCCGGGCGGTGTCGTGATGGCCATCCTGTCGCCGATCACCGGCCGGTTGTACGACCGCTACGGGCCGCGCGGGCTGATGCTGACCGGCACCGGTCTGCTGGCGGTGATGCTGGTGACGATGACCTTCACCACCGTGCAGACGCCGGTCTGGTTGCTGGCGATCCAGTACGCGATCATGATCGGCGCCGGGATGGGGCTGTTGATGACCCCTGCGATGACCAACGGGCTCAATCCGCTGCCGCCGCATCTCTACTCCCACGGCAGCGCGACGTTGATGACCCTGCAGCAGGTGGCGGGGGCTGCCGGGACCGCGTTGCTGATCGCACTGCTGGCGCTGCGGGCCGGGGCGCTCGGCAGATCCGGCGTGCCCGCGTTGCAGGCCCAGCTGGGCGGCTTCCACCTGGCCTTCCTGGCAGCCGCGATCGCCGCAGCCGGTGCATTCGTGCTGTCGCTCTTCGTCACCCGCGCGGTGCCGGCGCAGCCGGAGATCGCCGAGGCAGCGCCTGAGATCGGCCGGGAACCGGTGCCCGTTCCCGAAGGCTGAGTGAGCATCGGGTCAGCCCAATCCTGACCCTTAGCTCACCGTTGTCTTGGCTCGCCTCGAGTGGCCCCTCCTAGCGTCGATCCAGACATCGATGTCTGGGAGGGGTCCAGGACATGCAGATCGGATTCTCGGGGCGTGCGCGTCGGGCACGCCCACGGCGGGCGCTGCGGCCGCGGGGTCGCAGGATCATCGCGACAGTCGCCCTCGGACTCGCCGTCATGCTGCTCGCCGGCGGTGCCGCGGGCGTCTACCTCTACCAGTCGACCCGGACTGCGACCGAGCACGTCCACCATGCCGACCTGATGCCCGACCGCCGGTCAGCCGCACCGGCCCACCCGGTGACGCTGGACCGCGGCAAGGGGTCGACGTCGGCGCCGGTCAACCTGGTGCTGATGGGCCAGGACGCACCCCGCTCGGCGGGCGGACGCAGCGACACGGTGATGCTGCTGCACCTGGACGCCGATCGGCAGACCGCCTATCTGATCTCCCTGCCCCGGGATCTGTACGTGGCGATCCCGGGACACGGGAAGAACAAGATCAACGCCGCGTACGCCGAAGGTGGCCCGCAGCTGACAGTCCGTACGGTGCAGGACCTGTTCGGCATCACGATCACCCATGCCGCGATCGTCGACTTCCGGGGCCTGATCGACATCACCCGGGAGTTGGGCGGTGTGACGATCACCAACCCGTACGCCTTCAGCAGCCACGGCTACTTCTACCCGCAGGGCAAGATCACCTTGTCCGGGCGTCAGGCCATGTGGTTCGTCCGCGAGCGCTATGCGCTGCCCCGTGGTGATCTTGACCGGACGGCCAACAACCGTCGGGTGTTGCTGGCGATCCTGGACAAGGGACTGAGCGCGAGGACGGTGAGCGATCCGGCCCGATTCAGGGCTTTCCTGTCCGAGCTCGCTGCCAGTGTCACGGTCGACAACGGCTTCAGCGCCACGCAGCTGCACAAGCTCGCCTTGTCCCTGCGGATGAGCGGCTCGGACATCGGCCAGCTCCAGGTGCCGACCTCCGGCTTCGCGTCGGTGCCCGGGGTGGGCTCGGTCGACGTTGTCGACCAGCGCGGTCTGGCGAAGTTGTCGAGCGCGCTGCGTCGTGATGATCTTGGTTCGTACCACGACTGATGATCACCGGGCGCAGTGCCGGACAACTAGCCGGCCGGTGCCAGCAGGGTGCCGCGGATGATGCTGCCGTGCACGGTCCGCACCGTGACCGTCGCCCAGGCGATCACCAGCGCTGCGAAGTAGATCACCGCGAGCCCGACGAGCAGCACCGAGCCGGTGTGGGTGGCCAGGCCGCTGAGCCCGGTGACACAGGTTCCGATCGGGAACGTGAAGGACCACCAGGTCAGGCTGAAGGGGAGGCCGCGTCGGGCTGTCCGCAGGGTGATCGCCGCGGCGATCCCGGTCCACAGGAGCGCGAAGCCCAGGGTGAGGATCCCGTAGCCGAGACCGGCGGCGTACAGGGCCCGGGCGAGGTCGGCCGGCACCACCAGCTTCGCCTCGGAGCCGAGCAGCCCGGCGGCGGTGATCGATTGTCCCAGCGGGCCGAGGACGATCCACAGGGTCGGGACCATCGCGGCCGGCCCGAGATCATGGTGCGCCAGCCGGGACCAGATCATCATGATCACCGGCAGTGAGGCGAAGAGGGTCAGCCCGAACATCGCCGCACAGCAGATGTAAAGGGTGAGCCGGGCCTGCCCGGCCGGCAGGTATCCCAGCAGTTGCGCCCCGGTGGTCGCCGACACCATCGGCGGCACGATCGGCATCAGCCAGCCGCCGAACGCCTGCGGCGGCGCGGTGCTCTGGTCGACGCCGGCCCGGTCCCGGGTGAACTGCAGATACGGGATGGCGCAGGCGGTGACCAGTCCACCGATGGTGCCGAGGGTCCACAACACGCCGTCGACCGTCAGTGCCGCCTGCAGGCCGATCAGCCGGCGGCCGACGACCAGCGCGCCGGAGCCGACCGTCAGAACGGCCATCGGCACCGCGCCGTAGAAGTGGCTGAAGACCGGGTGGGTGTGATGACTGCGCGCCACGGCGGGGTGCAGCACCCAGTGCGCGACGGTCGCGATGATCAATGTCAGCAGCAGCACCGCGGCCCAGACCCAGATCACCAGGGCGACATCGGCCAGCCCCGGAATGCTGACCGGCAACAACGCCGAGGAGTTGGCGACGATCCCCGTCCCCATCACGGCGGCGAACCAGTTCGGCGTCAGGTTGCTCAGGGCCAACCTCGGATGATCAAGCTCGGTGAAAAGTCGCCGTCCCCGCAGCGGGGCGGCCGGACGAGGGCGGTCGGTCAGTGCGAACACGCTGCCAGTGTTGCTCTAAGCGTTGTCTCAGTGCAGTGGTCTTAGTCTTGTTCCGGCACAACTAGGAGTTGTAAGCCAGTCGGGGAGATTCGGGCCGCGCGGCGGTCGGAATGATCAAAGAGGAGTCACCGTGCTGAGTGGTCGGGTACCGGATTTGTCAGCCATGTTGTTGCTGTGTGCGGTGGACCGCGCCGGCAGCCTGTCCGCTGCGGCGGGTGAGATGGGATATTCCCAGCAGGCCGCGTCCTCGCGGATGCGCTCGCTGGAGGCCCAGATCGGGGCCGAGCTCGTACGCCGTAGCCCGACCGGCTCCCAGCTGACCCAGACCGGCCGGCTGGTTGCGGGCTGGGCCCAGGACGTGCTGGGTGCCGCGGAGCGGATGGACTTCGGCATCGCCGCTCTGCACGAGCGGCGGGCGGCCCGGATGCGGGTCGCGGCGAGCCTGACCACCTCGGCGCACCTGGTGCCGACCTGGCTGGTCGAATTGCATCGCCAGCAGGTGCGGGGCGGGGACCGGCCCACCGATGTGGAGTTGATCACCGGCAACAGCGAGAAGGTGATCAACGCCGTCCGCAACGACAAGGCGGTGGTCGGTTTCATCGAGACACCGGAGCTGCCGAGGGATCTCAAGCATCGGGTCGTCGGACACGATGAACTGGTCGTCGTCGTGGCGCCCGGGCATCCGTGGGCGCGGCGGCGTACGGGGGTGACCCTGGAGCAGTTGGCCAAGACGCCGCTGGTCACCCGGGAGCCGGGCTCCGGCACCCGGCGCTCGCTCGAGCTGATCCTGGGCAACCGGCTTCCCGGCACCGAACAGGCCGAACCGGCGGTCGAGCTGAGCACCGAGGGCGCGATCAAGGCCGCCATCGGCGGCGGGCTGGCGCCGGGCGTGCTGAGCCGGCTGTCGGTCGCCGATGATCTTGCACTCGGCCGGCTGACCGCCGTACGGGTCCGTGATCACGAACTGGTCAGGCCGCTGGCAGCGATCTGGCGGACCGGTCGCTACCCGAGCCAGGGCCCGGGACGCGACCTGGTGTCGATCGCCGCTCGTGGGGAGAATGCGGCCTGATTCCCGCAGATCAGGCCGGCTCGCTCCGATCGAGGATCAAGTTCACCTTGTCGGAAGTGCTGAAATCAGCATGGGTTTCCAGCAGGGTTTGTACACCCTGGGCCCAGGTTTCCTCTGCGATCGCACCCGGTCCTCGGCGATCTCGCAGTTGATCTTGGCAGGTTCGCGCTGGGCGGCTCGTTCGTTCGGATCGACAAAGTGAACCGAATGCTGGTGTCGATGCCGTTCACGGCGACTCCGGCGTCGTCGAACACCTTCCAGGTCTCGGAAATCCGGGCCAGACCGGCCACCTGTGGGATGCTGTGATCCGGGCGGCCGGGGTGCTGAATCCGACCTTGAACATCGATGTTCCTCACGCGTGGCCGGTGTGCGCCCGGCCACAGATACCTGTACGGTCCTGGCGAGACAGGTTAATCGGTGTCCCAGGGGCTGATCAGCGTCCGATCGTCAGTCCGATCGGTCACGCCGATTGCCAGGTGTCATCCGCTGCCGGGGTCAGGCGCGGATTGTTTTGTTTGGAACAGATCCAGGTACGGTGAGGTGCATGGTAGACGGGGATGAACGTCGGGTAGCCGTCATCATCGAGGATGATGCTGACATCGGCAATCTGCTGGCCGCTGTGCTGGCAGAGGCCGGTTTCGAGTCGTTTCAGGCGACCACCGGGGTGGAGGGGATCGAGGCGGTCCGGGAGCACGACCCGATCCTGACGACGCTGGACATCAGCCTGCCGGGGATCGACGGTTTCGAGGTCGCCCGGCGGATCCGCGAATTCAGCTCGACCTACGTGATCATGCTGTCCGCGCGGACCGACGAGATCGACACCCTGATGGGGCTGGACGCCGGCGCCGACGACTACGTGACCAAGCCGTTCCGGCCGCGGGAGCTGCGGGCTCGGGTCGAGGCGATGCTACGCAGGATGCGGCGCTCGCCCAGCAATCCGCTCGGCGTCGAAGCGTCTGCACCGGCCGACGGTGACGTCACCGAGGATGCCGCCGGGGAGGGTGCCGGCTGGCTTGCCCACAACGGCCTGCGGATGCATCCGCAGATGCGGCTGAGCGAGCTGGACGGCGAGCCGGTCGAGCTGACCCGCAGCGAATTCGATCTGATGCTGGCGATCCTGGAGCGGCGCCGCCGGGTGATCACCAAGAACGAGCTGGTGCTGGAGCTGCGCGGCGACAGCGGGACCGGCGGCTACATCAGCGACAACGACCGTCGTGCGGTCGAGGTGCACCTGGCCAACCTGCGACGCAAGTTGGGCGATCCGGTCGGCAAGCCGCGCTTCGTGCAGACCGTCCGCGGCGTCGGCTACCGGCTGGCGCCCTGACCGGGCTCGCGGCCAGGCTACGGTCGGACGACTGCGCCGACACCCTCCGACTCGGGACTGTTCAGGATCCGGGTCAGCCGCGCCTCGGTACAGCGCACCTGGGCGATCAGGCTGGCGCGGCCGGCGTCGATGGCCGACAGATCGCCGGAGGAGGCATGGAGCCGCAGGTCCTCGGCGGCTTCGACGACGCCGGTGGCGCCCAGCATCGAGCTGGAGGTGCCGAGACTGAGCAGTCCGACCACGACCGCAGGAATGTCGCCGCCGGCCAGGTCCCGCTCGATCCGGTCCAGGCGGAATTGCAGCAGCCGGAGGTAGTCGCCGACGAAACGTCGTACGACCGGTGCGTCGAGATGCAGCGTCGAACACAGCGTCCGCAGGTCAACCTCTGCGGACGAGTTGCGTTCACGGCCTTCCTGCATGCGCCCTCCTTACCCTTGTCGTCAACGGTGACGCGAGGGACCAATGTACCCATTGGTAGTGGCGCGACTTTTGCTCAACATTCGGCCAGATCCGAAGCGCAATGAGGTTGCAATATTCTCTCCGGCATCGCCATTCACCGTGCGTGCAGGCACACTGCCTGCAGAGAATTCCTACGAACCGTTGGGCGAGATGACACTCACTGACCTGCTGCCACCGGTCGCCGATCCCGATGCCCTGTACGAGATCTTCACCGAGTGGGCGAGCGGACGTGGCACCGCGCCGTATCCGACCCAGTCCGAAGCGATGATCGAATTGCTGACCGGCTCGAATGTGATCATGGCCACGCCGACCGGTTCCGGCAAGAGCCTGGTGGCGACTGCCTGCCAGTTCGCGGCGCTGGCGCACCGACGTGGAGGTGCCGGACGGGTCTACTACACAGCGCCGATCAAGGCCCTGGTCAGTGAGAAGTTCTTTGCTGCGACAGAGATCTTCGGCACCGACCAGGTCGGCATGATGACCGGTGATGCCGCGGTGAATCCACAGGCGCCGATCATCTGTTGCACAGCAGAGATTCTGGCCAACATTGCGCTCCGGGACGGCTCGGCAGCCGATATCGCCGCGGTGATCATGGATGAATTCCATTTCTACGCCGATCCGGATCGGGGGTGGGCCTGGCAGGTGCCCTTGATCGAACTTCCGCAGGCACAATTCCTTCTGATGTCGGCAACGCTCGGCGATGTCACGAAGTTCCGCGACGATCTCATCCATCGGACAGGGCGTCCGACAGCGGTGATCGAATCGACGGACCGCCCGGTCCCGTTGATCTACGAATATGTGACGACGCCGCTGCACGAAACGATCACCGAACGGCTCCAGACCCACCAGGCACCGATCTATGTCGTGCATTTCAGCCGGGCTGCCGCGATCGAGCAGGCGCAAGGGCTGGTCAGTCTCAAGATCGCCGACCGCGAGGAGAAGGACAAGATCGCGGAGCTGATCGGAGACTTCCGCTTCTCCGCAGGCTTCGGCCGTACGCTGTCCCGGCTGGTCCGCAACGGCGTCGGCGTGCACCACGCCGGGATGCTGCCGCGCTACCGGCGGTTGGTCGAGCGGCTGGCCCAGGCCGGTCTGCTGAAGATCATCTGCGGCACCGACACCCTGGGCGTGGGCATCAACGTGCCGATCCGTACGGTGCTGTTCACCGCCTTGAGCAAGTACGACGGCGTCCGGCCGCGGTTGCTGACCGCGCGCGAGTTCCACCAGATCGCCGGTCGGGCCGGACGGGCCGGCTACGACACGGTCGGCATGGTCGTGGTGCAGGCGCCCGACCACGTGGTCGCCAACGAGAAGGCACTGGCCAAGGCGGGCGACGATCCGAAGAAGCGCCGCAAGGTGGTGAAGAAGAAGCCGCCGCCCGGCACCGTCGGCTACGGCCGGCCCACCTTCGACCGGCTGGTCGAGGCGCAGCCGGAGCCGCTGGAGTCCAGTTTCGCGGTCAGCAACGCGATGGTGCTCAACGTGATCAACCGGCCCGGGGACTGCATGGCGGCCATGAAGCACCTGCTGACCACCAACGACGAGCCGCCGGCCCGGCAGCGCCGGCACATCCGGCGCGCGCTGGCGATCTATCGCGGGCTGCGGCGGGCGGGCATCGTGGAACAGCTGGACGAGCCCGATGATCTTGGCCGCCGGGCCAGGCTGACCGTCGAGCTGCAGGCCGATTTCGCCCTCAACCAGCCGCTGTCGGCCTTCGCGCTGGCCGCGTTGGACCTGCTGGATCCGGAGTCGCCCAGCTACGCGCTGGACCTGGTGTCGGTCGTCGAGGCGACCCTTGAGGACCCGCGCCCGATCCTGATGAGCCAGCGGGACCGGGCCCGCGGCGAGGCCGTACGGCAGATGAAGGCCGACGGACTGGAGTACGAGGAACGGATGGAGCAGCTGGAGGACGTGACCTATCCGCGTCCGCTGCTCGACCTGCTGGAGCCGGCGTTCGCGACCTATCTGCAGACCCATCCGTGGCTGGCCGACACCCCGGTGTCGCCGAAGTCGGTGGTCCGGGAGATGGCCGAACAGGCGATGAACTTCACCGAATTCGTGTCCTCCTACCAACTGGCCCGGTCCGAAGGCATGGTGCTGCGCTACCTCACCGACGCCTACAAGGCGTTGCGGCAGACGGTTCCCGACGAGGCGAAGACCGAGGAGGTGCTGGACCTGATCGACTGGCTCGGCGAGCTCGTCCGGCAGACCGACTCGAGCCTGCTGGAGGAGTGGGAGTTGCTGGCCCATCCCGAGCAGGCGCACACCGGTGCGGTCGAAGTCGATCTTGCTCCGCCGCCGGTGACCCGCAACTTGCGTGCCTTCCGGGTGCTGGTCCGCAACGCGCTCTTCCGCCGGGTCGAGCTGGCCGCCCGGGACGACTGGGAAGCGTTGGGGGAGCTGGACGCCGCCGCCGGCTGGGATGCCGATGCCTGGGCCGACGCGATCGACCCCTACTACGACGATCACGACGAGATCCTGCTCGGACCCGATGCCCGCGGGCCGGCGATGTTGATCATCGATCAGAACCCTGAGCCCGTCGCAGGGCGCCAGTGGAAGATCCGGCAGATCTTCGACGACCCCGAAGGTGATCACGACTGGGGCTTCTCTGCCGTTGTCGATCTTGATGCCAGCGACGTCGAAGGCGTGCCGGTGGTACGCGTCACCTCCGTCGGCCGCCTCGACCAACCCGCCGAGGGGTCACAAATTCCCTGATATTTGCGGCGTGTCGTCGGGCCCGGTGGCGGCGCGGCCGCGACACGCCGCGCGCGTTGAGGACTTTGTGACCCCTCGGCTAGAGGCCGGGGAGCCGCAGGGTGTCGCCGATGCTGATCACTCCCGAGCCGACCGCTGCCGCGCGGTAGCCGCGGTGGCCGTCGTCGAGATCGATCAGCGCCTTCCGTACGGCGTCGCTCACCTCGGGAGAGGCGGCCTCGCGCAGGCAGAAGCGGGAGAACTCCACACACGGGTCGGCCACCCGGCCGAGGTGGAAGTCGATCACTCCCGAAGCCGTACGGATCGAGAAGTCCGGCGGGAAGTCGGATCCGGCCAGTCCGTCGCGGGCATCGACCAGCACCGATTCACCGGCGACACCGTCGACCAGGTGCGGTCCGTACTGCTCGCGCAGCCGGAAGTAGTCACCGGTCCCCAGGACCGAGATACCGCCGCGGCCCTTACGGTCCCGGGACTGCGGATGGTCCTGGTGGTGGACGTCGATCGCCGAATGATCGCCGGCCTCGTCGCTCCATTCGCCGTGGTTGCCGCGTTCGGACACGATCAGCCGGTCGACCCGCTGGAGGCCTTCCGGGCGGTATTCCCGGTACGGCGCCCGGCCCGGCTTCAGCGGCCGGGTCTGGATCTGCAAGCCGACGATACGGAACTCTGCCATGCGCTCATTCTGCGGCACCGGCACGCACAGTCGGGCAATCCCGGGGCACTGTCGGAGGTCGGTGGCAGCCTGTCGTCAGCAGCCGGCACGGGGAGGCACGGATCATGACCGACACCTCAGGTGGCCCAGCACAGGCGTACGACTGGCAATTGCAGGTCGACGCCCGCGACGCCCACACCATCGCGGATTTCTGGATCGCCGCCCTGGGCTATCAGTTGGAG
>Ga0164242_10009226_pt1 | contig 10662 bp, 6 predicted proteins | sample OricomgcompostMG_FD_108783 | JGI IMG/M metagenome (GOLD analysis project Ga0164242, IMG submission 108783) | Miracle-Growth compost microbial communities from Emeryville, California, USA - Original compost - Miracle growth compost (MG) ... | reverse complement strand
TAGCTTTTCGGGGGTCGGCACGCATTGGACGCCCTGCACGTACTGGTAGTTCGGATTGACGGCGAACACCTGGCCGGTGAAGGCGCCGTCGAGGATGTTGCGCAGCACCTCGTGCCCGACGGCGCCGGGGCGGTTGCTCGCACCGACGACGGCGATCGAGTGCGGCGCGAGCAGGAACCGCAGGCTGAGCGCGTCGGCTGCCTGCTCGCGGTCCGTGATCGCGCTGATGGTGGCTTCAGCCGGCTCCAGGTCGATGCGCGCATGCACCGTTCCCGCGTCGATGTCGGTGTGCAGGCGCAGCCCGCTCTCGGCCAGCAGCTTCAGCGCGGTGGCGTTCTCGACGAGCACGTCGGCCTCGAAGCGCGCGATTCCCTCGCGGCGCGCCAGCTGCGCGAGATACTCCACGAGCAAGGTGCCGATGCCCTGGCCGTGCCTGTCGTCGTCCACGAGGAAGGCGAACTCCGCGGTGGCATCGGCGCCCGTGCGGCGCTGGTACTCGGCCACGCCGACGATCTCGCCGAGCACGGTCGCGACCACGGCATGCCGGCTGCCGTCGCCCCGGGCCAGCAACCGGTCGACGTACTCGACGGCGACCTCGCGGCTGAGGCTGAAGAAGCGCAGGTAGAGCGACCGCTGGGAGGCCCGTTCGAAGAGCTTCGTGAGTTCGGCTCGGTCGCCGGCACGCGCGGGGCGTAGCCGGACCAGCCCGCCGTCCGAGCGGACCGCGTCGATCGCTTCTGGTTCTGACGGCGTGCGCAGTGTGGTCACGGCACCAAGCGTTCATCGCGGAAGCTACGGCGGACAGGGGCCAAGGTCCCGCCGGGACGCGCCCTTGTTCACTGAGGTAGCGGAACCGTCCACACCAGCTCGGTGCCGCCCCCGGCGCGTGGACCCGCACTGAAGCTGCCGCCGAGGTCGGCCGCCCGCTGCCGCATGTTCGCCAGCCCGCTCCGCCGGCCGCTGCTCGGCAGCCCGACTCCGTTGTCACGGACCCGCAGCACGAGCGCGTCGCCCGCCTCGATGCGGACGTCGACCCAGGTGGCCTTCGCGTGCCGGGCCACGTTCGACAGCGATTCGCGCAGCACGGCGAACAGCTGCTCGGCCGCGACCGGCGGTATTCGGCCGTCGATCGCCCCGGCGAGCTTCACCGAGGGCGGAAAGCCGAACTGCTCCGTGGCGCTGTCGATCAGGTGCAGTACCCGGGTACGCACGCTGCCGGCCGGCTCGTCCGCCGGACTGGAGTGCAGCGCGTAGATCGTGCCGCGGATCTCTCGGATCGTCGCGTCGAGATCGTCGATCGCGTGGTGCAGGCGGGCTTTCGTGTCGACGTGCTCGACCAGCCGGGACGCACTCTCGAGCTGCATTCCGATCGCGAACAGGCGCTGGATGACGAGGTCGTGCAGGTCTCGCGCTATCCGGTCGCGGTCGGCGAAGACGGCCAGTCGCTCGGCATCGCGGCGCCGCTCGGCGACCTCCATCGCGACAGCGGCCTGATTCGCGAACGCCTGCAGCGTCGCGGTGACCTCGGGTGTGAACGCTGCATGGCCAGGTCTGCGCAGGGTCCCGAGCACGCCGCGGGCCGTGCCGTGGACGCCGAGCGGTACGTACAGGCCGGCGGCCCAGCGATCGGGCTCACGGGAGACGAGGCCCTCGTCGTCCGCCGGCAGGTCGTAGGTGATCACCGGCGCTCCGGTGCGGAAGGCGCGACCCGCGCCGCTGTTGTCCTGCGGGAGCACCATGCCTCGGTAGCGCTCGTCTCCTGCGCCGTACACGACGTCGATCACGAGCTCGTCTTCCTCGGGCAGGCAGATCACCGACAGATCGGCGTCAGCGATGGTTGTCGCGTGCGCGGCGACCAGGTCGAGAACCGCGCCCGGTTCCGCGCCGGAGAGCAGCGCGATCGAAACCTCGGACGAAGCCTGGTGCCAGCCGCCCCGCTCCCGGGGCCCGTCGACCGCGAAGGTCTCCTGACCGGTCATCCGGCCGCCTGCGGGGCAGCTGAGCCTGCCAGCACCTGCCGCGTGCCGGCGGCGATCTGCAGATCCTCGCGGGCGGTCACGACGAGTACCCGCACCGCGGCCGTAGCGGCCGAGATGTCGGCGTCGGGGCTGGCGGCGCAGTTCGCCTCGTTGTCGAGCGCGACGCCCAGCCAGCCGAGCGCGGTGCAGGCGCGCTGCCGAATCGACGCCGAGTGCTCGCCGACTCCGCCGGTGAACACCAGCGCGTCCAGTCCGCCTGCGGACGCGGCCATCGCGGCGATTCCGCCGACCAGCCGGTGAACGTACACGTTGACGCCGAGCTGTGCGTCGGCGTCGCCGGCGGCAGCTCGTCGCTCTGCTTCACGCAGGTCCGCGGTGCCGGCGAGCGCCAGCAGCCCGGACCGTTCCTCCAATGCCGCGGCCACCTCATGCGGCCGCAGCCGCTCATGCTCCTCCAGCCACAGTACGAGGCCGGGGTCCACACTGCCGGAGCGAGTGGCCATCATCAGCCCCTCGAGCGGAGTGAAACCCATCGTGGTGTCAACGCTGTGCCCGTCCACGACGGCCGCGAGTGACGCGCCCGCGCCTAGGTGGCAGGTCACCAGCCGCGGCCCGTCGCTCGTCCGGCCGAGCAGCTCCGCGGCGCGCGCTGCGCAGTAGGCGTGCGAGAGCCCGTGGAAGCCGTAACGCCTGACGCCGTAACGCGAACGCCACTCGCGCGGCACCGGATACGTCGCGGCCGGCTCCGGCAGGGTCGTGTGGAAGGCGGTGTCGAAGCAGGCCACGGCCGGCACGTCCGGATACACCGCGGTGACCGCGTCCAGGGCGGTCAGCGACTTCGGTTGATGCAGCGGCGCCAACGCAGTGAGTTCGTCCAGCTGCGCGCGCACCGTCGCGTCGAGCCGCACCGCCCCGGTGAACCGAGTACCGCCGTGCACGACGCGATGGCCCACCGCGTCCGGTGCGGGCCAGTCGCGGACGGCAGCCGCGATCGCATCGGCGTCGAGCCCCGACGTCTCGGCAGCCAGGTCGACCGAGGCGATCACCTCGCCGGAATCGTCCAGCAGCCGCAGCTTCAGGCTGGACGACCCGGCGTTGACGACGAGGATTCTCACGGCGCGTACGGCCAGGTCCAGTCCGCGATCGATGGATCGTCCTCACCGTGCTCACGGGTGTAGGCCCGCGCCGCCAGCCGCGCGTCGGCCATCTGCTGCCGCAACACCGCCGCCGAGCCGTCGAGGCTCGGCACCCGGTCGATGACGTCCATGACTAGGTGGAACCGGTCGAGGTCGTTCAGCATGACCATGTCGAACGGCGTCGTCGTGGTGCCCTCCTCCTTGTAGCCACGCACGTGGAACTGGTGGTGGTTGGTGCGTCGGTAGGTCAGCCGATGGATCAGCCACGGGTAACCGTGATAGGCGAACACCACGGGCTTGTCGGTGGTGAACAGCGCGTCGAACTCGCGGTCCGGCAACCCGTGCGGATGCTCGGTGTTCGGTTGCAGCCGCATCAGGTCCACGACGTTGATGAGGCGTACCTTCAGCTCGGGCAGATGCTGGCGCAGCAGGTCGGCGGCGGCCAGCGTCTCGAGCGTCGGGATGTCCCCGGCACAGGCGAGGACGACGTCCGGTTCGCCGTCGGTGGTGCTCGCCCAGTCCCAGATGCCGAGGCCTCGGGTGCAGTGCGCGATCGCATCGTTCATCGGCAGATACGTCAGCGCCGGCTGCTTGCCGGCCACGATCACGTTGATGTCGTGGCGGCTGCGCAGACAGTGGTCGGCGACCGACAGCAGCGTGTTGCTGTCCGGCGGCAGGTAGACGCGCACGATCTCGGCCTTCTTGTTCACGACGTGATCGATGAACCCGGGGTCCTGGTGCGAGAACCCGTTGTGGTCCTGGCGCCATACATGCGAGGACAACAGGTAGTTCAGCGACGCGATCGGCCGGCGCCACGGGATGTCGCGGGTGACCTTGAGCCACTTCGCGTGCTGGTTCAGCATCGAGTCGACGATGTGGATGAACGCCTCGTAGCAGTTGAACATCCCGTGCCGACCGGTGAGCAGGTAGCCCTCCAACCAGCCCTGGCACAGGTGCTCGGACAGCACCTCCATCACCCGCCCGTCCGGCGCGAGGTGGTCGTCACCGGGGACGGTCTGCGCATCCCACGCGCGGTCGGTCTGCTCGAAGACGTTCTGCAGTCGGTTGGACGCCGTCTCGTCCGGGCCCATCAGGCGGAACCGGTCGCGGTTACCGGCGATCACGTCGCGCAACCAGGCGCCGAGCACCCGGGTGGCCTCGCTCGTCGCGATGCCGGGACGTTCGACCTCGACCGCGTAGTTGCGGAAGTCGGGCAGGTCCAGCTCGCGGAGCAGAACGCCGCCGTTGGTGTGCGGGTTCGCGCTCATCCGCCGTGTGCCGGTGGGCGCGAGCGCTCGCAGTTCCTCGGCCGGCCGACCGTCCGCGTCGAACAGCGCCTCAGGGCGGTAACTGCGCAACCACCGTTCCAGCTGCGCGCGGTGTTTGGCGTCGCTACGCGGCTGCGTCAGCGGGACCTGGTGCGCGCGGAACGTCCCCTCGACCGGCACTCCGTCGACCTCCTTCGGCCCGGTCCAGCCCTTCGGGGTGCGCAGCACGATCAACGGCCAGGACGGCCGCCGAGCGGGCGCGTCGCCGTCCCGCGCCTCGTGCTGGATGGACGCGATCCGATCCAGCGCGGCATCGAGGACGCCGGCGAACAGTTGGTGTACGGCGGCCGGTTCGTCACCGGTCACGAACATCGGGTCGTAGCCGTAGCCGCGGAGCAACTCCGCCAGCTCGTCCTCGGGGATGCGCGCCAGCACCGTCGGATTCGCGATCTTGTAGCCGTTCAGGTGCAGGATCGGCAGCACCGCGCCGTCCGTGGCCGGGTTCAGGAACTTGTTCGAGTGCCAGCTGGCGGCGAGCGGCCCGGTCTCGGCCTCACCGTCGCCGACGACGCACACCGCCAGTAGGTCGGGGTTGTCGAACGCGGCGCCGAAAGCGTGCGTGAGCGAGTAGCCGAGTTCACCGCCCTCGTGGATGGAGCCAGGTGTCTCGGGGGCGACGTGGCTCGGTATCCCGCCGGGGAACGAAAACTGGCGAAACAGCGCCCGCATGCCGTCCTCGTCCTGGCGGATGTGCGAGTACACCTCGCTGTACGTGCCCTCCAGGTACGCGTTCGCGACCAGGCCCGGCCCGCCGTGACCCGGGCCGGTCACGTAGATCGCGTTGAGGTCCCGCTCGCGGATCGCCCGGTTCAGGTGGGCGTAGATCAGGTTCAGGCCCGGCGTCGTTCCCCAGTGGCCTAGCAGCCGCGGTTTGATGTGCTCGGCGCGCAGCGGCTCGCGCAGCAGCGGGTTGTCCAGCAGGTAGATCTGGCCGACGGACAGGTAGTTCGCGGCCCGCCAGTACGCGTCGATCAGGCGAAGCTGCTCCTCGTCGAGCGGGCCGGAGCCGTGGGCGGTGCCGGACGCGGACGGACGCTGCTCGAGAGAGGTCATGGCTTCCACGATTGTCGCCGGCCACGGACGGAACAAGGCCCATCGGTCGGGCCGTCCCGGGACCTACGTCCCGCCCGGCAGGGCCCGTTCGCACCTAACCTGCGGCGCCTGGCGCAATCACGCTGGACGCAGCAATCCGTTCCCAGGTGAGGACACGACGATGGTGACCGCGGCCAGCTCCAAGACGGCACAGCAGGCTCTGTATCGGGCGGCCGCGCGGGCAACGCTCGCGCCGTCGATCCACAACACCCAACCGTGGCGCTTCGTCGTCCGTCCGGGACGGCTCGAGCTGTTCGCCGACAGCTCACGCGCCGTGCCGGTGGTCGATCCCGAGGGGCGCCAGCTGGCCATCAGCTGCGGCGCGGCACTGTTGGGCGCGCGGCTGAGCCTGGCCGCGGCGGGCTTCGGTGTGCGAGTCGAGCTGCTTCCCGACGCGAGCGCGCAACCGGACCTGCTCGCGGTGCTGGTGCTGGACGAGACCGAGTCCCGCGACCAGTCCGCGCACCGGCTCGACCTCGCGGCGCGCAGCAGGCGCAGCAATCGGCGCGAGTTCGGGGAGGCAAACCTCCGTACCGAGGTCGTCGACGCGCTGCACGACGGCGCTCACCGGGAGGGCGCGTCGCTGCAGTTCGTCACCGGGCTGGACGACCGGATCGCGGTGGCGATGCTCGCCCAGCGTGCTGCCGAGATCCAGCTGGAGGACCCCGCCTACCGCGTCGAGCTGCGCGCGTGGACCACGAACGATCCGGAACGCACCGACGGTGTGCCGGCCGCCGCCGTGCCGCACGTCAGCGGGCGCCCGGACGAATCGCGGGACGAGGTCCCGATCCGTGGCTTCGACACGACCAGCTCCGGGCAGTTGCCCGGCGAGACGCGTTCGAGCCTGCACCAGACGCTGTTCGTCATCGCGACGGCCGCCGATCACCGCCGCGACTGGTTGGTTGCGGGCCAGGCGCTGTACCGCGTGCTGCTGGAACTGACCGACGCCGGCTACGTGGCCAGCATCTTCTCCCAGGTCTGCGAGGTGCCGTCGACGCGTCAGGAACTGCGCCACCGGCTGCGGTTGTCGGCCAACCCGCAGCTGCTGCTGCGTGCCGGAATCGCCCCGCCGACCGCACCGACTCCGCGCCGCCCGCTTCCCGATGTGATCCGCGTGGCGGACGACGCCGCGCCGAGCTGACCAGATGAGCGCCCCGGCCGTCACGCGACCGTCAGCCGGTGCCTCACCGTCGGCGATCCGCGTGGCGGCCGCGCAGCCGGTCGACGAGGTGCTGGCCTCGCTCGACTCCGAGCCGTCCGGCCTCACGTCGGCCGAGGCGTTCCGTCGCCTGGCCGTCGACGGCCGCAACGCGGTGGCGACGCACCGAGCTCGGGCGCTGCGCGTGCTGTGGCACCAGCTCCGCTCGCCGCTGCTGGGGTTGCTGCTCGCCGCCGCCCTCGCGTCCGCCTTCGTCGGCGAGCGCAGCGACGCCGCGATCATCGGCGCGATCGTCGCGCTCTCGGTCGGCCTCGGCTTCGTCAACGAGTACCGGGCCGAGCGGGCGGCGCAAGCCTTGCATTCGCAGCTGCATCACAACGTGCTCGCGCTGCGCGACGGGCGGCCGGTGCCGGTCGATGTGACCGAGCTGGTTGCCGGCGATGTCGTCCAGCTTCGGCTCGGCGACATCGTGCCCGCGGACGTCCGGCTGATCGACGCGATCGAGTTGGAGTGCGACGAGTCGGTTCTGACCGGCGAATCGCTGCCCGTGGCGAAGGATTCGGCCCCGGTACCGGCGAATGCCGCGCTGGCCGAGCTCGCCGGGTGCGCACTGATGGGAACCGTCGTGCACGCCGGGTCTGGACGTGGCGTGGTGGTCGCGACCGGCCCGCGTGCGGAGTTCGGCGCTGTCGCCGCCGGGCTTGCGGGGCACGAGGTCGAGACCGGATTCCAGGCCGGTCTGCGCCGCTTCTCGATGCTGCTGGTGTACGTCGCCGGCACGCTGACGACGTCGATCTTCGTGATCAACGTTGCTCTGCACAAGCCGCTCGTCGACGCGTTGCTCTTCTCGCTCGCGATCGCGGTCGGCATTACGCCGCAGCTGTTGCCGGCCGTGGTGTCGACGAGCCTGGCGGCCGGGTCGCGCCAGCTCAGCCGGAGCAAGGTCCTGGTCAAGCGGTTGGTCTGCATCGAGGACCTCGGCGACCTCGACACGCTGTTCACCGACAAGACCGGAACCCTGACCCAGGGACGGATCAGCTTCATGCGCGCGGTGCCGTGTGCGGGGACCAGCACGGCCGAGCTGCTGCGATGGGGGTTGCTGTGCACCGAGGTGATGCCGGGTCCGGACGGTCGAGCCGCCGGCGGCAACGCACTCGACGTGGCGCTCTGGGAGTCACCCGCGGCGACCGCGCACCGTGCCGCGCTGCTGGGTTCGCGGCGGCTGGCGGTGCTGCCGTTCGACCACGAGCGCCGGATGGTTTCGGTGCTGGTCGAGGACGGCGCAGCGACGCCGACGCTCATCACCAAGGGCGCGCCCGAGACAGTGCTCGATCGCTGTGCCGCGGTCACCGAACCGGCACGCGCGGCACTGGCGGCCGAGTTCGCCGCCGGGAACCGGGTGGTCGCCGTCGCGACGCGAACCGCCAAGCCGTCCGCCCGCATCGACGGCACCGACGAGCGCGATCTGCACCTGGCCGGCCTGCTGGTCTTTCTCGACCCGCCCAAACCCGACGCCGCGCGTGCGCTTGGACGGCTGGCGGAGCTGGGGGTCACCGTCCGGGTGGTGACCGGCGACAACGCGGCGGTCGCCGCCAAGGTGTGCGCCGACCTCGGACTGCCCCCGGGCGAGGTGCTGTCCGGCGCGGACATCGACCGGCTGCCCGACGGCGAGCTGGCCGCCGCGATCTCCCGCACCAGGGTGTTCGCGCGGGTGAGTCCGGAGCACAAGGCCCGGATCGTCCGGCTGCAGCGCCTGACCGGCGGCGATGTCGGCTTCCTCGGAGACGGAGTGAACGACGCGCTCGCCCTGCACGCTGCCGACGTCGGCATCTCGGTCGACTCGGCCACCGACGTGGCCAAGGACGCGGCCGACGTCATCCTGCTCGAGAAGGACCTGGGGGTCCTTGCCGACGGCGTCGCCGAGGGCCGCCGGATCTTCGCGAACACGATCAAGTACGTGCTGATGGGGACGTCCAGCAACTTCGGGAACATGTTCTCCGCCGCCGGCGCGTCGACGTTCCTGCGCTTTCTGCCGATGCTGCCCGGCCAGATCCTGCTCAACAACCTGCTGTACGACACCAGCCAGCTCGCCATCCCGAGCGACGAGGTCGACGCCGAGCAGCTGCGTCGTCCGTCGCACTGGGACGTCGGATTCATCCGGCGGTTCATGATCTTCTTCGGTCCGGTCAGCTCGGCATTCGACTTCGCGACGTTCGCGTTGCTGTTGTGGGGCCTGCACGCCGGCGCCGCCGAGTTCCGGTCCGGCTGGTTCGTCGAGTCGCTCGCGACCCAGACCCTGGTGATCTTCGCCATCCGTACCCGCCGGACGCCGTTCTGGCGCAGCCGGCCGAGTCTGCCGCTGACCCTGTCGGCGCTGGCAGCCGTCGCCGTCGGTGCGCTCCTGCCGCTCAGCCCGCTCGCTCGACCACTCGGCTTCGGACGGCCGCCTGCCTCGTTCTACCTGCTGTTGATCGTCCTGGTCGTCGCATACCTCGCGCTGATCGAACTGGGCAAGGCGCGCTTCTACCGGATGGCTGCTGCGCGCCCGCCGGGTGCCGCCGTGGCGAGGCGTCCGCACAACCGGCACCTGCGGCGCAGGGCCGCGTACTTCGTCCACCGGCTGGAGGGCCGGCGTGTCTGAGACGGTTGTGCGTGCCGAGGGGCTGACGCGTCGCTTCGGCGTCGGGCGCGGCATCTTCGACGTGTCCTTCACCGTCGGTCGCGGCGAGGTGCTCGGGTTCCTCGGGCCGAACGGCGCCGGCAAGAGCACCACGTTGCGGGTGCTGCTCGGGCTCTATCGGTCCGATCGCGGGCGCAGTGAGCTGTTCGGGCTCGACCGGCGTCGGGCGGCGGTCCGGGTGAACCGGCGCATCGGCTATCTGCCCGGTGAGCTGGCGCTGTATCCGAGGCTGACCGGGCGCACCCTGCTGGACGCCGTGGCCCGCACCCGCGGGCTGACCGACCGGGCGGAGGAGCGCCGGCTGGTCGACCGCTTCGAGGCCGAACTCGATCGTCCGGTGCGCACGCTGTCGAAGGGTAACCGGCAGAAGATCGGGTTGGTGGCCGCGTTCATGCACCGGCCCGAGCTGCTGATCCTCGACGAGCCGACGGCCGGACTGGACCCGCTGCTGCAGGCGGAGTTCGTGAAGCTGGTGCGCGAGTGCGTCGCGGACGGCCGGACCGTGTTGCTGTCCTCGCACGACCTCGACGAGGTGCAGCAGGTGGCCGATCGGGTCACCGTCATCAAGGACGGCCGGATCCTCGTCACCGACACGGTTGAGGGACTGCGCGGAACTGCGCCGCGCACCATCGAGTTCCAGTTCGCCACCCCGGTCGGTTCCGCCTGCTTCGCGGGCCTGCCTGGCGTTCGGGTCGTGGAGCAGTCGGGTGCTCGGGTGCTGCTCTCGTACGTCGGGAGCGTCGCGCCGATCCTGCAGGTGGCGGCCGGGCTGGACCCGATCACGGTCACGGCTCGTCCGGTCAACCTCGAGGAAGTGTTCCTGAGTTACTACCGGTCCAGGACGGTGGCGGCTGATGCGCGTTGAGCTGACCCGACTGGACCTCCGGCTACGGCGCCGCTCCGCGCTCGCCTACGCCGTCGGTACGGCCGCGTATGCGGTGCTCATCGTGGCTCTCTACCCGTCCTTTCGGGACGATCCGGCGCTGGACCGGTTCACCGAGGGCAGCAACGCGACCGTCGCCGCCTTGTTCGGCGCGAGCGGCTCCCTGACCTCACCCAGCGGGTGGATCAACGCCAACCTCTACGGCAACTTCGTTCCGCTGATCCTGCTGTTGATCACGATCGGCTACGGGGCGCACGCGATCGCCGGCCAGAGCGAGGACGGCACGCTGGGCGCTGTGCTGACCCTTCCGGTCACGCGCCGCAGCGTGCTGGAGCAGAAGGTGACCGCCCTGGTGCTGCTGGCGTTCCCCAGTGCGGCCCTGGTCGTGGCCGGAGTCGCGTTCGG
>Ga0164242_10009225_pt1 | contig 10662 bp, 9 predicted proteins | sample OricomgcompostMG_FD_108783 | JGI IMG/M metagenome (GOLD analysis project Ga0164242, IMG submission 108783) | Miracle-Growth compost microbial communities from Emeryville, California, USA - Original compost - Miracle growth compost (MG) ... | reverse complement strand
TTCCCGTACAACCACCCGCTGATGTTCGCCTGCCGCGCCGCCGCTCCACTGGTCGCCGGTAACCCGACGATCATCAAACCACCGGAGGCGGCGCCGCTGTCGCCGCTGTTGCTCGGCGAGCTTGCCCGCGAGGTTTTCCCGCCCGGGGTGTTCAGCGTGGTGGTGGGCAACGGGCCCACCGTGCCTGACCGGCTGGTGCGGCACCCGGCGGTGCGGCGCATCGGATTCATCGGCTCCGGGCCGACCGGTCGGGCCATCCAGCGTGCCGCGGCCGAAAGCGGCGTCAAACACGTCACATTGGAGCTCGGCGGCAAGAACGCCATGGTCGTCTTCCCCGACGCCGACCTCGACAAGGCCGCGGCCGGCGCGGTGTTCGGCATGAACTTCACCTGGTCGGGACAGTCGTGCGGCTCGAACTCGCGACTGCTGGTGCACCGGTCTGTCCACGACGACCTCGTCCGGCGCGTCGTCGCGCTGATCGAGCAGCGCCGCATCGCCAACCCGCTTACCGACACCTCGGAGCAGGGCACGATGATCAACCGCGCGCAGTACGACAAATCGCTGGACTACATCCGGATCGCGGTCGAACAGGGCGCGACGATCGAAACCGGTGGCGGCGCCGCGCAGGACGCGCTCGACCCCCCGTCCGATGCCGAGCTGGGCGATGGATTGTTCGTGGCACCAACGGTGCTCACCGGGGTGACGCCGCAGTCTCGCATCGGCCAGGAAGAGGTCTTCGGGCCCGTGCTCTCGGTGATCCCGTTCGACGACGAGGCGGAGGCCATCGATATCGCCAACGGTGTCGGGCTCGGGCTGACCGGCAGCGTCTGGACCAACGACGTCACGCGTGCGCACCGGGTCGCTCTCGCCCTGGAAGCCGGCTACACGTGGATCAACGGCTCGTCATATCACTTCCCGAACGTGCCCTACGGCGGAGTGAAGGGCTCCGGTGTCGGCGGCAAGGAGGAGTGCCTCGAAGAGTTGCTCAGCTACACCGAAGCCAAGGTCATCAACGTGATGCTCTGAACGGCAAGCACCGAACCACCAGTCAGTTACCTGTAGTTCCAAGGAGTCTCACATGACCTACGTGATCGGCATCGATACGGGAGGCACGTTCACCGATGCCTTCGCCGCCGACGAGACGGGGCGCCTTGCCGCGGCCAAGACACCATCCACGCCACCCAACTTCGCCAACGGTTTCCTCAATGCGATTGACGAACTGGCCGCCGAACTCGCCGTTCCGGTGCGTGAGTTGCTGGACCAGACCAGCTACATCGTCCACGGCACCACCTCCACGCTGAACGCGATCGTCACCGGCAATGTCGCCAAGGTCGGCTTCCTCACCACCGCCGGGCACGCAGACTCGATCAGCATCATGAACCTCGAAGGCCGTTATGCGGGCCTGGACAGCGAGGCGGTCCAGAACATGGCCCGCACCCGCAAGCCGGACGCACTGGTGCCCCGGGACCGGATCCGCGAGGTCCAGGAACGCATCGATTACAAGGGAGCGGTGATTGTCCGGCTGGACGAGGACCAGGTCCGCCGTGAGGTGCGCGAGTTGGTCGCCGACGGGGTCGAAGCGATCGCGGTGTCCTACCTGTGGAGCTTCCTGAACCCGGTGCACGAGCTGCGGACCCGCGAGCTGATCCAGCAGGAAGCGCCGGAGCTGTATGTCGCGCTCTCCAGCGAGGTCAGCCCTCGGATCCGCGAATACTCCCGCAGCGTGACGACGATCATGAACACCCAGGTCGGCCCTCCGCTGGGCGCGTACCTGCGACCGCTGGAGGCGGAGTTGCGAGCACGCGGCCTGCGCGGACAACTTCTGGTGATGCAGGGTTCGGGCGGCTGCGTCACCTCGGCGGATGCGCCCGCGCACGCGGTCACCACCATCGGCTCGGTGCTGACCGGTGGCGTGGTCGGCTGCACGCGGCTGGCCGAGTCCCTGGACACACCGAACGTCATCTCCACCGACATGGGTGGCACGACGTTCCTGTGCGGCCTGGTCGTCGACGGGCAGCCGGTGAACACCAGTTCGACCGTGCTCAACCAGTACACGATCTCCACGCCGATGGTCGACGTGCACACGATCGGCGCGGGCGGCGGCGCCATCGCCTGGGTTGATGCCGGCGGAAACTTGAAAGTCGGTCCGCGTAGCGCGGGCGCCCGGCCCGGTCCGGCGTGCTACGGCGACGGCGGCACCGAGCCGACGGTGACCGATGCCGACCTGGTGCTCGGGATCATCAACCCGGACAACTTCCTCGCCGGCCGCAAGAAGCTGTCGGTCGCGAAGGCGCAGGACGCCATTCGAACCCGGATCGCCGAACCGCTGGGACTGTCGGTCGACGACGCGGCGCAGGCGATCTACGCCATCCAGAACGCGCAGACCGCGGACCTGGTTCGGCAGGTGGTCGTCAACTCCGGTCACGACCCGCGAGACTTCTCGGTCTTCGCGTTCGGCGGAGCCGGGCCCATGCACTGCGCGAACTACTCGTCCGACCTCGGGGTGAAGGAGGTCGTCGTTCCGATCGGTTCGACGTCGGCGGTGTTCTCGGCATACGGTCTGGCAGCTTCCGACATCATTCTGACCGCGGAGCGTTCTCAGCCGGAATCGATGCCGGCAGAACCGAGCTCGTTCAATCAGGTGTTCGCAGACCTCCAGAAGGAGCTGGCCGAGCGAGTCGACTCTCAGGGCCTGGACTTCGCGCACGTGCGCTACGAGCGGGAGGCCGATCTGCGTTACACGATGCAGCTTGCGGAGGTGGCGACCGAGGTGCCCGGGGGAGAGGTGTCCGCGACCGGCGTCGCCGCTGTGGGTGCCGCTTTCGAGCGCAACTATGAGGCGCTGTATGGCGAGGGCTCCGGCTTCCCTGACGCCGGCATGCAGATCATCACCTACCGCACCCGCGCGGTCGGTCAGTTGCCGATCTCCCCGCAGTTGCCCGACCACGTCGTCCGGAGTGGCAGTCCGACTCCGTCGGGTCGGCGCGAGGTCTTCCTCGACGTGCAGGTCGGCCGGCAGCCGACCGACATCTATGACTACACGGCGCTGGGCGCGGGCCACCGGTTCAGCGGACCGGCCGTCGTGGAGGCGCCGACGACGACGGTTGCCGTGCCGCCGACATTCGATGCTCACGTCGACCGGCTGGGCAACCTCGTCATGACCCCGAAGGAGCACTGATGCCCACCGTTCCCGTCGCCGGCTCGGAGAAGTTCGCCCAGCAGGCCGAACCCCTCGACCTCGCCCGCACCCCAGGTCTGCCACCGCTGCACCAGGTCAGCGACGAGCAGGTCGATGCTCTGGACCCGCTGACCTACGAGGTGCTGCGGCACCGCTTGGTCGCGATCACCGACGAGATGGGCGATGCCATCAAGCGGATGTCCGGATCGGTCGTCGTCACCGACTGCAACGACTTCGGCGCAGGCATCATGGACGAGGTCGGCGAGACCGTCCAGGTCGGTCTCTACAACATGCAGCTCGGCTCATCGCTGGACATGGCGGCACGATGGACGCTCGCTCACCGGGGCGCGAACCCCGGCATCCATCCCGGCGACCAATTCCTGCTCAACGACCCATGGGTTGGTGGCGGGCTGCACCAGAACGACGTGACAGTGCTCGCCCCGATCTTCCACGACGGCAAGCTCTTCGGCTGGACCGCCGCCGTCGCGCACCAGGTCGATCTCGGCGGCGTGTCTCCCGGCAGCTGGTCGGTCGAGGGCCGCGACGTCTTCGCCGAGTCGATCCCGATCCCGCCGATCAAGATCGTCGAGAACGGCACGCTGCGGTCCGACATCGAGGACAGCTACCTGCGCCGCTCACGGGTGCCCCGTCTGGTCGGGCTGGACCTACGCGCCAAGATCGGCTCGAACAACGTTGCCATTACACGCATTACCGCACTCATCGAGAAGTACGGCGCGGACACGGTGAAGGCCGTGATGAAGCGAATGATGAACGACGCCGAGCAGCAGCTACGCAGCAAGCTGGTGTCCCTTCCGGACGGCACCTGGTCGTCGATCGCCCACCAGGACGGCGCACGCGCCGGTGACCAGGACATCTACAAGATCGTCTGCACGATGACCAAGGCCGGCGACCGCCTGACGTTCGACTTCACCGACACCGATCCGCAGGTCGACGGCATCATCAACTGCACTCTCTCCGGCCTGCGCGGCGGCGTGATGCCGATCGTGCTCACGATGCTGTGCCCCGACATGACGTGGGCCCCCGGCGGCATCTGGCGCTGCATCTCGATCGTGTCCGAGCCGGGCACCATCAACAACGCCACCTTCCCGGCCGGGATCGGCAAGGCGTCGGTCAACTCCGCATGGTCCACGCAGAACGCGGTCTCCGAAACCGTCGCGTCGATGCTCGGAACACACCCCGAACTGGCCAAGTCGGCGATGAGTGTGTGCAGCGGCACCTGGGATCTCACCCTGCTGGCCGGACTCGACCAGCGCGGTGGCGGATTCGTGACCATGCTGTGTGACGCGATGGCAGGCGGCCTAGGTGCCAAGGTGGACGGCGACGGTGTCGACACCGGCGGTGAGAACTGCATCCCGATGGGCCGGGTCGCCGACGTCGAGATCAATGAATTCTCCTTCCCGATGCTCTACCTGTGGCGCCGGGAAGAGGCCGACTCCGGCGGTCCCGGTCGCTGGCGCGGTGGCGTCGGTGCCTCCAGCTGTTTCATCCCGCATGACTCGCCCGCCGAGTCGGTGCACCTGGTCGTGTCCGCCACGGGCAAGACGGTGCCGCAGGCGCCCGGGCTGTCCGGAGGCTATCCCGCCGCGACCCAATGGGACGTGCTGGTGCGCGACGCCGATGCGCGAAAACAGTTGTCCGACGGTCACATTCCCGCTTCACTCGACGAGCTCGCCGGCACCGTGCAGGAATGCCCCACGCACCTGGAGACCGACCTCGCACCCGCCGATGTGTACTTCACGCACTGGCAGGGAGGCGGCGGCATCGGTGACCCGTTGGAGCGCGAGCCCGAGCTGATCGCTCTCGACGTGCGGCTGAAGAAGGTGTCATCCACCGGTGCCCGTGAGGTGTATGGCGTGGCACTCACCGACGACCAGTTCGCCGACCTCGACGCTACGACGGCACTGCGCCGTGCCCTGCGCCGCAGTCGGGCCGGCCTCGAACCCGAACCGATCGCGGCAGCCGCAGGAGGCCTGTCATGACCGCGCGAGACATCGACCTCAACCTGGTTGTCGACGCCGACCGGCAGGTGCACTGCCGGCACTGCGGCGAACACCTCGGCGACGCGTCGACCGAGCCGCTCGCAAAGGCACGCGTGCACGAACGCCCGTCGGTGCAGGCCGGCCCGGGCATCCACGTCGATCCTGCGACGCTGACTGACCGGCCGATCGTCATACGCCAGACGTTCTGCCCGCAGTGCCTGACGCTGCTCGCCACCGAAATCGTGCCGGCTGACGAACCCAGCCGGCGGAAATGGAGCCTCGCATGACATTCAAGGGACTGTCCGGAAAGGTCGTGGTCGTCACCGGTGCAGCACAAGGCATCGGCGCCGGCTACGCTCGCCGCCTCGTCGAGGAGGGCAGCACCGTCTACTTCGCCGACCGGAACGTGGACGGTATTCGCACTGCGGTGGACTCGGCTGGTGACGGGCCAGGCAAAGCCATCGTCGCCGAGGTTGACGTGACGTCCGCGGACTCCTGCCAGCAACTCGCCGCCACGATCCAGCGGGACCACGGCAGGCTCGACGGGCTGCTGAACAACGCGGCGATCTTCTCCACCATCACGATGAAGCCGTTCTGGGAGATCACCGAGCAGGAATGGGACGCGCTGATGGCCGTCAACCTCAAAGGTCCATGGCTGCTCACCAGCACACTGCTCCCGCTGCTGCGGAACTCTCCGTCTGCGTCCGTGGTCAACATCGGTTCGGACGCGGTGCTGATGGGCCGGCCGAACTACCTTCACTACGTCGCCAGCAAAGGCGGCGTGCAAGGTATGACGTACTCCATGTCGCGCGAACTCGGCGGCTTCAACATCCGGGTCAACACGCTGTCACCGGGACCGGTCTACACCGAGGTGCACCGTGAGACCGTCACGCCGCAGCAACGTGAGGCCATGCTGGCCGCGCAATCGCTGCACCGCACGGCTGCACCCGAGGACATGACCGCACTGGCGGCGTTCCTGCTCTCAGACGAGAGCACCTACATCACCGGGCAGACCTACTCCGTCAACGGCGGACTGGTGCACCGGTGAACCGTCGCACGATTCGTGAAATCACCTGGGAAGGACGCTCGTGAGCAACGACATACAACGGCTGGTCAGCGAGTCCTCCCGCATCCTCGGATCGGTCGATCAGAGCGATCTGGTGTGGGGGCATTCGTCCGCACGGGATCCACAGGGGCGGGGCGTCTGGATGAAGGCGGCAGGGTTCGGGCTGGAGGAGATCACCCCTGATCGCGTGCTCCTCGTCTCCCCGGACGGCGAGGTCCTGGACGGCGACCGGTCACTCGCGCGGCACAGCGAATATCCGATCCATGCCGAGATCATGCTCGCCCGGCCGGACGTGGGTGGCGTGGTGCACACGCATTCACCGCACGCGGTTGCGCTGGCCGCTTCCGGCCAGGAGCTGCTGCCGGTGAGCCACGCGGCCAACATGTTCGTACCGCCCGGAGTGCCGCGATTCACCCGGACCGCGGACCTGATCCTGACCCGAGAGTTGGGTCGTGCCGTCGCAGACGCGATCGCCGACTGTACGGCGTTGTTCTTGGTCAATCACGGCATCGTGACTGTCGGCCCAACGTTGCAGCATGCCACCGTTGCCGCCGTCATTCTCGAGCGAGCAGCTGAACAACAGCTGCTGACAAGGCAATTCGGCACGTGGCCGACATGGTCGCCGTCTGAGGAGTCCCTGGCGAAGCGCGAGCACATCTACTCCCCGGCAGCGATCACGCAGGTGTGGGACTACCTGCTGCGTAACGCACCCGCTGCCCGGTGACGCCTCCGTCGCTGGGTCGATCCCGTCGGCCGAGCGCTGGAGTGCATTGTCGTTCATATGAATTCGGCCCGGATGGGCGCTATCGAAGGAGATGCAATGTCCGAAACCTTTGTCCTGATACACGGCGCTTGGCACGGGGGGTGGACTTGGCGACCGGTCGCCACGGAACTACGCCGGGCCGGCTGCAAGGTTTTCGCGCTCAACCTGCCCGGTGTGGCCGACGGAGCAGATCCCCGGAAGTACACATTGGCCGACGTGGTCGACTACATCGTCGACTTCGTCGACAGCCGCGACCTTCGGGACGTGACCATGGTGGGACACAGTTGGGGCGGTTATCCACTGACCGGCGCGGCCCAGCAGCTCTCTGCGAGGTTGCGGAAACTGGTGTATTGGAGTGCCTTCGTTCCGAACGAAGGCGTTCCACTTATCGAGGAAGTCCCGCCTGCCTACAAGGAGACGTTCACCGATCTGGCCGCGGCGTCGGGCAACAACACCGTGACCCTCCCGTACGAGATCTTCTCCACCGCCTTCATCCAGGACGCCGAGGAGAACGTGCGCAAGCTGGTCCACAGCCTTCTGGTGCCGCATCCGATGCAGTACTTCACCGAGCCCGTCGCGAGCGCTAGGCCGTCCGAGTTGGGCATACCCGCCAGCTACGTGATTTCCGGCGACGACATCTCCCTTCCGCCCGGCGAGTACGCCTTCATGCCGAGATTCCCGGATCGTCTGGGCGACGTCCCCGTCATCGAGACTCCGGGCAGCCACGAGGCCAACTTCACCCGCCCTGCCGAACTCGCGCAGACACTGCTCAAGGCGTAGCCGCGGGCCGGATGCGGCGTCACCGCACGTCGGTGACGCTGTCTACGAGCACGAGGAGCACCAGCAGCGCCCCGGTCAGGTAGCCGACGGTGAGCGGATCCGGATGCCGGTACAACGCGGCGATGAGCACGAAGAGGGCGGCCGCGATCAGGTGCAGCCGAGGCACCCGGCCGGACAGCACCCAGACGTAGGCGCCGTGGCCGAGGGCGAACAGCGCCGCCCCGCCCGCACACAGCCACGTTGTGTAGGCGAGTGGGGCAGCGGTGTGCTCGCCGTGGGTCAGCAATGGATGAAGGATCTCCTCCTCGCCGGCCGCGACCAGGATGATCCCGGCTATCAGGATCGGGTGCACCAAGTGGAAGGCGCGCGCCATACGGCCCGGGTCGTCGCTGGCTTCGATGACGTGGACGCCGCGCTGCGCCCAGCGATCGAAGTAGAGCCAGAAGAGCGCCACGACCCCGCCGAACGCGCCCAGGATCCCGGCGACGGCCCGGCCGTCGATCGATTCTGCTGAAATCAATGGCGCGCCGATCCCCACGACCGACTCGCCGAGGGCGATCAGCACGAATGCCTGGCACCGCTCGGCGAAGTGACCACCGTCGACGGTCCACTCCGAGGTCGGCGTACGCCCGAGCCCGGGTGTCCAGAACTGGACCACGCCGCCGAGCACGTCGACGCCGACGGCGGCGGCGAACAGCGCCCACCGCGGGGCGCCGGTGGCGAAACCGCCTGCGACTGCGAGTGATCCGCCGACGACACACCAGGCGAGGATGCGCAGGTAGTTGCGTTGCAGCCGGTCGCCGCGCATCGCCCAGACGGCATATGCCGAGCGGCCGATCTGCATGAAGGCGTAGCCGCAGCCGATCCACAGGCCACGGTCGTCGACGGCGCGGGTGATGCCCGCACTGAACACCAGACTGGCGGCCATCACGATCAGTAGCATCAGCCGGGTCGGCCGGTGGTCCGGTGCGAGCCAGTTGGTGACCCAGGTGGTGTAAACCCAGGCGTTCCAGGTCATTCCGAGCAGCACGGCCGCCTGCAGGATGCCTGCCCAGCTGTGCTGATCGCGCAGGAACTGCGACAGTTCGGTGACCGCCAGCACGTACACCAGGTCGAAGAACAGCTCGGTGTTGCTGACTCCGGTGTCGTGCCGGCGGTCCCGTAGCAGCGAGGTCACCTTCACCTCAGTGGTCGCCCTGCGAACGCGGCAGCTCAGCCTTCACGGATCGTCATCGAGGCCAGTTTGTCTCCGGCGACGACGAACCTGAAGCTCGACAGGCCGTTGGCGTAGGAGCTGTGCCAGTCGGCGATCACCGTCACCGTGTCACCGTCGACGGTGACACGCTGGGTGGTCATGGTGCCACGGGCGCCGATGAACTCCTTGTCGCTCCAGCGCTTGATCTCCGAGCGTCCGGTGAAGGTGCGGCCCCAGTCGTCGACGAAGCCGGTCTCGGTGAAGGCGTCGAGGACGGTGTCCTCATCGTGCCTGTTGACCGCGTCGACGAACGACGCGACGGGTTCGGGGATCGTGGTGTCGGTCATGGTGGTCTCCTCGAGAAAGTCGTTTCGGTCAGCGGGTGGTGTAGCCGCCGTTGGCGAAGATGGTTTGACCGGTGATCCACCAGCCGTCGGTGGCCAGGAAGGTCACGATGGGCGCTATGTTCTCGATCTTGGTCAGCTGCCCGCCCATCGCCTGCGACTTGTGGAACTCCACGCGTTCGGGGGTCTCCTGCCCGTAGAAGAACGGCGTGTCCATCGGGCCCGGTCCGATCGCCGTCACCGAGATGCCCCTGCCGGCGAACTCCTTGGCCGCTGCGCGGGTGAAGTGCTCGACGGGGCTCTTGCCACCGGCATACGTGGAGTAGCCGTCGGTGAACGCCGCCAGCAGCGACGTCACGATAGTGATGATCTTGCCGCCGTCGGCGAGGTGCTTGCCGGCCTCCTTGATGAAGAAGTATGCGGCCTTGGCGTTGATGTCGAACATCGAGTCGTACTCGTCCTCGGTCGTGTCCACGATCGGTTTGCGCAGCACCTTGCCGACCGTGTTGACCGCGACATCGATCGGCCCGAGCGCGGCCTCGGCGTCGGCGAACAACTGCGCGACGTTCTCCGGCCGGGTGAGGTCACCGGTCAAAATGACGCCCTTGCCGCCGGCTGCTTCGACGGCCGCGAGCGTTTCCTCGGCCTGCGGTCGGGTCGACTCGGAGTTGTAGTGCAACGCGACGTTCGCGCCGGCCTCGGCGGCCTGGCGACTAACCAGGCCGCCGAGGTTCTTGGCGCCCGCGGCGACGAGAACGTTCTTGCCCTGCAGGGTGTGCGTGGTCATGGAGGACCCTTCCGTGTAGCGGGAGAATGCATCAACGTATCGCTGATATAGATTACTGTAGCATCATGACACAGACTGCACATGCCGATACACGGACCCGGCTGCTCGACGCGGCTGCCGACCTGATCGCCTCAGCACCCGGCGAGGAGATTTCCTTGCGTGCGGTCTGCGACGGCGTGGGCGTGAAGATGCCCACGCTCTATCACTTCTTCGGCAGCAAGCAGGGTCTGCTCGATGCTGTGGTCGTGCGCGGCTTCGATCTCTACATGGCACAGAAGGCGGCGCAGGAAACCAGCGGCGACCCGATCCAGGACCTCAGGGCGGGGTGGGATGCCCACGTCACGTTCGGGCTGGAAAACCCCGGGTTCTACACCCTCATGTACGGCAAAGTCCGCCCCGGGCATGTCTCCGAAGGTCAGTCCCGCCCCAGCGCGGCGCTCCTCGCGCTCACTCGCGTCGCCGCCGAGCAGGGTCGCCTGGTGGTGCCGGCTGCTCAGGCCGCCGCGCATGTGCTCGTGACCAACATCGGAGTGACGCTGCGCCAAATCG
>Ga0164242_10009224_pt1 | contig 10663 bp, 4 predicted proteins | sample OricomgcompostMG_FD_108783 | JGI IMG/M metagenome (GOLD analysis project Ga0164242, IMG submission 108783) | Miracle-Growth compost microbial communities from Emeryville, California, USA - Original compost - Miracle growth compost (MG) ... | reverse complement strand
TGCCTGGAAGTTAGGCGGTTGCTCTACCAATGACGACGTGAGGATATGGGGGAAAGCTTACCTCTACATGTCATGCTGCACTCCAAAGCAGCTGTCGAGTTTGCGTTGTTGTGGAGGGCATTGCCGCACCAGCACTGCATCTTCGTTAGCATTCGGAATTTGGATAAGCAAGAGTTTGCGTCCAGATGCTTACCTCTCCGCCATATTCCAATCCAGCGTACGTGTATGCCGAGCATGCCGTGAGACACAAAGCCACGGTTCTGTTCTCGGTAGACACCAGCTTCTCGAGGGCTCTAGTATTATCAGCCCCCTCTGTGTAGCAACCAATGCTCACGAACCCATTCAAGCCCGGGTTAACAACGGGGCCGCTGCCTCCGTCTCCACCATCGTCTCCGCCATCGCCTCCATCATCGCCTCCACCATCGCCTCCGTCACCCGGCACGCCATCCGATGCGAATAGCGATATGTAGGCACCCCCGGCACCGGCACCGACGCCGTTACCTCCGCAGATCTGGTTAATGTCGCCCCCGCAGGCAAAGTTGCAATTGCCCTCTGCCGTCTGGAGGGTGGGGATGGTCTTGCCGGCCCAGCATTCGCGGTGGTACTGAGTTCCGCAGTATTTGTACCCGGCTTTGGCGCACGCTTCGATGCACATCTCGCTTGTGCTGTTGTCGTTGCCGTACAGCAGAGTATCGAGTTGGCGTCCCGGGTTGTTCTCCTTGTAGCAGCCCATGTAGCGGTAGACGCCTTGGCCGTCGTCGCGAAGAGGCGGGGCTTGCTCGGAGACGGCGGTGCAGTCGAACTGGATAAACTGCTTACCAAAGTCGGGATCGTTGTTATTCATGGTCCACTGGGCGGTACCGACGTATGGGTCCGTGTTTCGCTGCGCCTTGGGGACGGAGCAGAAGAGAGTGGCGGTCGCGCTCTCGCCGGGACCGAGACTGGTTCCTTCGGCAAGGTCGGCTTGGTTGACGGCGTTGATGATGCCGCTGACCCCGAATGGTGGCTTAGATACAGTCAAGGAGAGTTTCATGGCCCCAGCTCCGCCGTTATTAGTCATGCGGAGTTTCAAGTTCCGAGTCGTGTTCTCCGTGACATTCCCAAAGGTGAAGTTCGTCCCGGATTTGTATTCGACCCAGCCTGAACCATCAGGGGTTTGGAACTCGAGAAAGGCGATAGGCTGAGGGCCGGAAGACGCCTCAACGACGAGGGTCTCCTGGCCACCGTCGGTGTCGACTACGACATACAACGTGAAGTTGCCTGTTTCGGTTGGGGTGAAGGTGAAGGTGACGGCTGCTTGAGAATTGGCTTTGATAGTGGATGGGAGACCCGCGAAGGCAAAAGGCCCGACGCTAGATCCGTCAGGTGTGACGAATGGACCGTCGGGTCCAGTCTCGGAATACTTGATGCTTGAAACTGTGAGATCCGCGTTGCCATCGTTTGCGAAGATGGCGGTCTGCGACGAGGCGTCGCCTCCTACGGCCGTCTCCTGGAAGCTGAGGGTTTCCGGGCTGATGTCCAGTAAAGGGCCGGCGCTCTCTCCAGTTCCCAACAGACGAACGGTAGATTTGGTGCTGAATCCTTTATCGCTGTTGGTGGTACTGAACACGGCGGTGGCAGAAAGGCTACCAACTTTGACGGGGCTGAAAGTGGCGTTGAAGGTAAAGGTCTGGTCCACGGCTAGGGTCAGCGGGAAGGTCGGGAGACCATTGATGGCGAAGTTGGTGGTATCGCTCATGTTGACAGAGTTCACGGTGACACCAATATTAGCCTTGCAGGTAACCGTCGTGGCTTCAGTGCCCCCATTAACATCCTGGGCGCTAAACTGGTACGGGGATGAGCAGTTGAGCGGCGAGGTAGTTGGTGCGCCGAAGCCGTACACGTAGCCCTGGGTCGTACCCATGTAGACTCGACCGTCTCCGAAGACTGCTCTGGTAAACTTGGTTGTCCCGGTAACTTTGAACGACTTGATTAGGACCATTAGGCCATCCTTAGGGATGGCTTCGTAGATGCGGAGGTTGTCGCCCTGGACGTCGGTGGTCCAGACGAGTCCGGTTCCCTCCTGGCCATCCAGGGACGTGACTGTGCCGTGACTGACGCCGAGGATGTAGGCATTCGCCGCCGGGCTATCGGCGACCTTGGAGAATGAGGGAACCCCGTTGTTGCAAGAGAACTTGAACACATGGGACGGGTATCGGATAACGTTGATGTAAATGTATCCACCTTCCAATGGATACACACCGGCACCAGCGTAGACCGAGTTCTCGTTCTGGTAGACCTGGATAACGTTGTCGCCTTTGTTCGGGCCGTTTTGATATCCGCCCAGGTCGTCCAAGTTCAGCCAGTACGTCTTCCCGCTCTTGCCGGTCACGACACCGATGCGCGTGACATCGCCGCAAGAGAATTCACTGGGCAGGATCTCCAGCGGGCTCGTTCCGAGATCCTTGTCTGCACCGTCGAGCGCCTGTTTCTCGAAGGGCATGAAGAAGTCAATGAGGGACAGGCTGCCGTCGTCGTTGATGGTCATGTGCACGGCGGCCTCTTCGAGAGACGTAGGAGGTTCGCGGCCGTTCACGGGAATGGTGCTGAGCTGGGAGGCGTACCCGTTTCCGGTGGCAAAAAAGATGGACCCCTTGTCATCAGAAGCCAGTCCTCCCCCGGACATCCAGACACCGCCGCCCTTGACTGTGTTTGGGACACCGTCGCCTTCGGTCGCAAATCGCTCAACAACGGCTCCGGTGGTCTTGTCCCAGCCCATGATCCAGCCGGTGAAGTTGTACTGCACGCAGTGGGAGGCGAAACCGGCATAGATGTACTGGCCGGTGTGCAGGAGGGCTGGCCGCTGGTGGTGGATGCCACCGGTGAACATGCGAGTGGGGTTGTTCCTGGCGATGGTCCCCTCGAGATCGACAGGGAAGTTCTCCCTCTCGCTCAGGTCGTTGACGTCTAGGGCATGGAAATAGTAGCGCCCGTTTGGTTTGCCTTGGGCGACATTGCCTGCGTCCTGATCAAGATAGGTCTTGGAGGTGAGATACAGAGTGTCCGTCTCCGGGTCGATAACGCCGGTGGAGGTGATTCCGACGAGCGGGTTGATGTCAACACATCCATCGAGATCCGCAGTCAGGAAGGGAATATGCAGGTTCCTGGAGGCGACAATCTCGCCGGTCTTCGCGTCCAGCTTGTACACATTGTTCTGGGTAGTCGCAAAGTATACATACTGCACACCATCGGAGGGTGTGTAGACGAGGGGCTGTGAGAAGATCCCCTCCTTCGCGCCGTTGTAATTTCCGGGAAGCTGAGTCTGGAAGATCTGCGCAAACTCGTCGCTCCCTACGACCGAAGGGTCCATGTTGTGGTTCCTGTGTGTTTGATCAGCATCGCTCGCTCCCGTCATCGGGTAACCCCCGCTCCCGCTGATCCCCTCCCATCCCCGGGACACCGGGTTTCAAGCGGCGGCCAAAGTATACGGCGAGCGGACACACAAAAACTTACGTCTGATACCCGGCTCTCGAGTTATCACCGCCCCAGGTGATAGTGTCTGTCGAAGCCAGGCAGTTGCCCAGGCCTACGGCCATGGACAACACCAATGCCACTGCCACCATCTTGGACATGATGCCAAAAAGCCGTCAGCGTAAACGAACGTGAGGATGACGGCAGGAGGGTTGCATCTTCCAAGCAGGGGGAAGAATGGGAAGGCATTCTCCGAAGCCCACCCTTTAGTATAGTAGAGACGGCTCGGATCATGGTTACTGCCCACGTTCCCCAACGCCCGCCGAGCTGGTTTCCTGGGCGCCTCTCCCGTCGCGTCAATTCGGAGCGGCCAAGGCAGCGCTAAGGAATAAATTTCGGACAGGGGCCCTTGCAGACGGGACACGCTTGTGTAATTTAAATGATGGAACCATGTCAACTTCAAGGAACCATCCCAGAGTCGGCTGATAACGAGCTCCACTAACGGGGCCACTTTACCGCAGACCCGAGCTCGCCAAAGTAGTGAACGCAAGCCGATATTACTGTGTTGCAATGCCAAGCAACGAAGGAAGAAAAAGAAGAAAAAGGTCGACAGCGCCGACTTTGAGCTTCCATCTTGCCACATCCAACTTGCTCCATCCCACCAGCGAGGCTTCGCAATGGCAGGACGTCGTCGTCCGCGTGAAACTGTGATCTGCATACGTCCTGAGTTTATTGACCTGAGTTATTGACCCGCCGCGGCCGATATCCTAGCACGAACCCGGCCGAGCCAAGGATGGATTGAGCTAACGAGACATGGAAGTCATTGGTGGTCAACGTTTTGCCCGCCGCCGTCCGAGGTGGCTTGACGGGGTACCCTAGTTACCCACGTGCGGCGACCTTCAGCGGAAACCCGCATTCCACATTCCACCAATGCTCGCGACGGCGAGGCCGAGCACCTTTGCTAGATCAGCCCCGAGAGGGGAAAGAGGAGAAGGCGCTCGATTGTGGCGCTGATTTATTAGTCAAGTGTGCACCTCAGGTGAAACCCTAACTCCTTCGTCGCCGACCACTTATGATCGTGTTGAAGCGCGGCAAAGTTTGCAGCGCTCGGGGATGCAGGATTCCGGGGTGGAAAAAAAGGCCGCGCTGAAGGAACAAAGGGGCATGCATGGCCTGCGTTGGAATTGTGGTTCCCATCCGGTGGGACGACACTAGCCAGCGTACCATCGCCAGGCACCTCCAGTTACCGGATACTCGGCTCACAAAAGTCGACGATGCTGCATGGAGCCAGCAAGCATCCGCATTGGCGCGTCGTCTCCACGACAGAAATACCTCCCTATTTTGTCGGGAACCTGTTACAACGTGTCGGGAACTCGGGTGTATGCTTCCCCACTACGAACACCATCCATACGGACACGTAGTACGTACGTCTTACGACGGCATATCATAACCCTTGCCCCACCGCCTTGATGTCGTCGGTGTTCACCATCTTCAGCAGACTGCACGTTCCCGGTCCCAAGAACTCGGGCCACCTCCACCCGACAGCCGGACACCAAACATGATGTCTTGAGGAGCACCAGGTTATCTGCAGATCCTACGTAACCCCCCCGCGTTGCCAGGGCCTGACTTGGAGACCGGGCCTGGATGGCGGCGCTAAAAATAGGCACAGCCCCAAGTTCACTAGTTTGAACGGTGAACTGGGATCATGGTGGAATTTTAGACAAGAAATGTCCCTCGCCTTCCAATTCAATGCCAACGTGCCTGAACCACTTTCCCAGGTTGGCCATCGCCCCTGTTCTCATCCACACGTGTGCTTGTATTTGCTCTGGCCATTGGTTTCCACAACCCCTTCCCCCCCTTTTTAGGTAAGGTGGCTGCCTTTTTCTCCTTGCCCCTTCAGCTTCGATTAATTGTCAATAGTTACTGTTCAATTAGACTTCCTCTACATGCACTAATTACCTACCAGGCGCGTAATTGAGCCTAGGTTGCCAGGCCTTGGTGATGGGCATTCTCAAAGTGAGAGAGTCGTCTGCGAGTGCCACGCCCGTTTGCGCCTGTTTCTCCCTCTCCAATCGTCACATTTCCCATTTGTTTGAGAGAAAGGCCCCTAGGGTGACAGTGGCGTGAAGGCTACTCTCGAGGAACATCTTCGGGGTCCCGGCCAGCTCTTAGCAGATGGAACTCTAACCCCTTACGTAGATCTTGATGAATTGTCCTCCTCGTAAATTGTGTCTATTTGTGTTTTCCTGCCTCGAGAGAAAGCAAGGTTGGACGAAGTCTTCGTGGATTGTTCCTCGAGTTGTAGAGTATCTCATTGTATTTGTTTCTGCGTTTAATTCTGGCGAGACTTTCTCTCTTGCAATAGCGGAATTAACTACGCGTAGTTGTCGATGAAAGACGATGCCCCTTACTAATGTCGACCGCCCAGTTCACTAAGTCGAAGCAGCGGACAGGACTTGGTACAAAAGCCAGATTTAGATACTGGGTAGTCAGGTTTCCTGGGTTCTCTTAATTTATCCGTAGTATTGACCCTTCCTGGTACCTTAGATACGAGCGAATGCACTTGGTCAACCGACTGTGATATGATTCTTGTTACGATCCTAGGTTCAGACTACCCGACCTAACAATAAACTCGAACTACAGATATACCAGCAGCCGATTCCTTTCTAGAAAAGGTCAATATGGTAGGAACAAGTACCACTCTACACTTTGACCCCCATCTGCACTAATCAGGGCGGTAATTGATGAGACCCCTCTCTAGGCATTGTCTTCAGAGGGAGCAGCTGTGGTTCACATTTAGCATCGTGCCCGCGTTTGTCCTCGCGCATTTCTATTTCGAAGAGATAGGTCAAGCTCCTTGCTCATTGCGCAGCAACGTCCTTAGGCATCGCCACGGGACCACCGGGCGAATCTGGCATCCTTGCTGTCAGTATTTCGACTCCATCCTCGGTAACCAACAGAGTATGTTCTGCCTGGTGTTAGCGTACTGAGATAACCTAGGAATGATTGCACTTGGAGATCAGGACTCGGGCTCAGGAATATTTCATACCAAATTGAGCCGTCCTCCTCCCGTCAATCGTGGTTGCCGTCCAGTTATCCGGCCAGGTAACGTCGTGATAACTCCCGAGAGCAACCATGGGCTCGATAGTGAACGTCATGCCGGGTTTTGCGGCCCCCACGGCCTTGTTTTTTCCATAATGGAGAATATCGGGTAAACAGTGGAAGAGATGGTTGATACCGTGACCGCAATACGCCCGTATAACGTTGCAGTCGCTCTGCCTGGCTCTCTTCTCAATAATGCTCCCAAATTCTCTAAATAAGGCACCAGGCTTCACCGCTCGGATAGCTTCGTCGAGGCACTCTCGCGCAGTCTCAACTACACGAACCGAGTCCGGGTCGTTCCTTGCCTTATCGCCGACGTAGTAGGTCTCGTTCAAGTCGCCATGGTACCCTTCGTGATAGAGCGATATATCCAGGTTGATGATATCGCCGTCCAGGAGGACACGCTGATCTGGTATTCCGTGGCAAATCACCTCGTTGGGGGATGTACACATAGATTTTGGGAAATGGTTGTAATTTAGGGGAGATGGGTAAGCCTAAATCAAGTTAGCCATGATGGAAGAAACTCCCCAAAGGCTGGCAACTGGCATACCTTCCGCTCTATGCAAGCTGTGTGAACAATCTCGTCCAACCTATCGGTGGTTATACCGGGACGGACAGCTGCCGCTGCGATATCCAAAACCTCTCGTGTTAGCCGGCAGACCTTTCGCATGCTCTGTTGCGCCTTAGCATCCAGAATGTCGATTTTGTTTCTCCTCCTCATCGATGGGGGGTATTTCGGAATTCCATCTTGCCACCACTCGGGCGCAGGGATAGACTTTGGGACTGAACGTCGCGGAGACAGCGGGTAGACGGGTCGCAAGGATCCAGTAAACCTAAACTTCGGAAACGGGTTGTAGTAGCCGGTCCCTTTGTCTCGTGAGTTGCTGGGTCTTCGAGGAACTATTGGGAAGCTTACTTTGCGCCCTGTGGATAATTTTGTGTTCGGCCTAAGGGGCGTCAGCAGCTTGTTAATTGCCTTACGTATAGTGCACAGTGCAGGTTCATCAATATCCTCGAGAATTACGCCATAACTCACCCAGTTTTTCTTGAAGCAATCCTGAGAGCAGAAGTAACTACCCTCGATGCTCAACTTTAGACAGGTTGGGCATTGAAGAGAGCCAACTGTATTACTGCAATCAGCACCGGAGCACTGGCGGCCCATTGGGGATATCGCCATGTCGGTAGGAGAAGGCGTCGTCTCGAGACGCGACCGGCGAAGAGATCGACGTACACAAGCGAAAGAAAAAATTGAGCAAGGTAGAAAAGAAGGAAAGGAAATAATAAATAAGAGACGCAAAAAGTAGCTATCGTGTAAGTGTAGGAAACTGGTAGTTACATGCTCTAGCACATGCGCGGATACACACTCGACCTTCTCTAAATGCTGCACGCCCTTTGTGTCAAATGTAATCCCCGGCGCGCGCTTCCACAATTCTTAAGTCCGACAGGCTGGAAGCCCACCAAACCATGCTTAGCAGTGCGGTAGGTCATCAGCCACAAGTCAATAAGGCAACATACCTTGAATGACACGTCGTAGTTGGCAATATATTCTAGGATACGGACGACATATCGAGGAGGTCTGATAGTGAGATCACGAATAATTATTTTGATGACTTCATCGGCTGAGGCCTAGGCCGCACCCGGCCTCGAGGTGCTTTCCAAGAACCACTGAGGCTTTTACAGCTGTTAGATATACTGACTGCCGTTTCAATGCCCCATAGGTTCCTACAGGTAGGTAACGGTATAGCAAGTTGGAGGTTCCGGAACGGCTCGCCGGTGGATGCCCCCGAAACTCCTCCCTTTTGCCTATGGTTATCATTTATCCAGGTAGCTTGCAGCTTAGCTACCTAACTCACCTCCCTTCAGGCTCGCATTTTTTTCTTTTTTTTTGCGTATATGCAGTGATTAGGTACCTACTCGGGGAGGCATCTACGAAACTCGGGCAACTCGCATCCTAGCCCGTCCATCACAGCCAACTGGTCCGCCTCGCGCTTGCCCCGTCTCTTGTCGACTTGATGAGACCTTCCCCATGGTTGAGGATCCAGTCACCACCGCCATAGCTAATTTAATATTAATCTTTTTTTTTTTTTAAAAAAAAAAAAGTTCTATAAATCCCAGCTAGTAACTATTTAAGGGATGTCAAGAGGTTTATCTGAACAAGGTTAGTAAGCGGCTTGCGACCCCCACCCTTGATTTAGACTAAACCCCAAACCCAATGATACTGATTTATAATCAATCTCCTACCTGATCACGACGTGAGAGCTGACAAGTTTGCGGCGACTGATCAAGTGCCCTCTTGCAAGACTTTGTTTTATCAGGTCCCTCGAAGTCGCTTTTCAGCAGCAAAGCAATTGGGCCCAAGCTTTTTGAGTATTCTTGTTACACCCTTTCGATCCGGGGCGAGCTTCCTCTGCAGGTCATGGAGCCACGAACGGGTCTCAGGGTCCAGCCAAGTTTTAGGGAAGAGGAGCGGCCAGTCATTGTTCGTGTGAGTTAACCCGAGGTTTAATGCCATCCCGCCTCTGTTGACACTCTGAGATAAGTCTTGCGACATGTGCCGGAAGAAAAAGATCCGCTGTGAGCCTACCACGCAAGGATGCGCTCAGTGCACCAAATATTGCACAAGGTGCCACTTTACGCCAATTGCAACGAGGAGGAAGCCTCGCAGACCAGCTGGGTTAGTCTGCTACTCTAGTTAACGGAGTTTCCTCTATTAAACGTTTCGCAGCTTCAAGTACATCGCACAGCTCGAGGAAAGGCTTTTAGAAGTGGAGAGTTTTCTAGGAGACAAGTCTTTGAGGAAGCCAACTGTGCCTGACAACGGTTCGCGTAAAGTGCAAACGACATCCGCAGTATCACTTAACGCAGCGGCACTGATCGCATCCCCCAACGAAAGTAATCCATGGATGCCAATGAGCGAGTCACAAATTCCGTCCCTCGAACAAATGAGCAATCTAGGGTTTAACCATGGGATTGAATTCCGGACACACGACCACGGCGAACCCGATTTACCTACGCTTGGGGGTTATATAATTGACCCTCTAGCCGACAGTCTATGGCCGCATCCCCCTCCAGAGTTACGACCAGTTTCTCTACCAGCACGCCAGCAGCTTCCCACAAAGGCAGTGGCTCTAGAGCTGGTTAAGGAAACTTTCAATAACTATAATAGGTTCCTTCCACTTTTTGATGAAGAGGACTTTTTGAGAGAGTTTCAACTCAAGTACTTGACTTCCAACCCCGGAGATGCTGGTTGGTGGGCGTGTCTTAATGTCGTGCTGTCGATAGCTCATCGGCTCCGCGCCCTGCGCACATTGGACCCGACTCATGAGAATGCTCTGGCCTCTGGTTACATACAAAACGCCCTAGGCGTCGTCTCCGAGCTGAACGTCTCTAACCGCGGCCTCTCTGCTGTCCAGGCTCTGGCGGGTATAGCTTGCATTCTTCAGGGGACCCCGAATCCGGAGCCAGCCTCAATGCTCGTAGCCGCCGCCCTACGCTTGGCACAGGCTATGAATCTGCATAGAGAGTGTTCCGACCCAACCCTCACGAAATCACAAGCTGAGACACGGAGGCGGGTGTTTTGGAAGGTATACGTTCTTGACAAGGATATTAGTCTACGGACGGTCCGACCCTTCAGTCAAGATGATGATGACATGGATGTCCGACTGCCATCCAATACAGATTTTGATTCATGTAACGTGGACCTCTTCAACTATCGCATAGGGCTTGCGGTTATTCAGGGGCAGGTGTACAAACAGTTGTACTCGATCCGGGCTGGACGACAAACGGAGACACGAAGGGCGATTGCAGCACAAGAGTTGAGTTCTGTATTATCGTACTGGAAGTCCAATGCGCAGTTGGAATCACCAGAGGACTCCATGATGTTATCAGGATCCAAAATCTCAGGCGAGATGATCCACAAGGTGGTACTTCGACTCACATATATTCATTGCCTGGCAATGATTGATCGCCACTTGCCCCCGACGGCGCGATCTCCTTCTAACCAAGAATTCGGCCGGTCTGAACTATTACCCCCCCAAGGCAGTCTATGCCTCGCTGAGTCGCGCAAAGCGATCCGTCTCATTGAAGCCATCCCTCAAGAAGACTGCTCTTG
>Ga0164242_10009223_pt1 | contig 10663 bp, 7 predicted proteins | sample OricomgcompostMG_FD_108783 | JGI IMG/M metagenome (GOLD analysis project Ga0164242, IMG submission 108783) | Miracle-Growth compost microbial communities from Emeryville, California, USA - Original compost - Miracle growth compost (MG) ... | reverse complement strand
GCCCCAGCCGCCCAGCACCGGTTGAGCCAGTGCACCGAACACGTTCTCACTGTTCTCGGTATTGCCGAGTCCCAGACCGGATTCCCCGGTGCCGGCGAACATCATCACCGCAACCGCGACCAACAGATAGGTCAGCAAGATGGTCGTCACACACAGCACCCCGGCCCGGCCCGGTACCTTGGTGGGGTCCTTGGACTCCTCGCCCAGGGTCAGGCAGGTGTCCCAACCCCAGAAGCCGAAGATCGAACCGATTACGCCGATGACGAAGGCGCTGAAGGCCAATCCGGTGAACGGATTGAACCAGTCGAGGTCGAAGTTCAGGTGGCCGGGTTGGCTGCCGGCCCGGCTGATCGCAATGACCGCGAACGCCACCAGCACCACCATCTGGAAGCCGACCAGCACGTACTGCAGGCGCTCGCTGGTGGTGATGCCGCGACAGGAGATGTAGGTGGCCACGGCCAGCATCGCCAGTGTCGAGGCAATGTTGATCGCGGTGTTGTCCGCGGCATGTTCGACGGCCGTACTGTGCAGCAACCGGCCCACGAACAGATAGCCGAACTGCACCGCGATCATGGCCAGGTTCGACAGCACGATGATGCTGGCGATCACCATGCCCCAGCCGGCCATCCAGCCCACATAGGGCCCGAATGCCTTGGTGGACCAGGTGAATGATGCGCCGCAGTCCGGTGCCCGCGAATTCAGTTCGCGGTAGGCGTAGGCGGTCAGGAACATCGGGATGAATCCGGCGATGAAGACCGCGGGCATCTTGGTGACCACCGAGGCCACGATCAACCCGATGCTGGCGGTCAGGGTATAGCCCGGTGCCACCGTGGAGATGCCCATGATGGCGCCGGTGAGGGTGCCGATCCGGCCCTCGGCCAGACCCTTGGACACCAGGCCTTCCTCGCGCTCGGCGCGCGCCAGCTCGGAGTCTGCGAGGTGCTCAGTCACCTTCTGTCCCTTCACTTTTCGGGATGACAACCATCGGGATCTGCAGCACCCGCAACATCTTGGCCCCGGTCGAGCCCAAGAACAGCCGGCGCGGCTGGGCCAGTCGGCTGGAGCCGACGATGATCACGTCGTCGTCGTGCCAGCCGAGCTTGGTGACCGCGTCTTCCACGGTGGACCCGGTGGCGATCTGCGAGGTGACCGGAACCTGTTCCGGCAGCATCGATCTGGCTTGCGCGAGAGCGTCCTTGGCGTGCTGCTGGGCCTGTTCGAGATTGTCGGCCTGATCGACGGCCACCAGCGATATCACCCGCAGCGGGGTGTTGGTCCGGGCACAGAACCGCGCCGCGGTCTCCAGCACGGCATTCGCGCCGGGGCGGGTGCCCAGCGCACAGCTGACCTCACGGATGCGCTCGCTGCGGCGTTGCCGGGCGCCGCGCGGGGCGATCACCACCGGCAGCGGAGACGCGTGCACCAGATCGTTGACCACCGAGCCCAGGGAGAAGGCGCCGGCGATGCCGCCGCCGGCGCCGCCGACCACCAGGGCCGCTGCGCTGACCGCCTCGGCCGCCGCGATCAGGCCCGCTGGGCTGGACTCATCGAAGCTCAGGCGGGTGTGCACCGTCAGGTCGTCGCGTACCCCGGCCGCGGCGTTGGCCAGCCAGTCCCGGGCCTCCTGATGCAGCAGATCCCCGGGGGTGGGGGACAGCACCGGACGGTCGCTGGGCAGCACCATGCACAGGTCGAGTTCGGCGCCCAGGGTGCGGGCGAGTTGTGCGCCGACCGTGACGGCATCCTCGCCGCCCGGGGTGGCCAGATATCCGACCGCGATGCGTGGAGTGCTCACTTCTCAGCCTTCCTGGCCGGCGGACAGGTGGCAGCCCTTGGGTGGCGCGGGGGCAACGTCGAGCGCGGGGTTGCGATCGAAGAAGCCGACCGGTTTGAGCCAGAAGCTGACGATGTCGACGGGCATGATCGGCCAGTCCTCGGGTCGGGTGATGTGGTGGATGCCGAACACATACCACAGCACCACGTCGGTGTTCTCGATCGAGCGGTTGGCCTGCGTCCACGCGCCCAGTCCGTCGTCCACGGTGTTCTGGGTGACGAATTCGCCCGCGGGCCAACGTTCGTCGGGGGAGTTGGGGGTGACCCACAGGGTGTGCTCGATGGCGCGGCAGCGGGCCAGGACCGGTGAGTCGGGCGCGAACATGGCGGGGATGGCCGCGCCGGGGACCAGCTTGTAGGCCGGTGCGGTACCCAGGCCGTTGCGGACGTTGTCGTTGACCACCTTCCAGGCCCGCTGGGTCTGGAAGTTCATGTCCTGTTTGCCCTCGGACTCGGTGCGCAGCGGGGTGTTGCGTTGCCGCAGTGACAGTCCGTACGGATTGTCCGGGCCGGTCGGCACGATCTCGGTTTCGGTGGCGTAGACGGTGTTCTCGGTGCCGTCGACATCGAGATCCAGCCGGGCCACCAGGAAATGTTGGTGGTACGGCGCGTAGGTGCGCTGGTCGACCAGGGTGCCGTGCGGATGCGACTGGCCCTCGGCGAAGTTGCTCACCACCATGATTCCCGTTGCGCGGACCTCACATTCGATGTTGCCGTCCTGGTAGAACCGCCAGTAGGTGAGGTACTCGTAGTTGGCCACGGTGACGTGGAAGGACACCGTGAGCCGGCGCATCCGGCGCACCTCGGTGCTGCCGTTGTGGTCGGCGTGCTTCCACAGCACGGCGTTGTCTTCTTCGTGGATGCAGATGGCGTTCTTGATGGTGTACGGCTCGCCCTTGCTGTTGTGCAGCACCGCGTCCAGATATCGGATCTCACCGAGGCAATCGCAGCCCAGCTCCAGTGAGGTGGTCATGAAACCGATGCCCCACTCGCCGATGTCGAAAGCCGTTCGGCGGTAGTGGTCCTCGCAATGGTCACGATAGGGGACCATCATCTCGGCGAAGGACATCCGGTTGGCCACCGGCCGGACCCGGCCGTTGTCGTTGTAGGTCACCGCATGCAGGGTCATGCCCTCGCGGTAATTGAATCCGACCCGCAGCGACCAGTTCTGCCACTTGAGCAGGTTGCCTTCCAGAGTGAAGGAAACCCCCTCGGGCTGGGTGATGTTCAGCGGCTGCAACGGCTCGCGGGTACTGGCTTTCCGGATGCGTTCGGGGATGTGCTGGGGCACATACTCGCCCATCATGTCGGGGCGCTCGACGGTGAAGGTGTCCTCGATCTCCAGCAGTTCCATGGTGTTCATGTCGATCACGCAGTGGAAGCCGTTGACCGGTCCGGCGTAGGGATTGGCCCCCTCGGTGGCGCGCACCCAGGTGTCGGTCCACCCCAGGCGACGGTCGCGGTACTGTTCGGGCATCACCGCCTTGCCGTAGGTCCAGGTGTCCATGAACACCAGCTCCATGTCGGTGATGCCGCGTTTGGCCAGGGCGGCAATGACATCGGGGTGCCTGCGCAGCACCTCGTCGGCCTCTTCCCATTCATCGACGGTGAAGTTGGGCTGCACGCCCGGAACGTGCTCCCAGGACAGCACGGTGCCGGCGGTCAGCGACAGCACGCTCTTGTAGGTCGCGTTCGCGGCGGTGTCCAGCAGGGTGGCCAGGGCCCGGCGGTCGGGCGCCACGGCGTCGGCATCGAACGCGGCGACCTGTGCCTTGGATGGCTCCACCAGTTCGACGGAGGTGTACCGCCAGCCTGCGCCGACGTCATGGGCGGCGCGGAGAATTTCGGTGACCCTGGTGAATTCGGCTGTGGTCAGCGGATCGAGCGGATGGAAGGTTGCGGTCACCGGTGAGCTCCTGTCGGCGGGATCGTGGACGGCGGGTGCGACGGGTCAGTCGTGGGCGCTCATGACGTGCTTGATCCGGGTGTAGTCCTCCACGCCGTAGATCGACAGGTCCTTGCCGTAGCCCGAGTACTTGAATCCGCCGTGCGGCATCTCGGCCACCAACGGAATGTGACAGTTCACCCACACGGCACCGAAATCCAGCTCGCGGCTGAACTTTTCGGCCCTCGCATGGTCCTTGGTCCACACACTGGAGGCCAGCGCATAGCGGACGTCGTTGGCGTAGTCGATCGCCTGATCATCGGTGCTGAACGACTGCACCGTCAGGATCGGTCCGAAGGTCTCGTCCTGCACGATCGGGTCGTCCTGGCGCACCCCGGTGATGATCGTCGGTTCGAAGAAGAAGCCCTTGTCGCCCAATCGCTTTCCGCCGGTGACGATGGTGGCGTGCGTGGGCAGCTCGGCGATCTTGGTGCTGACCGCGGTGAAGTGGTTGACGTTGTTCAGCGGGCCGTAGAAGGCATCGGGGTCATCGGGTCGGCCGGGCCGCAGCGTCTGTGCGGCCTCGACCAGGGCCTGCACGAACCGGTCGTGGATCGACTCGTGCACGATCACCCGGGTGGCCGCGGTGCAGTCCTGCCCGGCGTTGAAGAACGCCGCCTCGGCGATCCCGGTGGCGGCCTTGGCGATATCGACATCACCGAACACCACCGCCGGCGCCTTGCCGCCGAGCTCGAGATGGCTGCGTTTGAGTTGTTGGGCGGCCGCCGATGCCACCGCGATGCCGGCCCGCACCGAGCCGGTGATCGAGACCAGGCCGATCCTGGGATGCTCGACCAGGTGGGCGCCGGTGGCGCCGGTGCCGAGGATGACGTTGAACACGCCGTCGGGCAGGATGCCCTGGCTGATCCGGGCCAGTGCCAGCGTGCTTTCCGGGGTGGTGTCACTGGGCTTGAGCACCACGGTATTGCCGGTGGCCAGCGCCGGGCCGATCTTCCACAGCGCCATCATGAAGGGGTAGTTCCACGGGGTCACCTGGCCGACCACGCCGATCGGTTCCCGGCGCACGTAAGAGGTGAACCCCGCCATGTACTCGCCCGCGGACAGGCCCTCGACCAGTCGGGCGGCCCCGGCGAAGAACCGGAGTTGATCGGCGCCGACCGCCACCTCTTCGCTGGCGATCATCGACTTGAGCTGTCCGGTGTTGCGGGACTGTGCCTCGACGATCTCGTCGCTGTGCTCTTCGATCGCGTCGGCGAGTTTGAGCAGTGCCCGCTGGCGCTCACCCGGAGTGGTGCGGCCCCAGGTGCCGAACGCGCGGTCGGCGGCGGCCACGGCCGCATCGACATCGGCACGGTTCGACACCGGCGCCCGTCCGACCACGGTCTCATCGACCGGGCTGATCAGATCGATGGTTTCTGCTGACGCCGATGCGACGAACTGTCCGTCGATGTAGTTCTGCAGTACTCCGTCGGCCATCGCGCACCGTCCATCTCGTGTGAAGTTTCATGCCCCCGGCGGCCCAGTGTGCGCCGGAACACATCAGTGATCATCAGACAATCTGGAGATTTTCTGTGCCCTTTTTCGACATTCTGTACATTTTTCTCGGTGACGGTTCCGGTGCGGTGGGTGCTCGATCAAACGGATCTGCACCTGCGACTGTTGGCGGGTGCGGCGGGTGTCGGGCACGCGGTGAGTCTGGCCCTGACCACCGAACTGGCCGATCCGGCCGCCTGGCTGTTCGGTGGCGAACTGATTCTGACCACCGGCATCAGTTTGCCGGCCGATGCCCGTGGCCGCCGTCGTTATCTGCAACGGCTGGCCGAAAGTGGCGTCGCCGCAGTCGGATTCGGTATCGGCCTGACCTTCGATGCGGTCCCGGACGAGCTCGTCGCGGCGGCCGACGAGCTGGGGCTGGCACTGATCGAGGTGCCGCTGCGAACACCATTTGCCGCGGTGGTCCAGCGGGTCGGTTCCCGGATCGCGGCGGTGCAGTACGACGCGGTGCTGCGGGCCTCGCGGGTGCAGCCGCGGATCACCCGCGCGGTGATCAGCGGTGGTCCGCGCGGCGTCGCGGCCGAATTGGGCCGGGCGCTGGGGGCCGGTGTCGTGGTGCTGGACCCGTCCGGGACGGTGATTGCGTCGTATCCGGCCAACCTCGGCGTGACCACGGTGAACCTGGTCCGGGACTCGATCGAGCCGGGTGCGGCGTCGGCGGTACGGGTGCTGGCCGACGGCACGGTGGTCGCCCAGCAGGACATCCGGGTCGGCGGCCGCTCGCACGGTGTGCTCGCGGTGGTCGGTCCGACCGCGCTGAGCCCGATCGATCAGGTGCTGCTGGGTCACGCAAACTCTTTGCTGGCATTGGATTTCGAGAAGCCCTTGCGATTGCAGGAGGCGCGGCGTCAGCTCGATGAGCAGGCGTTGGCGTTGGTGCTCACTGAGGAGCGTGATCTGACTTCGGTGTGGGCACAGCTGGCCCCGGCTGCCGACGGCAGGGGGCGGATCCGGGTGCTGGTCCTGGATTTCGATGCCACCGCGAAGGTGACGACGTATCAGCGCCGGGCCCGGTCGGTGTTGGTGCGCGCGCTGGAGGCCGCCGGTGATCAGGTGTACCTGCACGGCGCGGACCGGCGATTGACGGTGCTGCTGCCGGGCACCCAGAGTGTTTCGGGGGTGGCGGCGCTGCTGGCCGGGCTGGATTCGGCGGCCCGAGGGGCGGTGCGCAGTGGCCTGAGCGGGGCGCAACCGCTGGAGCGACTGGTCGACGCCGCTGCCGACGCGCGGCTGGCCGCATCGGCGGCCGAACGCGGCGGCGACCCGGTGGAATTCGCTGCCCTGGCCGGCAGTGCCTTGCTGTCATTCGGCCAGAGCCGTGAGGTGCTGGTGGCATTGGGGGACGCGGTCCTGGGGCCGGTTGTCGAGCACGACGAACGGCACGGCACCGGCCTGTTGGCCGCGCTGCGCGCCTTCCTGGAGGCCAACGGCCACTGGGAGTCGGCCGCCACCGCGATCGGTGTGCACCGGCACACCATGCGCAAGCGCATCGAGACGGTGGAGACCCTGCTGGGCACTGATCTGGCGGTGGCGCGGGTGCGAGCCGAATTGCTGCTGGCCATCCTGGCGCGGGTACCGCGCAGCTGAATGCGCTGCCGCACAACATTGATCGGTCGGGTTCGGTGCTGAGCGGTGCCTGGTGGGTCGTGCGGCCGTGACCCGGTGGGTGACGGGCGCCACCGTTGACTTATACCCTAGGGGGTATACGATGGACGGGTACGCCAGGTCGGGTGTTACCGCCTGGCCGGCATGAATCGCAAAGGAGTGCAGTGTGGCCATTCAAGAGACCGTCGACCCGACGGCCGTGACCCTGTGGCTGGATCCGGTCTGCCCGTTCACCTGGAACACCGCGCGCTGGCTGCGGGCCGCCGCCGAGACCGGCGCTGTCGCGATCGACTGGCGACTGCTGAATCTGGCAGTGCTCAATGAGGGTCGGGAACTGCCCGCCCCGCAGCAGGCGCGGATGGCCGACTCGCGACGGGTCGGCCGGCTGATGGCCGCGATTCGTCGGGACCTGGGTGTCGAGGCCCTGGCAGACGCATACTTCGCCTTCGGCGCAGACTATTTCGATCGGTCGGCACCGGTGGACGAGAACCTCGCCGCCGCAGTGCTGGCCGCGGTGGGCGCCGCCGGGATCGCACCGTCGGTGCTCGATGACGCGTCGCTGGATGACCTTGTCGCGCAGTCGCATCAGGCCGGCCAGGACGCGTACGGCGCAACCGGTGGCAGCCCGCTGCTGACCGTCAATGGGCATACCTTCTTCGGTCCGGTATTCACCGAGCTGCCGGCCGTCGAATCCGCGGCGACCGATTTCGCCGCACTCGTCACGCTGACGGCAATGCCGCAGTTCACCCAGATCGAGCGCCCGCGGGTGCACTGAAAGAGGAAAACATGTGTCATGCCAAGCGATGTGGCGTCCGCGGTAAGACCACCTGGTCTGGTTGTGGCCGGCATATCGACGCAGTCAAGGCCACCGTTCCGGCCGCGCAGTGGTGCGCCGGCCACCCGTCGGAGAAGAACCCGTCTCGCCTGAAATTCTGGAGGTAACCATGCAGAACAAGAAGCTGCTCATCCTGGGCGCCGGTATCGGCGGCCTGTCGGTCATCAAGGAGCTCACCGAATCCGTTGTTGCCCTTGATGATCTGGACATCACCATTGTCGACAAGGACTTCTCGCACTTCCTCGGCTTCACCCTGCCGTGGGTGATGCGTGGTTGGCGTGCGCAGGACAGCGTGCCCATCGAACCCAGCACGGCCGCGCTGTCCGGTATCAACACGGTGACCGGCACGGTCGCCGGCATCGATCCCGCGGCACGCGTGGTCACCCTCGACGATGGTACCGAAATCGCTTACGACGCTGTGATTGTCGCGACCGGTGCCCGCAACGTCATCGACAAGGTCGCGGGCCTGCGCGGGGCGGTTGATGCCGGTATCGCCGTGCATTACTACAGCGCCGAGGATGCTGCCCGTGCCCACGCTGCCCTGCAGCAGTTCGACGGTGGCAAGTTGGTCTTCCTGGTCACCGCGCTGCCGTACCGTTGCCCGGTCGCACCCTATGAGGGTGCCCTGTTGGCGGCGGATCTGTTGCACGACAAAGATTGTCGTGATGCGACCCAGATCTCGGTGTACACGCCGGAAAAGCAGCCGATGCCCTCGGCCGGGCCATACGCGGGGCAGGAACTGGTGCAGATGCTGGGCCGCGACGGCATCGCCTTCCATGGCGAGCACACCGTGACGCGCGTCGATGCGGACCGGCGGGTGCTGCACTTCGGCGACGGCAGCACCGCGGAGTTCGACCTGCTGGTCTTCGTCCCGCCGCACGAACCTGCGGTGACCATCGACGGCGGCTGGATCACCGTGGACACCGACATGGCCACCGGCTACCCGGGCGTCTTCGCCATCGGTGACACCGCGGCGGTCAGCACCTCGGCCGGTCGGACCGTGCCCAAGGCCGCGATCTTCGCCAAGAACGGTGCCAAGGCCGCGGCCCGCAACGCCCTGCACCATCTCGGCCTGACCGGCACCGCGGCGGAGCTGTCCGGCGAGGGCTACTGCTACATCGATATCGGCGGCCACGCCTCGGCTCAGGGCAAGGGCAATTTCTTCGAGATGCCGTATCCGGCGATCCATCTCACCGAACCGTCGCAGCTGCTGCACCATGACAAGCAGGCCGAGGAGGACGAGTGGCGGGCACTGTGGGAGAAGGCGGTCCCGGTCGGGCGTTGATACCCTAGGGGGTACTGCCTGGCGCGGCGCGCAGAGGTCGACGAACGTTATGGAAGGTGGACATCACATGATCGGTGATGAAGAGGCGGTAACCGCGGTGCTGGCCCGGCTGCGCCGGGCCCAGGGCCAGCTGGCCGGGGTCATCTCGATGATCGAGCAGGGCCGTGACTGCAAGGACGTGGTCACCCAGCTGGCGGCGGTGTCCAAGGCGCTGGACCGCGCCGGGTTCAAGATCGTGGCCACCGGCCTGCGCGAATGCCTGGCCGGCAATGCCGACGAGGGCCGCGATCCGATGAGCGAGGCCGAACTGGAGAAGCTGTTCCTGTCGCTGGCCTGAGCCCCGCCGGACCCGGCGGGCCGGTTTGCCCGGCGCCGCACCGGAGCGGTTGCCAACCGTTACCGAAGCCCACCCCGTAAGCTCGACATTGTGCAGCGACGGATCATGGGAATCGAGACCGAGTTTGGCGTGACCTGCACTTTTCACGGTCACCGCCGGCTGAGCCCGGACGAGGTGGCGCGCTACCTGTTCCGGCGGGTGGTGTCCTGGGGCCGCAGCTCCAACGTGTTCCTGCGCAACGGCGCGCGCCTGTACCTCGATGTGGGCAGCCACCCGGAGTACGCGACCGCAGAATGCGACAACCTGGCCCAGCTGGTCACCCACGACCGCGCCGGTGAGCGGGTGCTGGAAGACCTGCTGATCGACGCCGAGCAGCGGCTGGTCGACGAGGGTATCGGCGGGGACATCTACCTGTTCAAGAACAACACCGACTCGGCCGGCAACTCCTACGGCTGTCACGAGAACTACCTGATCGTGCGGGCCGGTGAGTTCTCCCGGATCGCCGATGTGCTGCTGCCGTTCCTGGTCACCCGCCAGCTGATCTGCGGCGCCGGCAAGGTGCTGCAGACCCCCAAGGCCGCCACCTTCTGCCTGTCCCAGCGTGCCGAGCACATCTGGGAAGGCGTCTCCAGCGCCACCACCCGGTCCCGGCCGATCATCAACACCCGCGACGAGCCGCATGCCGATGCCGAGAAGTACCGTCGGCTGCACGTCATCGTCGGTGACTCCAACATGAGCGAGACGACCACCATGCTCAAGGTGGGCACCGCCTCGCTGGTGCTGGAGATGATCGAGGCCGGCATCCCGTTCCGCGACTTCTCGCTGGACAATCCGATCCGGGCCATCCGCGAGGTCAGCCACGACATGACCGGCAAGCGCCCGGTGCGCCTGGCCGGCGGCCGGCAGGCCAGCGCACTGGACATCCAGCGCGAATACCACGCACGTGCGGTTGACTACCTGCAGACCCGCGAGCCCAACGCGCAGCTCGAACAGGTCGTCGACCTCTGGGGCCGCCAGCTCGATGCGGTGGAGAGCCAGGACTTCGCCAAGGTGGACACCGAGATCGACTGGGTGATCAAGCGCAAACTGTTCCAGCGCTACCAGGACCGCTACAGCATGGAGTTGTCCGACCCGAAGATCGCCCAGCTGGATCTGGCCTACCACGACATCAAGCGCGGCCGCGGCGTCTTCGACCTGCTGCAGCGCAAGGGGCTGGCCGCCCGGGTCACCACCGACGAGGAGATCGACGAGGCGGTCAACACCCCGCCGCAGACCACCCGGGCCAAGCTGCGTGGCGAATTCATCACG
>Ga0164242_10009222_pt1 | contig 10664 bp, 7 predicted proteins | sample OricomgcompostMG_FD_108783 | JGI IMG/M metagenome (GOLD analysis project Ga0164242, IMG submission 108783) | Miracle-Growth compost microbial communities from Emeryville, California, USA - Original compost - Miracle growth compost (MG) ... | reverse complement strand
GCTCCAGGAACGCGTCCAGGAACGGCCGCACGCCGAAGTTGGTCATCGCGCTGCCGAAGAACATGGGGGTGATCTGCCCCGCGTCGCTCTTGGCGCGGGAGAACACGTCCCCGCCAATGTCCAGAAGCTCGATGTCCTCGCGCAGCTGGGCGAGCTCCTGCTCCGTGAGATAGCTGCCGATGTCCGGCGCGTCGATCGCCACCGACCGCTCGCCAACTTCCGACTCACCGTGGGTGCCCTCGGAGGAGAAGAGGTGGATGACCTTCGTCTGCCGGTCGTAGACGCCACGGAAGTCCGGCCCCATCCCGATGGGCCAGTTCATGGGGTAGGCGCGGATCCCCAGCACCTGCTCCAGCTCGTCCATCAGGTCCAGCGGGGTGCGGCCAAAGCGGTCCAGCTTGTTCACGAAGGTGAAGATGGGGATCTGCCGCAGCCGGCAGACCTGGAACAGCTTCTTGGTCTGCGGCTCCACGCCCTTGGCCGCGTCGATCAGCATCACCGCGCTGTCGGCGGCGGCGAGCGTCCGGTAGGTGTCCTCGGAGAAGTCCTGGTGGCCCGGCGTGTCGAGCAGGTTCACCGCATGGTCGCGGTAGGTGAACTGCAACACGGACGAGGTGACGGAGATGCCGCGCTCCTTCTCCAGCTCCATCCAGTCGGAGGTGGCGTGGCGGCGGGCCCGCTTGGCCTTCACGCTGCCGGCCAGGTGGATGGCGCCTCCGTAGAGGAGCAGCTTCTCCGTGAGCGTGGTCTTGCCCGCGTCCGGGTGGGAGATGATCGCGAAGGTGCGGCGGCGCGACACCTCGCGCACAAGGTCGTTCGACATGGCGGGCCCTACTAGCACAGGCGCGCCGGAGTGGCCGGTCGGGCCGCGCGCCCCGGGGCAACACGGCTCCTCGAAGGAAGTCTTCCCCGGGATTGAATGAAGACCCGGTCCGACCGCCGAGCGAGCTGAGTGGCCTGGGCCCCCGCGCCCGGGTAGGGTGCGTCCCGCTTTGACACGCTCTTTCTGGAGTCTCCCGTTGCGCCGTCTTCTCGCTGCTGTCTCCGCGTCCCTCCTCGTCGCTGGCTGTGCCCACCTCCCGCCGCCCGGCATCCACATGAAGCCCGTGAAGTTGCCGGTCACGGCCTTCACCGCGCCCAGCGGACTTCACGTGGTGATCGAACAAGATCCCACCGCCCGGATCGCCGGGGTGGTGGCGGTGGTCGGTGCGGGCGCTGCCCAGGACCCGGCGGGCAAGGATGGCCTCGCGCACCTGGTGGAGCACCTGACCTTCCGCGCACGGCCAGATGGCAAGAGCACGCTCGCCAACCTGCTGAACTACGCAGGCGCGGGCGACGTCAACGCCACCACCGACCTGGACCTGACCACCTACTACGCGTTTGGCCCCAAGGAGTCCCTGGAAGGGTTCCTCACGCTCCTCGGCTCCCAGGTGGGCAATCCGCTGGCGAACCTGGACGAGGCCACCTTCGAGGCGGAGCGCGAGGTGGTCCGGAATGAGATCCGCGAACGCACCGGGCAAGGTGACATCGACCAGGCGTTGGGGTGGATGCTGCATGCGGTCTTCCCGGAAGGCAGCACCTACTCGCACGGGGCCGGCGGAGACGACGCCTCGGTGTCCAAGCTCACCCTGGCGGACGCCCAGGCCTTCGTGAAGGCGAACTACCGGGCCTCCAACATGACCCTGGTCGTGGCCGGTAACGTCACCCCCGCCGAGGTCGGCGCGCTGATGGATCGCGTGCTCCCTCCCTCGCTCCGAGATCCCGCAGCCGCTCCCGAAACGCCGCGGCCGGTGGCAGCGGAGCCACCGGCGCCGCCGCCGCACGATCTGTACCGGTTCCAGGGCCCGGTGGAGACGCCCACGCTGTACCTGGTCTGGTCGATCCCTCCGGCCTTCGGTGACAACGATGCACTGGAGACGTTGTTGGCGCATCAGCTCAACGACCGGCTGGGCTACGCCTTCTACAAGGACGACGACATCCTCTCCGTCCATGCGGAGCTGGTGCACGGCGCCAAGGCCTCGCTGCTCTACTGCGAGGTCCAGCTCGTCGCGGGTGCGCACCCAGAGAAGACCGCCGACTCTCTGCTCGACCAAGCCTTTCAAAGTTGGGCCTTCGCCAAGCGCGGCGACTTCTACCGCCAGCGCAGCGTGATCTCGACGTCGGTGCTGGCGGGTCTGGAGGGCATCGAAGACCGCGCCATCGTCCGCGGACAGACAATGCAGCTCGCGCAGGACCCCGAGGCCCTGGGCCGCGCCTACGGGCAGCTCGCGGAGGCGCTCCTTCCGAAGGTGGAGCACTTCAGCGCCCAGTACCTCTCTCGCGACCGAGCACGGATGGTGTTCGTCACCCCGGCGCCCGGAACCCTGGACCCTCCTCGCGGGACCGGCGACGAAGCGCTCACCGACGGGGCGCGCGTGAAGTACCAGAAGGAGGCGATCGCGCGCATCGCCCACGGGCCGGGCGTGGGGGCCTTCCGCAGCTTCGTCCTCCCCAACGGCCTCAAGGTCGCCATTGGCCAACGGCCCGGTTGGCCGCAGGTGTCGGTGGCGCTCACGCTCGACGGCGGCCAGGTGGATGGCGTCCCTCCCGGATCGGGCGTCCTCTCCGTGCTCGCGAGCCAGGATCCCGACAGCCGCCAGCACGGCATCCCGGAGTTGTACGGCATGGTCTTCGGCCGGAGGCAGGCGCGCGAGGCCACCGGGGTGACCATCCGGGCCGGCGGCGGAAACATCGCCAACGCGCTCGCGCAGCTCTCCGACCGGCTCGGCTCTCTTCGGCTGCCTTCCTACGTCCTGACCGAGACGGACGACCGCTTCGTGGAGAACGTCTTCCACCAATGGTCCGTCCCCGAGGTCAAGGGCGCTCGCGCGCTGGGACACGCGCTCTTCGGGGACGCCCCCGCCGGTCACCTGTTGACCCCGGAGGAGCTCTCGTCGGTCACCTCGTCCGACGTGGGGAACTGGCTGGACCGGACCTATGACCCGAGGCATGGCGCGCTCGCCATCGTGGGGGACGTGGACCCGGTGCAGACGGAGGCCCTGGTCCGCGACTGGCTGGGCGATTGGAAGGGAACCGGCTCCGGTTGGTCACCGAAGCTCACCGAGCTCCCCACTTCGCCCAGGCCCCGGGTCCTGATCACGCCCAAACCGGGTGGTGGACAGACGGGCGTCACCCTCGCCTGTGCCGCGCCGGCGGCCGGTCTTCGCCAGACCATTGGGATGCAGGTGTTGGCGGAGGTGCTCTCCGAGCACCTGGACCGGACCGTGCGCCAGACGCTCGGAGCCTCCTACGGTTTCCATCCTTCGGTCGCCCGGCTTCGTGGCGGCTACGCCGAGCTCCAGCTCACAGGGCAGGTCGACCCCACCCAGCTGCCACGCGTACTGCGAGAGCTGCACCATCGCTGGGTGCTGCTGCCCATCGCCCTCACGGAGACCGAGATCAACCAGGCGCGTTGGGGCCTGGCACGGAGGTATGCGGTCAGCTTCCCGACCGACATGAGTCTGGCCACCGCCGCCGCGGACGTGCTCCGCCACGGCGATCCGCTGAGCTCGGTGGATGACTTCCCCCAGACCCTCAACGATCTCACCCGCGCCGAGCTGCAGACGCTGGCCAAGACCTGCGCGCAGGATGCGGCGATCTCGGTGGTCGGCGAGGAGAAGATCGCCAACGCCGCGCTGACGGGCACCTGGCAGTAGCCCGCGCGCGGCTTCAGTGCGCCGCCACCGGTCCGCCCTTCACCTTGGGGATGAAGAGCAGGAACGGGATGCAGCAGACGAAGAAGATCGCCAGGTAGAAGAAGGCGTCGGTCATCGACAGCTGGAGCGAGTGCGCGGTGACCAGCCCGTTGAAGGCGCCCAGCGCCTGCTCGTGCGCCACCGCCGGCGCGGAGCCCTTGGCCAGGAAGCCGTCCGCCATCTGCTGGAGGGTCCGCTGCGTGGCGGCGCTGTAGGGCGTGAGGTGTTCGACCAGCCGCGCCCGGTGGACCGCCTCCGCGTGGTCCACGTAGGTCGCCGCCAGGGCGAGCCCCAGGGACCCGCCGAGCTGCCGCATCATGTTGGTCAGCCCCGAGCCCTGGCCTATCTGCGGCCCCTTGAGCCCGGAGAGCGCGATGGTGGTGAGCGGGACGAAGAGGAGCGCCGTTCCCAGCCCACGCCACACCTGGGGCCAGAAGAAGTCCCCGAAGACGCCCCCGCCGAACTGGAGGGTGGTGCGCGAGAGCAGGTAGGCGGCGACGAAGAAGAGCGCGAACCCCACCGCCGCCACCCAGCGCACCGACAGCCCCTTCTTGAGCCCAATGCCGATCACCGGCAGCGCCGCGAAGGCGGCCAGCCCGCCGGGCAGGAGCGACATCCCGGACTCAAACGCCGAGTACCCCAACAGGAGCTGGATGAACTGCGGGTAGAGGAACAGCACCCCGTACAGCCCCACCCCCAGGATGAAGAGGAACAGGCAGCCGATCGCGGTGGAGCGGTTCTTGAGGATGCGCAGATCGACCACCGGGTCCTTGGTGCCCCACAGCTCCCAGTAGATGAAGAGCAAGAGCCCCACCGCCGCCAGGGCCGCCAGCACCCAGATCAACGTCGAGTCAAACCAGTCCTCGTCGTGGCCCCGCTCCAGGAAGAGCTGGAGCGCCCCCACGCCCACGATCAGGAAGAGCAGCCCTTGCCAATCCAGGGTGCGCCGCTTGCCGCGCTCCGCCTTCTCGTTGCGCAGGTAGATCAGGGACAGCGTGGCCGCCAGGAGGCCGACCGGGATGTTGATGTAGAAGATCCACGGCCAGGACAGCGTGTCGGTGATGTAGCCCCCGAGCACCGGCCCCACCGTAGGCCCCACCACCGCGCCCATCCCGAACATCGCGTTGGCGAAGCCCAGCTGATCGTCCGGGAAGATCTCCACCAGCACCGCCTGGGAGGTGGCCAGCAACGCTCCGCCGCCCACGCCCTGGATGAAGCGGAAGACGATGAGCTCGGTGATCCCGGTGGCGTGACCGGAGAGGAACGACGCCACGGTGAAGAGCGCGATCGAGCCCACGAAGTAGTTGCGCCGCCCGAACACCGATCCGAGCCAGCCGGTGATCGGCACCACGATCGCATTCGCCAGCGCGTAGCCGGCGATCACCCAGCTCACCTCGCTCAAGGTGGCCCCCAGGTTCCCGCGGATCACCGGGAGGGAGACGTTGACCACCGTGGTGTCGATCAGCTCGAGCAGCGAGGCGGTCACCACCGTCAGGGTGATGATCACCCGCCGCCAGCCGTACTCGACGGTGTCTTTGCTCGGGTGCGCGTGCTCGCCGGCCATCGCCTACCTCTCGGCGCGGCCGTCGTCGCTTGCCGCGGTGGAGATCGCCACCTCCACGTTGAGGCCGGGACGCAGGGGCTCACTGGACTCTCCGGGATCGGTGAAGACGATCTTCACCGGCACCCGCTTCTCCACCTTCACGAAGTTGGCGTTGGCGTCGTCCGAGGGCAGAAGCGCGAACTCGGAGCCGGTGGCCGCGGCCACGGAGTCCACCCGCCCGTGGAAGGTGTGGCTGGGATAGGCGTCCACGTCGATGGTCACCGGCTGACCCGGCCGGATGTCGGCGATGTCGCCCTCCTTGAAGTTCGCCACCACCCAGGTGCCCCGCTCCTGGGCAATGGCCATCAAGGGCGCGCCCTCGCGGACGTACTGGCCCGGCTCCACCGACTTCTTCGACACCCGCCCAGCGATCGGCGCGCGCAGCTCGGTGTAGCCCAGCTTGAGGCGAGCGGTGCCCAGCGCCGCCTGGGCCTGCGCCACACCCGCCTGGGCGCGGGGAACACCGGCTTGCGCTTGCTGCACGGCTGCGTCCGCGACCGACTCCTCCTGCCGCAGCGCCTCGACCTTCGCCGAGGCCTCCGCGCTGGCGGTGCGGGCCTGCTCCGCGGCCCTGGAGGGCGTGGCGTGTGCCTGCAGGAGCTGATCCTGGCGTCGCGCCTCCCGGAGGGCCTCCCGCGCCCTCGCCTCCCCCGCGCGGACCTGGGCGGCGGCGGCTCGGCGCTGCGCCTTGGCGTTTTGCTCCTGGGCGCGCGCGGTGGCCAGCATCGCCTGGGCGTTGTGCAGCGCGGCCTCCGCCTGCTGGACGGCGAGGCGAAGCTGCGCCGGGTCGATCACCGCCAAGAGCTGCCCCTGGGCGACGTGCTGGTTGTCGTCCACCAGGACCTGCGCCACGTAGCCCTCTACCCGCGAGAGGACCGGGCTGATGTGCCCCTGCAGCGTGGCGTCATCCGTGGTCGCGTGCGCTCTCCCGTAGAGATACGCGCGCACCCCCCAGATCCCGCCCGCGACGACGGCCAGACCCAACGCGGCCAACCCCGCGCGCTTGCGCCAACGGCTGCTGCCCATCCGCCCTCCAGTCCAAAGCGACCGACCGGGAGCGGATAAATTGGAAAGGGCAAAGGCGGACGGCAACGACCGGCGCTCGGCCGCTCCCTGAGTTCAGGGCGGCGGACGGCGAGCGACCCGCGCGACTACCCCACGCTGGCGGCGTTGATGTGGTTCACGTAGGTGCCCAGCCCGTGCGGCTGGTTGCCGTCATCGAAGGTGTAGAGCTTCGCGCCCGGCGCGTCGTAGCCCGCGCCGCCACCATTGAGCACGTTCAGCCCGGGGATCGCGCCCACCACGCCGTTCACGAAATCGGTGACCGGGTTGAACTCGTGGACGCCCAGCCAGTTGGGCACCGGGTCGGACTGGTTCGTGTAGAAGGTGTACTGCGGGCCCTTGGGGAAGTTCTTCCCGGCGCTGGCCAACCCCACCAGGTTCACATGCCCCAGCGTCTGGGCCTTCTGGTCCCCGCTGCCCGGGAGCCGGTCGTTGAGCATCTCCAGCGCATGGGAGGCGATGGCGCCGCCCTGGCTGTAGGCGATCACGTTGACGTTCTTCCCCGCGGCCAGGTCCGCCTGCACGGCGTCCGCCAGGGTGTTCGCGGCTTTGTCGTTGCCCAGGTCCGCGCGGTCCTCAGCGGTCTGCACGATGTCGGAGATGGCGCCTTCGGTGGCGTTGTAGATGGGCACCACGTTGGTCCCGGAGAGGTCCGCCATCTGGTGGGCCTCCTTCACCGCCTCGGAGACCTGCGAGCCGATCCCGTTGGTGAAGTACGACACCGCGGTCGCCTTCCCCGCGGCGGGCGTGAAGGGCGGGACCTCGGAGGACTTGAACTGGCTCGGCGGGTAGGCGTAGCCGTCCGCGCCCAGGTACATCCCGTCATAGGTCTTGGGGTCCGCCTTGTTGTCCACCTTCAGCGCCCCGCGGGCGACCTTGTCCGCGTCCGAGACCGGCGAAGAGGTGATCGTGTTGCCCTTGCTCGGCGGCGCCGGCACGGTCGCGGGCGGGTGCTTGTCGAACAGGGTGGCGCCAAAGTGACCGGCGGCGCTGGTGGCCTTGGAGATGGTCTCGAAGGTGTCGGTGAGGACGTTGCTGGACGCCACCGCGGAGGTCGCCTTCTGCGCCGCGTGCTCCACCGCGTGGACCGAGCCCGACACCGAGCCCTTCACGTCCTTCACCACGTTCGATGCCAACTTCCCCAGGTTGATGCCCACGCGTCACCTCAATCCGAGCCAGCCCCCATTGAGGTTGTCGGAAAAATCCAGCGCAGGTTTCTGTGCGTTCTTTGCGCACCTGTGGCCCCAAAGTAGGTGACCTTTTGCGTCATTCACCGAGGGTGCGCTAGCTGCTGGCGGACGTGTAGTGGCGGATGGAGCGGAGCCACACTGCGCGTGCCAGAGCGGCAAAGGCGCAGGCCCCGCAGACGGAGGCGAGGAGCTTCCAGCCCGGAAGCTGTCCCAGCATCGCCTGCGCGGGGTAGGTGGTCATCAGCGCGAGCGGGATGACGAAGGTAAAGACGAAACGCAAAAAACCCTGGAAGACGCTGATCGGCCAGCGGGCGGCGTCGTAGATGGAGCTGAAGAGGTAGGTGAGGTTGTCCACCTTCACCACCCGGAACGCCAGGCTGACGGTGAGGATCCACAGCGAATAGAGGACGAGGCTCGCCGCGATGAGCAACACGCCCGCTTCCAGGAGCCCGAGCGCATCCGGCGCCCTTCCCATCTGCAGGAACGCCCAGACGAAGAGGGCCAGGGCGGTGAGGACGTTGGTCGCCCGCCAGGGCTCGAACTTGGTGGTGGAGACCAGGAACTGCGCGTCCGCCGGCTTGAGGAGGACGAAGTCCAGGGTGCCTTTGCGGATGTGCTCGACCACCCCGGAGAGGCTGGGGTTGATCGCCCCCTCGAGCACGCCCTCCAGGAGGGTGAACCAGCCGGTCACCAAGAGCGCGGCGGGGAAGCTCCACCCGGCGATGGTCTGGCGCTGGTGGAAGATCACGAACAGCGGCACCAGCGCGGTGATGGTCCAGAAGATGGAGAGCAGCCCGTCGATGACGAAGTCGTAGCGGTACTGCATCCCCACCAGGAGCGACATCCGCACCTGGACCCGGAAGAGCCTGAGGTAACGCGCGAGCGTCTTCATCCGCCGTACGCCCCGAACCGCCGCAGGCCGCGCCGCCAGATCAGCACCGTCAGCCCGCCCAGAATGGCGACCCACATCCACTGCCGGAGGAAGAAGGGCAGCGTGTCCGCCGCGGTGGCGTAGCCGGAGGTCAACAGCTCCACCCCGAAGCCAATCTGGTAGCGGAAGGGCAGCCAGTTGGTCACCGCGCGCAGCCCCGAGGGGAACAGCTCCACCGGGATCAGGTAGCCGCTGAAGACGAAGAAGAGCGCCACCCAGGCGTCCATCACCTTGAGGCTGCTCTCCATGTAGAGCGCCAGCGAGCCAATGGCCACGTTGGCCAGGAAGGTGATGAGCCACGCGCCGACCATCGCCAACAGCCACAGGGCCCACATCCCCAGCGAGTGCGGCAGGTGCTTGGCCCCCACCAGCCAGAGGCCAATCGCCGCCACCGGGAGCGCCACCAGGATGCGCATCGGGAGCGCGGCCATCTGCTCGGCGGCGTAGGCCATCAAGGGGTGGATGGGGCGCAACAGCCGCATGGAGAGCGTGCCGGTGCGGACCTCGAAGGAGAGCTGCCAGCTGGCCCAGGAGCCGGTGAGCTGCCGGACGATGAAGTCGGCCAGGAAGTAGGCGGTGAACTCGCTCTGCCCGAAGCGGCCGATGGGGGCCTCGCGCGCCACCGCCGACCACAGCGCGAGCATCACCAGGGGCATGGTGGTGGCCAGGACCCAGATCAGCATCTCCGCCCGGTAGGCCACCGCCTCCGAGAAGCCAACGCGCAGGAGCGTGGGGAAGGCCCGGAGGGTGTTGCGGACGCTCATCTAGGCGGACTCCGCGCGCGCGTCCTTGCCGTGGGAGAAGACCTCGCTCATCACCTCTTCCAACGGCGCGTTCTCCACCGTGAGGTCCTTCACCGGCAGCTCGGCCAGGGCGCGGGCGATGGTCTCGTTCACCGCGCCGTTTTCGACCTGGAGGACCACCTGCGCTGCTTCGTGGGTGACGACCTTCCCGAAGGCGCTGAGCGCGGTCGCCTCCACGGGCCGCTCCAGTCGCAGCACCACCCGCTTCTCCGGGCGCACCCGCCGCACCAGCTCATCCAGCGCGCCGTCGTAGGAGAGCGTGCCCTTGTCGATCACGATCACCCGCGGGCAGAGCGCGGCCACGTCGTCCATGTAGTGGCTGGTGAGGATGAGCGTGGCCCGGTGCCGCTCGTTGTAGCCCTTGATGAACGCGCGCAACGTGGCCTGCATGGAGACGTCCAGCCCGATGGTCGGCTCGTCCAGGAAGAGGACCTTGGGACGGTGGATGAGGGCCGCGGCGATCTCGCACTTCATCCGCTCGCCGAGGGAGAGCTGGCGGGTCGGCTTCTGCACCAGGTCGCCCAGCTCGAGCAGCTCGGTGAGCTCGTCCACCGTCTGTTTGAACTGGGCGCTGGGGACGTCGTAGATGGCGCGGTTGAGCTCGAAGGTCTCCGACGGCGGGAGGTCCCAGAGCAGCTGCTGCTTCTGGCCCATCACCAGGGTGATCTGCTTGAGGAAGTCGTCCTCGCGCTTCTGCGGCAGGAACCCATCCACCGCGACCTTGCCTTCGCTGGGGTAGAGCAGCCCCGCGAGCACCTTGAGCGTGGTGGTCTTGCCCGCGCCGTTCGGGCCCAGGAAGCCCACCCGCTCGCCGTCCGCGATCTCGAAGGAGATGCCGTCCACCGCCTTCACCGAGGTCTGGTCGCGGTGGAAGAGCGCCTTCATGGCCGCTCGCATTCCGGGCGGGCGCTTGAAGACCTTGTAGTGCTTCTTGAGGGCCTGGACGGAGATCACCGGGCAGCTTCTAACCCGTGCATCGCCGCGGCGCGATGGGCTCCCTTCGACGTGGCTTTGGACAGAGGTTATGAGGAGCGGCATGGATCCCTACGCACGTGATCTCGAGCGCTGGATGGGGCGGCTGGTCGCCGTGTGGCGCCGCGCCCGCCGTCGCCCGGAAGGCCCCGCCCAGCTCACCCCGCAGGAGATCAAGGAAGTGGGCGCGGGGGTGAAGCAGCTCTCCCTGGGTCTGACCCGCGAGCGGAACCTGGCCGGCGCGCGCTACATGGACGACCCCAAGCTGTTGGGCGCGTACCTGCTCTTCTATTGGCCGGTCTCCTACGCGCAGGCGCGGCAGGTGTTCGGCGAGCTGGCCAACCGTCCGCGCTCGGTGCTGGACCTGGG